>Ga0208639_1001397_pt1 | contig 15765 bp, 16 predicted proteins | sample ETNtaG_33_FD_185772 | JGI IMG/M metagenome (GOLD analysis project Ga0208639, IMG submission 185772) | Marine microbial and viral communities from oxygen minimum zone, Eastern Pacific Ocean - ETNP201310SV76 (SPAdes) (version 2) | ecosystem: Environmental > Aquatic > Marine > Oceanic ...
GTTCGCATAAACTGATAGGGCAAATACATCGGGAACAAGGGCGGGAGGAAGAAGCGCAAAAAGAATTCCTGCTCTACGAACAACTTAAAGAAGAAGAAGACGAAGCTAAAAAGAAATAATTCTATTTACCAAAGGACCTGTCACTCATGAGCGACGCCACCGAATCCTTCCGCAAACTGATCGAAATTGTAGATACCCTTATGGGGGAAAATGGATGCCCCTGGGATAATGTTCAAACCCGGGAATCCCTGAAACCCTATCTGGTTGAAGAAACTTATGAGGTTCTGGAAGCGCTGGACACAAACGATCCCGATCAAATCAAAGACGAACTGGGTGACCTGCTATATCAGATATTATTTCACTCAAAGATTTCCAGCAAGAACAATGAGTTTGATATCAAGGACGTGCTTAACAACCTAAAAGAAAAGATGGTGCGGCGTCACCCACATGTATTTAAAGAAGGACAGGTCAATACACCCGACCAGGTCATCGAGCGATGGGAAGAAATCAAGAAGGAAGAAAAAACTCACTCAAACCACCCCTCCATCCTCGACAGTGTACCGAAACAGCTTCCAAGTTTACTCAGAGCACAAAAACTTCAAAAGAAGGCGGCGAAAGAAGGTTTCGACTGGGATGAAATAAGTGATGTATTCGACAAACTCGATGAAGAAATCTCCGAATTTAAATCAGCTGTACTGGAAGGGAAAGGTACCGATATTCAAAGCGAACTGGGAGACATCCTTTTCGTCCTCGTCAATATCGCCAAATTTAAAAAGATCGATGCCGAAGAGGCTCTAAGATCCACCAACAACAAATTCATAAAACGCTTTCAATACATAGAAAAGGAAGTGGCAAAACAAGGCAAGACCCTCAAAGAAACCTCCCTCGAAGACATGGAACGCCACTGGCAAAACGCGAAGAAACAATAAAACCTGACAAGTACTCGTAGGTCTCACTGCAGGGACTACAGGATAAAAACTTCTTTGGGTCGAAAACCGACATTGAAACCACTAGCGTATCTGTGTCCCCCATGCTTCGCTCTGGGCAGGCATTCGTGTTTGATTTTCACCCTTTACTATTTACTAACTCTCCCAGCATTTGTTTTAGTTTTTTTTCGGTGACTGTTTCTATGCCGAGTTTTTTTGCTTTTTCAGCTTTGGAACCGGGGTCGGCTCCAACCACGACGTAGTCTGTTTTCTTCGACACGGTAGAGGTGACGCGACCGCCTAATGCCGCGATTTTTTCTTTGGCTTCGTCACGGGTCAAGGTCTCCAGCGATCCGGTCAGCACAAACTGTTTGCCCGACAATGCCGTTCCAACGTTCTCACCTTTTATCGTCATCTCTACTCCGCATTCTGCCAAACGTTTTATCTCTTCCTGATTGGATGTCTGCTGAAAAAATGCTGTCAGACTTTCGGCAACGGTCCCCCCTATTTCCATGACAAATTCCAGGTCTTCCTGCTGTGCGTTTTGAAGCTTCGACATGGAATGAAAATGCCGTGCCAGAATCATTGACGCTCTTTGACCCACGTGGCGAATGCCCAGGGCATGAAGCAAACGGGCCAGTCCTGCGGACTTGCTTTTCTCTATCGATTCGATCAGGTTCTGAGCTGACTTCTCTGCCATACGGTCCAACCGGGCCACGTCTTGAGGGTCCAGCTTATACAGGTCGGAATAATTTTTGACCCAACCTTTATCGACCAACTGTTCAATGGCGGCGGGACCAAAATGGTCTATGTCCATCGCGTTTCGCGACGCAAAGTGAAACAGTCGCTCTTTGAACTGCGCCGGACAATCGTAGTTAACGCAGCGCAGGACCGCTTCTTCTTCAGGACGAGATAAAACGCCCTGACAGTCTGGACACTTAACAGGCATTTTGAATGGGGCGCCGCGTTTAGCTTTGGCAGTCTTTATAACTTCAACCACTCTTGGAATGATCTCGCCCGCTTTTTCGATGATCACCCGGTCGCCGACGCGAATGTCCTTTTTTTTGATCTCGTCTTCGTTATGCAGAGTGGCGCGGCTGACGGTGGAACCGGAAATAAATACGGGTATAAGAATCGCCACAGGTGTGATCGCGCCTGTACGGCCAACCTGACAGATAATATCCTCCACCTCGGTCTCGGCTTTTTCCGCTTCGTATTTATAGGCTATCGCCCAGCGGGGAAATTTAGATGTCGCGCCCAACCGCCTTTGGTAGTCCAGTGAGTTGACTTTGATCACCAGTCCATCGACATCATAATCCAGCGTGTCTTTTTCAATTCTCCATTTTTCGATATGGGGCAGGACTTCTTCAAAGTTTCCGCAAACGTAGCGATTTTTATTCAGTTTGAATCCGATATCCTTTAATGCGGTCTGCATTTCGCTATGTGTTTTGAAAGGCATCGGCTTCATGGAACCCACGCCATAGACGAATATGTCCAGCTTGCGCCCGGCTGTTATGGAAGAATCCAGCAAACGCAAAGATCCTGCGGCAGCGTTTCTTGGGTTGGCAAAGGGCGTTTCACCGTCTGCCTCTCTCGTTTTATTGAGTTTACGAAAACTTTCGCGCGGCATAAAAACTTCTCCTCGCACCTCAAGGGTTCCATATTTTTCTTTTTTTCGCGAAATGTTTAAGGGAATGGACTTTATAGTTCTTAAATTTGCGGTTATATCTTCGCCCTCCTTTCCATTTCCCCGTGTCGCTCCTTGAACAAAAACTCCATTCTCATAAGTCAGAGTCACGGCCAAACCGTCAAACTTGAGTTCGACAAAGTATTCGATATCCTCCGGCGAAACGTTTTTCAGCCCTTTAATCACCCGTTGGTGAAACTCTCTCAACTCATCAACGCTAAATGCATTGTCAAGACTGAGCATGGGTGTTTTGTGAACGATAGCGGTGAACTTTTCTGCCACTTTGCCGCCCACTCTCTGCGTTGGGGAATCTGGTGTGACCGAACCTGGAAACTTCTCCTCCAAGCCCTGCAACTCCCGCATGAGCAAATCGTATTCCCGGTCGGGAATAGAAGGCTGATCCTGCACATAATACAGGGTATCGTGATGCCTAATTTCCTCGCGCAGGCGCTCCATTTTTCTTTTATCCCGTTCAGACATAATTATATTTATTTCGTGGGCGGTTCCCGCCGGGGGTTATATAATTGCCACACCATATCCATACGGCAACCTATCATATACTGACTGACCGTTTTTGCGGAAGGAATTTGCCATGCAGGAATTACCCAAGGTCAAAATGTTCGCCGGACTCAATGATGAAGACCTCTCAACCATTCAATGGGTGGGTGAAGAGCGAACCATTGAAGCGGACGCAGTTGTTTTTGCGGAAAACAGTCCTGGAGAATGTCTCTATGTTCTACTCGAAGGGCTGGTAGAAATTATTGTTGCCAACCCGGTCAAAAAAGATGATCCTATTCTCTTTGGCAAAGATTATGCGCCATGGGGTTTTCGGGGAATTTTGCCTGTTTGACGATTCTCCCCGTTCTGCGACTGCCCGTACTATATCAAACTCCAGGGGCCTGGAGTTTTGCCGGGAAGACATACTGAGCCTGTTTGAACAGAAACCCCGTATAGGAGCAGTGGTAATGAAAAGTACTGGAAGTATCTTATGCGTTCACCTCCGTAGCACCGATATGGGCCTGCGTAATTCCCTCTTGTGGTCCGGGTGACTGGCGTTCAGGGTTCAAGCGTTACGTAATATCCGTTCTGCCCCCTTTGCACCAGAAGAAGCACACTATCGCTCCCTGCCGTTTCTACCATAGCGGTTTTAAAATCCCGTTCATTTTTAATTCTCGCCTGATTGACCTGCCGGATAACATCTCCCGGCTGTATCCCGATTTTTCCTCCAGCACTGCCCGGTACCACCCCCGTCACGACCACTCCCTGATCAGTTGCCAGGCGATATCTTTGTAACGATGATTTTTCAATCGTCGACACATTGAATCCCAACCAGATTTTTGTATACTCTTCGACCAGCTTGACAGGCAGAAACGAAACTTTCAAAGACACTGAATGCTTTGCCCCATCTCGTAATATTTTTAATCGTATGGTGTTTCCCACAGGGTAGGTGGAAACTCGTTCGGAGTAATCAGATTTATCACTGACCTCATTATTCTCCAGGGACAAAATAACATCTCCCTGTTTCAGTCCGGCTTTGGCACCCGGGCTTCCTTTCATAACCCGCACAACGACCACACCTGTAACCCGGTCGAGATGAAAGAAACGGAGCATTTCTTTAGACATGTCCTGCACAGATACGCCCAGCCACCCGCGCCGCACCTTGCCGTAACGGATAAGGTCATCGACAATGCGCGTGGCCTTATCAATGGGAATGGCAAATCCAATCCCCTCGGCTTTCTGAAAAATAGCTGTGTTGATCCCAATCAGTGAACCATTAATGTTGAGGAGAGGACCTCCACTGTTACCCGGATTGATCGAGGCATCCAACTGGATAAAGTCCCGGTAAACTCTTTTTTTATCACCCTGAATACTCCGGTGCAATGCGCTGATAATTCCAGTCGTCACCGTGTGTCGCAGACCGAAAGGATTCCCGATGGCTATGACTGTTTCTCCAGTCATCAGGTCATCTGACCGCCCCAAAGCAACGTGAGGCAGATGTTCTTCACTGTCTATTTTAATAACTGCAAGATCCGATTTGATGTCGGCTCCCACAAGATGAGCATCAAACTCCCGCTTATCTATGAGTGTAACTTTAATGCGGGTCGCTCTGGCAACAACATGTTCGTTAGTGAGGATGTATCCATCTGGATGAATAATCACTCCGGATCCCAGACTTCGGCGGTTATTATTCAAACGCGGAAACAGTTGCTGGAAAAACTGGTCAAAGAAAGGATTGCGCGAATCCCTGAACGGGTTTCGCATTGCGGGTACAACCTCTTCAGTGTTGATATTGACTACCGCCGGTCCCGCCATTTCCACCACCTTGACTACAGGAGTGCGACGGTCACTGCCCTCTGCCCACAGGGGAACAGCTCCACAGGCAAAGGTGATGAGGGCGAGTATCGTTATGATAAATCGGGAATGGTTCATATGAAGAAGAAAACGAAAGACGGCAAGCCTCTCGGCCTGCCGTCTGAAAATTGATAACTTTCCTCTTCGTTCCCACGCTGGAGCATTGGAACGAGGACAAAGCAAAACCCTATTTCGTGCCAAATCGTTAGCGTTTGCCAGCTAACGCATCGACATATTGCCTCCACGGCCAGTGGCTATTTCACCTTAACGGCTATGTATATGGTCGTCCCCCCTCTGCGAATAAGGAACAGTACCGTGCGACCTGCCTTTATATTTCCAATCGCACGGTTATAATCTGCCGTATTCGCAATCGGTTTGCGATCAATTTCTGAAATCACATCACCGCGCCTGATACCGGCATCGGCGGCAGGTTGCCCCGCTGTCACATCAGACACCAACACACCTTCCTCGGCATCCAAACCCAGGCTCTGTGCCAGTTCGGGAGTTATGTCCTGCGCCTGCATGCCCAGCGGATCTGTCACCTGAGCTTGCGCCACTTTTTCCTCACCATCTTTAAGAACCTCGATATGAACATTCAGGGTCAACGATTTTCCACCCCGAATCACTTCAACATCGACATTGGAATCCGGCGTTGTGTTTGCTACGATTTTAGGCAGTTCTTCCATATCAGATACGTCATGTCCGTTGAATTCAACAACCACATCCCCACGCTTGATTCCTGCCTTGGAGGCTGGTCCGTTGGGAATAACGTCTCCCACCAATGCCCCCTTGTTATCCTTCAATGAAAATGATTTAGCCAGTTCTGGTGTGACTTTTTGAATCATCACGCCCAGCCACCCGCGTGTGACTTTTCCTTTTTCTCGCAGGTCCGTCAAAATAGACTTAGCTACATTGATCGGAATGGCAAAACCAATTCCAACATTTCCGCCGGTATTGCCCGATATGATTGCTGTATTCATTCCAATAACCTGCCCCTTAATATTAATCAACGGACCACCGCTGTTACCGGGGTTGATGGAGGCGTCTGTCTGGATGAATTCGTCATAGGGTCCGGCACCAATGCTTCTGTCTTTCGCGCTGACCACGCCCACGGTTACGGTATGGCTTAATCCAAATGGATTTCCAATTGCCATCACCCATTCGCCAACTTCCAGTCTATCGGAGTCCCCCATACGCAAGTATGGGAATGGTTTGTTGTCTCCATTTTCTCTGGTGATCTTGATCAAGGCAATGTCGGTTTTAGAGTCGGAACCGATCAACGTTGCGCTGTATTCCTTTTCATCTTCATTTTCATCTTCCAGGTTGACAAGAATCTCTTCGGCCCCGTCAACAACGTGACTGTTGGTCAAAATATATCCTTCCGGATCAATGATGAACCCTGAACCCGTTCCACGCTTTGGCTGACTATCAGGTCGTTTATCAAGAAACTTGTCGTAGAAATCACGAAATGGATCTTTCTGCCCTGGCCCTCCCGGTGCTCTCGGATCTCTTGGCAATCCCGGAGGAGCCGGAGGAGTCTGTCGACGCGGGCTGGCCTTTTTTGCCTTGGAGCTCATACTGACATTGACTACTGCCGGATTCTGTTGCTTTGCTATATCAACAAATATGTTACTCGTCAGCGGCATCGATTCAGAACTCAAGGCCCAAGCCTGTCCTGTCAATGATCCGGAAACATTCCCCGTTTCCATGGAAAGAGGAAAACATATACCCATCACCAGAAACCAGGAAAATACTACCTTGACAACTTTACAATTCATTAGAAAACCTCGCTAATCGCTTGAATATTCATTTCCAGACTTGATCTCTGGAAACGCTTAATTTCACTTGTTAAATTTAATGGCGGTCACATGAATGATGATTTGGACAACACCGGAAAAATCTATACGGAATGTCTTATATATCGGACAATATCGTCAAAATAATTTGTGTTTTCATTATATAACGGCAAATTCTTCCATGACAACCTCTATTCTGGGTCACCTAAATATTTATTGACTCTGCCTGACGAATTCATGATAATCTACTATAACATCAGGGTTTGTGGCAGGAATGTACGATGAGCCTTAGGGCTCGCCAACTGCTCTAAACCCCGAACCGGGATTTCTGCCAAGACCTGAAACTGTAGCTCGGCGGCCCCGTTTTCCATAATGTTCTTCTACCAACCGCTTACGTTCATGGGTCTGTTTCTTTCCGCCCTGGGATTGATGATGATCTTCGAAGGCATTCCTTATTTCTGTGCTCCTTCCCAGGTTAAAAATTTTGCTCAAAAAATTGGTGAAATTCCAGATCGGATTCTACGAATCCTCGGATTTGCCTTGATGCTACTTGGCCTGACAGTTGTCTATTTTGGGAGGACTCTTTTTGAAAATAGTTAAAGAAAACCGATCATCAATTTTGGCCTGCGTTATCAGTCTGTTGCTTCTTGTATTTTTCGGCGGATGTACCACGTTAGAAAATTTAGAAAATGAAACGCCGCCGCCTGAACCTATTAATCTGGCTCACCCCTTCACGGATGTGCCTGTCCCCAAGGACTCAGAAAGAGACCAGTCTAAAACATTTGTGTATGAGTCGGGGAGCGGTGCCATCAAGGTGGGGCGCCTGTTTTTCAGTACCAGCGAAAACCTGATAGATACTGTCGAATTCTACCAGAATGAAATGACCAATCAAGGATGGACCCTGGTCAACTCAATGGCACATGATGGGAAGATTTTAAATTATCAAAAAGAAGGCTCGGTCTGTACTGTAATCATTCAATCAACATGGCTCGGATCCGACGTTGAAGTTCAAATAGGACCAAAATGATTCTGTCTTTGGTCGCCCTAGCGTCATCGCGAGCCGTTGTAAACGGCGTGGCGATCCAGAACTCTGGATTGCTTCACTTCGCTCGCAAAGACGAACAAAACATTACCCCCTTTATATTGATGCAAAGCTCTCCTCCCCTGCCTGCGAATCGAACAGGCCATGTCTGAAAAGGAACGCCTGGCGCGTCAGTTCATTCTTGATTTTCCTTCACGGCCTGAATATATGTTTTCCAATTTCGTGGTTTCGGAGGGTTCAAAAATTGCCTTCGATGCCGCCCGCCAGTTCTGCGGTGAGGAACCCTCTCCCTTCAACACACTCTATATTTTCGGCGGCAGAAACCTTGGCAAAACCCACCTTCTTATCTCTATTGGTAATCAGTCTGCTTCTATGGGTGAAAAAGCTCTGTACGTTCATGGAGCTGATTTCATCCAAAAAACAGATGAAAATACTAACGGCTCTTCGGGCGAATTCGTATCCATTCTTTCCAACGTCGATCTGTTTTTGCTCGATGCGGTGGACCATATCGCCGGACAACGTGCTTCTCAGGAAAAACTTTACCTCATCTTCAACACTCTTGTTGAAAAGGGGAAAAAAATCGCGTTCGCAGGAAATCTTAACCCGGCAAACCTGGAAGGTACCGAGAGCTATCTAACCTCTCGCTTTCAATGGGGTATGTCTGCAGAACTGAAACCCATTGATGACAAAACAACTGCTAAAATAATCACCAAACTGGCAAAAGATGTCGGACTGGTCATCCCGGACAAGATAATCGACTATCTCCTCACTCGCATTCCCAGAGATTTCATGTCGATCAAGCACACGATCACCAAGATCAACCAGGAATCCTATATCCAAAAAAAGAAAGTGACGGTTCCCATGGTCAAGGCGACCTTGGACCTGCCGTGATTAGATATGGAACCGAAGTGCCACAACATAGCCGTCTCTCTGGAAAATGCGACGAGGGATTTTCCAAATCGCAGGGCGATTGTCGTGCCCCACACAGGCGTTTCTATTTCTTTTGCGGAACTGAATGACGAAAGCTCTCGCATCGCATCTGGACTCAATCAGTACGGATTGAAGAAAGGGGATCGCGTTCTGCTTCTGGTTCCTTTCGGAATTGATTTTATTTCTATCGCCTTCGCCCTGTTCAAGGCCGGAACGGTACCGATCCTGATTGACCCCGGACTGGGCAGAAAAAATGTCCTGCAGTGCGTTGAAGAATCCCAACCGAAGGGAATGGTAGCTACCCCACTAGCTCACTCAATATCACGGGTTTTTCGCAAACCCTTCCAAAGTGTGCGCCAGAGAATTACGGTAGGTTCTCGCTGGTTCTGGGGAGGAAAAACTCTTGACGACGTACGCAGGCTGGCTGAGTCCAATCCCAATTTTGTCGAGACTTTTAAGGACGACCCGGCGGCCATCCTGTTCACCAGCGGAAGTACCGGGTCTCCCAAAGGGGTCTTGTATACGCACGGAATGTTCCAGCGTCAATTGGATACACTACGCTCCTGCTATGGTATACAACCCGGTGAAATTGACCTCCCCACCTTCCCCTTGTTCGCCTTGTTTGGAGTAGGGATCGGGATGACATCCATCCTCCCGGAAATGGATTTCACACGTCCAGCTAAAGTTAATCCGGAAATGATTTTACAAACCGCTACCGCCCAAAATGTAACCAGCGCATTCGGATCACCCGCGCTATGGGATACGGTGAGTCGGCACTGCCTGAAACATAATCGCAGACTGCCTTCCATCAAGCGTATTCTGCTGGCGGGCGCTCCTGTTCCCGGTTCGTTGCTCGAACGGTTTGATCGCATTCTCGAACCTGAATCGGAAATTCATACTCCTTACGGCGCAACAGAATCGCTTCCAGTCGCTACCATGGAACGCAAAGAGGTTCTGGCAGACACCTTCAAAAAAAGTCAAAAAGGACAAGGCACTTGTGTGGGCCATGTCGTCCCTGGGATTGAACTTAAAATCATAAGCATCACCGATGACCCGATTCCCCAATGGAATGATGCGCTGGAACTACCGCAGGGAAAGATTGGGGAAATCGCCGTGAAAGGTCCGTGGGTGACCCGTTGTTATTTCAATCGTGAAGAAGCCACCCGACTGGCGAAAATTGAGGACGCTGAAAATTCTTTCTGGCATCGCATGGGCGATGTCGGTTATCTCGATGAGCAAAACCGCCTGTGGTTTTGCGGCAGGAAAAGCCAGCGCGTTCAAACCACTAAAGGCACTCTGTTCACCATTCAATGTGAAGGGGTTTTCAATACTCACTCCAGGGTAAAACGATCTGCCCTGGTGGGTGTGGGAACAGCTGGCCAACAGAAACCGGCCATCATCATCGAGCTTGAAAACTCTGGCGAATCGTCTGGTGATTCCTCACATGGTGAGTTGATAAAAGAATTATCGAAATTGGGGAACCAATATGCGCATACTCGCCAAGTTAAGGATATCCTGATCCATCCGGAGTTCCCGGTAGACATCCGCCACAACGCCAAAATCTTCCGTGAACAACTCGCCGAGTGGGCTATTGGAAAAATTTCCAGAGAATAAAAAAAGGGCCACCCTGAAGGACGGCCCCAAGAGGGGGGATTACTCGGTTTCAACCTAGCGAATTGAAACCTGTCTAAGCTCTTCAGAGACTTAGACCCGTCAGAGCCTCGATGACTGTAGGATGCTCGTATTAGAAAAAGGTTCGTTAATTTTTGTTAATGAAGAAAACACAGGGGCCGTTATTGCAGGTGCGACAATACCTGTTGAAGGATTTCCTTTGAAAACAATTGCCCTGTGAGATTCTTTCTGGCCCGAGTTCCGGCTTTACGAAATTTTTCCCATTCGGCATTGGATGCGACCGGAATCACCTGGACACCGTTTTTAACCATAACATCTATAGAACGTTTATTATCCACCTGTATTTTCCCTGCGAGAATTTGCAAACGTTTTTTACTCACATTGAGAAGAGCTTTCTGGTGTTCGCTGGAAAGCTTTTTAAATTTTCGCTTGGAAACCAATACTCCGCCCGTTGCATAACCCATCCTGATGTCGATCATGTGTTTTACTCGCGTGAACCATTGCAACGCCAGCACAGCCTGTGATGAACCGTAGACGGTATCTATCATTCCCGTCTGGAGCGACATAAGGACATCGGTCACGGACAGCGGCACTGGCTTAACATTCATCGCCGAGTAGGCTTCCTGGACCAGTGGATCGCCTTCCCACATCCAGGGCTTGGATTTCGCCAGATCACCCACAGACTCAATTTTCCCTGCTGAGAATATATGAACCCAGCCGACCGGAACCCAGCCGAGAAGCACGTAACCTTTCTTGTCGTATTGTTTGACGAAGTGATCGTTCAACAAATCGTATATTTTATTGATCTGCTCGTCTGTTTCAAAAAGGAAGGGAATATCCAGAACTCGCACCTCAGGCAAAATTTCGCCGAGTCCGACACCGGTAAACCCGGCACCGTGCAGTTGACCTATGCGCATTTTTCGTATTACATCTTTTTCATCGCCTGAAACACCGCCGGGATAAAATTTAAACTTAATCGCGCCGCCGGTCACTTGCCTCACTTCATCCGCCAGGGCGTGCATCTCTTTCATCCATGCAGTTCCTTCGGGAGCGAGTGTGGCAAATTTGATGATCTCGGTATCTCCTGCGAACACCTGCCCCGCATTGCCGACAAGAAAAAACACTACCGTCAGTATAACCAGCAACCGTTTAGAATAATTCATCTGCCATATCCAGTAGTTTTCGCGCTTTTTGTTTAGCCACTTCGTTTGCCAGTCGTTGTTCGGGCAGTGCATTGGAAGAGGAGTCCAAAATTTCTTTTAGCAGGCGCCCAAACAATTCTTTGTCTTGTGACTGAACAGCGTAGGTCCTGGCATATATCAACTGGGTGAGTAAAAACTTTCGTTGGTTCAATTCCAGATTCCGTTCAAAATGATATCGGGCTTTTCCCGGGTCCCCGCCGAGCATTTTTGTTCTGCTTCCGTAAAATCCTCCCAGAGCTAGATGAGGTCCTGCATAATGGTAATCTTCATCCAGCTCAGCCGTCCACTTCATCAACCACTCCACGCGGGAGATATCGGCAAACGTTTCAGGACTACCGAGGTTGAGCATGAGCCAGCCGGACCAACACTGCCCCAGCCAAAACAATGCGGGAAGATCGTTTGCATTCATCCCTTTCAAGACAAATTGAAATTCCTTCCCGGTCAACGTCAGCAGATCCTTGACACCAGAACTTTCGGCAAGGGATCGTACGGCGTACCCCCTTCCCCTCTGATACAAAGCCGATGCTCTTTCGGGATCACTGTCTTCAATAAAGCTGAAAGAGTAACTGCAAAAACCTTCTGCCAGGTTATTAAGGATAGGCGTACTGCTCTCGTCACCCTTGAGCAACCCTTCCATCATTTTCAAATTAGATGGGATGGCTTCCGCGGCGAGGCCAAGATCAGCTTCCTCCTGCATTGCCTTGTACTGGCCCTGCACCAGAGGAAAAGCCAACTGCGCCGCCATGCGTTGGGTAGAACATGAAACCAGGAGCATGAGACATAAAAATATAAAACACGAAACTCTGAACATAAGCAGGTATCCCCGTAATATCGAAAACACTTACATTTTGACATAATTTCCTCGTTCTGCCCGGTATTTTTTATACTAAGGTACCGTCATTTATTACTTGAACTACCAATATTTTTTGCTTGAGGTGACGGCATTTCTCACGTAAAATTTACGTGGAAGCAACTTTGGTTTTCCGCTGGCCGCATGTCAAATAGCCCAATCTGATCCGAGGATTTGTTTCTGATGGAAAGTGAAACCGATGAAGAAGCGGAAGAGCGCAGTGTTCTTTGGATAAAAAGGTTCCTTACTGCGCTGGGAACGATTTTCGCTGTCGTGGGCATCGTCCGGCAATGGCCCATCGTTGGGAAGTCTTACATGGAATTCATTGAGGGAGATGGATATCTTTCTCTCATGCTCGGACTCATCATGATTGTGCTGGGAATATCTGTGCGACTGCTGATCGGACAGGAAAAGGAATAAACACTTATCTTGGAATCAAAATCCTATGAGCAAAGACGATAAAGCTGAAGGCGAAGGTTTTGTTATTAAAGACAAGCGGTCTTCCCAAATTTCGGAAGATGAAGCTGCTTATGCAGAGGATAAGGACACAGAAGGTTCGCAGGAGCAGAAAGAGCCTTCCGACGGAGAACAGGCCGAAGCTTTCCAAATCGATTTTTCAACTTTTGTCATGTCCCTCACATCGTCTGCCTTTTACCATCTGGGCGATATGCCAGACCCCACCACGGGGAAAAAGGAAGTCAATCTTCCCGCCGTTCAACAAACCATAGACATGCTCATCATGCTGCGGGAAAAAACTAAAGGTAACCTTACGGATGATGAAAAGAAACTTCTCGAGCAACTCATCTACGAGTTGCAGGTGAAATACGTTGCCAAATCAAAAGAATAATCCCCCCCTTTCTCCATAGTCTTAACTAAGATATCGCATTCCCGCTTATGAAATGCTAATCTTTACCCCGAAATATCAAACCCGGCATTTAATCATGGCACTCAAAAGTGACGCAAACGGACTGTTCATCGAGGGGATGACGAATTCCGCAGAATTAGGTGATTACCTTCAACGAAAGTTCAGCGATGAAGATATCCAGGATTCTTACGCGATTTTAGCCGAGGACTCTGTCAAATCAGCGCGAGCTGAAGGAACGACACCTTTAAGAAAATTCTGGCAACTGCTGGACCGCTCGTACAAAAATATCCCTCCCCTTAAGTGTGAAAGAGGATGCGGTCATTGCTGTCATACCGGTGTCGCCGCGACGCAGGTTGAATGGGACGGCATATTAAATCGTGTCAAGGAAAACGGAATCGATCTCAACGAAGTTATCGAACGGGCGCAACGCACGATCAACCGGGTGCGTGATGCGATTCGTTCCAACAAGAGTCTGGAGCAAATCGACTGGCACCGCCTGGTCATCAACCAACCCTGTCCGTTTCTGGATGACGACCACGCTTGCACGATATATGAAGACAGGCCGCTCGACTGCCGTCTGGTGGTAGCGTTTCGCGACCAGTGCAGGTCAAAGAAACTTGAGCATGCCCAGCGTGGGGCAGTGATCGAAGAAGCTGTCGGTGCCACGGTCATCGCGAAAATACAACACGACCAGACTCCTAAATTCAAACGCAGAAAATTCCAGGGCGTTCAGCCACTGAAGTTGCTACAACACTGGCTCATTGTGTGGCAGGAAAAAAATAAAAAGAAAAAATAAAACAAACACGAGATCCTTCGACATACCCCTCCGGGGCATGAGGGCAATGGTTAAATACCACAAGCTCAGGATGACACACCGGTAAGTTTCATGAAATCCGCTCAACTCTCGGCTCCGAAAACCATTCAAATCGCTAATCTGGAGTCGTTAACCCCAAACGCAAATGAAGCCGTCATCGCTGTTGAAACAGCAGGGATATGCGGGACCGACCTCGCTCTCTTTTCTGGCGACTACCCTGTTGCCCTTCCCCTGGTTTGCGGACACGAGTTTGCGGGAACGGTAAAATTGGTCGGCAACGCTATGGATACTCAATGGATCGGCAAGCGGGTTGTCGCCGAAATCAATAATACCTGCATAGCTTATGAAATGGAAAAACCTTGCAGAGCCTGCGAACTGGACATACCCAACCATTGCCTGAAAAGAAATGTTACCGGAATCATCAACCATAATGGAGCGTTCGCGGAAGAAGTCTCTGTCGCCGGTGGAACCCTGCACGAAATCCCTGAGACAGTGGACTCTCTCACCGCCACACTCGCCGAACCCCTCGCGGCGGCGATTCAAACTTTTGAAATGACTCATATCAATAATGATGAAACCGTTGTTGTGTTAGGACCCGGCAGACTGGGTATACTCATCGTTTTCGTTGCCGCGCTTAAAGGCGCACAAGTGATTGCGGTATCCAGAAGTGAAGCCAAACGGAAGCGAGCCACCAGTTACGGAGCCGCACATGCATTTTCACCGGAGTCTGCCGACGCGCAAATTAAAAATTTGACTCACGGACTCGGTGCCGACATCGTAGTTGATGCCACAGGGTCAACAGAAGGTCTGGCACAAGCTTCGCAACTGGTGCGGCCACGCGGCACCATCAGCGTAAAAACCACCTGCGGACTGCCCGGACACGGACCCAACATGACAAAACTTGTGGTCGATGAAATAGGCATACAAGGATCAAGGTGCGGACCCTTCCAGCCGGCGCTGGAACTTTTAGCAAAGCATCATGAGCAGTTGGGGAAACTCATCACCTCTGTCAGGTCATTAGATGAGGCACAGTCCGCTCTGGAATCGGCCTATTATGAAAATAAAGTCGTGATAAAAATGTAGCTTACCCGTGAATGGGCAAACTACAAAAACAACTAGTGCAAGAATTCCGTTTGAAAAATGCTTAACCTGAGAAAAAAGAAAACTCTATTATTGATTGCCTGGGTTATAGCCACCTACCTGCTCTACCTGTGCTTCCGCGGCATCGAAATAGAACGCGCGTGGAACGAAATCAGGCAGGCACACCCCCTATGGCTGTTGCTGGGTGTCGCCGGGCATTTCTCCATTTTCTTCTTATGGGCCGAGCAATGGGTGTTGTTTCTTCCTGGAAAACTTATTGTTTCATTCAAGCGAATGTTCGAGATCAACGCGCTGATGTGTTCCGCGATGAACACACTCCCATTTCCCGGCGGACATGCCATGGGCGTTTTTCTGCTCGCCAAAAGAGACCAGGTTGGTCATTCCGCCGCTCTCTCTGTGATGTCGCTGGACCAACTCTGCGAAGGGATAGCCAAGTTGACCGTCCTGCTCATCGTAGCCGGCCTCACCCCTCTGCCCCCTCTCATGAAACAGGGGATCATTGGATTAGTCACGATTGTGTTTTTGTTCCTGTGCGTTCTTTTGTATTTGGCGCACCGCTTTCACGATT
>Ga0208639_1001398_pt1 | contig 15765 bp, 13 predicted proteins | sample ETNtaG_33_FD_185772 | JGI IMG/M metagenome (GOLD analysis project Ga0208639, IMG submission 185772) | Marine microbial and viral communities from oxygen minimum zone, Eastern Pacific Ocean - ETNP201310SV76 (SPAdes) (version 2) | ecosystem: Environmental > Aquatic > Marine > Oceanic ...
GTCCGACATTGATGAGGAACCCGAGTCGCTCGAGAATTTCTTTGGTGATCCTGCGGGCGACACGTTGGTCCTGGCTCGACAACTTCAGTTTTTTGAAAAACTCATGTAGGTGGCCGATGGAGCGACTTGTCAGTTCAACGATGTTTTCTCCACCCACGCGAACCGAAACACCCTCTTTCTTTAACCGTGTTCCTTCGCAGAGGGAGCAGGGTAAGGTGCGCATGTACTTGGCGGTGTCCTCCCGCGCTGCTACGGAAGCGGTTTCATGGTACCGCCGCTCAAGATCGGGGATAACTCCGTCGAAGGTCCCCGTGTAGTATTGCCTCTTGTCATTTTGCTCGTAGACATACTTGATCGGTTCATTACCGGAGCCGTAGAGAAGAATACTCTGAGTTGCTTTAGGAAGCCCGCCGAAAGGCGTGCTCAGTTTGAATTTGAAATGCTTTGCCAGACTTTCAAGCATCTGGTGAAAGTTGACGGAGTTTCGTTTTTCCCAAGGCCTAATTGCTCCCTTGCGTATAGAAAGCGAGGTATCCGGCACCACAAGGTCTGGATCGATCACCATCTTTGTTCCCAACCCGTCACACTTGGAGCATGCGCCTTGCGGATTATTAAACGAAAACAGGCGTGGCTCCAGCTCTGGGTAGCTGATGTTGCAGTAGCTGCACGCGAACTTTTCGCTGAACAGTAGCTCTTCGCTTTTTGCTCCATTTTTCATAATCGAAACCACGAGCTTACCCTCTGCATGAAGGAGCCCCGTTTCTACCGAGTCGGTAAGACGTTTACCCATGTTTTCCTTAACGATCAGTCGGTCTATTACGACTTCGATCGTGTGCTTGAACTTTTTGTCCAGTGCGATTTTCTCGTCGAGTGAGCGAACTTCGCCATTGATGCGTACGCGGACGAACCCCTTCTTGCGTAGATCGTTTAATTCCTTTTTGAATTCACCCTTGCGCGCGGTGACGATCGGTGACAGGATCATCAGCTTCGTTCCCTCTGGAATTCCTTTCACCTGGTCAACAATCTGCTGGACGGTTTGGGATGCGATTTCACGCCCACATCCGTAACAGAAGACGCGACCAATCCGCGCATATAAAAGCCTCAGGTAGTCGTAAATTTCCGTTACCGTACCGACAGTCGAGCGCGGGTTGCGGCTTGATGCTTTTTGTTCAATGGAAATGGCAGGGGAGAGGCCTTCAATGGAATCCACGTCCGGTTTTTCCATCAACTCGAGGAATTGACGGGCGTAGGCGGAGAGTGACTCGACGTACCGTCGCTGGCCTTCCGCATAGATTGTGTCGAACGCGAGCGTGGACTTGCCTGAACCGCTCAGGCCCGTGATCACTACCAACTGGTCGCGGGGCAGGGTTACTGTAATATTTTTCAGGTTGTGCTCGCGTGCTCCCTTGACGACGATACTTTTGTGATCCATGTCCTTCACTGGGTTCCTCTCGACCTGCTGGAACCTTTGGGTTGGTTAAGAAGAGATATCTCTCTTCTTTTCCAGGCAAGGTGTCCAACAGGGAGGGGGATTAGGTGGATTTAAGTCTTGGGATATTTAACTAAAAAACAGTTCAAAAAAACGATAGTTTCATTGCTCATTAAACAGGTGTTTCCATTTCTTATCGACCCGTTGTTTAATCTCGTCCGACATTTCAATTTCCGCAGGCCAGTCCTGCAGATACCCTTCCTCACCAGTTTTGCAAGTAACGTCGATTCCCAAACGGTTTTCGAAAATGTGAAAATCCCGTTTCGGATCAATATTGTTGAGCAGTTTCCACATTAGGGTGGAGAGGTCGTTCACATCTTCATGGCCCTCTAGAACGATGAGTACGGATACGGTGGAGCAGTCCGGATTGTTCATGAACTTCTCTATCAGTTTAAGTCCTTGACCGGGACCTTGCTTATCCAGCGTGGCAAAGGCGACACAGAGTTGGACATTCCGCTTAAAAATCTGAAAAGATTTAATTTCTGGAAAATCTTTCCTGATGGTGTCTGGGGAGGGTGGGGTGCCGGTCTCTGGAGATTTCACCGTGTTGTCGAACCCGTCTTCGCCTTCGAGGGGAGCCGTTATGTCGATACCTAGTTTGGATCCGAAACAAGGCCGGTCCGAGGCATGGTTGAGTACGTCGAGAATACCCTCCGAGAAAAACAGGCCGCGAGCGAGGCGGTCCTGGCTGAGAATACGATCGACAATCAAATTAATGTTATGCACGTCTACACTTCCGTCTACGACAATAATAATTTTAACGAAGCTCATCTGCCCCATACCCCATAGCGCGTGCATGAGTCGTCGGGCCTGCATGGGGAACCGCTTATCGATGGAGACGATGACCAGGTTGTGGAATACGCCTTCGGCGGGCATGTTCATGTCGACGATCTCCGGGAGTTGGGTTCGCATGAGCGGCAAGAAGATGCGCTCGGTTGCTTTTCCCATATAGAAATCTTCCTGCGGCGGTTTGCCGACAATAGTGGTCAGGTAAACCGGGTTCTTTCGGTGTGTGATCGCCGTGACATGAAAGACTGGATAATCGCCATCCTGCGAGTAGTAGCCCGTATGATCACCAAATGGACCTTCTAATCGCATATCTGCAGGATCAATGAATCCTTCCAGTACGATTTCCGCGGTTGCGGGAACTTCGAGGTCGACAGTTTTACATTTAACCAGTGGCACAGGGGCCTTGCGGATGAATCCGGCCAGCAGGAACTCGTCGATACCGTAAGGTAAGGGTGCACTTGCCGCGTAGCAGACCGCTGGGTCCGCACCGATGGCGACGGCAACTTCCATGGTCTTATTCTGTTTTCGGTATTCGTGAAAAAAATGTGCCCCATCCTTGTGGATGTGCCAATGCATTGCCGTTGTCTTTTTGTCGAACACTTGCATGCGGTAGAGTCCAACGTTCCGCAGCTTTTGGTCCGCGCTCCGGTTGATCACGATGGGGAAAGTAATGAAGCGTCCTGCATCCCCCGGCCAGCACTGCAGAATGGGGATTATATCGAGATCCACGTCGTCGCCGGTGAAGACCACTTCCTGGCATAAAGCTTTCGTCTTACCGACGATTTTTGGGGGGAATGCCGCTGCCTGAAGAAGCATCGGTAAAAGTTTTATCTTATCCGCGAGCGAGGAGGGTGGTGCAATCTTGAGGTATTTTTCGATGTTGCGCGCAATTTTTTCAATATCGTTGACGCCGAGCGCTGTGCTCATTCGCTGGGTGCTACCAAGCGCGTTGATAAGGACCGGCATGGACGAACCTTCGACGTTTTCGAATAACAGGGCCTTGCCGCCTCCGGATTGTTTTGATACGCGATCGGTGATTTCGGCGATCTCGAGTATAGGCGACACTGGTTCCTTGATGCGCACCAGTTCATTGTCGGTTTCGAGCTGCTCGATGAATTCCGTTAGGGAATGGTAAGCCATAAAAATGCATCAGAAATGGACGAGGCGATCCAAACTGTTCATTATATCGTGGATTTCCAATGAGGTGAAAAATATTCTACAAGGGGTGTGGGTTTCCAGTAGTTGACTGGATGGATAGGAGGGGAAAAGTTTTTCCTTTTACAGGGGGAATTAGGAAGAAATCTTACGCAGCTAAATTTAAATACGGTCGTACTTGTCTTCGTAGCGGGTGATGTCGTCTTCATCGAGTTTGTCGCCGATCTGGACTTCGATGATGATGAGAGAATCTGAACCTGGGTTGGTGAGGCGGTGTTTTGCGCCCTTTGGAATATGAATGGACTGATTACGCGTGAGAGTTTGGATGTTGTCTTTTACCTGAACCTCGGCGGTTCCGGTGGTGATGGTCCAATGTTCACTCCGGTGTTCGTGTGACTGTAGGCTGAGCGATTCTCCGGGGAAAACTTCGATGCGCTTAACCAGGTAATTGGTTTCTTTTTGCAGAACAGTGTAGGTGCCCCACGGTCGGTTCTCTGTGCAGGAGGTGACGGCCTCGGGGTGGTTTTCTTTTTTGATGCGTTCGACCACTTTTCGCACGTCCTGTGCCCGGTCTTTTGCACACACGAGCAGTGCGTCCGGAGTGTCTACCACGATGAGATCATTTACGCCGAGTGCAGCGATGAGCCGATCGCTTCCATGGATGATTGATCCGGTGCTGTCGATCGTCACCACCTTTCCTTCCACGACATTGCCTTCTGAATCTTTTGTTGACACTTCGGTAAGGGCGGTCCATGCGCCGACATCGTTCCATCCAATGTTAGCGGGAAGAACCACAGCCTTATCAGATTTTTCCATTACGCCATAGTCTATAGAGATAGGTTCGAGGGACTCAAAAATTTCTCGTCCAATTTTGTTTAACTTGCGGTAGGGGTATCTTCCCTTAACCTCAAGGGTGTTGGCAGCGATGGTGTCGAGTTGATCGTAAAGTTTTGGGAGATGGGTTTTTAGTTCGTCGAGTAGTACAGAGACTTTCCACATGAACATCCCACTGTTCCAGTAGTACCCACCTTCTTTCAAGTAGTGTGCGGCGGTTTGGGCATCGGGTTTTTCGACGAACCGATCGACCCTGAATCCGCTTCCATCAAGAGCCGCACCCTGTTTGATATATCCGTATCCGGTTTCCGGTGCCGATGGTTGGATACCCAGGGTAACGAGGTGTCCTTCCTGGGCCACTGCTTCTGCTTCTTTTAGCAGATCGAGAAATGGTTCGGGGGTGGTGATTGCGTGGTCGGCGGGGAAAACGCCCATAATTGTATCTGGGTCCGATTCACCTAGGATGCGCGCGGCAAATCCGATCGCGGCAGCTGTGTTACGTCCTACGGGTTCGGCAAGAAGCTGAGACGCACAAAACCTCTGTGTAGCAAGTTGGCGGCAGGTTTCCATGGCATGCTGCTCGTTAGTGACGACCCAGTGATTGGAGGCCGGAACGAGCGGCAACAGGCGGTCGAGGGTGCTCTGGATCATAGTCCTGGGCCCTGTGATCCGGAGCAGTTGCTTTGGAAGTTGTTCCCGGCTTTTGGGCCAGAAGCGTGTGCCACTGCCTCCGGCTAGGATGATCGCTTGCATAGAGGTTGGATGTTCCCGATGAAGATGAAAGAGAAGTGATCCCGTTAGCTCGTAGAGAATCTTGGCGGATGGGCCGGCGGATTCCAAGTAGCTTATTGAAACTGTTTATGATAACTTCTCCAACTCACCAAAAATATCTCAACAGGCAAAGATAACATGGAGTTTTATCATGAATTCCTGTATCCATCTTAGCCGATTCAACATCAAAGGACTAGCAATAAACTGGTTCAAACCAGGCATGCCTGAGTCCTAATAACATCATGGCGGAAAATTTCCGCTTGCCGGAGTTTTTATGGAGAAAGTAGCCTTTTATCCATTTCTGCTGTTTGTGTTTGCGATCACCATGATCGGAGGGTGGATCCCCACGTTCAAACTATGGCCGCAGGTGGTGTTCCGTCTTGTCATCAGTTTTTGTGCTGGGGTGCTCCTGGGGGCGGTGTTCTTTCATGTTCTTCCTGAGATCGGCCCGGTTTTGGGGGCCCAACTCGGGTACTCGGTCATGTTCGGATTCTTCCTCATTTTTGTCCTGGAAAAATTCATCATGGTGCACCCGTGCGAAGAGGAGAAATGCGATTATCACAAGATTGGGGTTGCCGCATATGTTGGGATTGGGTTCCATAGCATTCTTGATGGTGTTGCCATCGGTGCAGGAGCTTTAATGGATTTGAGCCTGGTAATTATTCTCGCGGTGACCATACACAAGTTTCCCGCTGCACTGGCGTTGAGCAGTCTGCTGGTGAAAGGCGGAGAATATTCACGGCGCAAGATTCTCCTTTCCATGTTTATTTTCTCGTTGGCAACACCTTTTGGGGCGTTGATCGCAGTATTCGCCCTTCAGGGTTTGGAGGAGTATGTCGTGGCGACGGCGCTAGGAATCTCAGCGGGAACGTTCCTGTTCATTTCCATTGGTGATCTCCTGCCAACAGTGTACGAGGAGCATGAGAAAGGCTACAAGAATTTGGTTGCCCTGGGCCTCGGCACTCTGGTCATGATCCTCTCTCACAATGCGATATGAGGGGAATGCTGCCAACCTCGACCTATAAGAGGGGATATAAGCTACCTTAGCTTAAAAAATAGGTAACCTGATATACCGACATTGTTACGGTTCCCGTAACCATCCCTTTTTGAGACTCATGATTCTAAAAAGGATCCAACCTTACCTTCCTTATATGCGTAAATACCGACGCGAGATGGCGGTCGGTATTGCCGCGCTGTTGATTACCGATGTTGCAGGGTTAGTGATTCCTTGGCTCCTCAAGCTGGTTATAGATGCGCTTCCCAAGGGGCCTTCGCGCATGGACCTTGCCGGGTTTGGTGGGCTACTCTTCCTCGCGGCATCGGTGCAGGCGCTATCTCGATTTGGGTGGAGAAAGTTTCTGTTTGGTCCGTCCCGCAAAGTCGAGTTTGACATTTCTAACGGACTTTTCTCTCACCTCCTGACGCTGGACAAGGTTTGGTTTGTGAAGCAGGAGATAGGGGACTTGATGTCGCGCGCTACCAACGATTTGCGTGCGGCGCGAGATTTCGTGGGACTGGGGTTGCTTATTCTGATCGACTGCGTGGTGGTGATTGTCAGTTGCGTGTGCCTCATGCTCGTGATTAATCCATCTCTGGCAATGGTGGTCCTCATTCCCCTGCCGCTGCTTTCAGTTCTTTTTTACAAATACTTCCCTGAGATCGGCCGCCGCCACGAGGCGGTACAAGATCATCTCGCCCGTATTACGGCGCGGGTACAGGAGAACATTGCAGGCATCCGCGTATTGCACGCTTTCGTTCAGGAGGAGACCGAGAAACGGAAATTTGCCGAACTCAACCAAGAATATATTCGGAAGAATCTCCATGTGACTCGCCTATTCGGCATCTTTACACCGTCGCTAGTGTTTACTATCGGTGTGGCGGCACTGGTTTTCCTATGGGTGGGGGGCAAGGCAGTCATCGCCGGAGAGATGACTCTGGGATCTTTCGTGGCTTTCAATGGATACCTCCTGATGCTCTCGTGGCCGATGATGGGGATCGGGTTTGTGGTGAACCTGACTCAGAAAGGTCAGGCCGCGATGAGTCGCATGCAAGAAATTTTCGCAGCGCAACCGAAGGTTCAGGACGTTGCTGTGGTGAAAGAGGATTCCTCATCCGTATCAGGTGAGATCGAGTTTCGTGAACTCAGCTTCACCTATCCGGGAGCAGTAAACGAAAATTTAAAGAACATCAGCCTGCACATTTCTCCCGGTCAAATTGTTGCCGTGGTTGGTACGATTGGTTCAGGAAAAACCACGCTCGCTCAACTGATTCCCCGTTTATATGACACAGCTCCAGATACATTATTCATCGGCGGACACCCGATTCGTGAAATTCCGTTGCCTCTCCTGAGACGACATATCGGATATGTCGATCAGGAACCTTTTTTGTTTTCCGCCACCATCCGAGAAAACATCGCCTTGGGAAGAAGCGAGGCCTCGGATGAAGAAATTGATGACGTAGTGCGCCGGTCCGGATTGCTCCCCGACTTGGATTGGTTTCCCGACGGGCTAGAAACGGTCGTTGGTGAACGTGGTGTGTCCCTTTCTGGCGGGCAAAAACAGCGGATTGCGCTCGCCCGCGCCCTGCTAGTGCATCCCTCCATTCTTGTGCTGGACGATGCGTTTTCCAGCCTCGACGCCGAAACGGAGAAAAACATCCTTGGCGACATCCGTGAATTTACCCGGAATACCACCACAGTGATTATCTCCCACCGATTCTCTGCTATTCGAGATGCGGACCGCATTGTGATGATGGATGACGGGCGCATCGTTGAGGAAGGGACGCATGATGAACTGATCCGCTTGGATGGCGAATACGCGCGTACCTACAAAAATCAGGTACTGGCCATGGAAATGAGGATCACCCTGCAATGAGCGAACTGCATCAGGAAAGCCTGAAAAACTCCTATCAAGATTGGACACTGTTCAAGCGTGTCCTTGCTTATCTGAAACCCTACTCTGGACAGGTGGCGCTTGCGGTTTTCTTCCTTTTCTTTGTTTCACTTCTGAACTTGGCTGGTCCCTACCTCACTAAGGTGGCGATCGACGACTACATATCGGTCTCTAATATTGAAGGGTTGGACCGGATTGCCTGGATCTACCTGGCGGTTCTTGCAACGGCGTTCGTCTTCCAGTTTGCGCAGATCTATCTTATGCAGTACATCGGACAAAAGGTTATGTACGATTTACGAACACAGACCTTCGCTCACTTGCACCGGATGTCGTTTAAATTTTTCGACAAGAATCCAATAGGAAAACTCGTTACCCGGGTGGTCAATGATGTTGAGGTGCTCAACGAGATGTTGACTTCCGGGTTGATTCTTGTTTTCAGCGACCTGTTTACCTTAGCCGGGATTTTCTGCATGATGCTGTACCTTGATTGGAGGTTGACTCTCGTCGTTTGCGTGGTATTCCCTTTACTGTATATAGCCACACGCGCCTACCGAGTGAGGGCTCGCGATGCCCTAAGGAAAAACCGGGCTCACGTAACTAGGCTTAACTCGTTTCTGGAAGAAAACCTTTCTGGAATGCCGACGGTTCAACTATTCCACCGGGAAAGAGCTCACAAGGAAAAATTCAAGGGGATCAATGAGGATAAAGTACGCGAGGATTTACGTTCGATCCATTACAATTCTATGTACCTGCCTTCCATTGACCTGTTCAGTGCGGTAGGGGTGGCGCTAGTGATCTGGTACGGGGGAGGGCGGTTCGTTCAGGACGAAGTCCAACTTGGAGTGCTAGTTGCTTTTTTACAGTATTTGCAGAAATTTTTTGAACCTATCCGCGATCTGGCCGAGAAATTCAACGTTATTCAGACTGCGATCGCCTCAGGGGAGCGCACCTTCGAGTTGCTGGATACCCCAGAGGATGTGAGCGATCCGCCAACTCCTTTACCTGTCGAGCGTGTGCGCGGAAATGTGGAGTTCAAAAACGTTTGGTTTGCTTATAAGGAAAATGAATACGTTCTAAAAGATATTTCATTTTCGGTTAGAGAAGGAGAGAGCCTCGCCGTGGTGGGTGCGACCGGAGCGGGGAAGTCTTCCCTGGTCAATGCCCTGTGTCGATTTTATGATATCAGCAAGGGAGATATCCTGGTGGACGGCGTGTCCATCCGGGAAATTAGCAAATACGATTTGCGTCGGCAAATCTCCCTGGTCCAGCAGGACGTTTTCCTTTTTTCTGGCAACATTCTAGACAATATCCGATTGGGAAATCCGAACCTCGAACTCGCCGAGGTGGAGTCCGTAGCGCAGGTGGTTCATTCACATCATTTTATCAACAGGTTGCCTGGCAAGTACGAACAAGATATCCGGGAGCGGGGCGCTACGTTGTCGCTCGGACAAAAACAATTGTTATCGTTCTCTCGCGCGCTGGCAGCAGACCCACGTATTCTTGTGCTCGACGAAGCGACGTCGAGTATCGATACCGAAACTGAACGGCATATACAACAGGCGACCCACGAACTTATCCGGGGGCGGACGTCGATCATCATTGCGCATCGCTTGTCGACGCTAAAGCACGTCGATAAGATTCTGGTGTTGAAGGAAGGAATGATCGCCGAGTTTGGTACGCAGAAGGAACTGCTGCGGAAAGAGGGGATTTATCGCAAGCTGTATGACTTGCAGGCCGCTAGCTGAGTTTAAGGTGGGTCTTGGATTGTGAAAAAACGGAAAATATCAAAAAGAGATTTCTGACCCACGAGCGGAAAAGAAAAACCCCTGCTCTTACTTATTGAACCCCCATCAACTCGACATCAAAAACTAGAGTGGCGTTGGGTGGAATAACGTTGCCGGCACCGCGTGCACCATAACCCATGGACGGGGGAATGATTAAAGTCCGTTGCCCGCCCACTTTCATGCCCTGCACGCCTTGATCCCATCCTTTGATGACTCGCCCCGCCCCTAATGGGAAAGTGAAGTGACCTGGGCGGTCGCGGGAACTATCAAATTTTTTTCCTTTATTATCGGCGACGGATTTATCGAAAAGCCAGCCCGTATAATGAACACTCACCATCTTACCCGGAGTCGCTTCTTTTCCTGTTCCTGTTTTTACATCAACTTTAACAAGCCCACCACTATCAGCGCCGGCATAGCCCGCAAAGGTTAGACCGAAAAAAAGCATGCTCAGACCAAACAAAGTTTTCATTCTAGACATCGTGACCTCCTAAAAAAATAAGTAACTTAAAACTCGTTTGAGAGTGTTTGCAGCTCTTGTCTCCATTCATAAATCCAACCCTTATTTCTTTTTTTTAAATTCGGTGACGAGCCGTTTTACGATCCGATCATTTTGGATATGTTCCGAGATGATCTCTTCAATGTCTTCTCTAGTTCTTGGGGCGTACCAGATATCGTCTGGGTAGACGACCATTGATGGTCCGTGGGCGCAGGCATCGAGACATCCGGCCTTATTGATTCGCACCGTTCCTTTCAAGCCTATTTCGGAAATACGTCCTTTGGCGTAATCGATCAGTTCACTGGCTCCGCGCCCGGAGCAGTCGCCACGCGGGTCATCTTCTCCGCGTTTATTGTTGCAGATGAAGAGGTGCTTTTGAAAGCGAGGCATATCAGTAAACAATCATCAATTAATAATTATCAATAAAAAGGAACATTCTCGCGGTAACCGCATGAATATTGCGTTGTTACTTATTGAGAATTATTAAGTGTGTTTTACCCGTTGGCTTTGGGCAGTTTATGGGAGTGGTGTTCTTCCAGGTATTCCTTGAACTTTCCAAAGTTGATATAGCATTGGTCACAACTATCGGGAAAAATGGTGGCGATGACACCTTTTTTGACGCGTTTGGCCAACTCCAGAGCTCCGCACAGCGCTGCTGCCGAGGAGTGTCCAACTAGGATACCTTCTTCCTCTTCCAGAGTTTCTACCATGTCATAGGCGTTTTCAGTGGAGACACTGATTTTACCGTCGAGAATAGATTCGTCATAAATTCCGGGAACGATAGAGCTGGCCATGTGCTTGAGTCCTTCCAGTCCGTGCAGTTCTTCGTAAGGTTCCATGGCGAAGCACTGGATATCCGGGTTGAACTCCTTCAGTCTGCGAGTAGCGCCCATAATGGTTCCCCCGGTACCGATTCCGGCGATGAAGTGGGTGACCCGGTGATCGGTTTGTGTCCATATTTCTTTGGCAGTTGTTTCGTAATGTGCTTTCCAGTTTGAATCATTGTTGTACTGATCCGGCATGAAGTAGAGGTCCGGATTTTCCGCATAGATTTTTTGAGCTAGAATGATGGCTCCGTCTGATCCTTCGAACGGGCTAGAGGTAACGATTTCGGCACCGTAGAAGTCGGCCATGAGGCCCTTACGTTCTTTGCAGACGTTGGCAGGCATCACCAGTTTTACTTTATATCCTTTGACCTTACCGATCAGGGCGTAGGCAATTCCCGTATTTCCAGAAGTGGAATCGAGGATGATTTTGTCTTTGGTCAGTTCGCCGGATTTTTCTCCATCCTCGATCATTTTTAGGGCCGGGCGAGCCTTGACCGATCCTCCGGCGTTTTTCCATTCCGCCTTGGCGAGGATGGTGACATCCTTGAATTCCTGCCCCAGTTTTTTGATGCGGATGATAGGGGTATTGCCGATACTCTTGAGCACCCCACTATTGGTGATTACCGGACAACTGGGTGTTTGAACTTCGGTTGGGAGTGTGAGTTTCATTTTCAGCTTGGACATACTGGTCTAGATTCCATTATAGAGAGCCGTCTCAAATAAAATGAAATAACCTTGGCCTCTCAAGCAAGTTACCGTGGCAGTCCGCAGAACTCTTCATAATCAACCAACTCCTTGATGGTTGGGCTCTCGCCACAGACCGGGCAGTCGACATCCTTCCTCAATTTTAGTTTTCGAAACTCGGTGTTCAGTGCATCGTATATGAGTAATCCGCCGATGAGTGGTTTGCCAATTCCCAAGATCAATTTGAGTACCTCGACCACCTGTAGGTTGCCGATAACCCCGGCGAGTACACCCAGCACGCCACCTTCCTGACAGTTGGGGACCATTCCCGGAGGTGGGGGTTCTGGGTACAGGCAGCGGTAACAGGGGCCGTCGCCGGGTTTGAACACAGTGACCTGCCCTTCAAACCGATAAATACTGCCATGGATAATTGTTTTTCCGGTCATCACGCAGGCGTCATTGATCAGATAGCGCGTCGGAAAGTTGTCCGACCCATCAACGATATAGTCATACTCGTCGATCAACTTCATAATGTTCTTCGAGTCGAGTTTTTCGTTGTATAGGGTAACCTTGACATCCGGGTTGAGGTCCTGGATGGTTTTCTTAGCGGACTCGGTTTTGAGCATGCCGATCCGTTTCGTAGAATGGATGATCTGTCGCTGCAGATTGCTAAGGTCGACCCGGTCGAAATCGATGATACCCAGGTTGCCGATACCAGCAGCTGCGAGGTAGTAGGCGGCAGGCGATCCTAGCCCGCCGGCTCCCAGGAGTAGAACCCTAGCTTCCAACATCTTCTGCTGACCCTGACCGCCCACTTCTGGAAGAATGATATGGCGGCTGTACCGCTCGATCTGTTCGTCGGTGAAATCGATCATCGAGCTCCTGTTCCACCGGCGATGGCCGGAATAATTGAAATTTCATCTCCGTCCTTGACTGCAGTGCGTTCGCCATCCAAAAAGCGAATATCCTCTTCGTTAAGGTAGACATTGATGAACCGTCTGGGCGAACCGTTTTCTTCACAGATTCGTTCCTTGATGCCGTTGAACTGTGATTCCAGATGGTTGAGTATTTCGGATATGGTGCTACCCTCGGCCGTCACTTCTGCCTGGTTGTCAGTCAGCTTCATCAGGGGGGTGGGGATTCTTACTTTAACTGCCATGTTTTAGTTCTCCTTCAAACCGTTGCACTGTTAGAATACACGTCTTCGAAGCTATCTAGCTTCGGTTCAATTACAGTAGGGGCGGTATAATGTCCTTCTAGCGCCTCCACCGTTTTAAGCCCGTTTCCAGTTATGCAGATCACCGTAGTTTCGTCGGGTTTGATGCGCCCCTGTTTGACCAGTTTCTGCGTGACGCCTACGGTAACGCCGCCAGCCGTTTCGGTGAAGATCCCTTCCGTCTCTGCCAGAAGCTTCATTGCTTCTATGATTTCCACATCGGTGACATCTTCACCATAGCCGCCGCTTTCATTGGCGGTCTTTACTCCGTAATACCCGTCCGCTGGATTCCCGATGGCAATAGATTTAGCGATGGTGTTGGGTTTCACCGGCTTGATGACGTCAGTACCGTTTTTGATGGCGGTGGTGACGGGCGAACAACCGGTAGCCTGTGCCGCGAATACCTTGGTCTGGACCTTGCCGTCGAGCAGGCCAAGCGCTTGGAATTCATGAAACGCTTTCCAGATTTTGGTGATGAGTGAACTACCCGCGACCGGAACGATGACATTGTCTGGTGTTCTCCAGCCCAATTGCTCAGCGATCTCGTATCCATACGATTTTGATCCGTCACCATAATAAGGGCGGATATTAATGTTAACGAAAGCCCATTTATGATGTGCAGCGACTTCACTGCACAGTCGGTTGACATCGTCGTAGCTTCCGTTTACGGCAACCAACTGAGCTCCGTAGACCAGAGTCCCGAGAATTTTTCCCGCCTCCAGTCCGTCGGGAATAAAAATAAAGCTTTTCAGTCCGGCTTCCGCCGAATGAGCGGCGACCGAGTTAGCCAGGTTACCGGTGGATGCGCAGGAGATAGTGTCGAACCCAAATTCAATTGCCTTGGAAACCGCTACAGCAACGACCCGGTCTTTGAATGAAAAAGTGGGATGATTGACCGAATCGTTTTTCACATATAGATTGTTGAGTCCGAGAGCCTTGCCCAGGTTTTTTGCGCGTACCAACGGAGTGAAACCGACATGCTCGCCGACCTTGTAGTCCTCGTCGATGGGCATCAGTTCCTTGTAACGCCACATGGATGGGGGACCCGCTTGAATGGATTTCCGGGTAACTCGTTTCCCAATTTCTTCGTAATCGTAATCGACTTCCAGTGGACCGAAGCAAAACTCACAGACGTGAATCGGTTCCTTTGGAAAATCCTTTTTACATTCTTTACAACGCAATCCTTTGACGTGCCCCATCTAGCTTGTTCCTTTAAAAGTAATTTAAAAAACTAAAATATCTTTCCATGGTGTCGGGTTGGATGACCACAATGTTCTTGCCGGGTCCCAGCTCCTCTGCCATTTGATAAGCGGCGCAGGTAGCGGCTCCCGAAGATATCCCCAACAGAAGGCCTTCTTCCTTCGCCAACCTTTGCGAAAATGTAAAAGCATCCTCATCGCTGACAGGGAGGATGCGATCTAAGATTTCCATGTTCAATACTTTCGGTTTGAACCCGGCCCCGATTCCCTGGATCTTGTGAGGGCCAGGATTTTTTCCCGAAAGGACGGCGGAGGTCGCTGGTTCAACACCGACGATCTTGACATCGTCGAATTGCTCCTTCAGGGCTTCTCCGCAGCCTGTGATTGTTCCCCCGGTACCAATGCCGGCAACGAAGGCGTGCACCGGTTCACCGTTCATGGCGGAAATGATCTCAGGTCCGGTTGTTTGTCGGTGGACCTCAGGATTAGCGGCGTTATTAAACTGTTGCGGCATGAAGTAGTCAGGGTTTTCCGCCACCAACTCTTCCGCCCGCTCTATGGTGCCCTCCATACCGAACTCGGCTCGGCTCAGTTCAGTCTTTGCTCCAAAACCCTCCAAGATCATCCGCCGCTCGGCACTCATGTTCTCCGACATTACAAGGATGACGTTGTAGCCTTTCACCGCACCCACGAGCGCCAGACCGATCCCTGTATTACCGCTGGTGGGCTCGATGATGGTAGAACCGGGTTTAAGAATCCCCTGCTTTTCAGCATCTTCCACCATCGACAGGGCGATTCGATCCTTGACGCTGCCACCGGGATTTAAAAATTCCAGTTTGGCGTAAATAGTGGATCCATTTGGTGGGACAACATTATTCAGTCTAACTAAGGGTGTCGACCCGATCAACTCTAAACTATTATTACACTTGGATTTAGGTTTTTCAGCCATGCGTGATTTGGTGGTTATGATCCGATCAAAACTAGAAAACAGGGAAGTCGGACGATTATAGATGATGGAATTAGCCCAAGTCAACCGCTTAACTGTTTGTGAGATTAGGGGTTTTGAGTAAGAAAGGCCAAGCCCCAAAGATTTTTTATAATTGACACTAAGGGACTGTTTGGTAGGTTGGTTTGCAATTCATTTGAAATATTCGAGGTAAACCAGGTGGACGCGCAACAATTATTGACCGAGCTTTTGAAACATCTTCCACTCCGGGTTTATGGCCGCGGAGCAGTATTGACCCTGCTAAGAGAGATGGGGTTCCAGATCAAAAACAAAACCCCGCTTACGGTGACGGATGTCCACCGCAGTGATGATTCGGGTGAGCTGGTGTGTAAACTCACGCCCGACGGCAAGGGTGACTTCACCGCCGCACTCACCAACCTAAAACTCGATATCACGCACCCATTGTACCGTGCGGTGAAAAACTACCAGATCGAAGTATCCGAAGCTTTGGGGAAACAGGACGTGGAAGATACGCGTCAGGCGCAGATTGACCAACAGGACCGTGGTGGGTTTCGTGTCGGCGACCTTTATAAGAAGGGTCAGTCATAGAACGAAAGTAGAAAAAATCGTCCTCATGCAGAGACGCGAATAGGTGCCGCTGGCATCATTTTTCGGAATTGATGA
>Ga0208639_1001401_pt1 | contig 15757 bp, 11 predicted proteins | sample ETNtaG_33_FD_185772 | JGI IMG/M metagenome (GOLD analysis project Ga0208639, IMG submission 185772) | Marine microbial and viral communities from oxygen minimum zone, Eastern Pacific Ocean - ETNP201310SV76 (SPAdes) (version 2) | ecosystem: Environmental > Aquatic > Marine > Oceanic ...
ATTATAGATTCCACCTTTCCCAGTCTTAGGATGGCCAGGATACCAATTCTGTACTGTGGAATATTTTATGGTGGCATCCTTGTGTGCCACGAGTTCCACGACGGCAGCATGTAACTGATTCTCGTCTCTCATTGGTGCGGTGCAACCTTCAAGATAACTTACGTGGCTTCCCTCATCAGCGATGATAAGAGTCCTCTCAAACTGTCCAGTATTAGCCTCATTGATCCTAAAGTAGGTAGAGAGTTCCATGGGGCACCGGACCCCTTTGGGCACATATACGAATGAACCATCAGTGAAAACTGCAGAATTCAAGGATGCAAAATAATTATCAGTGAATGGTACAACTGTACCTAGATATTTTTTCACTAGATGTGGATAATTATGTACTGCCTCTGAAAAGCTACAAAATATCACCCCTGCCTTTTTTAACTCTTTTTTAAATGTTGTTGCGATAGAAACACTATCAAAGACGGCATCAACAGCAACACCAGATAACATTTTTTGTTCTTCAAGAGGTATTCCTAGTTTGTTATATGTTTCCAATAATTGTGGGTCAACCTCATCCAAACTTGATAGTTCCTTTTTCTTTGGAGCTGAAAAATAACTTATTGATTGATAGTCAATATCTGGATATTCAATGTTTGCCCAATTGGGTCTCTTTTTCTTAAGCCAATGGCGATATGATCTCAAGCGCCAGTCCAATAGCCACTCTGGTTCTTTTTTCTTTCTTGAAATGGTCTTGATCACATCCTCATCAAGGCCCGGGGGTATGGTCTCCGATTCAATATCTGTGACAAAACCATACTCATATTCCTTTTCAAGATTTGAGTCAATTATCTTTTGGTGATTAGACATAATATTCTCTCGTATATCTTGTAGTCGGTCTTAAGCGGAAAAACTTGTACCGCATCCACAGGTCCGTTCTGCATTTGGATTCTTTATTTTGAATCCTCCATTTAACAGATCATCTGAATAGTCTATTTCAATATTCTTGAGGTATGGCCAACTCTTTAGTTCACAAACTATGGTCAGCCCGTTTGATTGGAATTCTTTGTCGTATTCGGCTTTTTCATCTTCAAAGTCCATTTTATAGGTCATTCCTGAGCAACCGCCTCCTTCAACTGACATACGTAAAAAATGGCCATCCTTTCCATCTGATCTCATAACCGCCTTGAGACGCCTGACTGCAGATTTAGTTGCTATTATGGTTGCATTTTGAAAGTCATCCTGCCTTTGTTCCAAAGATTTATTTTCAATCGGATTACTCATCTATTCCCACTCTGTTTCAATTTTTTGTGGTTTGGTCGTTTCATTTGTTGTCCCAAAACCTAATTTTTCTCGTGCAACATCTGTCATCATGTCTGGACTCCATGGGGGGTCGAATGTTATTTCCACATCAACTTGATCCACTTCTTTCAATTTTGAAACTTGGGCCTTTATATCATTTGCCATATGTTGGCCCATGCTACACCCTGGAGTAGTGAGTGACATTGTTATCTTAACTTCATTTCCAGTTAACTCACTATTTGATATGTCAATGCCATAGATCAATCCTAAGCTCCAGAGATCTAATGGTATCTCAGGATCATAGCAGGACCTTAAGACCTCTATGATGTTTTTCTCTAGGGTCATTAGTGTGTCACCTCTGCGAGAGTCATATTATCGAACATCGTTCGTATTGAATCATTAATGCGACTGATCGGTCTACGTATCGAGCAGCCATCCAATTTGTCGCAGCCTGAATCAAAATAACAGTCCATTATGCCCATAGGACCCTCTATGATCTCAAAAAATTCAGTCATTTTGATGGTCTCAGGATCTTTTGATAAGCGATAACCACCAGTGGGGCCCTTAACAGCATCAATGATATTGTTTCTCGCCAGACGCTGCAATACCTTTGCCAAGAGTTCTTGCGGAACCCCGTATGTATTTGCCAACTCTTTGGCGGAAGTGAGTTTGTCCTGATCTTGGCTCTGAAAATGACGTAATGCAACCAGAGCGTATTCAACTTTACGGCTTATCTTTAACATGATTAACTAATCCCAAATCGAAATTAGATGATAGGGTGGAGGGAGGCAATATCTATTTACGACAATTTTTGTCGTATTTAATTTATTGAACTTTAATGAGGTGCGGTTGCCTATCGGTTATTTGTCCAATGATCCTGGGAGATCCATCCATTTTTTTGATAAATGACCTAGCATCATCCATGGGTAATGAGATCAGCAGCCCTCCAGAAGTTTGGGCATCGGCTGTGAGCAATTTCTGAGTCTCATCCAGTTGGTCGTCAAATGAGACGCATTCTCTAACATAATTTAGATTCCTCTTTGTCCCACCAGGTATGATTCCTGACATTGCTAATTCATTGACTGAATGAAGGAACCCAAGGTCATGGAAATTAATTTCTGATGACACATCACTATTCTCACACATTTCCTTGAGATGCCCAAGTAGACCAAATCCAGTAACATCTGTCACAGCGCTGACATTGTACCCTCTAAGAGCATTAGCTGAATCCTTGTTCAATTTTGCCATGGATTCTATCGCCGCATCTATACTATCTGATGATGCTTTTCCTTGTTTTATTGCTGTAGCAATTACACCCGTTCCTAGAGGTTTTGTCAAGACCAAGACATCTCCAATATTGGCGCCCGAGTTTTTCCAGATATTTTCTTGATCTATTTCTCCAGTTACGACCAGGCCATACTTAGGTTCTCTGTCATCTACTGAGTGTCCACCTACAATTGGTATACCAGCCTCATCGGCTTTATCTGCGCCACCCTGCAATATCTTGGTAAGAATGTTTTTTGGTAGTTCATTAATGGGGAATCCAACTATGTTCAAAGCAAATAATGGTTCCCCCCCCATCGCATAAATATCAGATAATGAATTTGCCGCTGCTATTTGACCAAATTGATAGGGATCATCAACAACTGGTGTAAAAAAGTCCACGGTCTGAATAATCAAATTACCATTGCTGAGACGTACCACTGCTGCGTCATCAGAACCTTTATGGTCTAGGACAACGGATGGGTATGTCTTAACCTTGAGATCACCCAGTACCTGGGCTAGGTCCTCAGGACCTATCTTGCATGCTCAACCTGAGCCATGACTCAAGGACGTGAGTCGTATTTTATCTCTATCATTCATTATAAATTTATTTAATTATGATCATGTCTCGTCTTCTGCCAATGCGATGAGGCCATCTTGCTTAGATAATGTGAATTCATCATTTTTATTTGGGATCAATACAATGCCAAACATGTTATCTTTATTTTTCTGATCAGAGTGAATTTGAACTCCCAATATTACCTCATTACGAAGTTTGGCAGCCTGAACACATTCACCATAGGGAATGGTTATCGTTTCATCATTCTTGAAATCGAAATAATATGATGCTGGCTTAATATATAATTCACTGCCTTCTGACTGAAATAGGTCATCGTAGACATCTAAGGCCATTGGCTCCTCAGAGACCTGAGCCATTATTTGAGAAACAAATTGGTTGGAGACCATAAAGTCCTCAACCCCGCTATTCAAAATTATGTCTATATTATCACTGTCCATTACTTCCGTTATCAGTTTTGGCCATTCTCTTGATTCAAGTTTGTTATTAGGGCCACTATTTTTTGATATCAGGATCTGTCTTATTCGAATCAACATTGATATAACATATGCGTCCATCTCCTCAATGGTAGAGCCACCTGGTGATAGGATCAGGATGCTATCAAAATCTTGAGGCTCTATTTCATTGAGCCTATTAAGGTCATTTAGATCCATTTCTTTTATTGATATATTGATTTCCGGATAAGTTTCATTGAGGGAGACCTTACACACATCCATTTCGGGAAGCATGGTCGATACATAGGTGCATAATTCAGAATCTTGGGGAAGATAGCTGCAAAGTTTTTCTAAGATTATTGATGTTTTTGTGGTCCAATTCAAAAGGGCCACCCTGTGCGAACGTGGTTGTACCGATGAAGAAGGTATCTCTGTCAAAGTTGGTTCAAAAACTGGTTCATTAAAGTAAAATATGGTTGAGTCGTCCTCAGCAAAGACAATAAGTTCATCCTTGTCATCCAAGGGCATGTCTTTCGGAGGATTCAAGAGGATCTCCCCTTTTGAGCTATGGACCCCCATTGGAGTACTACTCTTAAACCTATTGATACTGTCTCCAAAGGTAAGGTCGCCACCCCATCCTTCATCAGGTTGATAGAAATAAAATTCATTGCCATCAAATCCAACCATATCACTATAAACGATAGATAGTCCATTGCGGCTTAATGCCAATTGGGCGATCATTCTTGATAATACGCTGACCTCATTCAACGCCTTCACGATTCCATTTGAAATATTCTCGGCAAGGTCTCGATCACGATCTGAATGAATCTCACATACAATAGGCGGGTGTGACTCTCCATCGCATACTGCAATAATGGACATGATCGATTTCAAGACCAATGCATCTGCAAGATTCTTTTCTTTCTCAGGACGCCAACTTGCGGCACTATTCATAATGATCAAAGATTTGGCATTCTCGGCCATGACCTTTTTTAAATTATTTATATTTGTCACAACACCAGATCTAGTAATGACGCGGGTTGTTGCAAAATCAGAGATGTTGTCTCTAATGACATTATCCATCTCCTCCTTATCATTTTCAGCAAGGATGACGATGGAGGCATCAGGCTCAGATTCATTGGCCTCGATAAGTTCTCTTATCACCTCAAGTGTCCTATCGCCAAAACCCAATATGATCGTGTGGTCTGACTCTAGGACGAGGCTACGACCACGTCTTAATTCATCAAGTTTTTCCTTGAAGACGCTAGTGATAAATGCCACCATGCTAGAGAATAGGATCAACCCAACCATTACGGCTAGTATCGAGGTCAATTTTGCTAACCAGTTACTATCACCATCTGTCTCGGCTGCAGAGCCTTCCATTACAGCAACATACACCCGCCAAGGTATTTCAGCCCAGCTACTGAGAGTCTCATCAGGTACTAGGTAATTTGCGATTCCCCGTACCGTGACCATTATCAAAAATCCAATTAGAAATAACGCAAGAAGTGCAAGGAAGATCGATGAGCTACCTCTCGACATAAAATTATCTACTGCATATCGCAGTCTCATTCCATAGGGGTGTTTATTATTATTACTCATTACTGAATGATTTGTTTATGGGGTACTTACAATCAGGAATGTTAAAAATAAATAGTCAATAAAGGGAAATTAATTTGTTTCTCGAATACAAAGTGCCTTCCTAAATTGAGCAATCAAATTATTGGGCAAATAGGGGACTAGGCTAGAGCTTTCATATCTTTACTGATAAAAGAATCAACATACAGAAATAGGAATTATGGGAAAAACTTTTAAAACAATTGATGAGGCGGTGATACGATTTGCTGGTGACTCTGGCGATGGAATGCAGTTAACTGGAGGTCGTTTTACAGAGACGACCGCCATTGTTGGGAATGACCTTAGTACTCTACCAGATTTCCCAGCAGAGATTCGAGCACCTGCTGGATCTCTTGCTGGTGTGAGTGCCTTTCAACTAAAATTCTCTTCAAAGGATATTCATACTCCTGGTGACAAGCCCGATGTTTTGGTTGCAATGAATCCTGCAGCATTAAAGGTACACCAAAAAGAGTTGATACCAGGTGGAACAATGATCATTAATACAGATGCTTTCTCTAAAAAGAACCTGAACCTTGCAGGCTATGAGACCAATCCAATTGAAGACGGTTCTCTCGATGACTATTTTACTGTCATTCCTATTGAAATGAATAAGATGGTGACAGCGGCATGTGACGGAATGGATCTTTCAGGTAAGTTGGTCTTGAGGACAAAGAATTTTTTTGCGCTTGGGGTATTGTTCTATATGTATGATAGGCCAATGGAAGCTACGGAGGCATGGCTCAAGAAAAAATTTGCTGGCAAGGATGCGATCATCGAGGCGAATACAGCATCGATGCATGCTGGTTATAATTATGGTGATACTACTGAAATTTTTACAACAAGGTACAAGGTTGAGAAGGCATCCCTTCCTCCCGGAACATATCGAAATATAAATGGGAATTTAGCCACTTCGCTGGGCCTATTGGCTGCATCAAAAAAGGCGAATCTTGATTTATTTTTGGGAAGTTATCCCATAACTCCTGCAAGTGACATACTCCATACCTTATCATCTTGGAAGCATTTTGGTGTTAAGACGTTTCAGGCCGAAGATGAGATCGCAGGTGTGGCATCCTCTATTGGAGCTTCCTATGCAGGTAATTTAGCCGTGACCACCACTTCAGGACCAGGTATCGCACTTAAGGGAGAGGCACTTGGGCTAGCGATTATGACAGAGTTGCCTCTTGTAGTGGTAAATGTACAAAGAGGAGGGCCCAGTACTGGTCTTCCTACCAAGACAGAACAGTCAGACCTAAATCAGGCACTATATGGGCGTAATGGTGAGGCACCTATGCCTGTCATCGCCGCTGCAACTCCAGGCGATTGTTTCTTTGCTGCCTATGAGGCTTGTAAAGCGGCATTAAAACATATGACACCGGTCATGCTTTTGACCGATGGTTACCTTGCAAATGGTTCTGAACCCTGGAACATACCCAATTTAGATGAGCTGGAGTCGATAGATATAAAGTTTGCTGATGAACCAAATGCAGATGGCGATTTTCTACCTTACTTGAGGGATGAGAAGACCTTAGCGCGTCCCTGGGCCATCCCTGGTACTGCAAAGCTCGAGCATAGGGTGGGTGGTATTGAGACAGCGGAGAATACTGGTCATGTCAGTTATGACCCTGACAATCATCATAGAATGGTCCTCCTAAGACAGGAAAAGGTAAATAGGATCCAAAATGACATTCCTTCGACTGAGATATTTGGCGATGGCAATGGAGACCTTCTTATATTGAGTTGGGGTGGAACATACGGTGCTTGCAGGTCGGCAAGTGAGACCCTACAAGAAGATGGACTAAAGGTCTCTCATGTGCACCTTAGATGGATATCTCCACTTCCAAAGGACCTTGGTGAGATCTTGATAAATTTTAAGCATATTTTGGTTCCTGAAATAAATTTGGGGCAGCTAATAAGGCTCATTAGATCGGAATACCTTGTTGATGCCAAAGGCCTTAATCTTGTCAAAGGAAGGCCCATTGGCGCTGCGACCATTGTTGAAAAAGTTAAAGAAACACTAGGATAAAATAGAATGAGCGAAGTAGCAACAACTCCCGAGTTGACAAAAAAAGATTTTGTTTCAGATCAAGCAGTGCGCTGGTGTCCTGGTTGCGGGGATTATGCCATCCTTGCTCAAGCACAAAAGCAGATGCCAACCTTTGGTCGAAAACGTGAAGATTTTGTATTCGTTTCTGGAATTGGTTGCTCCAGTAGGTTCCCCTATTATATGAACACATATGGGTTTCACTCCATCCATGGTCGTGCACCTGCATTGGCCACAGGTGTAAAGATCGCGAATCCAGATCTTTCTGTGTGGGTGGTCACTGGAGACGGAGATGGACTGTCCATTGGCGGTAATCATTTCATGCATGCCCTTAGAAGAAATATGGACATCAATATTCTAATGTTCAACAATAGGATCTATGGTTTGACAAAAGGTCAGTATTCTCCCACATCCGAAGTAGGGAAGCTCACCAAGGCATCGCCTTATGGTTCAATTGACAATCCTCTTAACCCACCTTCTCTGGCGCTGGGTGCTCAGGCAACATTTGTTGCTCGTACCATTGATAGATGGCAGAAGCATATGGCTGAAATGATGGAAAGGTCCTACCACCACGATGGTGGGTCATACATAGAGATATATCAGAATTGTAACATATTCAATGATGGTGCATACGAACCCTACACAGGTGCAGAAAAAATGGACAATGTGATCGAATTGAAGAATGGAGAACCAATGTTATTTTCCAAAGAGACAAAGGGTATCAAGTTAGACGGGTCTAAGGCTGTCGTAGTTGATATGGAAAAAAACAGTTTTGATGACCTTCTTGTTCATGACGAGACAAACCTTGACCTCGCACATATCATTGCCAATTGGACCTCTAATCCAGATCTACCAGAGCCCATTGGTGTGATCTATTCCATTGACAAACCCACTTATAATCAGGACATGGTCGACCAGATCAATTTTGCCAAAGAAAAGAAAGGAGTCGGCAGTGTCCAAGACCTCCTCAATGCAGGAGATACCTGGACAGTAGGTTAGGTATGAGTACCCGCACTGAACGGGATAGCATTGGGCCAGTTGAGGTACCTACAGACAGGTATTATGGCGCCCAGACCCAGAGGTCTCTTAATAATTTCAAGATAGGTGGAGAGAGGTTTCAAAGAGAATTCATTCGAGCCTATGGAATCATAAAAAAAGCGGCGGCAACTGTTAATCATAGATTTGGAAATCTAGATGATAAGATTCTGAAGGCCATTCATGATGCCTCAAATGAGGTCATTGCCGGTACGCTAGATGAACATTTTCCCCTAGTGGTTTGGCAGACTGGTAGCGGGACCCAAACCAATATGAATTTCAATGAGGTGATTGCCAATAGAGCCATAGAGATTCTTGACGGTGTCTTAGGGAGTAAGGAACCAGTTCACCCTAATGATCATGTTAATATGAGCCAATCAACAAATGACACATTTCCTACAGCAATTAATATTGCTGCTGTCGAAAGTGTTCATCATCAACTTATTCCTGCTGTCAAAAAATTACGTGAGGCCATGAATGATAAATCCATTGAATTTGAATCTATCATAAAGCTTGGTCGTACACATCTTCAAGATGCTACTCCACTAAGTTTAGGGCAGGAGTTTTCAGGTTATGTCTCTGCATTAGACCATGGGATCAAACGTCTTGAGAGATCATTAGACCATTGTCAAGAATTAGCAATGGGTGGAACTGCAGTTGGTACTGGAATCAATTCAGTCAAAGGATTCGCACAGGCTGTGGCAGAGGAGATCTCATCATTGACTGGATTAGAATTTCGCACAGCTGAAAATAAATTTGAAGCTTTGGGTGGCCAAGATAGCATTGTGGAATTATCTGGGTCGCTTAAAGTTATGGCGGGATCATTATTTAAAATCGCCAATGATCTTCGATGGCTCTCTAGTGGGCCAAGGAGTGGCATTGGTGAGATTATTTTACCTGCCAATGAACCCGGTTCCTCAATTATGCCGGGCAAAGTTAATCCAACTCAATGTGAGGCAATGACCATGCTGTGTACACAGATCATGGGCAATGATACTACCATCACATTTGCTGGTGCATCAGGCAATTTTGAATTAAATGTGTTTAGACCAGTTATTGCATATAATATATTACAATCTATTCGGTTGCTATCGGATGGATGTAGCTCATTTAGAAAAAATGCTGTCAATGGAATAGAGCCTAACTTGGAACGTATTGATCATAATTTATATAATTCTCTTATGTTGGTCACTGCATTAAACCCTCATATTGGTTATGATAAGGCATCTGAGGTAGCAAAAAAAGCATATAAGGAAAAGACTACACTAAGAGACGCAATTGAGGAATTAGGGTATATGACTGGCGAAGAATTTGACCGCTTAGTAAGGCCTGATGCAATGATACATCCCAGGGAAGAAGATTAAATTGTTCCAGTATAATTCTTGTCGATCAGTTCTCAACTAACCACCCATCGAATAGTATGATATTTTATTTTGTATTATAAGATAAGGCCTGCAATATGGACATAAAGAAAATAATCTATAGATGTGTCCTATTAATTATTTTAGGAATACTAGGTGTACTTTTTCTTATACTATTTCTATCTAGGAATCTTCCTTCTATAGAACAACTTGAGAACTATGATCCGGATCTAGTGACCCGTATTTATTCAGCAGATGGCAAGGTCTTAAATGAATTATTTGTCCAGAAAAGAGTTTTCATTGAATTAGATAAAATACCTGAGCATATGCAATATGCAGTGGTATCATCGGAGGATCGTAGATTTTTTGAGCATTGGGGCCTGTCAATGAGAAGTATTGCTAGAGCAGTGATGATCAATACACTCTCTTTGAGCTATCGTCAGGGGTTCTCTACTCTGACTCAACAATTAGCCCGTAATCTCTATAAGTCTGTTGGCTTTGAAGATAGTATTCTTAGGAAGGTCAAAGAAATGATCACAGCGATTCAGATTGAAAGGACCTATACTAAAGATGAAATATTGGAAATGTATCTGAATACGGTTCACTTTGGACACGGAACATATGGAGTTGAGGCTGCTACAAAGCGTTTTTTTGGTAAAGAATCAAGCTTCCTCACTATTGACGAATCTGCATTGTTGATTGGACTATTACCCGCACCAGCAAGTTATTCTCCAATTCATCATCCAGACAGAGCAATTCGTCGAAGAAATACAGTGTTAAGGTTAATGCGGGATCAGGGATACATTGGAAGAGGTGAATACGAAGAGTCTAGGGCAAGAACATTGGAGGCTGTGTTGGAGTTTTCCAAAAGAGGAACTGCACCCTATTTTACTGAATATGTTAGGAGAGTTCTTGAAAAAGAGGACACTGCTTTGGGAATCAATATCTATAGGGATGGATTAAAGATCTACACTACCTTGGATTCAAGATTGCAATCTATCGCTGAGGATGCAGTATTAAAAACCGTGAGAGACGACCAACAACGATTGAACAAACGCCTGTATAAGAATCGTGAGGAATTTGAGAATTTGGCATATCTCACAATTTATGATGAAGACAGTATCAAAATGATGTTATCAGGAGAGGGTAAACTTTATAAGGATTTAAGGGACAAACTCCTAGTGCAATCTGCATTTGTGGCTCTCGATCCCAATACAGGCGGTATACTTGCAATGATTGGAGGTCGACCAGATTATCATGACCAATACAATCGTGCGGTACAGGCTAAAAGACAACCAGGATCTGTATTCAAACCATTTGTATATACAACAGCATTGGACAATGGTTATCCTGTAACTGAGCAGCTATTAAATCAACCCGTGGTACTTAATATCCAAAATATGGATGGAACCTGGGTAAAATGGAAACCACAAAACTATGACGGTAGTACTGGTGGTTTGACCACATTTCGCGAAGGTTTGAGAAAGTCTATGAATCTGATATCTGTTAGAATGGTTCAACAAGATATAGCACCAGCAGATCAGGTAAAACAGATGGCAAAACGAATGGGCATCAACACAGATATTAGGGCAGTGGATGCACTGGCCTTGGGTACTTCTGAGGTATTTCCAATTGAAATGGTCAGCGCTTATTCTGCCTTATCCAATAGAGGGGTTTATTCTAAGCCTTTTGCAATTACAAAGATTGAAGACAGATATGGAAATATTATAAAAGAGTACTATCCAGATCGAAAAGAGGTACTGAGTGAAGAGACAGCTTATCTAATGACCAGTTTAATGCAAACAGTTATGGATCGTGGAACAGGAGGGAGTGCTAGATGGAAATACAAATTCAATAGACCTGCTGCTGGAAAAACTGGAACAACTCAAGGTTGGAGCGATGCTTGGTTTGTAGGCTTTACCCCTCAAATAGCTGCAGGTTGTTGGTTTGGCGTAGATGATTTCCAGGTTCCTCTTGGCCCGGGGCAAGATGGTAGCCGCGCAGCCCTACCTGCTTGGGCTAGATTTATGAAAGCAGCCCATGATACACTGGATCTACCAATAGAGCAATTTGAGAAACCTAGCGGAATCGAAGACATGGAAATATGTTCTGTTACTAAAAAACTACCCTTACCTGCCTGTCCAGTGGAGACAGAGATCTTTAAAAGAGGCACTGAGCCAACTCAAAAATGTAAGGTGCACCGTACTGAATAGATTCAATAGATCGTTGGTTTATTATTAGACTGCTTGTCACTAACAATTATTGTTGAGCTTAAGGATTTGGACACTGTTTCAAGGGCCGTCTTATTTGAACAAAAAATACGGTAGACTGGATCATTTGTATTAACCTTGTCTCCTGTCTTTTTTAAGAATTCCATTCCTGCTGTTTTATCTAAGGTATCATCTTTACTTTGTATTCCACACCCTAGTTCAACCAGGCACCATCCTATGGATTCAGTATCCATATTATTTATAACACCTTCGCGCGTAGGATAGACAAAGGTCTCATGTTTTGGTTCAGTTTGATAATAAAACTCGTCTAGTTTTCCACCTTGAATTTCTACTGAAGACTCGAATGTTCTCAATCCTTTACCTGATCGAATAATATCAGCCTGTAGGTCAATCGCGCTAGACCTATTACTAACCAGTCCAGATTGAAGTATCAGTTTTGTTCCTAATTCCAAAGTGACATTCATTAGATCATCTGGTCCACTTCCTTTTAAGCAATCGATTGTTTCTAATATTTCACAAGAGAGCCCCGCATAGTTACCTAGAGGTTGGTCCATATTGGTATATACTATATCTGTTTTTATGTTAAAGGCATGGCCAATCTTCTTCATCCACGATCCCAATTCAATGGCCTGATCTTGACTTTTCATAAAGGTTCCATTTCCAATTTTAATATCAAGGACCAATCCAGAAATTCCTTCGGCAATTTTTTTACTCATGATCGAACCACAGATCAAAGGTATTGATGATATTGTTCCAGTTTTACTTCTTAGATCATATATCCTTTTGTCTGCTGGACAAATTTCATTGGATTGGGATATGATAGAATATCCGCTTTTATCAACCCATTTATTAAAAAGTGCTAGGTCTGGAGATGTATCAAAACCTGGTATGCATTCCAACTTATCAATGGTTCCCCCAGTGAAACCAAGACCTCTTCCTGCTATCATAGGGATCTTGATTCCTGCAGCCGCCATTATTGGTGCTAGAATAATTGATACCTTATCTCCAATGCCACCCGTGGAATGCTTATCTGCAACAAATCTTTTGGATTTGGAAAAATCAAGAATTGTGCCAGAGTGTAGCATGACCTCAACCAATGCAAAAGTTTCATCCTCATTCATTCCATTAAAATATATTGCCATTAACATCGCTGACATTTGCGCATCTGTTACCATGCCTGAGAGGTATCCACTAAAGAATGATTCGATCTCATTCTTTCCTAGATCAATTCCATCACGTTTTTTTGATATGAGGCTAGCGGGTATCAACCTGAAGATCTTTCTTTTTTAAAAAAGAGAGGATTGAAATTGGTGCTCGCTCTCTAATGGTGTGGAGTATAAGATAGAGCGCGAGGATTAGGAGTACTAAGTTGGGTGCCCACATTCCCATTTCAGGACTAACTTGGTTTCTATCTGCAAGTTCTTCGCCTCCTATCAATAATACATAATATAATAAGAAAAATCCGAAACTAAGAGAGGTGCTTACTGCAAAACCTCCTTTTTTGGCCATAACACCCAGTGGTGCGCCCAAAAGAACAAAAAGTATGCATGCAAATGGTATTGAGAATTTTTTATGAGCTTCGACTGTATATTTATTTTTCCCCTTTTGATAACTACCAATTAGTCCAAACTCATTTTTCACTTGCCGCTCTAGGCTCCTTAATTGTCTTTCCTTTTTCTTTAGTGCACCCTTATTGAATGTTGTATCAGAATTGATAGAGTCCCTTGCAACTGCAACTATGTTAATACCATCTTCCAATGAAGAAGGTAATATGCTATCACCCAAAGTTCGATAAAATGCGCCTTTTAATCTTGTTTGGACGACAGAAAGTTTTTTTTGATAGCCATTAACTTTTTTTATGATCATTGGAATGGTCATTTCCCTATCTGTTCTATTTGAGGAATCCCTTCGATTCAACAGGAGATCATCTGCTGGTATTATGATCTTATGAGTGTCAAAAATAATCCTGCGATAATTTGTGAAGTCCTTATTCTCAAGCTCATGAATCTCACCATCATATAATGTAAGTAGAAATGCATCTGCCAAGGTGGATAGTGTACCGGTCTTCGAATGAATACTTGTCTGCGATTCTTGTTTACCTTTAGAGAAAATTCGAACATCTGACATTATTTCACCTTTTTTCCCACCAACTATCATACTGTAGTCAGGAAGATTATCCAAAAAGACTCCCGGCTCGATATTCATTCCAGGTCTTTTACGATAAATGTCACCTGAGAGAAGTCGCGCATGAAAATTCATATCAGGTAGAATAAAATTATTAAATGTGATCAACAATGTTGCTATGGTAATGCCAAAAAGCAATGGAGCTCTGATTATTGATAGAAACCCTATTCCTGATGCACGCATTGCATTTATCTCATTATCCTCAGATAAACGACCAAATGTCATGAGCGTTGATAGCAGTACGGCCATTGGAACAGATAAGGCAATGATCCAGGCTAGATTTAGGAATAAGTATTCTAGTATGGTAAGCACCTCTAAACCTTTGCCAAGAAAACGATCAACAGCTCGAAGTAAAAAGTTTATAAATAAAAGGAATGTTATCATTAATAGAGAGAAGAGAAAAGGCAATACCATCTCCCGAATAAAGTATCTTGACAATAGTCTCATAGCAAAAATTACAATTATCCTGCTGATTTAATGAATCAAATAGAAAATTCTTTTAGGTTAAATTTCTTCAATACTGCTGATAAGTATTTTAAGTTTCGCCGCTTTAAATCAACATATGTTGAGCTAAAGTTGTATGGTGGGTGTAGCTCAGCTGGTTAGAGCACCTGGTTGTGGCCCAGGAGGCCGTGGGTTCAAGTCCCATCACTCACCCAAGTTTTTCGGGGTATAGCGTAGTCCGGTTAACGCGCCTGCTTTGGGAGCAGGAGATCGGGAGTTCGAATCTCTCTACCCCGACTCGAGAATAATACCATGTTTCTCTGAAGAAAAGCCCTGTCATTTGATGGGGCTTTTTGTTTATCATATTTATTCAGATATACCCATGTTTTCCCAAAAAGGGGACACACTTTTGGGGGACACAAATAACACATTTTACCTTTTTTATAATACTATCAAAAAGTTTCTTATAACCTTGATGATGATTAGATTTAATAATGAAACAATTTTTTAAAATTCTATTATATTTTCTGATTGTCTCAATATGTATTGGTCAGCGACCATATTATGAAGGTGAGTGGAAAAAAAACCGCTACCATGGAAATGGAGAACTACTTGATAAATTTGGTAATAAATATGTTGGAGAGTTCTTTGAAGGAATAAAACATGGGAAGGGTGTATTAAAGTATTCTAATGGAGCTCGATTTGAAGGTCAATTCGTAGATGGTAAAAAAACAGAAGGAACTTATTACTATTCAAATGGAACCAAATATATAGGGAAATGGAAAAGAGGGAAAAAACATGGTAATGGAATATTTGTAAATAGGGACGGAGTCAAAGAAAATCAGACCTGGGCAAATGGTAAAATCCAAATAGAAGAAGACAGGGAAATAATCAAAAATGAATCGCTTGCAAAAATAAAGATTTTAGATAAAGATATAAATAAAATTAAAAGTGATTCACTTTCTAAGAAATCAGAAGAAAATCAATTAAAGTTAAAAATTTCAAATGCTGACAAGTTATTCTTATTAGCAAAGCATAATGATGCAAAAACTATCTATGAGGATATTCTAAAATTGGACTCCTTAAATGCTGAAACATATGCTAGGTTAGGAAACCTTTTTTATGACATAGATAATTATGAGCTTGCCAATGAAAAATATCAAAAAGCCCTAGGACTAGATGATAAATCAGTATCTGCTCTAAACGGATTAGGAAATATTAATTACCAAAATTCTAATTTTGATGAGGCAATTAAACTTTATTTAGAAGCGTATAAAAATGAA
>Ga0208639_1001416_pt1 | contig 15661 bp, 14 predicted proteins | sample ETNtaG_33_FD_185772 | JGI IMG/M metagenome (GOLD analysis project Ga0208639, IMG submission 185772) | Marine microbial and viral communities from oxygen minimum zone, Eastern Pacific Ocean - ETNP201310SV76 (SPAdes) (version 2) | ecosystem: Environmental > Aquatic > Marine > Oceanic ...
AAACACCATCCGGTGAGGATGTAACACTGGCAGAGCCGTCAGCAGAAGAGCTGCCATCTGCCGGATTTGCCGGCCATAGCAAGGGCTATGTACCGCCACCGGAAGTCAAATCGGAAGTAGAGGTTGTTATTCATCCTGAATCAGAACGCCTTCAGGTGCTGACTCCGTTTGCTCCATGGGATGGTAATGATTATGTCGACGTTCCTTTGTTGCTGAAAGCTTCAGGAAAATGTACAACCGATCACATTTCCCCGGCTGGCCACTGGCTGAAATACAGGGGGCATCTGGACAGAATATCTGATAATACTTTTTCTGGTGCTGTGAATGCATTTGATGGTTCGGCAGGTACAGGCAAAAACCTGTTTACCGGTGAAAGCGGAATAAACTATTCTGATATTGCCCGTGATTATAAGAAACGTAGAGTTTCATGGGTAGTTGTGGGTGATGAAAACTACGGAGAGGGATCTTCCCGTGAACATGCCGCCATGTCTCCGAGATTTCTTGGAGCTGTGGCCGTTATCGTCCGTTCATTCGCCAGAATCCATGAAACTAATTTAAAGAAGCAGGGAATTATCCCCCTGACATTTGTCAATCCATCTGACTATGAAAAGTTTTGTGAGGATGATAAGATTTCGATTACGGGATTGGACAAACTGGCCCCGGGTAGAAATATTAGTGTAACGATCAAGCACAGTGACGGTACAGAGGAGGAGATAGAAGCAAGACATACAATGTCCGAACAGCAGATAGAATGGTTCCGTGCAGGCTCCGCCTTAAATAAAATCGCCAGAGATTTGAATGGAAAATCTTGACTTACGATTTAGATTATAGTAATTTTGAGTGAAGTAAAGTCTGCAAACTTCCACTGCCTTTACCGTAATTTTCAGTCCTTAATGCAAAACAGTGCAAACACTTTTATCAAAAAAGTTTATTTTCCCTTTAATCCTTGTCGTTGTTGTCTTAGCGTCAGGTACTGCTGGCTACACTTTTATTGAGGGGTGGAACCCATTTGATTCCCTGTACATGACGGTTATCACCCTTTCTACGGTAGGGTTTCAAGAAATAGTACCGCTTTCAGTAAAGGGAAAGGCATTTACAATTGGCCTTATATTTTTTGGCCTGGGCGTGGTTGCATATGCAGTAAATAATGGTGTCAGGGCTATATTCGAAGGTGAAATTCAGGAAGTATTCGGGAGGAGAAAATTGAAAAAAGCATTAGATTCGTTGGAAAATCATTATATTGTCTGCGGCTATGGCCGCATGGGTAAGGTCATCTGCAATGAATTAATGGCAAAGGGAATGCCTTTTGTTGTCGTAGAAAAAGAATCTAAGGAACTCGAGGTGGATGACGATGTCATAATTGTATACGGAGATGCTACAAGAGATGAACTTCTTTTGAAGGTGGGCGTAGAGAGAGCGAAAGGCTTGATATCGGTCCTTGATTCAGATGCCCAGAATCTTTACGTTGTACTCAGCGCAAAGGGGTTAAATCAGAACCTCTTTATAATAGCAAGGGCAAACGAAGAAGGTTCTGATTATAAGTTGAAAAGAGCTGGTGCGGACAAGGTAGTTTCTCCATTTCATATTGGAGGTCTCAGGATAGCCCATACCATTCTTAAGCCTACAGTTGTAGACTTCCTGGAGTTAACAGCAAAAACCGGAAACATGGAGATCCAGATTGAGGAAGTTGTAGTGGAAGCAGGCTCAGCGTTGGCGAATAAAACCATCAAAGATGCAGATATTATAGAAAAAAATGGGGTTCTAATAGTAGCCCTTAAAAAGAAGAATGGAAAGATACTGTTCAACCCTTCTGACAATAATTTAATAGGGGTGGGAGACAAACTGGCAGTGATAGGGGAACCCGAACACTTTAGTGAACTGGAGCAAATGGCCAGGGGGAAAAGAGGAAAAGCTTCAGGCCTGCCGGATTAGAGACCTGCTACTGGTCATTTCTAACATTTTTCAATTTCAACGTAGGTGGAGTTATAGGTAGCGTTTCCACCAAAGTCCTGAACGACATCCGGAGTCAGGGTGTTTGCGCCTTTACCATCACATAGCTTTGACCAGAGTCCTCCGTAGGCTAATACAACTCCCCGCTTTATGTCTGTAGTCGGACGAGCCTTCATCCTGAGTGTGTCCTGGTCATTTTCCAGCCTTACCCAATCATCTTCCTTTATATCTTTCTCTTTTGCATCTTCTTCGTTAATCAGGACGATTGGTTCTATCTCTTCCTTCCATACGTTGTGAAACTGAGAACGTGTTATTTGTTTATGATTAACCGTTAAGAACTGGAAAGGGTATTCGCCTTTATCCTCTTCATAATAACCGGGTAGTGGTGGAATATTAGCCTTTTCAGCCAGTCGTGAATACATTTCAATCTTCCCTGAAGGAGTGAGGTATTCATCCTGCGGCCTTGGCTTCATCTTACAGAAACCATCCTGTTCCAAGTCTTTCAGCGTAAAATCCACTGCCTTGCTTCTGCTCAAAAACTCTTCCGCTACTTCACGCTCCGGTGGAAACAACTCTCCGGAGTTCAAGCCAAGTGCCTCAGAAAGTTCCCTGAATACCTGATAGTTGGGTTTTGATTCGTAGAGGGGCTCAATTGCCTTCTGGTTTATGGACATATGATTGTGGTAATAACATACATGGATATCAAATGATTCCAGGAAACTCGGGGCGGGCAGAACGATGTCAGCGTAACTGCATGTATCATTTAAAAAGAGGTCATGTACAACAGTAAAAACATCCTCACTCTCCATACCCTTTTTCACAAGTTGCTGATTGGGTAGATTAACCAGAGGGTTAGTATTAAAAACGAAAAGAAATTTTACCTCTCCGGCCTCCAGTATACGTCCGAGCTGTGCCATGTTGTGCATTTTTTGATTTTCCGTGGGAACTTGATTTACAAGATGTTTGCCTTGAAGAAACCCAAGGTCTATCTCTCTGTTAGTATTGCTGTAATGTACTCTGAACCCGCCCACCAGAGGAGGAAGGAGTGCAATAGTCCTGACGGCCTCGCCTCCGTAAAGATGTTTCTGAATACCAAAACCCAGATGTATGAAATTTGGCCTTATCCGATACAGGTCTTCGGCCAATTCTCTGATGTCTTCAACGGATAAGTTTGTTATCCTTGAAACCCTTTCAATGTCAAAGTCCTTTGCTACCTCCCTGAACTGCTCAAAACCATGTGTATATTTTTCGACATGCGCCTTATCGTATAGATTATTTGTTATCAGGTAATTTGCGATACCCAGAGCAAGGACACCGTCGGTGTTTGGCTTGATGGCAAGGTGCTTTCCAAGCCGGCCGGTTTTCAAAGGATCGATGACGTAGAACTTTGCTCCGTTACGTACAGCTTCCTTAACCATGTTGTAGCCATGCAGGTTGCTCCACGGCCCGTTCAGTCCCCAGAATATGATGAGTTTGGAGGAGAAGATCTCTTCCGGATCAATCCCCCAGAAACCACCGTATACATATTGGAGGGCTGTTCGTCCGGCATTTGAACATACTGTGGGTGAGCAGTTGCTGGTTCCCAGGGTAGTGAAGATTCGCTGTGATAATTGTTTGTTCAGAAGTCCCATGTGGCCGTAATAGTGGAATGGCAGGATTGCACCCGCTCCATGTTTTGTCTGTACATCCTCCATTTGGTGAGCAATCTCTTTATAAGCTTCTTCCCACGTAATCTCACGGAAGTTATCCGTTCCTTTCTTCCCCACCCTCTTCAAAGGGCGCTTCAGACGTTCGGGTGAATATACGAACTTTAATGCATTCTGTATCTTCCAGCAGAGGAATCCCTGCGTTATAGGATGCTTTGGATTGCCCCGAAGCTTGATAGCCTTTCCATCCTCAACCGTTGTGATCATGGCGCAGGTGTCGTAACAATCTCTGGGGCATGTATTGAAAAACTTTTCCATTGATCAATTATCTTTAATGTAAACAGTGAAATAAAAAACTATTTTAGCATATTCGGGGGAGTATGAGAAAAATATTTTAGACAGGGAGAAAAAACAGAATTCACTGCAGACTTGCCCGCCAGTTTGTTAGGCGGGGGCGCAGAGTACGCGAAGGAAGGAAGAGGTTACTCAGCCGTATCCAGGCCGAACTCTTTCTTGGCCTCTATCTTGGCCTTGATAAAGTCCTTGTGTGATAAATGGAAGAGGCCTGATATCTTTCTTATTGTTTCCATTTCATTATGATCAAGTTCTTCGTCACAGCAGGCAACATGAAAGAGGGTTTCGATAATTGATTTTCTCATCTCATAAGACAGGTCCTTACTTACCTCACGTGTAAAACGGTGCAGGTCTATCCTCTCCCTCGCAGCTTCCTTGATGGAGGCGAGGACAGTCTCTATCTCATCCTCTGATATCTTACTGTGTGAAGTAGTAAGGATTTCCCTGATCTTCTCATCCTCTTTTGCCAGAAACTTATCATCGGCCTCTGCGACAACCCACAGCAATACACCGAGGGCAATCTTGTCATCTATATCAATTGCCTTAGGCACATCTTTTTTGTCCTTCCATACAGATGAAACCACATTGCCTCTAAACTTATCCAGGAAACCAGCCATATAAACACCTTCCTTTCTATATGAATCCCTGATTATCCTGTAATCCCGGCCGATGTATTCTTTTCTTTCCGTCTTCTTGTCCTCGGCGCCTTTTGTCCGGGGAGTGGTGAATGCTATCTTTTCCTTTTTCCTCTTCCAGAAAAATAATATCTATGACCTTGCCTGAAACGCCTCTCCAGAATCCAATAATTTTATCCGGTTCTACTTCCTTAACTTTGGTTATCTTTTGAATCTTTATGTGATCCGGTCTTGGCGGCCTCCAGAGCATTGCGATATAATCTCCCACGCTTCCAACATTTTCTGAAGAAGCTACGGTAATCTTCTCCTTTTGAAACCCATATGCTACGAGGGAGGTCTCGGCCCTTTCCTGAAGGTCTGCCCTTCCGTGAAGGAAGAGATAGACCTCTTTCTGTGAATCTATTTTAGTATCATCCTGTTCCAACATAGCTGCAATAACTACTGCAATCACAGCTATAATAATGATCCCTACAACCATAACTCCCCCGCGGTTTATCTTCTCTAAGTCACGGCGGATACGTCCCTTTTCATCTGTCATAGTCGTTCCTCAATTTATAGTGGCACTTTGCAGGAAGGATGATTCTGAGATTAATAATAGTGATGTCGTTTACCAAAATCAACAGGAAAAATGATAGCTAATCTCAACTCTTCTTCATTCCTCAGGATTTGGCTTTTCCAGAAGCCCGGGGTATTCTTCCTGTACCTGTTTCATAAGGTCAGGGTCTAACCTTGACTTATACAATGTCTTTGCTTCGCGAAGCTGTTCAATGGTTAAGCCCTGTGCACCACTTAGTCTGGCTTTGGTCAGGTCAGCACCGCTCAGGTTGGCTTCACTCAGGTTGACACCCTTCTGCTTTACACCCCTCAGGTTGGCATCACTCAGTTTGGCCCCGGTCAGGTTGGAATTAAACAGGTTGGCTTTGGTCAGATCGGCTTCACTCAGGTCGGCATCTCTCAGGTCAGCACCATTCCACAGGTAGGCACTCCTCATGTCAGCGCCCCTCAAGTTGGCACCCTTCAGCTTTACTTCAGACAGGTTTGCACTACTCAGGTCGGCACCACTCAGGTTGGCATTATTCAGATTGACTTTATGAAGTTTTATACCACTCAGGTTAACTTCACTCAGGTCTGCACAACGTCCTTCACTCCCAACAGTGCTTATCCATCTGTCATGCTCATCCTGGATCTCGCGAAGAGCAGCCATAGTTATTTTCCGGCCCATCTTATAATCTCCCCATCTTCAATATTTATTCTTGCTTCCCTTCTGTTGTAGATTTAAGAGCGGCTTCCAACGCTTTAAAGAGCACGGGATTCTGGCTGATCTGCTTTATACCGTTCAGCCACATTTCTGTTTCGGGAGCAGAAAGCTCGGACCTGCTGATTGCCTGTTCAAAATTTTTAAGAAAATTGACCCCGATACTGACCGGCGCCTTATCTCCCCCGGCAACTGCACTTTCACCGGAAGGGCTGACAGCGTTCATTTTGGCAATACCCTTTTTTGTAATCCATGCAGAGTACGAATCAGCTTCGACGAGTTCCTCCTTGATAAGTCTTTTCAGGGGTTTTCTGATATTTTTTTCCTGAAAGCCGTATTCTTCTATGAGTGTCTGTAAGGGCTTTACTTTAGAGGTGCCGTGTTCTTTCCAGAGGTTATAAAGATTTTCAAGTATGAATTGTTCTAATGGAGTTTTTTCCGTCATGATAATTGCTCAGTCACAGATCAATTTTTTACAAATAATACAGCCTGTCCCGCCATTTTGCCTGACGGGCCGGCTACTAAAATAAACTAACTTCACTTTTCAGTTTTTTCGGCTTCTACAGTTTTTCCGACGAATACCTCTCTTATCTTAGCTTGGAGTTCAGCTCTTCGCTCCTTGTCTACCCCGGTTGCCTTATGTTCTTCAATCATGGCGTCAACCAGAAGATCGGCCACTTTATCCAGTTTTGCCCCTGCTTTTTTCTCAAGATTCGCCTTAATCTTTTCTTTAAGCAATTCCTTTTTTGCACAACGTGTGAGTTTCAACAAAGTAGAAATACATTTGCTTCCACCCTTATCACATGTACTTTTATCTTTGCTGCATGAAGAGACACTGCCTTTGTCCGAGGGACATTGCTTTGTTTTGGATGTACAAGCATCACATGCATAAAGAGGTGAAGTTGTTCCCGCAATATTCAGCGCAAAACAGAAAATACTTACTACCGCAACAAACATAACTATCGACTTAAACTTTCCAGCCATTTTTTATCTCCGTTCTAAATTATTAAAAAAGTAATGTGTTAACTAATATAACATATTTTCCAACAAAAAGTTTCATACCTATTAAAAGATGGCAACATTCCCATTCCCACGCGGGAGCGTGGGAACGAGATTAAAAGCTGTAACAGATAGAACACGCCCGCCTATGCCGTTCGGACGGGTCTGGAAGGGATTATTGCAGATACACACAGATAGCTATTTTCCAGAGTTAAGTTTGGTTTTGACAGAATTAACATGATGAACTTGATTTTTAAATATCTTATTTATCCTGTTATCCCGTCTAATTTTTTAAAATCCCCACAATCTGCGTTTATCTGTGTCCAAAAAGCATTTTATTTTCTATACGTCGTCATCAGGCAGTTCCAACATTTTAATCGTTGGCAATGAAGTACCTGCAATCTCTTGAAGATCACCGTGCATGCCTGCGGCATTGGAGATTACTCTTTCTATTTGTTTCTCCCTTTTGGCCCATATTTTCAGCATTGCACGTCTTTCGGCTTCCAGATCTTCTTTCATTGCAGTAAAGGATTCTACAATTGCCTCCACTCTATTTCTAAATTCCTGTCCGGTCAGATAATTGTAAGCGACTTCCATTTTCCCTTTTTTGCCGACCTGGACTTCCCGCTCTCTGGCAACCTGAATCAATACTACCCTCAAGGCTAATGCAAGGCTCACTACAGAGTGTATGTCGGTTACCCATACACCGGATATCTGTCTAAAATGATGAAAACCCTTCGGCAAAGATTCGGATGCCAGGATAGCTAAATCAGCTTTTGCCTCACGCTGATCATCTTTGAGTTTTCGAATCCAGGAATCACTCCAGTTTTTTGTTCGTTTTGTTTCCCATAAGATTTTTCCGCAGATGCGTCCGGATTGTGTTTTGACCGTTTGTATAATATCACCACCTTTTACTCCCTTGGCAACCGGCTCGATATCATCAAAGGGGAACTCATCCTTCAGCGATTCCTCCAGTTCCAACTCAAGCACCTCGCCCTGCATTTGCTGGGAACCCTGTTCGGCCTTTCTTTTGAGTTCATCTATCTGCGTTTTCATATCGCCAAGTTGTTTATCTTTTTCAGCATCCTTCAATCGGTGTGTCTCTTCAAATTCTTTAGAAGCTTTTTCGATTATTTTCAGACGTTCAGCATCAATTTTACGACTTAGTTCCAACTCTAACTTCTCTTCCTTTTCCTCAAGTTCCCGCTGTCTCTTGCGAAGCTCAAGCTCCTGCTTTTGAGCTTCTTTCAGGTTTTTAGTTTTTTCTTCCAATTGTTCCTTTAAATCAGAGATCTTGAGGTTTACTAACTCCTGAGCATCTTTTTTTGCTTTTTCTTCAAGAGATTTCTTGAGCTTTCCCATCTCATTTTCGTATTTTTCTTTCAGCCTTATTTCAATATCATGTGAGATGGCTTCCGATAATTCAAATACTTCACTACAATTTGGACACTTAATAGTTTCTTTTGTCACAAAATCCCCTTTTTGAATAGCTACATTAACTTTTTTCTGCTCTCAGTAGTACGTGTATACATTATCAACTTATACACGTAGAGTAAACACAAATCGTGTTATCAGAACAACGTTTCGTTTGAGCATGTTTTAATAAGAGACATGTCTTGAAAAGAATTGTATAACTGCAGTCCGACGCATTCTGGCGAGGACGGGAAACAACCAAAGAATATTGCCCTGAGGAAGGACATCATTGTAGTTTTGCCTGCTTCGTTTGGGCCGAAGAAAAGATTAAACCCGGGCTCAAAAACAAAGTCCAGGTTGTGAAACTTTCCGTATCCATCTATGTACGCTTTTATAAATCGCATTTATATCCTCATGAGGAGTGAGAGAAATTTTTCTGATTACTTAATGGGGTGCAGTGCTTTCCCCTCATTTAATTTGTAATTTAGGAATCGATTTAACGTTTTTATATGTTCATCTGGATTTATCAGAAAATCGTTATAATCGATATACAGCACGTCTATATATTTTCTACCTTCTATCCAATCTATTATTTTGGAAAGATGCTTGTCAAAGAACTCACCCATTTTTTCATCACTAATACCATCTTTGCTGCTCCCCATTCTTTCCAGCATCTTACTTTGAGAAGCCAATATTTCACTCATTTTTCTCTTCATAAATATTACTTTGTAATTTTCATTAGAAGGTAGATCATATAACAACTGAGAGATCATTTTGAAAGCTTTTCCTCTGGTTTCCTTCAACCAGCCAGTATCGTCCTTTATTTTCTTCACCCTTTCGTATTCATAGTAGCCAAGCGGGTTATCCTCGTTAGCCTTCCGTATGTTATCAGTAATTACCTCCATACCACCAGATTCTAATATCTGCATCATCATAGAAGTTCCAGACCTGGGCAAACCGGAAACAATCGTTATAAAATTATCCATTAGTATTACTTTATTTTTAATCTACAGTAGCATCCAAAAAACTTGCATAATGATACTATTTATTTAGTTAATATACAAAATCGTTTTCCTGGTGCGCGTTGGCAAGATAAGTGGTTATTGTTAAAAATAAGGACATCTTTAAAGCCTGACATTGAAAGGTTTCATTAATATAAAACCAAACCCGAGGGTAAGTATAAAAAAAAGTATGAGCCAATGGATGTTCCATCCAAAAAAATTGATCTTTGCATGTGGATATGTGACCAGAACAGATTCTAAAGCTGTACCTTCAGGTAAGGAAGGTTCACCCGGATAGAAAAATGAGCTTACAATTCCACTTTTTAGTGTTTCGGAAGAAAGCCTTGCAACTTTTCCTGATACAAGCACCCTTTTCGCGACTTCCATATCACGTGCTTGAAACCCCAATTTAAATATCCCTTCTCTCTCTGCTCTTATTCTCCAATATGTTTCTTTCCCTCCATCAATCCGAAGCGGTGGTGTTTCAATACTTAATCCTTCTGATGCAGTTAAGACTAATTCACGATCCTTTATGGATAATTCGTTTGGATTATGGAGTTTTACCTTTACAATTGCCGATTCTCCCGGATGAAGCGGTCTATATTCATATCTAACCGCAGTATGAATAATTATGACTACCATTGGGATCATCATAAACATTAATGGCTTCAACGTGTATCGCAAATAAAACATATTAAACTTCAATATGTTTTTCTGTGCGGAGAGAATTATCCTTATATCGTCTTTAAAGAGTCTTAACTCTAAAATGTGACCCATGATCCTCGCCTTGACTCTTTTAATTTCCTCTTGATTGGATGTATATTTGAAGATAGGCAGGGCAATGATTGCAGTAAAGAGAGAGATAGCACACAGACCATAAATTGAATCAACTGACCTGAAAGGGTAGAAAAATATGTCAAAGAGTGAATTGAATACTATATTAATAAAATTCATAAATAATTATAATACTACTTATGTTCACAAAATATTTTTTTGCTACGCTACGATATATACCCAAGTCCCTTGAGCCTTTTCTTGACTTCCTCTTCTGATTCAGATTCTTCCGATTTCGATATTTCCTTCTCAATAATGTGACTTACAAATTCTTCAACGGATGTATATCCGGCTTTTGCAGCATGCTCCCGGGCTTTTTTCAGCAATTCTTTATCAATTTTGATTTTGGAAACTGACATTTATACCGCTCCTTTCTAATTATTTGACTTTTTCTGTTTATTTAAAAAATTGGCTCTCCAACCATATCTGTATTCTTTTTTATACCAAATTCTGCCAAGATTGTTGGTGCTATATCATATAGAGCGGGGCTTACAGTTTTAATTTTTTTGTTTGAAAGTATGATGCCGGGGACAAGTTCATAATCCCACAGATGAGTACCGCTCCACCTCTTCATATTATCACCTAAAAGTCCTTCAGGCACCTTGCCCAGTGCGGATTCCCATGAAGTACGGTATCCCCGATTATATCCAATGAGAAGATCAGGCGCGTCTGCCACATATTTACCAGAATATATTTCCTCTCTTCTGTAAACCTTCTTAATAACCTGATTTCCACTTTCAGGGTCTCTCAAGTCCTCAAGTTTGCTTATAAGATTTTTTATAAGCTTTTCTTTTTCTGCTCCATCGTACACAATACCCATGCCTTCTCTTCCGAATAAGTTAAGATAAATGCCATTAAAGCCGAGGGAGTACGCTTTTGTCATTCCAAAATCAACATTCTCAAAAAATTCATTACTTTCACTCAGGCTATCATCTATAAAGTTGAGGTACCCATTATCTTTCAACCATCTGTTAATATGAAAATACCTGCGAAATGGTCCAAAACCGTGATCAGAAAGGATAATAAGCGTAGTGTCATTATCTATCCTTTTCATCACCGATCCCAGAATAGTATCCATTTTCCTGTAGGTTTTTTTAATTACGTCAGAATACTTTTCTGCCTCTTCGGATTTATAGCCAGGGTGTTCCTTGTCCATATATCTCCAAAACATATGAGAGATAAGATCTGTAGTTGAAAAATATACGAACAGGAGCCCTGATGAGAATCTTTCCATCTCAAGATTGAGCATCTTTTGTCTCTCATTAATTATAAAATCAGATTGCTCAATGTAAGCCTCGTTATTGATGAAATCCTGATTCAATGCCTTAGTATCCTCCGGCATACCCTGAGTATAGTAATATCCTATTTCATCTGCGATGTCAGCAGAATAACTCTCTGGAGTACTTATGGGGACATTGGGGTTGGTTGGATCAATGTTTATAGGTGACACATAAAGCTCAAAATAAGGGTGTACTTTCATTAAGTAAAACCTGCATATCCCAGTCAACTTTTGAAGAGGTGCAAGTTTAAAAGACACCTTTATCCATTTACTCCACTCTCCTTCATTCAAAAGTATCTCTTCATCTTCAATTCGTATTAAAGCAACAGGGTTGTTATTATCGACTTTGATGATTAACTCTGTATTTACTCTTTCTCTGCTCTCTTTGAATGGATTTGGAGGCCCTGAAAGTTCTGTTTTTATGGTATTGTTCAACATTTTTACATTGAACAGCCTACCGCTCTCTATCCCCTGCTCTTCATCCTCTAAATCTTTGGTAGTATAAAAGGAAAACGTTCCATAGGTCCCGAGTATATCCGGTGTTCCCATACCGGAAAGTGTATTAGCTTCAGTGCTGACTGGTGGAAAATTTGCAGGGATCTTTAGGACTGTAGACGGAATACCATTATCCTGCAAAATTTCCCAGAACGCCTTTCCTTTTCTTAAAAGCAAGGTTTCAGCATTTGAAAAAGGAATTAGCCAATCGCCTATTTTCATAGTTTTTTTCGGTTCTGTTGTCTTTGAAGTAGAGAGATAAGGTATATAGGTTTGGGGATCTCTGGCAATGAAATCAAAGATGCCATGCCCTCCGGGATTCATACCGGTGATAAAGTTTGACCAGGCCACGGGGCTTTGAGGTGGCATAGAGGTAACCAGTGGTTTAAAATCCCCCTTTTCCTTGAGGAGTTTAAAGTTTGGAAGTATTCCCTCTTTCATATATCCATCAAGCAAAACAGGATCCATACCGTCAAAACCCAATAGCAGAATTTTTTTTGTAGATTGTGCTGAACTCGTATTACCTGTACAGGAAACGTTGATGATAAAGAAGCATAGGATAATAAAAACCCTTCCCCGTATCAGGTTTTGTTTCATACAAAAAAAGATATTTTTCATCAGCCTAATTTTCCTCTTCCTTATTCTTCGCGTTAAATAAAGATTTTCCGGTCATATAAGATGGGACTTCTGCTCCAAATAACTCAAGAACAGAAGGTCCTATATCTACAATATGTGGATTGTCCCTGGAGATTTTCTTATTACAGAAGAGTACCCCCGGAACCAATTGTGGGTCCATACAGTGGTCACCACTCCAGCTTTTCTTGTTATCTTCGAATATTTTTTCATCTACCCTGCCAACTGCCGCACCCCATGAAGCTCTGTAACCCTCATTGCAACCTATGATAATATCAGGCCCGTTGTCCTTATATGGCCCGTTATAATAATCTGTCGTATTGAAGCATTCTTTTATAGCGACAACGCCCTTTTCATCATCCATTAAACCATTCAATTTATTTATCAATTCCCTTTTCAATTCTTCCTTTTCCTCTCCGGCTACGATACCTTTTGATTCCCTTCCTTTTTCGTTTATGTATATACCGCTCATTCCAAATGTATAAGCCCTGGTCTTTTCCCATTCTATACCTTGAAACCATTCATTTCCTGTTTTTTTCTGATCCTTCAGGGTCAGATAGCCATTCTTATATAGCCACGTATTTAGATTAATACCTCGTTTAAAAGGTTTAAACCCATGGTCTGACATGACAATCAGGACATCATTCTTGTCTATCCTCTCCATAACCTTGCCTATCATATGGTCCATTTTCTTATAAAGATCTTCTATAGTACCCCTGTACTTTTCTTGGTCAGTACCTATAGCATGGGCAGGATGGTCCTTTGTTATGAAACGCATAAACATGTGCTGGATTCTATCCGTCGTGTCAAAAACACAAGTACACAACCCTCTTCTGGTTTTATCAAGGGCATTGAAGAACATCTCCTCTCTCTCATGATGGTACTTATAAACCTGTCGGAGGAAAACATCTTCATTTATAACCCTCTCATTCAAAGCCCACGTGTCTTCGGCCAGCCCTAGCGTTGCATAACTTCCCATTAATTTAGATAGATAAATCGAATAAGAGAAAGGGTAAGAAATAGGAAGAGAAGGTTTTTCAGGGTCTATATTTATGGGACTCATATACATTTCAAAGTGGGGGTGAATCTGTTTAATAAGAAAGAGGCAGATTCCCCGTATCTTTACACCTGGACCGGCTTTGAAGGTTAATTTAATCCACTGCGAGTACAAACCCATTTTCAGCCTGAATTTTTCTTTAGAAACCTTTACCTCTGCTTCTGTGTTTCCGTTAAGTGTAATCTCCAGGGGAATCCGTATCTCTTCAGCCTGTTTTAATGATTTGTTTTCAGGACCGGGAATATAAGTTTTGATCTTGCGGCCTTCAATATTGACCGGGATATGAACACCTCCTGTCTTTTTCTCATTTGAGCTACTATTATTGGAGGTATAATAAGTGAATGTCCCCTGTGTCCCTCTCAGATCAGGCACACACATGCCTGATAGTAAGACACCATTGAGTTTCTCTGGTGGAAATGTCATCGGCACCCTTATTACGGAACTAAAAATGCCATATTCATCCAGAATATTCCAGAACGGCCTACCCTTTCTAAGCAGCTTGACTCTTGGTTTGCCTAGAGGTATCGAAAAGCGTCCAATAGAAAAAGACCTGGATGATTTCTCAATCTTTGTTGAAGATAGTTCAGGAAGATAGGTTCGAAGGTCTCGGTTCAAGAAATCAAATATATTATGTCTGGATGGATCAACGCCCGTGATAAAGGTTGACCAGGCCACTGGCGACATCGCAGGGAGTGTGGTCTGTAGTTTCTGAAATGTTCCGGATTTACTCAATTTGGATAGGTTTGGCAGTTTACCTTCTTTCATATATTGAGACGCTAGATCAGGGTCCATTCCGTCTAAACCCACGATAACAACACGTTTGACATCATGTTTTGTATGTAAGGGTCTCTTCCTCCTGAAAGTCTTAACAAGAAACCGAATAGGCCAAAAGAGGAAGGTCAGTAATGCCAGGAAGAAGGTTACTAGTAATATAAAAAACGAAGAGACAAAGGCAAAGCCTGCGCCAGGTCCAATATATGCGTAAGCATTTTCAGTATTGTTAATCAATACCAATGCAATAAAGATCGAGAATAAAAAAAACTTTTTCGAAATATTAGCAATCATCTCAATTTGCCCTGTATTGATCATTATTTAAATTAAGCCTTTGATTAAAAACCCCCTTTTCACTGGAATTATCCATTCCCACAGTACCTGATGAAACCCTTTCTGCACTTCTGTGTTAACGCTCTTCCGTCCTGACTGTTATCAGCCAGGCATGCCAAAATTTCTAAAAAGTAATTTCTTATTATCCGGTATCGTTTGTGGCTAATTCACATAGCCGAGACTCTTGAGGGCTTCCTTGGTTTGGTCGTCCGGCTCTCCTGCCGGTACAGCCAGCCCCGGTTTTGGAAGCTTAGCCAGGTATTGCTCCATCTGTGCCCACATCCTCTCAGTTCGTTTAGAGTCCTGAACGATTATATTGACATTTTCCTCGGGATCATCCTTCAGGTTGAACAGCATGTGCTGGTTCTTGCTGTTCCAGATGAATTTGAAGTCACCCTCGAAAATCGACTGCCAGCTGCCATCCTTGCTGATTAACGGCAGGGGGTACGTCTCCGCTATGATTGGATGCTTGATTTGCGGCGGTGAGGTGCCTTGAATATTTCCCGGTATGGTTATTCCAACCCTTTCATAAATCATCGGGAGGATATCAGTTAGTTGCACCCGTAAATCCGTTCGTTTTGGTGACATTTCACCGGCGGGATATTTTATGAATAACGGAACGTGAAGCTCTTCCTGATAGAGATAATGACCGTGGCCGAATTTGCCATGCTCCCCAAACAATTCACCATGGTCAGACGTAACGATAATCAGCGAGTTATCATACAAATTTTCGGCCCTGAGTTTTTGTAAGAACTGGCCGATATAATGATCCATATATAAAATTTCGGCGTCATAAAGCGCATTGGTTTCTGCCAATATCGGTTTCCTTCCGGCAAAGTTTGTGTTCTTGGGAAGAAATCTCAATGCGAAGCCTTCCGGGGGGTTGTATGGTCCATGCGGGTCAAAATAATTCAGGAAAAGAAAAAACTCTTTCTCACGAGCTCTTTTAAGCCAGTTCAGTGCACTGGCAGTAACCTGATTGGCCAGCCGGCCGTTCACGGTACTT
>Ga0208639_1001420_pt1 | contig 15630 bp, 8 predicted proteins | sample ETNtaG_33_FD_185772 | JGI IMG/M metagenome (GOLD analysis project Ga0208639, IMG submission 185772) | Marine microbial and viral communities from oxygen minimum zone, Eastern Pacific Ocean - ETNP201310SV76 (SPAdes) (version 2) | ecosystem: Environmental > Aquatic > Marine > Oceanic ...
CGGATTCTTGACTGCAACTGCGTTCTTCTTGCTCTCTGGATTTTATGGCTGGGCTGTTTTCACTCTACCTGCAAGATCGCCAATTGGAATTCCTGATGCAAGTCTATTATTGCCAAGTCTTGCTGGCCTCTTTGGCATAGCAAATTTGCTCGATATATATGCCACAACATCTCATATCCCTCCACAAAAAGAGGATTGGTCATTGCCTCCTGTCAGACCGCTAATCGTGCCATGCTTCTGGTCGGGGGTAGCGGGTGCATCAATGGGAGTTCTTCCCGGCATGACTGCATCTCAAGCAACTGTGTTGGTGATGGGTGGTAGAAACGTTGCCGCAAAAATTCAAGGAAAAGAAGGATATGGCATGGATTGGGAAACTCGAAAATTAACCGAATTAACCGACGATGAATTATTGGAAATCGCCATGGCTGAGGCTGAAGGCGATGTTGAAGGACCTCAAACTAAACAGGACTTGGAAGTAATTGCAATTTTATCTGCGGTAAACACTGCTGTCACTGTGATGGTACTCGGCTTCCTGTACATCATAGGACGTTCGCGTTCTGGTGCTACTCTTGCATTGAAATTGATGTATCCTATCGATACTTGGTCATCGGCCGAGCCAACTGCTGATTTCATTCGATTGATTGCAATTACAGTTGCAGCAGGTATGATGGCAATGCCAATCATTAGAGTTGTTGGAAAAGGTATGCTTAGACTACACGCGGCAATTCCTCTACAGCAGATGGTTATGGGAGTCATAATTTTCGTGACTGCACTAGTTTGGTTCACCACTGGATTTGTTGGAATTGGAGTACTTATCATTGGAACTATACTAGGATTGCTCCCCCCAAGAATAGGAATCAGAAGAAGCCATGGAATGGGAATAATCATTGTTCCAATCATGATTTACACATTTAATCAGGCTCAAGATGCATTTGGATTCCTTTGAATTCAAATGTTCATGCATGCAAAAGAGATATGCCCTTTGACTATACCCCCCGATTAAAGAGGTCTTCCAATGTACTCGCGAAAATTACCCTTTGCTCTAGTTGCCATAATGCTAATTTCGTCTATTATACCTCTATTCGAGGCGGACCAACCAAGTTCGCTTGATTCACAAGACGAGGTTTTGCAGTCTAGTTCTATCGCGTGTCTTGGCGACATATGTCTCAATGAAGCACTACCAAACCCAAACGGTTACGATGATGCTGCATGGCCTAGTGGCGAATGGGTTGAAATTTATAATAATGGAACAATGAGTGTTGATGTCAGTGGCTGGTACATAGAAAATAAAGTACAGAAACAAATGATTTTCAATTCGACAACGATTGTTGATTATGACTCTACTAATTCAGCATCTTGGACAATCGCACCTGGAGATTATATGGTAATTGCAAGAAATGCAATGCCTACCACAATGTTCCATCTCACAAATACAAACGATATCATCACTCTTTTTGATTCGCTAGGGAATCAACTTGATATTGCGTCTTGGTCTTTCTCTAGTAGCGCACCATCTGGAACAAGTCTACAAGAAGACCCAACAAATCCAACTAATGACTGGGTGGCAACTAACAATACTACACCTGGTGGAGATAATGATGGAGCAGCAACTGGCGGGCCAACTCTTGTCACTACAGATTTGAAAATAAACGAAGTAATGTCTAACCCATGGCCTTCAGCAGATAGTGATATTTGGCCCGGAGGGGAATGGGTAGAGATTCTCAACACCGGTAGTGAAACCATAAATTTGACTGGGTGGTATATTGAAGATGCTGCTGGAAATCAAATAATGATGGATGAATCACACTTAATCGGTTCAGATTCTACTATTGCAGAATCATTCCATATCGCAGGTAGTCATACAAGAATAGTAGCAGTAAATGGTTCGACTAACTCCGGACTACTAAACAATGCTAATGAACAATTATCGCTAAAATTACCAAATGGCAGTATTACACATGTGGTGGATTGGTCTGATACTGTAAATGGATACTCTCTTTCTTATGACTCCGTGACACAAAGCATGTTTTATTCATCCTATCCAAGTCTAAACCAAACTAACCCACTTCCAATCGAACAATTATCACCTTCACCTGCTGATGTACACTTTACTGAAGTAATGCCTCATTCATACTCAAACGGAACTACTTTCCCTGATGGAGAGTGGATTGAAATTCATAACTCTGGAAGCAGCACAATTGACCTTCTTGGATGGACTATTACTGATGGAATGGGCAATGTAACAACCTTAGATCCTGTTTCTTTGGTATTCAACAACTCACAGGGCTCTACTGACATCGCACCAGATGGCCGAAGATTGGTTCAATTCACTGGCGAGACACGGCTTTGGGATTATTATAACCACCTAATCTTGATTGATACCGCTGGAAGCATAAATGATGTTGCATGGTATTCTAATGATTATGGAATGAATACTTCGCTAATTCGAAATACAAATCCTTCCAGTTCTTGGATGCCTTCCACGTGGATTACTCCAGGACAGCCTGAACCTGGCTCTGGACCCATTTCTAGCAGTGATGTTGTTTTCACTGAAATAATGCCGGACCCCACAGGAGCTGATACACAAAACTGGCCCCTAGGCGAATGGGTTGAAATATACAATAATGATTCATCTGTAGCAGATATTAATGGTTGGAAATTAAAAGCCAATAATCGAAATTTCGTCATTGATGCGTGGAATCTTCCACATCAATCAGATACATTGATTCAACCTGGTGAGGTCGCAATAATCGCTTTGAACGGCACTAGTTCCTTCTATTTCAAACAAAGTTCAGATATCATTACAATCGTTGATACAATGGATTCAATTGTAGATATTGCTGGCTGGAATGAAACTAACGAAAATCAATCTTTAGTTGCCCCTTCAACAAGCCATTCGGGTTATTCTATGCAAACAGCAAGTGGCCTAACTGGATGGGTACAATCAGCATGGCTAACTCCAGGAGAAGTCAATCCAATTTGGCCACAATACGCTGATTCTGACAATCTATTAATGACCGAATTTATGGCTTCATGTACTTCTAATTCTGAATTTGATTGGATTGAATTCTATAACAATGATACAACTTCAATCAACCTAAGTCGTTGGAGAGTTGACACTTCACTTGGACATCGAGAATTCATTACTACTATGGCCACTATTGGAGATATTGGAACTAATTTGGATGGAACAAATAATGCATCTACAATTTTGAATGGTGGAGAATATGCAATAGTTAAATTCGATAAATCATTGCTCATGGATGACCATGATATATCCCTTTACAACCCTGATGGACTTATGATTGAGCAATTCTCTATTGGCACTAATACATTGTGTAAATCAAAAATTTCTTCCTCTGAAGGATGGATTGATTCTCCTTGGAGCACTCCTGCACAAGCGAACCCTGATTCAACAAGTCTTGCTAATGCTGGTGAAGTCATATTCACTAGACTAATGACTCAAGGTAGCAATGATGATGTAAGCAATTCCGAATTTATGGAAATCCGTAATATTGATGATTCTCTTGCATACCTAAATGGATGGACGATAGATGTAACCGCTGGAGGAACTACCAACACATATACTGTGAATCAATTAACAATACCTTCCGGGTCTTCAGTCGTTCTAGCAAATGATGCTACCGGCATTTGGGTTAGTGAGTCATCACCTATCCTTCTAGAAAACATAGAATATCTCTCATTTACTGATGTCTTTGGTGAAAATATACTGATTCCGGACTCTGGAGCGGCAATTCAAATGAAAGATGCAAGTGGAATAATTTCTGATTCTATAGTTTATGACAATGGCCCTTCAGAATCTGATGGATGGTCTGGTCAATCAGTAACACCTCCACTTGATGGAATAAACATGATTGTGTATGTGCGTGGGGATGGATGTAATTACCTCCCTGATACAGATACTGCTGTTGATTGGAATTATCGATGGAGTGTTTTGGGAGCGAGTAGTTTCTGTTCTGATAATCAATTTAGTGGAACTAGTACAATTACTCCTTTAATCGGCCCTCAAGATGGTTTTCTCGACTTATTAGATTGGATCAATGGTGCTACAACTTCGCTTGAAGTTCACATCTATCAAATGCAAGAACCACGACTAGTTCAAGCCTTGATGGATGCCGCATCGAATGGTGTTGAGGTGAAAGTTTTACTCGATGAGGGTTGTTTATGTACCAACATTTGGTCATATAATGATATGCAATTACAATATGGATTTGCCAGTGAACTTGATAATGCTGGGGCTGAAGTATACTGGTTTGGTGGGGAAAGCGACCAACCATACCTGTATATTCACAGTAAAGTAGCAGTTAGAGATGGAAATAGTACTTGGATGTCTTCAGGAAATTGGAAATCATCCTCTCAGCCTGCCCCTGGTGTAAGAGGAAATGTTGAATGGAGCGTCATTATTGACAACCAGCAACTTGCAGATGTAGTATTGCAACAAATGGACTTCGATACCAATACTCAACTAGAACATATCACAGCATACTCTTCTTCTGATGAACCATCTGATTGGACGATGCCTGGTGTTCAATCTTTTAGCGCAGGTGGACTAGCAACTTCATACTCTGTGGATGCAAGTGGAGAAGTTCTAACCTGTCCTGATAACTGTATCACTGGAATCACTAATTTAATCAATAGTGCATACTATGAAGTTGTTCTTTCACAGCAAACTCTCGATGTCGACTGGTATTGGGGTTGGGGTCAAGAAAGCCCAGTTATTCAATCATTATACCAAGCCGCGAAAAGAGGTGTAGCAGTGCGAGTAATAATCAATGGCGCTTACCTTGATGACGATGACCAAGATATTGTTGACTTACTCAATGAAGTTTGGAATGGAACTGAAGGATTGGATGCCTCTGCTATTGTAATGAGCGAGGATGATGATGTTTCAAAACTCCACAACAAGGGAATTATTGTTGATGAAAAGAGCGTACTAGTTTCCTCGATAAATATGGGTAGTTCAGCAATGAATCGAAATCGTGAAATGGGAGTAATAATCCATTCAGAAATAATTGCTCAAGTTTACAAAGATGCTTGGAATGTTGATTGGGATCGACTTGATAATGTGACAGATACAGACCAAGATGGATTAATTGACAAGTGGGAAGTACCTAATGGACTAAACAGAACAAAAAGAGTCCTTGATTCTGGAGTCACCGAAGATTTATATGATGCTGATGGTGATGGATTGTCTAACATTGTCGAATATAATCAAGGTGGACACCCACTATTAGCAGATACCGATGGAGATTGTATTAGAGATGATGTGGAAATCGCTTGGGCACAAAGTACCGCACTTGATCCAAATGTAGTCACTGTATCTCCATATGATGCACTAAACATGGCAGATGCTGATGGTGATGGAGTTAACGAATCAATTGCTCTTGGGTGTGACTTAGGAGGAATAGAACCTGCAGGAAATTCTACTGATAATGAAACACTTGACCCAGTAGGAGATGAAGATGGTGATGGAATACTCAATGATGCCGATATTTGCCCTAGTACTCCTGAAGAAACTCCTACAGATACAGAAGGATGTTCCAACAAGCAACGTATGGACATGGCTGATGAAAGCAAAGGAGAAGATGATGACTCCGGTTCCAATACAATGTTGTGGGTCATGCTTCTAGCAGGCATTCTTGCAGCAGGTGCTTTTGTAATACTCAAGCAATTAGAATCAAGGGCAGAAGCAGAAAAAGACTTGGTCTCTATTGAAGAACAAGAAAAAATGTTAGCTGAGAGTTCTGGAGATGTCCCCGATGCACAATCTTGGGATATGCCTGTTCTTGATGGCAGTGATTCAACTCCCGAAGAAATCATAGAAGTTTCTGGTATTTCACCTGAGGACCTTGCAAAGTGCCCGGGTTGGGATGAAACTACTATTCAGGCATATTTGGACCAAGGTTGGACTATCGACCAACTTGCTGAATATTATGCAAACCAGTTAGAATGATTCATCCTCAAGCGTAAGTTTGACAAGGGACTTGTCCGTAGGAGCATCTGATAACGATGCGTTATACTACAAGTAACCCGATTATGACTCAGAACTTTTGGTCGAATATAACTGGTCAAAATACGATGACCTTTCAAGGAACAATTGGAAAATTGGCTTACCTCTTGAGTATCGTTGCCATCACTGGACTAATTTCAGCATATGTTGCACTTGATGCTTTAGCAGCGGGTAATTCTTCTGTAATTGGTGGCTTGACATGGGGTGGAATGTTAGGGGGCCTTGTTGTTGGCTTGATGCTTGGATTCATGCGTCCAGCCAACCCTGCTCCTTTAATGACAATTTATGCTGTCCTGATGGGGATGTTTGTTGGTTCAATCTCTCTTCTTTTTGAAGCATTTTACTCTGGAATAATTATACAAGCCGCATTTGGAACTGTATTTATTACAGGCACAATGCTATTGATTTACTCGTCAAGAGTGATTAAGGCAACGCCAACATTCAACAAAGTAATTGGTAGCCTCACTCTATCGATTTTTATGATGTATGGTGTATCGATTATATTTACTATGTTCACACCTTTTGAAATCCCTTACTTACACACATCAGGCCCTATAGGAATTGGAATTACATTGTTCATTCTAACAATTGCTGCATTGAGCCTAATTTCTGATTTCGGATTTATTGAATCTGGAGTCAGGATGAATGCTCCTAAAAACGCCGAATGGTGGGGCGCTTTTGGAGTCCTAGTAACAATTATTTGGATATACATCGAAATGGTTCGTTTGCTATCAAAATTGAGAGACTGAATAATTTCTAATTGCTGATTAGCCTTAGCGATTATTTCTGATACGCTTGTACAATGAAGCATCAATTCAACAATAATAATCGATGTTTTCTTTGAAACATTAGGGTAGATTTGAAACACTATCGACGCTGCCCCCGTAATGATAACATGTCAAGAGTAATTCCTGTAATCGATTTTGAAGAATTCCATTCAAATGATGAAAGTCGCCGTAGTAAATTCATCACACAAGTGGGAGAATCACTCAAAGACATTGGGTTTTTTGCTTTGAAAAATCATGGCATACCGATCGAATTAATTGAACAATCATATGCACAAGGGGATAATTTCTTCAGCCTTAATGAAGCAACTAAAAGAAATTATTTGAGGCCTGAAATTTCTCACCAAAGAGGCTATACGGCATTTGGAATTGAACATGCCAAGGACAATCCAGCGCCGGATTTGAAAGAGTTCTGGCAGACAGGTAGAAGCCACCAGCAAAGTGAGAAATCCGATACATATCCACAAAATGTCTGGCCAAACGACACAATTCCTGAATTCCAGTCTATTGTTGATGATTTGTATAATAGAATGGAGTCATTATCACAAGATTTACTTTCTGCGTGTAGCCTATATTTAGGCAAGGATAAACAGTGGTTAGGTGAAATGACAAATGATGGAAATACAATAATGCGAATTATTCATTACCCGCCACTAGGTGATGATGTTGCACCTGGAGCGGTACGTTCTGCTGCCCATGAAGATATCAATTTAATCACACTTCTAGTAACCGCTACTGCTGATGGATTGGAAGTTATGGACCATGATGGAAGTTGGATTAAAGTCGAAGGAGATGCCAGATATATTATCGTAGATTCAGGAGACATGATTCAAAATTTAACCAATGGATTGTTCAAATCTACAACACACAGAGTTGTTAATCCAAGTTCAAAATCTGAAAGAAGGTTTTCAATGCCAATGTTTGTCCACCCAAGAAACGAAATCGACTTAACTCCTCAACAAGAATTTATCGAAATGACCGGTGGGGAATCAAAATACCAAGCGATTACAGCAGGCGATTATCTACATCAGCGACTGGTCGAAATTGGTTTAGCAACAAATGATGATTAATATGGATATAGAAGCAATCTCCAACCTTATTTCATCTGTAGAATCTGGTGAAATGATGGATTTAGAGCAACTTACTGAATTCATAAGAGGTGTTGCCAACCATTCTATTCCAATCGAAATGATTGAAAAATGGTTAAAAGCAGTCCATAGTAATTCAATTTCAGTCCAAGAAACCACGATTCTAACCAAAGAAATGATGAATTCTGGTGCAGTTCTTGAATGGGATGACAATCAAATGGTTGTTGATAAACATAGTACAGGTGGTGTTGGAGACAAGATGTCCCTAATGCTTGCACCAGCACTTGCTGCTTGTGGATTAATGGTGCCAATGCTTGCTGGCAGAGGCTTGGGGCATACTGGAGGAACTATCGATAAATTAGAATCAATTCCTGGATTCAATTGTTCTCTATCACCTGAGGAAATGAAGAAGCAAGTTCTAACTTTGGGTTGTTGCATTGCAGCCCAAAACGATGCTATTGCTCCTGCTGATGGACTTCTATATGCCATTCGTGACGTAACAAATACCATCGATAGCATACCTCTTATCACAGCCTCCATTATTTCAAAAAAAGCGGCTGAAGGTTTAGGCTCACTTGTTCTTGATGTCAAGTGTGGTTCTGCAGCCTTCATGAAAAATAAGGAAGATGCTGAAGAATTGGCAAGATCAATGGTTGGAGCCGCAAAAGGCCTTGGAATAAATACAACTGCTCAAATTACTCAAATGGATTTTCCAATCGGAAGGTATGTTGGAAACTCACTTGAAGTGATTGGTAGCATTGAAGTTTTACAAGGAAAAGGATCAATTGATACTCGAGACCTAGTGATAATGCAAAGTTCTGCCCTATTACTACAAAGCGGCAAAGTCAAAAACATGGAAGATGGACAAATTATGATTAGCCAAGTTATTGATAATGGACTTGCGTTAAATTTCTTCCAAAAGATGTGTATTGCCCAGGGTGTAAGTGAAAATGATGCTGAGATTTTATGCACCAATCCAAAATCCATCTTACCTGCATCTAAGTTTACCACCAAAATTTCTTCTTTAAAATCCGGTTTTGTGACGATGATAGATTCAATGGTTCTAGCAGAAATTGCAAGAAAACATGGTGCAGGTAGATTCTCTTTAGAAGATAAGATAATTCCTGAAATTGGTTTTGAGGTTTTAGTGGAACAGGGAGACGAAATACAACAAGGTGAAGAATGGTTATTATTTCACCACAATGAAGCAGTAGATGATGATGATTTGACACGATTAAATGAATCTCTAAGCCTTGAACAACAAAAGTCTGAGACTTATTCTCGATTAATCAAGACAATTTACTGAATAAAATATCCGAAGTCGTCATAAAGGAGTGGTTGTTCGGCCAAGTTGCCGATTTAGCTTAGCTGGTGGAGCGTGGGACTGTTAATCCCAAGGTCAAGGGTTCGAACCCCTTAATCGGCGCCACATTACAAACAATTAGAGCAATCTATTTTTTTCTAAAATCGCCACCAAGGAAATATTTTCTCAATGTCCGGTTATTTACTAACTTGGAACTAAATCTATTGACTGATAGCCAGAAAAATTCTAATGTCAGCCAACATATTCCAAAGATTATAATGAATTCAAGTGGAGAAGATATTCTAAACGCTAAAGAAATTATACAAGAGACAATTAATGAAATTGCAACATCGTACAACCTTCCCAGACATAACCAAAAGCTGGCCATCCTTGTCAAGAAATTATTCATCAATCAAGGTAGATGTTGTCGGTATAAAAGGTAAATTGACACTATCATCGATTGCGTAGGTAATCTTCACCATACCAAGCCCATTGATCCATTGACCAACCAGTTGGAAGGCCCTCAGGTGGGAGTGGAGGATGGATTGCAGCAGTTACTGGAGCCATTGCTGGAGCCATTACTGCTAATGGCTCAATATTGGTCATTACAGGTAAAAATTCTGAATTTTCTAAGGAAACCTTGCCTCGATTTTTTCTGGTTAGAAGCAAGCCAATTACTCCAACTATAATTACAACAAAAACCAAAAGAGCGATTATTGCTAAATTAGAACTATCATCTTCCACCACTGAGAGAGATGCATCCAGTGGATAAGCATCTGAATTATCGCCAACACCATCTCCGTCTGTATCTATCCAATCTAAGGAATTATTTGGAAATACATCCAGAGTGTCGTCAAAGCCATCACCATCGGCATCAGGGCAGCCGAATCTTTGCTCTGTAGAATTACCAAATACATCAGGGCATGAATCAGGGAAATCACCATCCATAGAATCACCAAAACCATCTAAGTCTCTGTCTGAGTTTTGAGAGTCATTATTTGGGAAAGAGTCACTAGAATCTGACCAGCCATCTCCATCTGAATCTTTACAACCAAAAGCATCGATAGTTGATGTGCCATACTCTTCAACACAACCATCAGGCTGGAAACCTGTTGCAGAATCTCCGTAGCCATCATAATCTGAGTCTGCATGTTGTGTCGGGTCATCAGGGAACGAATCTGCACCAGAAGTCGTTCGCCAATATGTATCACTGTCAGACCATCCATCGCCATCTGAGTCGGGACAGCCAATACGGTCTTGAGTAGAATTACCAGCAATATTTACACAGTAATCTCCTTCAAATCCCTGGATAATATCTCCAAATCCATCATCATCTGAATCATACCATTGTGTAGGCTCTAACGGGAAATCATCGATAACATCTGCATAGTTGTCTCCATCTGTATCTATACAACCTTTGGCGACACCTGTACTACTACCTACTGTTGTAGGGCAGTAGTCATCAACATCCAAAAAGCCATCATTGTCGTCATCAAGGTCCTCGCCTAAGTCTTCACATCCATCTCTGTCAATATCTGTAGAAAGGGTTGAAGTGAAATCTAATCGACTACTCGGGCAATAATCCTCATTCGTATCAGCAATCAAGCATAATGCATCTTCTATTTGTCCGTCACAAATCATATCATCGTCATCATCTAAATCTTCACCGGCATCTCGACAACCATCACGGTCATAATCAGTTTGAATACCAGAGACCCAAGCAATATCACCCATCGGGCAAGAATCTTTGGTGTCGATAATGTCATCATTATCATCGTCTTGGTCCTCGGTTGAATCATGGCAACCATCCATATCATGGTCATTAAATGTGGCTGAAACCCAATTTATCCTACCGGTCATACACAAGTCATTATCGTCATCTACTCCATCATTGTCGTCGTCTTGGTCACAAGCATCGCCAAATGAGTCTCCATCGTGATTCGCTTGCTGTGGATTTGCAATCATTGGGCAATTATCATCTTCATCCAACACTCCATCAGCATCAATATCGAAATATGGATCGATTCTAACAACTTGGTCTTTACCATTATCGACAAAGTACAGGTGACCATCTGGGCCAATTTCTAGGCCCATTATGAAGTAGGCAGTGGTTTGAATTGAATCAATTTCCACTCCACTTTTACCATTATCTGACAAGTCATAAGCAATTATACGGCCATTACCATTTTCAGATACAAATAATGTGTCCCCGTCTAATGCAATGCCTGAAGGTGCGCTAAGGCCGGTATCAAGAACGCCCCATTCCATTCCAGTCTTACGTGTGTATTGAGCCAATGGTTCCAGTCTTGAAGGGTCATTCATAATGTTTTGAGTGCTTACTGATGTATCATCAGTATTTACCCATAACACACGATTAGCCCCTGTATCTGCAATGTAAAGAATTCCTGAGTCTTTATCTAAAACCATATGACCTGGGATTCCTCCATCTCTTGTTAATTGGATATCCGAGTAACGGTGAACAATTCCATCTGAGTGGTCATCTTGACCAGTATCATGGTCGATTTGGAAATCATAGTAGACCAATTCTCCATAGTAGCCGTCAAAGTACCAGTAAGCATTTCCATTGTCGTGAGCAATTCCCATTCCATCAGGTGATTCATGATTCATGTCAATGTGACTACCAAGTAAGCCATTGCCATTGTTTTGATTCTCAACAGCATAATGACTTAGAGATGATGGCCATAATGTTGGACCCATAAACTGGTTAGGCGAACCAAGCCCACAGTATGTATTTTGAGTTTCTTGGGCTGAACCCCACTGCCAGTCAAATTCTGGATGATATGCTCCAAATGCGATAGCACTTACCTCCTCAAGGAAGTGGTTACTATGCGAATCTTCACGCGTCTCAGCGTTTTGTGTGGACAAACCAGTATCATGGATGATAGTCATACTATCATCGCCACGGTTAGCGACCCACAGTTCATCGGTTCGACCAGGATGGAATTCCAAGTCCCTTGGGTCAAATAAACCGTCAGATGAGTCTGCAATTACAAATTCATCAAATCCAGTACCAAATTGGGCAACCGTCTGTGATTCTTCTGATGCTTGAACGCTTGAAACAAGGGAGAATACGAAAATACTTACAATAAATACACTCAACCTTTTCTGTCCCATAATTAATAACAAAGTGAATTCGTTTTTGATACCTTCCATATTTAGAGTAATAATTAAAAAATAATGGAGAAGAAATGAATGACTTTATTCCCATTCAATGGTACCAGGTGGCTTATGAGTTATATCATAGACCACTCGATTAACTGCGCCCTTTACGGTATTGGTAATCCTTGTACTGATCTTTTGTAGTATCGCGTGAGGTATCTCTGAGTATCTTGCAGACATACCATCCATGGATTGAACCGCACGAACTACAATTGTTTCACCATATGCACGCACATCGCCGTGTACGCCAACGCTTCGAACTGGTAATAGAGCAGCAAAGTATTGCCATGGAAGATCCATCAAACCTTCTGCAGCAGCCTTCTCAAATTCCTCTTCAACTATTGCACATGATTCCCTAACCACTTCTACCCGCTCTGGTGTCTGCTCACCAAGTGTCCTAACAGCTAGGCCGGGTCCCGGGAAAGGCTGTCTTTCTGCAACATTGATTTTTAAGAACCGTGCAAGTTCTCTAACCTCGTCCTTGTACAAATCACGAAGTGGTTCAACTACTTCCAAAGTCATGTCTTCTGGAAGGCCACCCACATTGTGATGAGATTTGATTGTGTCACGAACACCGCCACCAGATTCAATCCAATCAGGTGCAATTGTTCCTTGAACTAGATACTTTGCGCCACTTTTCTTTTGCTCATCTTCAAAGATTCTAATAAATAATTCTCCGATCACCTTACGCTTTTGTTCAGGCTCAGTGACTCCTTTCAAGGCCTCAAAGTAACGGTCAGCAGCCTTCACAGTAACCAGATTCTTGATCCCCTGTTCGGCAAGCAATGCTTCGATTTGCTCGGTTTCACCCTTACGCATGAATCCTGTATCTACGTAGACACAGTGTAGTAAATCTCCAACTGCTTGGTTAGCAATTACCGCAGCAACTGTCGAATCAACACCGCCAGAACAGGCAATTATAGCAACATCATCAATTGTATTTTGTAATTGTTCGATGGATTCCTTGACGAATTCATCGGTGTCAAACATTTCAAGCTCCCCCGTTAACCTCTCGGTCTTGGGCCTTTACTCTCTCAATTTGGTCGAGTTTGTTTTGCTTGAGTGCTTCTGCATGAGATTCATTTTGAAGTGCTAACATCTGAACTGCAAGATATCCTGCATTGTCTCCACGGTCCACACCAACAGTTGCTGCGGGAACGCCTGGTGGCAATTGAACTATTGAGAGTAGAGAATCAAAAGGCACTTTACCTCCACATGGAACTCCAATCACTGGTTTAGTGGTCAATGCTGCGACAGCCCCTGGTAATGCTGCTGCCAAACCAGCCATAGCGATGAAGACTTTACAACCATCAGCCTCAGCATCATGGATAATTTGTTCAACGAACTTTGGCGAGCGGTGTGCGCTTGCAACTCTTAATTGATAATCAACAGAGAATTGATTCAAAATCTTCGTACATTTTTCAGCAATCGGCATATCGGAGGATGAGCCTAACAGAATCGTAACTTCCATGTATTTCTGCCATCGCGGTAGGTTATTCAAGGTGACTATTCATCTTCAGCCATAAAATTCGTCAAATCTAAGCCTAAAGTTCGGTAATCAAACCTATTTCCTTCATGAATTCCAAAAATATCCAAACGCAAAACCAAACCTTCAGCGGTTCTTGAACCGTAGATTTGAGCAAAATGATCTCCATCAAATCTCTTCAAAGCCATCGTATTTTGAGTGAATCTAGTCGAGCGAATATCCCAATCGTCCATCAAATCAATCGGTAAAATTCTTTTCGCGTCCCATTCAACTTCATAGATCAAACCAATATCTTTGAAAATGAAATCCAAAGAGCGGTATATCATTATCAAAGCCATTATTGAACTCAAAATGCCATAAATCTCCATCAAATAATTTGTTGCAACTAGTACCCATGAAAAGATTGCAATTATGCAGAAGAAAAAACCCGATGCTATTCTAGTCGAATTAAAGGCGCCTTGGCGAGGCCCAACAGCACTCACTCCTCCTACGAGAAATAAAATAATTCCAATCCCGCCTGCCCAAGCAATCCACTCTTCACCTGTTCGTGTAATCATCATTATCACTGCAAAAACAATTGGTAAAATACCCCAAGACAATGGATAGAGAACTGCTTTTGAATTTGGCTTTAGTTCTACCATATTCCATCCATATGATTCGGGAGATTTATCTCTCGCCCTAACCATGAAAATCACGACTCATCAAATGGGTGACGCAGGCAGAGATTTCGTGCCGCATAAACCTCATCAACTCTGCGCACTGGAGTTGTGATAGGGGCTTGATGAAGTGTTTCTGGGTCTTGTTGGAGCACTTCTATGAATTCTTTTGCAAACTTATCCAAGGTATCTCGGCTTTCTGTTTCAGTCGGCTCAAACATCATACATTCTGGCACTACTAGAGGGAAATAAACTGTTGGAGCCATGTATCCCTTGTCAAGAAGGCCCTTGGCCACATCCATTGCTGAAATACCATATTTTTCTTTGGCAGGTAATAATGAAAGTGTAAATTCATGCTTAGCAACCTTGGTGGTAGCACCGTCAACAAACATGTCATTGATTCCAGCTATTTCCGCTTCTCTATGTAATGCATGACGAAGATAATTGGCATTCAATACAGCATGTTCAGACATGTCTTTCAAACCATATCCATAGCGCCTATAATATGCCCAACAACGAATTACGGCTCCAGCATTGCCATGCCACTGTTGAACTTTACCGATGCTATTAGCAGGTTGGAACCATCCATACCACATATCATCAACTGCAAATTTTTCATAGCCAGTAAAAATTGGCCGTTTCTTTACTATTGGACCGGGTAAAAATTCAGTTAGATGTGCCTTCACTCCTATTGGGCCAGAACCTGGGCCACCTCCGCCATGAGGTTGGCTAAACGTTTTATGAAGATTGAAATGTACAGCATCAAAACCCATTAGACCTGGTGAAGTTCTACCAAGAATCGCATTGAAGTTTGCACCATCATAATACATTTGACCGCCAACTGAATGAATAATTTCTGAGGCTTGTAAGATATCATTTTCAAATAATCCCAAGGTATTAGGATTTGTGACCATCATCAATGCAACTGTATCATCTACTACCGCCTTAAGCGCATCAATATCTATTCTACCATCTTCCAAACTTGGTATTTCTACAATTTCAAATCCTGCCATTGCAGCACTTGCTGGATTTGTACCGTGAGCAGAATCTGGGACGATTACTTTGGTTCGCTGAACTTCGCCCCGGCTTCTAAAATATTCT
>Ga0208639_1001427_pt1 | contig 15596 bp, 16 predicted proteins | sample ETNtaG_33_FD_185772 | JGI IMG/M metagenome (GOLD analysis project Ga0208639, IMG submission 185772) | Marine microbial and viral communities from oxygen minimum zone, Eastern Pacific Ocean - ETNP201310SV76 (SPAdes) (version 2) | ecosystem: Environmental > Aquatic > Marine > Oceanic ...
CGTCAACATATCCATGGACGTGACACCGCGGATCAACAATGCTGATTTCATCGCCCTGAATATTGTCGCTTCCGTCGAGGCGATTATCGGTTACGTGGGACCCGATGCTGACAGGCCTGTTGTATCTTCACGGAATATGAACACCACCGTCATGGTGAAAAACGGTTCGTCCCTCCTGATCGGTGGCCTGATTTTTGAGGACAGCAGTCTTGCTGTCAATAAAGTGCCGATACTCGGTGATCTTCCCCTGCTAAAAAAGATTTTTTCCAGCACGGTAGAGAAGAAGGAGCAGCGAGAATTGCTTATATTTATTACGCCATCCATCGTTTATTAGTTTGGGAGATTTATGGAAATAAACAACAAGATTCTGATTGCCGCGGATAACGAGGAGTTCTATACTCCGTGTATCAGCTATTTCGAAGGGTTGGGTATCACCGTTATTCACGAAGATGACGGCCTCGCTGCGTTGAACGCTGTAAAGGCGGATACCTTTGAATTCATCATCGCTGAGATAGAACTGGCTTATCTGAATGGGACACACCTCTGTAAAATTATTAAGAGCGACAGCCGCTTTCGGCATATCCCCGTCATATTGGTTATGGAAAAAGAAGATTCTCGTCAGATGCTTAATACCCGCCGTGTGGGTGCCGATTATTCTACGGCGATCCCTGTGGATCTGGACGTGCTGAAGGATAACGTAATCAATCTACTGTACAACCAGCGGGAGAAGGGAGCAGCTAATGCCACTTAGTCTCGGTCAACTTATGGTTCAGGAGGATCTCCTGACGCAGGAACAGCTTCAGAAGGCGCTGGACTACCGCAACCAAAACATGGTGAGGCTCGGGGAGGCTTGCAGAAAGCTCGATCTCATCAGTGAGACGGACCTATTGAATATATTGGCTTTGCAGTTTCGAATCCCCAGAATTGAGCTTGATCATTTCAATTTCGATACAGACGCCATTAAACTGTTGGAGAAGGAAACTGTCCGGGACTGCAACGCCATTCCACTCTATTTTATCGATGACGAACTGATGCTTGCCATAACGGACCCCATGAATATCAAAGCTGTGGATGAGATCGGCCGTGTCACCGGTAAACGGGTGTATCTCGCCATCGCCTCTGTTTCCGAGGTATCATCTGCTATCCAGACGTTTTACTCTATGGTTGGGCAGGAGGAAGCGCCTTCAGGGAACGGTGAGTCCAGGTCGATGGAGGAGTTAGAGGGAAATGAGGAAGAGATCGTCGAGATCGCTGATGCTATTCTGAAAGATGCGGTGGAGGGCGGCGTCAGCGATATTCACCTCGAACACAAGGAGAAATCAGTGCGGGTACGCTTTCGCCTTGACGGCATTCTCCGCGTCTACAAGAGCTGGCCGAAATCCAGGTCTGCCGCCATCGTGTCGCGTTTTAAGGTGATGGCGGGAATCGATATCGCCGAAAGCCGGAAACCGCAGGACGGCCGCTTCGCCTTCCAGGTAGGGAAGAAGAATGTGGACTTACGTGTAAACACCTATCCGTCGGTCTTCGGAGAGAAAGTGGTTATGCGTATTCTTGACCCTACGAAAGGAGCCATTCCGTTGGACAAACTGGGCTTCAGCACCTCCACCATGACACAGTGGCGGGACGCTTGTTCTCACCCAAACGGGATCGTTCTTGTGACGGGGCCTACGGGAAGCGGAAAATCCACAACGCTCTACGCGACGCTAAACATTGTCAATTCCACCGATATTCATATGATCACAGTGGAAGATCCGGTGGAGTACAAGCTTGACGGTATTGTGCAGGGGCAGATCAACGAGCGGGCTGGGATGACCTTTGCCGCCGCTCTCAGGGCGATGCTCAGGCAGGATCCGGATATCATTATGGTAGGTGAGATGCGCGATAGGGAGACCATCGACCTTGCCGTTCGCGCCGCCCTGACGGGACACCTTGTCTTCAGCACACTCCATACCAATAACGCCGCTGCCTCTTATTCCCGGCTCATGGACATGGGGACAGACCCTTTTATGCTCAGCACCACCGTCCGGGCTATTCTGGCACAGCGGCTGATCCGGCAGCTCTGCTCCAAATGCAAGGTTCAATACCGCGCCACAGAAGAGGAGTTCGAAACCATCGATATGCCGCCTACCGATGATCCGATTTACAAAGCCAAGGAAGACGGATGCAGCTACTGCGGCGAGCGGGGATACAAGGGCCGGAAAGGTCTGTACGAACTGCTCATCCCCTCGCTGGAACTCAACGAACTTGTACAGCAGCGGCACCCGGACAGCGAAATCCACAAGATGGCCGTCAAGAACGGGATGTCGCCCCTTGAGAATGAAGGGTACAATTTTATCCGGCAGGGCGTCACCTCATTAGAAGAAATCCACAGAGTTCTCTAGAGATGCCCAACTACACCTGCAGAGTTGTCACTGAACAGGGAAACATCATGGAGCGTGTGATTTCAGCAGGTTCTGTCACTGAGGTGACAGAAATTGTTTCCAAGAATGAAGAACAGCTCCTCTCCGCCAAGAAGCAGGGGCTGAACCTCGACCTCGATGATCTTCTCGGGCGGTTCAAGAAGATACCTCCGGAGCAGATGAAAATGTTTACCAACCAGCTGAGGACGATGATGAGTTCCGGCGTCCCCCTTCTGGCGGCTCTCGACGTGCTTGAGCGGCAGGCCGCCACGCCGAAACTGAAGACGGTTGTCACCGACCTCCACAAGCGCGTCTCCTCAGGCGATTCTCTTTCAGAAGCCATGAGCCACCATGGTGATGTGTTTAATACACTATACGTAGCCATGGTGAAAGCGGGGGAGTCGTCGGGTATCATGGGGCAGGTTCTGGAACAGCTTGAAATGTTTAATGACATTGATATCAAAACGAAGAAGAGCGTTAAAAAGGCGATTCGCTATCCCATCATGGTCATGAGTGTAATGGTCATTGCTGGAGCCTTCGCTGTCGTGAAGATTGTCCCCACATTCGCAACCATGCTGACGGGAATGGGCACTGAACTGCCCCTGCTGACAAGGGCCCTTCTCGCCGTCAGCGATATCGCCCAGAACTACGGCTTGTTCATTGTCCTCGGGTTTGTGCTTATGGGCGTCGGTATTAATCGGTTCAAAAAGACGCCGAACGGCAGATTAGCCGTTGATAAGCTCAAGCTGAAACTGCCGGTCTCGAAAACACTTCTCAGAACTGCCGTCATGTCCCGGTTTTCACTCATACTCCAGACACTCGTCTCCAGCGGCACGCAGATTGTGGATGCGCTGGAGATCGCCAAGAACACCATCGGCAACAAAGTGTATGAAAATGTCATCAGTGACGCCCGGGAGAAAATCATCCAGGGGCAGCCGATCCATCTCGCACTTGAGAGTAACTATATTCCGTCGGTAGCGCTGAACATGATCGCCATTGGCGAAGAGACAGGATCTTTAGATACCATGCTCGGGAGTGTCGCCGACTATTATCTTGCTGAGCTGGAAGACAGGCTGGAAGGTCTCACAGCCGCCATCGAACCACTGGTCACCGTCTTTATCGGCATCTTTGTGGCCGGATTCGTGGCGAGCATCTTTCTGCCCATGTTCAAGATGTATGAGAGCGCCATGTAAAAAAATGTTCGCTTTAACTGAAATATTGAATATATTTGTCCGTAAGTGAGTTAAGCGGAAAAAACATTTAAAGAATAACGCACCTCATTATCATGAAAAAAGGAGATTAATATCATGAGAAAAGATAACAAAGGTTTTACCCTCATTGAATTGATTGTGGTTATTGCCATTATCGGTATTCTTGCTGCCATTGCCATTCCAATGTTCGTTAATGCGACTACCGAAGCAAAAGAATCTGTTACAAAGTCATTCGCTACAGCCGTAACAGCGCAAGCGTCACTAAAAGCTGCTTCAGGTATGTTGACAACAGGTGCTATGTCATATCCCGATGCCGATGACACCTTTCCTAATGATTTCGATAGTTTTGATTCAGGAAGTTGGACAGTAGCTGAAGTAGCCACCAACGGTGGAGTAGAAGAATATGTATCCTTCACTCTGGTAGATGATGGTGATTATGTAGTCTATTATATTGCGTCAGATGATAACTCTGCATTTATGGTGAGTTACAGTTTGGCAGGAGCAAATGCTGTAAAGGCTGGTGGTAAGGGTGTTATTGCTGAAAGTGGAACCGGTATTGATGCTAATACTTTTGAGTAATAATGACTTGTTAATGCAAATGATTTAGAATCATTTAAATGGTTTGTGAAAAGAAAAATGCCGGCTCTTGCCGGCATTTTCTTTTACCGACCTTTTGCAAATAATCTTATCCTGAACCGGATGTTCTATTGGTTGGTGAGATGATTTTTGTTATTTTGCTCTATATGCTCAGAAACTATTACTTGGCGGTGTTAGGCGGACCGAAATGGTTTACTACAAAAGGGAAGGTCACGCCATTTCAGTCATTGAAGGGAATAAATTTTGGTTTAACCTCCGGTTACACCCTAATAGAGTTAATTGTAGTTATTTCCATCATAGGCATACTCGCCTCCTTCGTGGTGGTGGATCAGGTGAGCTATTACAACAAACTTGCTTTTGCTGCCGATGTAGAAAGATTCATGGGGGATATGGAGTATGCCAGAGACTATGCCGTTTCCCGAAAGAAAAGATGTGTTATAACCATTGATGCAGCAGCTGGTGAAAACCCAGCCCAATATAGCTTTAATCTTGGAACAGCAGCCAGAACGGAAGTCATATTACCCCACAACAGTGGAAATCATACTATCTTAATGCCAGATGGAGCCTCAATCCAACAGGCTGACATGATTATTACTCTAGACACTAGGGGTCGTCCTGACGATGATCAATCATTAACCTATACTTCTACAAAATATTCACCAGATGTATCCATCACCCTTAACAGCATCACCGGTTTCATTACGAGGGAATGAAGTTTTCAACAAATAAAAAAGGTAATGCTCTGGTGGATCTTATCATCGGGATTGTAATTTTGGGACTGGTGAGCATTTCCGTAGTAGGGGCATATACGTCACTTATTTCCATGGTTACAAACGCGTTTAGGAATTCCCAAACTTCCTGGTTTGGTAACAGTGTTATGGAAATATATTCCGCTAAAGATTTTGATGACATTGCAGGGGTCGACGATTTCATTCTTCCACAGTTCCCTGGTTATACGGCAGATATTACAGTAACGCACAAAGATATAGATTTATCTACATCTACGTTCGATGGTGGAAATGAAGAGTCGCAGTATAAAGAAATAATCGTGGCAGCTAATAATGTGTCAGACAATTCTGTCACTTTAAAGACCATAATAAGTGCCCCCAAGAAATTTCAGCAGCCAGGGAGCCCAACTGATGGAGACATCGTCTGGTTCGACGACTTTGAACTTCCTCCTTTTGATGACCTAGAGGAGCGTGGCTATGACATTGGAGCGAACGAAGTTACATGGTCCATTGGAACCGATGGCGGTGCCAATGGAGACAACTACTTGACTATAATTGGTCAAGGCAGTGGACAACACCCCCCCCAGGGTGGACTTAGCTACAAGTTCGACGATCGGCAAATCGAGGAAGTGAGTTGGTATGTTCGGATCACCGCTCCGACTTTTCCTCCTGATGTGCGTAGCTATGCAGGCTATGTGGTTGCAGGCGAAAACGGAATGAACCATGGGATGAATAGTATCTTTTTCAGTTATATACGACTTCATCCTAACTACATGGTTGGGATAATTGGTGGACAAATTTTTTTCTACCCCCTCCCTCAACGAGACCCTGGCGTAAACTTGGAGAACAATGTTTGGTACCATTTTGAGGTAAAAAACATCGACTACACCACCAAAACCTTCGATGTTTGGGTAAATGGAGCCCAAAAGCAAACCGGAATAAATTTCCGTGACCAAACCGTAAGCAGCATGGGATCAGTTTACCTGTACAATTACAGGGGGCCTTCTGACAATCGGGAGAATCTTAGGATAGACTTTGATGACCTGACCATCATTGATGGAGGCGGGGAATGATTCAATTACTAAAATACAAAAATCCCACTAATCAGAAGGGATTCACTCTGATTGAACTGATCGTTGTTGTGACCATCATTGGTATCCTTGCACCTGGGATGGTATTGATTTATTCTTCTATTCTTGATAATTACCGCACCATGAACGCAATAGGCAATGTTACAAAAAGAGCAGAGTTTGTTCTGAGCAGGTTTACCGAAGACATGAATAACTGCACGGCCATTACAACTGCTGATGTGAAAGAGATTGTAATTGAAATAGCAACTGATCCTGCTCAGACCTATCGCTATAAAATTGATGAAACAGACAAAACGATAAAACTGTGTCTTGAGGGTTGTGAAAACGAACAAAATTATCATACAGTCATTGAAGGTGTCAGATCCACGACGCAGTTCAAATATCTAGATGCAAACCTCGCCGAACTTGCGGCTCCCCCAACCCTAGGCGACATTATCTATGTGGAATTGAAGCTTGATCTGGTTTTTCTGGAGGAGACCACATCATATTCTACGATTGTTTATCCTGAAAAAACGCAGCTATGATCTTTTTTTCAAATAGAGGCTGGCTTGGCACCGGGTTTGCCATCTTGATGTTTCTTATTTTATCTATTATTATAACGTCCATGGGAAGAAAGATCATAATCAACTCTGGCAGAACCGTAGACTCTATGAGAGAAAAGCAGGCATATTGGAACGCAAGAGTTGGTCGTTCTGTTGTGGATCGTGAAGGAGAGGAAGGCCAAGGGATCATTGAATTTGGAGGAGGAACGGTGTTTTTTGATGACCTTTGTGTTATCGGAAAGTCATCTGAAGTGGTTTCTGGAGGCTCTGTTATTACTTTACAATCAGACAATTTTGCTCAGGGAGGAGATCTTGTTGCGGCTCATATATCGAATGCAGGAGGTTGCAGTGGAGTGAACCAGTCACCTCAGCTAAACTGGAGTGGTGTCCCTGAAGATGCCGTATCTTTGGTAATCATTGTATCAGATGCAGATGATGATAACTCTACACACTGGGCGATCTATGGAATTCCCGTCGCCACCACAGAACTTCAACAAAACGCTCAGATTGCGGACCCTGCCGAAGAACTAGTAGACTATACCGGTCCTTGTCCGCCTCAAGGAGACGGAAATCACCGGTACGTCTTCAAGATTTATGCACTTAATGCATCCATAGATGGCGTACTCATCACTATTGAAGATTTGAAGACCAGTATGGAAGGGAAGATAATTGCCTGCGGTCAGATAACTGGACGCTATGAACGGCCTTAATTGATGATGATATTTATCCTATTCTTGTTTGGGGCAGTTATGGGCAGTTTCCTTAATGTCTGTATCTACCGAATCCCCCGGGAGATGAGCGTGGTGAAGCCGGGGTCGCGCTGCCCAGCCTGCCAGAAGCCAGTTCGAACCGTTCATAATCTTCCTATCGTGGGATACCTCATGCTCCGAGGAAAGTGCGCCGCCTGCGGTGCCGCTATCTCTTTGCGTTATCTCGTAGTGGAGCTTCTTACTGGATTGCTTACAGCGGCGACATTTCTCAAATTTGGCACCACCCTCGAGGGAGCAATTTGGCTGGCGCTTGTCTTTCTCCTGATAGTAATCTCGTTTATTGACGCAGAGCACCTCTTTATTCTTGATTCACTGCTGATTGGGTGCGCTGTGGTGTGGATTGTCTCCATTATTTCGATCTGGTCGCCGGAGACTCTAAAGGTTTCACTGCTGGGAGCGGCGGCCTTTGGTGGATTCCTCCTTACAGCGAAGGTGTTGGGGAGACTGTTTTTCAGGAAAGAAGCTCTTGGCCTTGGGGATGTGAAGCTCGGTGTTGTTCTCGGCGCCTTTCTCGGGTGGGAACTGACAGTCGTGAGTCTCTATGCGGCGTTTCTGCTGGCGGCGCTGGTGGGCGGCGCGGGGCTCATCAGTAAAAAGGTTAGGTTCGGACAGATGCTCCCTTTCGGTCCATTCCTCGCCCTGGGCGGCATCATCGCCATCTTCTGGGGCGATTGGGTCATTGCACAGTTTGTCCGGTGGATGCTATCCTGAGATGGTGAATTGGCAACAATATGTAATCAAGGGAGGCCGACGGGTTTTCCTCCAATTGCCCATTCTCCAGGATTTGTTTCTTCGATGAGAACCCAGTTGCCGTCACGTTTTTCTTCACCGGTTACTTTGACCATAGCCTCGGTAACCTTTTGAATCATTTCAGATTTCTGCTCCTCGCTGAAAACGCCTCGGACAATTTTAATAGTAGTAATAGGCATATTAATACTCCTTTTATTTGTGAATCTTTGTAAAGGTACAGAATTATTTAATACACATAAAGAAATTTGATCAAGTCATTATCCCATAACTCCAATCGAGGATAATTAAAGCTCAACCGGAATTGATTCCAACCTTTAGATGTATGTTCGCAGATTTCTTTGATTTCTTTACCCAAGGAAACGGGTAGAGTGATAAAATGCCGCGAACTCACTTAGTGTTTAAAGCAGCGTGCCCCGGTAAACACCATGGCAATGCCGTGCTCGTCGCAGGCGGCTATGACCTCTTCGTCTCTGACCGACCCGCCGGGCTGGATAACTGCGGCAATGCCCGTATCCGCAATCGTGTCTATGCTGTCCCGGAAAGGGAAAAAGGCGTCAGATGCCAGGATCGCCCCCTCCAGATTGTCTCCTGACTTCCGCACCGCAATCTCCACCGCATCCACCCGAGAGACCTGACCGGGTCCGATGCCGAGAGTGGTATTATCCTTAGCGGTAAGGATACCGTTGGATTTTACATTTTTTAGCACCTTCCAGCCGAAAAGCATGTCTGCACTGTTTTGTTCTGATGGCTTCATTTTGGTTACGGTGCTTAGGTCTTCAGATGTTATGGTACTCACATCCGTTTCCTGAACCAGAAGGCCGCCGTCCACATACTTAAATTCCAGCTTAGGATCACGGGCGCCAAACTGACCAATCTCCAGAACACGGAGATTTTTCTTTTTGGCGAAGAGCTCGAGTGCCCCGTCTTCGAATTCGGGCGCAAGAACAATCTCGATAAAGATTTTCCGGAGAGCCTCGGCGATCTGTGTCGTGCACCTCTGATTCAGAGCCACAATTCCGCCGAAGGCTGACATGGAGTCGGCGTTAAAGGCTCGGTGAAAGCAGTCGGTGATGTCGTCTCCCGTAGCGACGCCGCACGGGTTGGCGTGCTTCACCACTACGCAGGCAGGTTCGGCAAACTCCTTCACGCAAGCCAAAGCGCCGTCGGCATCCATGATGTTGTTGTAAGAGAGCTTTTTCCCCTGGTGAATGGTGGCGTTGAGGACGTTAGGCGCAGTGGTCATGGGATCCTTGTAAGCGGCGGCCTGCTGATGCGGGTTTTCTCCGTAGCGGAGGTCGTAGTATTTCTCAAATGATAGCGAAAAGTCGTCTGATAATTGTTCACTCTTCAAATGATTATGAATAAGAGTGTCGTATTTAGCGGTATGTCCAAACGCCTTGGTGGAAAGCCGATTTCGACTGTCGAATGTCAAACCGTTACTCTCCTGAAGCTCAGCTAGAACGGAACTGTAATCAGCCGGATCTACCACGACTCCAACCCATCCCACATTCTTAGCGGCACAGCGGATCATGGTGGGGCCGCCAATGTCAATATTTTCTAGTGCACTATCGAGCGTAACGTCAGGTTTCCGGACGGTTTCGGCAAAAGGGTAGAGATTGCAGACCACCAGATCAATCCACCTGATACCGTTGGCTTCCGCTTCCTTTTCATGCTTATCCCGGAGGCCGAGTATACCGCCCTCCACAAGGGGATTGATGGTTTTCACACGACCGTCCATGATTTCCGGGAAGCCGGTATAATCAGAGACGTCAGTCACCGTAACGCCGCCTTCACGCAAAGCTTTGGCTGTACCGCCGGTGGATAGAATCTCTACACCCAGGTCAGTTAGTCCTTTACCTAGTTCAATGATATTCTCTTTGTCAGAGACAGATATTAATGCAGTATTAACAGATGTATTTTTTTTGTTCATTGATTACTCCATGGACCTTCATTGTTTTGAAATATCTTAATAGCTTCCAGAAAAGCATCTCCTTCCAATGCCTGTACTTTTGTCTTGACTGTTTCGGGAGTATCGTCAGCTTCTACAGCGCACTTTTTTTGTACTACGATAGGCCCTGCGTCCACCTCAGCCGTGACGATATGGATGGTGCAACCGGTTTCAGTTTCGTTATTCTTTAGCACCTCCTCGTGGACGTTCATATCCATCCCGCCGGCGTACTTGGGAAGAAGGGAGGGGTGGACATTCAGAATCTGGCTCTTCCAGTGCAAACAAAACCACGGGGAGAGAATCCGCATGAAGCCGATGAGAAGAATCAGCTCCACTCCCTTACTCTCCAGCAGTTCCGTCATTTCCCGATCGAACTGTTCCCGTTCTTTACCTTTGTGATTGATGAATACGTTTTCGATGCCGTGATTTCGTCCCCTCTCCAAAATATACGCCTTCTTCCGATTGCTGAGGACAACTTCTACAGATGCATCAAGTCTACCGCCTGAGATGGCATCAATTATAGCTTGGAGGTCGGTCCCTTTCGTGGAACCGAGAACACCAAGTTTTACAGTTGACATATTAACTTCTGATTGATTTAAGGTGATTTATTCGGAGTTGGATAAGTTGAGCTGTCCCAATATCCGTCCGGTGAAACAACGGTCCGCTGACCTTCGAAATTTCTGTCTCCGCCTTGGCTTCCGCTTCGCCAAGTGTATCAGCAAGTCCTACGTAAGCCACTGTCCGGGAGCCAGCTTCTGTGAGTTGGCCGTTTTTTACATCCACCGAAGCGTAGTAGAGTTGACTTGTGTCAGTTATGGCAGAAACATCGATGGGCTCGCCTTTTACTGGGCTGTCCGGATACCCTTCCGGCACGGCATATTTACAGACCGTGGCCTGATTTCTGAACGAAATATCTTTCTGATGTAAGTTTCCTTCAACAATACCACTGCAAATATCCACGAAATCTGACTCTAGGAGTGGGAGCACATTCATCGCTTCCGGATCTCCAAGTCGGGCGTTGTATTCTATAAGCTTTACCCCTTCAGCCGTTGCGATGAATCCTCCATAAAGAACTCCTTTGTACCCTTCGTTGAATTCATCTCTAAGAGCATGTGCAGTCGCTTCATTTATTTTCTGTGCTTCGATAATGTCTTCGGCTGAGATGAAGGGAAGACTGTGATCGGTATCTGAATAACTTCCCATACCGCCAGTGTTTGGACCTTTGTCGCCCTCGTAGGCCCGCTTGTGATCTTGAACAGACGGCATATGAGCCAGATGTTCACCGTCGCAAAAACTCATAAGGGAGAATTCTTCACCTATTAGTTTTTCTTCCACCACGAATGTACCACCGCGGTCTACGAGTTGTTTACAGTAGTCGAGAGCTTCGTCGTGAGAGTGGAGATGATCGCCGGACACTTTTACCCCCTTGCCGCCCATGAGCCCGTCGTACTTTACCACGTAGTTGTCACCGAGCTCCTCCAAAAATTCTGTCACTCCACCAAGAGAGTCGAATCGTCGATAGAGAGGTCCGCCGGGAATGTTATATTTTGCCAATAGATCACGTGTAAAACCTTTGCTTGTCTCGATTTGAGCGTGTGCTTTCTTGGGACCGACTGTGGGGATGCCGGCACTCCACAAGGCGTCTGCAACGCCCGATTCAAGGGGTGCTTCCGGTCCGATTATCGCCAAGTCAGCACTGCACTGCTGAGCAAAGCTGGTTACCGTTTCAGGATCGTTGATATTGCCTACCTCAAAAAACTCAGAAATCTTTTGAATGCCGGGGTTGTTGTTGGAGGCTAAGCAGGAGATTGTGGGGTTTTGAGAAGAGCGATCCAAGGCTCTCGAGATGGCGTGTTCCCGTGCACCAGAGCCGAGGAGGAGTACAATCATGTCAACCGAGCTCTCTCGATTGTTCGCTGGTTTTCAATGGATTGCATCTTCCCTTCATCTACATCACCCGTAATGTACCGTCCATCGAGACATGCCATACATGGTCTGTCAATATTGTGGTCACCCACACGGGTAACTGCTTCAACAAGATCATCGATCTCCTGATACATAAGAATATCCACGCCCATGTAATCTCGGATTTCTTCTAAAGAACGAGAAGAAGCAGCCAACTCAGATTTGGTGGGCATATCGACACCATAGAAACATGGGAATTTCACCGGAGGACAAGCGGAAATAAAGTACACTTTTCTGGCCCCAAACTCTCGAACCATCCGAACAATTTCACGGCTTGTATTGCCTCGTACAATGCTGTCATCTACGATTAGAACATCTTTATTACGAATCTCAAATTCCTGTGGTACCAGCTTGTATCGAACCGATTTCTTTCGGGCTTCCTGCCCCGGCATAATGAATGTGCGACCGATGAAAGGATTCTTGTAAAGTCCTTCCGAGTAGCGGACGCCAATTTCATGTGCAAAGCTGAGAGCCGCAGTATTTGCCGTAGAGGGAGCTGGAATAACAATATCCGGAGTTGAATCTGGGTGATTTTCCTTCCACCGTTGAGCGAGATTCTGTCCCATGCGTAGGCGAGAGCGATAGATGCTCACTTCATTCTGCATAGAATCAGGGCGGGAAAAGTAAACGTACTCAAAGATGCAAGGAGTGAATTGTTCTGAGCGAAGAATACGGCTGTGATAGGTGCCGTCTTCTTCAATAAAGATCACCTCGCCTGGAGCGACGTTTCCTGTCGGTTCGTATCCTAAGACGTAAAACATAGTGGTCTCTGAGGCAAAAATGTAGTCTGTGGTGCCGTCTTTGTTTTTCCTTTCGCCTTTCACTAACGGTCGGATACCGTTCGGATCTCGAAAGACAACCATCCCTCTCTTCATAATCATCCCCACGACAGAATAAGCTCCACTAACTCGATTGAATACAGTTTCTGTTGCTTGACAGATCTGATCGAAGAGAGAGAGGTCATCTATGCTGGTAGAAGGGTGATCCAAAGCGTGAGCAAATATGTGCAGGATGACTTCGATATCAACTGAGGAGTTCACATGCCGCCGCTCCAGTTCAGAGACTTCTTTCACTAGGTCAGCATAGTTAACCAAATTACCATTATGAGCCATGGCAATACCGTATGGGACATTTGTCATAACCGGTTGGGCTTCCTCAATGCTAAAGCCGCCAACAGTTGGATACCTTGTGTGACCGATTCCGATATTACCTAATAGTCTAGCCATATTTTGTTCATCGAAAATATCTCGGATTAGACCAGTACCTTTCTTTATATGAAAGCGTTCGTTATAGGTCATGATCCCAGCGGCGTCCTGACCACGGTGCTGAAGGTGGATGAGACTCTCGTATAGGTCACTCGCAACGGGTTTATGTGTGGAGATCATGCCAACGACACCGCACATGACTAGGGCATTTCCTCCACAATTCTTGCTGCCAGACCCGTATAGTTCTCCGGAGTTAAATCTAACAGTGTCTGTTTTTCTTTCTTCGGCAAATCGAGGGATTGTACAAAAGCTTGAATGTCCTCTTGAGTTATTTTCTGCCCGCGTGTGAGGTTTTTCAAGCGTTCATATGGTAGTCTGTCTCCGCTCTTACGAAGTGTCGTCTGGATCGCTTCTGCCAGCACCTCCCAGTGATTATCCAATTCTTCCCGAATTTTCTTACGATTGACGGTAAGGCGATCGATTCCTTTCACAATATTTTTGCACGCTAATAGAGAGTGGGCAACTGGAACTCCCTGATTGCGGATAATTGTGCTGCCGGAAAGATCCCGTTGCATTCGGGAGACAGGAAGTGTCTGTGCCAGATGAGACAGGTAAGCACTGGCAATGCCCAGGTTACCTTCGGCATTCTCAAATTGAATAGGGTTCACTTTGTGCGGCATTGTGGAAGAGCCTACCTCGCCGATTTTTGTCTTCTGTCCGAAAACACCTCTGCTGATGTAAAGCCAAATATCACGGCAGAAATCGAGCAGAATGGTATTCACTCGAATGAGATTGTGATAGCTCTCAGCCAAAGAGTCATTAGACTCAATCTGAGTGGTGATGAGATTGGGCTCCAGCCCCAGTGATTTTACGAACCGTTTACTGAAGCTAATCCAATTTATGTTTGGATAAGAAGTGGCGTGGGCAGCCCAAGTCCCAGTTGCGCCTGATAGTTTCCCAAGGAGCCGATGACTCTTTATGTGTTGGAGTTGTCTTTGGAGGCGGCCGGCAAAAACGGCAAATTCCTTTCCTAGCGAGGTAGGGGTAGCAGGTTGTCCATGAGTTAGAGCCAACATAGATACATTCTTATATTTCCGGGCGAGCTTTTTTAGTTCTTTATTTACCGTTTTCAGCGCAGGCAGATATACCTGGTTCAATCCATCTTGCCACATGAGCGAATAGGACAGGTTATTCACATCTTCTGATGTAAGTGCAAAGTGAATCCACGGATGCAGCGATTTCTTTAGTCTGCCCTGAAGATAATATTCAACCGCCTTAACGTCGTGGTTAGTGATCTCTTCAATATCTTTGACTTTTTGAGCGGCAGAGGAATTAAAGTTTTTGTAAATATTGCGCAACTTGATCTGTTCTGTTTTGGAAAATGCCGGTAGCTCTTTAATTCCTTTTTCATCGCCTAGGGCGATCAGGTATTCGATTTCAACCTTGATTCGGTAGTACATGAGAGCAGGTTCAGAGAAGTATTCGGTCAGTTCTTCGACCGCTTTATTATACCGTCCGTCTAAAGGTGAAATCGAAGTGAGTGGGTTAACCACCAAGAATCCTTTTCACAGCAAGAGCACAGTTGCCGGGATCGAGAATAGTCATAACAGGAGTGTTACTTGGCATTTGAAGGGTGGAGTGGATGTTCACCAGCATGTCAGTTTTATCTTTGAAAGGTGGGCATGCGAGAGTTGGGAAATTAGAATTCGCCGCCACAAAACCGGAGAGGGCATTAGACCGTCCTGCTATGGTGATATACACAATTCCGCGTTCTTGTTGATAAGACTCAATGACCTCCAAAACTTTTTTAGGCTGTTTATGAGCAGATGCCACATGTAGATCAAATGGAACGTCTAACTCGCTCAGTTTATTTGTGATTTTTTCTGCGAAAACTTCATCTGAAGTAGAACCTAAAATTAATACTGCTTTTCCGCTCATAACTACTCCGATAGGTTTTGTTGTATCCTATTATTTATGGGAATCTCGTGATCCGGGAATGAAAATGTCTTTCCAGTAATCATTTCGTATAGTTGAATATAACGTTTCGAAAGTTCAATGACGAGTTCTTCGGGCGCATCCGGCAGAACTTTATCATTGTAAGGGTCACAGTTGTCCACAAACCAGAGACGCAGAAACTCCTTGTCTATATTTTCCGGCTCCTTACCTGCGTTGATCCGTGCTTCATAGCTATCCGCCAACCAGTATCGACTTGAGTCCGGCGTGTGAATCTCATCGATGAGCATAATATGTCCATCTTCATCACGTCCCATTTCGTACTTAGTGTCCACTAGGATCATTCCATTTTCGGCAGCTATCTTCTGGCCAAAAGTAAAAAGTTCCACCGCTTTCCCGCTGCAATAATCCCAATCTTCCTGAGACATCCACCCTTC
>Ga0208639_1001428_pt1 | contig 15583 bp, 16 predicted proteins | sample ETNtaG_33_FD_185772 | JGI IMG/M metagenome (GOLD analysis project Ga0208639, IMG submission 185772) | Marine microbial and viral communities from oxygen minimum zone, Eastern Pacific Ocean - ETNP201310SV76 (SPAdes) (version 2) | ecosystem: Environmental > Aquatic > Marine > Oceanic ...
CCTACGCACCTCCTTGGTAACTCCCTTGGGTAGTTCGGCCATGCTAATCCCCAACCTGCGTCTCACTCGACCCTCTCTTGAACGTGACCCTTAAAGAACGCCCATGAAGTGCTATTATGCAACTTCACGAAGATGCGGAGAAGTATCTATTCAGAGCATAAAGTGATTGAAATTAATTCAACCACGCGCAACATGGATGAAGGACCCCCCTAATCGGACATTATGACCGACCTGCCGGATGGTGCATACCACTGGTCGGTCAACCCTGAAATCTCCAAGGTACAATTCCAGAATATTATCAATGCAGTGTTTTTCTCGTTGGCTGGTTTCACCTCCCTACTTGTGGTATTCAAGTTACTCAATATGGCAGGCTTGATGAATTTCTATTCTGTCGCCTTATTCACCATAATTATCGCATGGTTTCTATGGACTTTTTTTCTGAAAAACAACACTAGGATGCGACTTCTCAATATGGTAGCAATTGGAGAAGGGCACCCCTGGCATCCAAGTGAAGAGATTGGTGACACCTCTGTTTGGGTAAGTGACGGTGAAAAATGGCATCTAATACCCAAAAAAGCAAGGCTATTTGTTCAAGCGGATCCTATACTTGAACGCACACTTTTGAAGAATGACGATGAACGCGGCGAGATCCTACTAATTTGGCCGTATTCACCTGATCTAAAAGTTCGAAAAGTAATATCACTGGTAAACCAAGCATTGGCATTCCAAGATGCTCAAGATAGAGATGAAGGAGAAATAGACCCAATTGAAAGAGCTAGGGGGCGGGAATCACAAGATTTCTATCCTGTAGAAAGAAAGTGGCAGGAAACCACACCTGGAGCACTAACACCACAACCGGGGGCGCTACTCAGACAAATCAAAGGAAGGGGTTTCGAAATTGTGGAAAAGGACAATGAATAGACTCTCGAAAGATTTTCTTCGTGAATGTTAATGCGATGAACCCCACAGGGGGGCATTATGGATGCGTGGCGTGAGCGCTTGGAATCTCTTGATGACGAGCAGAAGGAATTGCTTCTAGGCTCATCTCTTTCTCAGAGATTCGCTGCGTGGCCGCTCTCTGTTAGCCATCCAGCCATTGTTGGAGCATTTTACGGGCTGCTACTGACATTGGCTCTCATTCTACCATTCGGTATGCAGAGTGACTGGGATGTCGCATTGTGGTCAAAAAATACTGCATTTATGGGGTTGAGTATAGCTCTTGGAATGGCAATTGCTGGCCAAATATCTTCATTGATGAATCGTATTGTTCAGCGACCCCCAATTGCTCCACCTAGAGTCATTCTGTTCTCCGCCCCATTTGTCGGTTTTATTGGACTAATAGGACAATGGATGGACATACTACCACAATTCCCTGAAATAATTGCTTGGATAATTCTACTCTTACCTGGGCCAATATATGTCCACCTCTCTTGGGCTCCAAGATACAGAATGTTAACAATGCTTGAAGATGGAAAAGACCCATTCAACCAATCACGTAAAGTTGGAGTAGGAAATAGCGAAAAAGAGATGGAACTAGAAGCGGCTGTTGAAGCCCTTGATGATTAACTCAAATGAGTCCAGTTGCTTTACCAGCCTTCTCATACGCACTTAGAATGACATCTAGATTATCATCAGTCAAACCTGCTGACAACTGATTACGAACACGGGCCCCATCTCTTGCCACCATAGGGAAGACGATTGCACCCACCACTACGCCAAGTTCACGCATCTCTGCAGCCAATTGTTTTGCTGTTGCAGATTCCCCGCACATTACTGGAATAATTGGCGTAGTAGACATTCCCAAATCGAAGCCAAGCGATTCCATCTCTTTGCGGAATCTATTGGTATTGGCCCAAAGCCTCTGATGGTGCTCTGGTTCATCCATCAATACCTCAATCGCAGCCTTCTGTGCAGCCGCAACTCCCGGTGGTTGACTTCCAGAAAGTAGCCATGAACGTGAATGGTTCAATGCGTGGGTTCGCACCTGTTCGCTTCCAGCAACTATTCCCCCTTGGACTCCCAAAGCTTTGGAGAAAGAGCCGATTTCGAAATCAACCCGGCCTTGAAGTTTGAAGTGGTCAACAATTCCCGCCCCACGTTCACCCAGAACTCCTTCGCCGTGACAATCGTCAACAAAGACCATGGCACCGTGCTCTTCTGCGAGATCTGTGATTTCATCTAATGGGGCAATGTCTCCATCCATCGAAAAGACCCCATCTGTGATAATCAGTTTTCTCTCACTATCAGAGTGTTGAATGAGAACTTGCTCAAGTGCTGCGACATCATTGTGCGGATAGACAGCCCTGCTTGCCTTGGTCAGCCTTACGCCGTCAATGATAGAACCGTGGTTCAACTCATCAGAGATAATGACATCCTGCTTTCCTGTGACAAGTGTTGGAATCAGACCAACATTTGCTGTATATCCTGCCGAATAAATGAGGGAGGCCTCCACTCCTTTGAACTCAGCAACTTTTTTCTCAGCCTCAAGGTGGATGTCCATAGTTCCACTAATGGCGCGTACCGAGCCGCTGCCAGCACCATATGTCATGGTAGCAGAAAGTGCCGCTGCTATCACTTTAGAGTGGGTTGTTAGATTGAGATAATTATTAGCAGAGAGCATCAGCATCTCCTTGCCATCTACTTGACAAGAAGGTGTACTTGCAGATTCAAGAGTGGGAGGTTCCCACTGCAAATTTTGAGATTTCAACTCCTCAAAACGCTCCCGCATCCATGGAATGTCCCTCGCCATCGTTTCACTTGAGGGGGACTCGCCCCTTTTTGATTCCGCAACAAATGCGGACAAAATTTACTAAAGAAATCACTGAAGTTTACCAATCTCTGATGCAAGAACTGGAAGTGCTTCTTCCCAAGTTGAGACAATACCGTAATCTGCAACCTTGAAAATTGGGGCTTCTGGATCTTTGTTAATGGCAACGATGTATTTGCTTGTGCGCATCCCAGCAAGGTGTTGGATTGCGCCACTGATACCTACAGCAATGTACAGAGTAGGATTCACTGTCTTGCCGGTCTGACCAACCTGCATTGTGTGTGGAATCCCATCCCAAGCATCGACTGCAGCACGACTAGCACCTACCGCAGCACCTAGACCTTCAGCAAGCGAGTACAACTTGTCGAAGTTCTCTGGACCACCCATTCCTCGGCCACCCGAGATAATAACATCAGCATCAGAGACATCGAGCCTCTCGCTCGCCTTGGCAATTGCTTCTTGAACTGCAATTTTCACATCCCCACTCTGTTGGACGGTTGCAGATTCTGCACTGCCACCATCACCAGCCGCTGGGAAAGTGTTGGCTCGAAGAGTGATTGCACAACTTCCTGCAACAGTAACATCCTGCATGGCTTTGCCTGAATAGATAGGATGCGTCATTTTAATCCCACCTGAAAGAGCCACCACGTCCTGTACAACAGGGATGCTTCGACGAGCAGCAATTCGAGATACTACATCTCTTCCTTGTGCTGTTGCTGCGCCCATTATGACGCCATCACCAGCAGCCGCATCTAAAGCGGCTGCCCACGCACCACCATCAAAAGTCGAAAAACAATCTCCGTTGACTGAGAGTACCTTGCCTACGCCAGCAATACCTGCTGCTTCATCTGCACCTGAACCACTAGGGCATAGAATAGTTGGAGACGCCCCCAATGAGGAAGCCGCACCCACCAATTGACGAGTGACAGCGTGAAGTTGATTTCCATTAGTTTCTGCAATTATTGTAATATCCATTTTCATCCCCCCTACAACACCTTTGCCTCATCTCTTAGAAGACCGACAACTTCTGGTACACTGTCTGAACCTTGATACGTTTTCCCTGGTGGCTTTTCTGCTGGAGAAGAGTGCCCATTGAAGGTAACTTGTGAGCCACACACATCACTAGCAACGACATCGATTTGTGCTTTCTTTGCCATCATAATTCCACGTACATTTGGTCTACGAAGATCCGAATCTGTTTTTGTGAAGGTAATTACTGCTGGAGCTGATACTGTGACTTTCTCACTACCGCTGGCTGCTGGTCGAAGATAAGATGAGCCAGCGGCGTCAAATTCACTGACCTCAACAACACATGCAGCCCCAAGCAACTCTGCAATCCCAGGGCCAGTGGAGCCTTGATTGCGATCTGCGGATTGCTTCCCACAATAGACCATCTCAGCACCGGATGCCTTGACTGCATCGGCTAAAGCTGATTGAACTTGGTTTGAATCCAAATCTTCCCAACCATCCTGCCAAATTCGCACCAATTTGGTCACGCCAAGGGCAGCTGCGTCCTTCAGAACCTTATCCGCTCTTGCAGGACCTAGCGTGATGGCAGTGATTGAGCCACCTGCTGCTTCAACATGCTGTAATGCAGCCTCTAGAGCATATTCATCGTATGGACTAGTCACCCAACTTGTGACGGCTGATTCGTCCACTCTACCGCCCACAACTGCAATCTTGGCATTGGTGTCAGGCACTTGCTTCAACAATACGGCAATTTCTACCATGATGCGGCGACCTTAGATGCCTCTAAGAACATTTAGACTAAGCAATAACGGGGCTACGCCCCGTAAAATCCTATCAATTACCTACTTCAGCACCTGTGAATCACAGTGAGCGGGTGAAGGATTGTATGCCCGTAATGTGACGGCCAAGTATCAAATTGTGGATATCATGGGTCCCCTCATAGGTCTTGACTGATTCAAGATTGGCCATGTGTCGCATGATGCAGTACTCATCAAGAATCCCGTTTGCCCCGTGCATATCTCTAGCCATTCGAGCGATTTCCAGAGCAATATCTACATTGTTCATTTTTGCAAGAGAGATGTGTTCAGGAATCCAAGTTCCATTGTCCTTCTTGCGTCCCAACTCAAGGGCTAACAACTGACCCTTGGTAATCTCTCTGAGCATCCAAGCCAACTTGTTCTGAATTAACTGATAAGCAGCAATGGGCTGATCGAACTGTGTGCGGCTGAGAGCGTATTCCTTTGCAGAATTGTAACATGCTTGAGCAGCACCCAAGGCGCCCCAAGAAATTCCGAACCTAGCATTGTTCAGACATGAGAACGGCCCTCTCAACCCCTTAACACCGGGAAGAATCCTGTCCTTTGGAATCTTACAATCTTGGAATACAAGTTCACTTGTCACACTGGCCCTAAGCGAGTATTTGCCCTTCATCTCTGGAGCTGAGTACCCCTCATCACCGGTTTCTACGATAAATCCTCGAATTACTCCGTCAAGTTTAGCCCAAACCACTGCTAAATCCGAGATTGTCCCATTAGTAATCCACATTTTGGCGCCATTCAAAAGATAGTGGTCGCCCTTATCCTCTGCTCTAGTAACCATGTCACCGGGATTAGACCCGTAATCTGGCTCAGTTAAGCCAAAACAGCCAATCAATTCACCAGATGCCATCTTTGGAAGATATTTCTCCTTCTGTTCCTCGCTGCCGAAATCCCATATGGGATACATTGCTAGGGAGCCTTGGACACTTGCAAATGAGCGGAGACCCGAATCACCTCTCTCTAATTCACGGCAAATCACACCATAGGCTGTGTATGAAAGGCCGGGGCAGCCATAGCCTTCCAATGGCGCACCAAGCACACCCATTTCCCCAAGAGCTACACGCCATTCATCTGGAAAAACACCCTCAGCACATGCATCTTCGATCTTAGGAAGCACTTCTTCCTCAACCCAATCTCGGACCATATCACGCACCATCACCTCCTCTTCGGTAAGTTGCGAGTCGACATCATAGAAATCTAGAGCCTCGTACACCATCTCAGTCACCCTTGATTTATCGGCGTATGACTTGACTCATCAACCCTCCGAAAGCCGTTTTTGGCTTCGTGAATTATTTCTTGCCCCGCTTAGCAGCGCGGCGAGCCTTTGACCAATCTAGATACTTCTTCTGCAATTTGGGCGAGGCCATGTAGAGAAGACCAAGAACTACACCGGGAACTGCTATGATTACAAGCATAGGTGCAAGTGCTGATACGATGTTCTCAGAAATTGTATCTTCTGGTGGATAATAGTATACAACTCGGCCATAGGAAGTAACAGCGTAACCTGTTTCTGCTGTTTCCGACCATCCACCAACAAGTGATTCTCCTCGCAATGCTACATCCTCTATATCCGAATTATACAACCAAGGATATGCTAGACCTAAATCATCGGTACCGCCTGTGATATCCCAATCGACCCACCCCAAAGGAGTTGTTTGAAGCAGAACATGACCATCATCCCTAGCGTGAACATCGGTGAACTCAGCGCCGACATTTACATGTTTGACTGCAACAAAGGAATGTGAAGGCTGATTTATGTTGATTTCAACGACTCCAACTGATTGCCCCTGTCCAGTAGCATAACAGCGCTCCTTTTCTGGATGAGGGCAGACTACAGCCCCCCATCTAACCCCTTCACTACCCGATAGCCAATGAAGGTCATGCTGTTGATCGATGATTGCGATGCCATCGGAATCTGTAGCCATCACACAAATAGAGTGCATTTGGTGGTGGCAAGTCAAATCAAGAACATTAGATAATTTACTACCATTCAAAGGAAAATACTCCGAATTACCATTACCGTCCTCTCTAAATCTCTTGATTACTCCATCATCTCCGCCGAGGTAGGCCCAATTACCAGAGGAATCCCAAGTGACAGCGTTCAATTGTAAACCCATCAAATTACCAGTAGAACCTGGAACGTGTGTGATAGAGTGATCATCTCTAGTATATCGAATTAAAGTGCCATCATCGCCTACAATTAATGCAGTCAATCCTTGAGGGTGCCAATCAACATCAGTCAGGTCTTCTGCATCATTAGAATTCAATTCGACTTCAACAGTAGGGTCTGTGGCCGATATGAAGTGAGCAAAACCAACTGCACCCACCAATAGAGCGTCTTCTCCATTAGGTGAAACAGACACTGCCTCAATCCCCAAATCGTACTGACCAATCAATGAGATTGTAGAAACTTCTACCACTGATTCATCGTCTTGTGCTAACGAAGTTGGAACCAATAAAAGAGCGATTACCAATATCAGGCCCAAGCGCCGCATCAGTGAGGCCACCGGCTTCGCTGATTTATCCTTCACGGCTGTAATGGCGGGTGGATTGAGAATAAGGTTGAACTGATGGAGCCTCCCGCGACCCCTTATGGAGACCTTTGAGGTACAGAGAGGATTGGTAAAAAAAGTGATAGCAGATGGGGGCTTGATTGCTCTTGCCAACAACTATTTTGAGAATGTTAAAACAACAGAAGATGACTCATTTGAGGCATCATTTGGCATTTTGTCCAGAGTTTCGGGAAGATACAGTGAGAAAGGAAAATTGGTTATGGACGTTGAGCAGATGAAAGGTTCTGAACTTTCTGATTTCCTTTCAGAAGATGGAGGCCGTGAAAAAGCAATGGAATCACGCCAACGTTGGTCTGGATTCCTAGACGAGGCTACTGGTTACAGTGCGAAAAAGCGTGGTGACAAAGCCAAAGAGAGTGCGAAAAAGGCCTCCAAGGCAAAATCAGCCATGTCACAGGCCCGTCACTTCATGAAAATGAGTGAGGTCGAGGAGTCCCTTGCGCAACAAGCTGAAGGCCTCATTGCAGAAATAGAGGAAGCACTCGAAAACGGTGACAACTCGCGAGCTGCTAGCCGTGGTGAAAAACTAGGCAAGTTATTCTAACGGTGAAATGAATGGAAGCAGATGACCTAGCAACACTCTCCTCTGAGCAAAGAGAGATGGTCATGTCGATGTTTTCAGGTACTGACGAAGTTGTAGGCGTTGAACATCTAGTAAAATGCCTAGAAAAATCAACATCACACGCTGGAGACGGCATTATTCGAGCATATGTTGGGTTCGAGCCTTCTGGAAAGGCACACATTGGGTGGAAGGTGATTGCACAAACTCTACGAAAATTACTCGATGCAAATGTAAATGTCTTGATTTTCCTTGCAGATTGGCACGCTTGGGTTAATGACAAGTTTGGGGGAGACATGGATAAAATCAGAATCACCGGCACTTACATGGAAGAAGTATTTCGTTCACTTCTAGATAATCCTGAAGAAGGCGATGGAGCCGGACAACTTCGCTTCCTATACGCTAGTGACCTAATGGACTCAGGCGACTATTGGGCGCGAGTTCTGAAGTGTTCCAAGAACATGAGTCTAGACCGCGTGAGACGAACTTTCAGCATAATGGGAAGATCAGAGGATTCATCAGATGGTGACCTTTCCAAATTCTTCTATCCTGCAATGCAGGCTGCAGACATCTTTGAGCTGAATATTGACATCGCTCTTGGCGGAATGGATCAGAGAAAAGCACACATGTACATGAGAAGAGTTGCTGACCGTCACAATTGGGAGAAAGCTACCTGCGTCCACACGCCTATCCTCTCAGGCTTGAAGTCATCTGGAGCAAGAATGGAATCATTCGACCACAAAATGAGCAAGACTGACCCTGGGGGTGCACTCCTGTTACACGATGATGCTGCTAAAATGCGTAAGAAGATGCGAAAAGCATACCTCGACCCAAAAGACGAGAACTCCCCTGTGTACGAGTTAATTGAGCACATTATTTTCCCAGAAAATGGGGCATTGACAATTACTCCAAAACCAGAATACGGAGACCCTTCAACTTGGAATGAACTAGATACACTCAAAAATGCTGTTTCAGAAGGTGAAATCCACCCATTAGATCTAAAATTTGCAGTCGCCGACGCACTTGCTGAATCACTAATCCCCCTTACAGCACACTTTGAAGAAAATAGCCAATTGCTAGAACAAGTAAATACTATCACCAATTCTTGAATTAAGGATAAATCCTCAATTATTGAATAATAATCGGCTTTATTATATCTGCAAATGAAAATTACTTTTAATAAGGTAATTAGCCAGTTTCCCCTCTATGAGGGGGCAGAGTTCTAAAGTGAACGTCGAGCCCAATCGGAATGTGTCAGATATGAATGACGTTGGAATCGACGATATTGCGATTCATTTCCCCAAGATTTACTTCGATATGAAGGATTTTGCGGAAATGCGTGGAGCAGATTATGGTAAGTTGAACCGTGGACTTGGCCTTTCTGCCATGTCCGTTCCTGATATTCACGAAGATACCGCAACAATGGGTGCAAATGCTGTCACCCAACTAATTGACCGAAATGGTCTCGACCCACGAAAAATTGGCAGAATGTATCTAGGGACGGAATCTGCCTTAGACGGAGCTAAGCCTACCGCTACTTACATCCTAGATATGTTAACTCAACGCTACTCACACCAATTTGGTGAAGACTGCTTCCGAAACTGCGATGTTGTTGACATGACATTCGCTTGCATTGGTGCTGTTGATGCACTACACAACACTCTAGATTGGGTCGCCCGTGGTGGCGATGAAGAAGGGCGAGTCGGAATTGTTGTCTTTTCTGATAACGCAAAATATGACTTAGAATCAAGTGGGGAATACACACAGGGCGCTGGAGGCGGTGCAATTCTAGTACGCCACAATCCCCGTCTAATTTCCATTCCAGACACTTGGGGAATTTCTACCACACCTGTCCACGATTTCTTCAAGCCACGCAGAGAAGTATCGCTGACCTCAGTCATCACTCATGTTTTGCAACTTGCTAAAGAAACCGGCCAGAATCTGAAAGATGGCTTGGCAGAAAGAATGGTGAAGCACCTTCCTGAATCTACTGTACGCAGACTCGGAATCTTTGCACACGGTGAAGAGATGATCCAGGTCCACAGAGATGAACCTATTTTTGATGGCCAATTCTCAAATCGTTGCTACCAAGAAGCTGTAAAGACCGCATTCCTAGATTTCCGTGACAGAGCAATCAAGAGTGGCAGATACGATAGTGAAACAGATGAAATTCTCACTGAACAGTGGATTAGAATTATCATGCATCTCCCCTATGCGTTCCAAGCAAAGAGAATGTTCCCCGATGTATTCCGTCACGATAGGCGAAATGAAGCAATTTGGCAAGAAATTGTCTCAGATATAGGAAGGGAGCCAGTCCGCGAAGATTTTGAGGACACACCTGAAGGTGAAGTCGAATGGGAAAAGACACAGGATGTATACCGCAGAGCCATATCCAAAACGGATCAATACAAGGAATTCCACGCCCAAAGAATCGAGAAGGGGCAGCGTGCTTCAAGTCTAATAGGCAATCAATACACTGGCTCAATATTCCTTGCAATCATGTCTACATTTGAGTCTGATTATGAAGATAATGAGCATATCGAAAATAATTACTTCGGCCTCTGTGGCTATGGCTCAGGAGCAAAGGCAAAAGTATTCGAAGGCAAAGTATCGCCAAGTTGGAGAGAGGTCGTTTCTCGCTGGAACCTGTTTGAAAGAATGGCTGGAAGAGTTGCAATCGACCGTGTCACTTACGAAGAACTCCACAAGGGACTCAGAGAAGGCAGTGTTGTCGAGCCAAAGGGTGAATTCGCCTTAGTAGAAATCGCATCAGAAGGCGTCTACGAAGGTGCTCGAACTTACCGTTGGGTTGCTTGATAGCAAACTCAAACTTCGTAAAGATGCTCTAGATATTCTTCTGGGCTGAGTAATGCGTCCTCATCAAGTTCATCAGGCCTAATATTCATCAACCAACCATCATTATATGGGTCGTCATTGACTAATTCTGGACTATCTTCTACCTCGCCATTCAATTCAACGATATTACAGGCAACTGGCGCATCAATGACATGCCTGCCATTTGATGTTCTGAGTGTAGCAAGTGTCTCATCCTCTAGCACCTGGTGGTCGCTAGCACCTGCTTCACGTGCCCCGGTGCCAACCTGCTCTGAATCTCCATCATCATTAGAAAACTCGTCATACTCATCAACACTAGATGGTTGAGCTAGAACAACTCTAATCATATCACCAAGTTCAGCTTGTAGAAAGTCAGTGATACCAATTTTGTAGAGATCACCGGTCTCCTCATCTGATTCTAATTTAATAAACCAAAGATGGTCTTTAGAATATTGTCTATCATCAATTATTTTGAATTCAATAAAATCTTCTTCGTCCGCCATAAAACATACCTCTTGAGCCGCGCCGACTTTGGCTTCATATTTAATTATTTGAGTCTATAACTTTGTTTTCGCTCAACCAAAGGTAGCGGGCAACCCGTTATGAACAAGAGGCGTGTGGCCAAACCATAGGTGCTTCGAATGGACTTCCGAGAAACTGACGAACAAAGTATGATTCGAGAGATGGTGAGGGATTTTGCAGAATCTGTCCTTCCCCCGACTATTGAAGAACGTGATAAACATCAAATCGCACCTACTGAAGAATGGAAACGATTCTGCGATGAAACTGGACTCCAAGGCATCACCATATCCGAAGATTATGGTGGAATGCCAGTAGATGATGTTAGTGAGGCAATCATCATTGAGGAACTCGCTCGGGTTGATCCTTCATTTTCAGTATTCTATGGAGTTCATGTGGGACTATGCAGTAAAACTATCACACTACACGGCACTGATGAACAAAAAGAGCAGTATCTAACCCAATTATCTGCAGACAAGGTTGGAGCCTATTCTCTTTCAGAAGCGGGCGCAGGCACAGATGCTGCAGCACTCTCCTGCAAAGCAGAACTCTCAGATGATGGTAGCCACTACATTCTCAATGGAATGAAAATGTGGGTCACTAATGGGGCTTCAGCAGACATCTATGTCCTCTTTGCTAAAGTTGTAGGACACCCTGATTACGGTACCAAAAAACATGGCGGAACTACTGCCTTTATTGTCGAGAAAACATTTGAAGGATTCACTGTTGGTAAGAAAGAAGACAAACTTGGAATACGTAGTAGCGACACCTGTACCTTGATACTTGAAAATTGCAAGGTCCCCGCGGAAAATGTCCTAGGAGATGTTGGGAAAGGATTCTCAATAGCAATGAACGCACTTGACAATAGTCGAATCGGAATTGCTGCTCAGGCCCTAGGTATAGCGCAAGGCGCATACGAAGCGGCTCTGAAGTATTCACAAGAAAGAGAGACCTTTGGAAAACCATTGGCAGCCCACCAGATGATTACCTCATATCTCGCAGATATGGCCACTAGAGTTGATGCATCGAGATTACTCGTTTATCGTGCCGCTAAGGCCAAACAACTGCACTACGAAGAAGGAGCACCGCGCCACACCAACGAAGCGAGTATGGCCAAGTTGTTTGCAGGTGATACCGCCATGTGGGTAGCAGAGCGAGCGGTACAAATCCACGGCGGGTATGGTTATGTGACCGAATTCCCTGTTGAAAGATTCTTCCGAGATGCAAAAATTACCCAAATTTACGAAGGTACTCAGGAAGTACAACGAATAGTAATTGCACGAAACCTCAAACTTTGATTTCAAGGCCAGCGAATACGAGGCCATTCTTTGGGTTCACCATCTTGCCACGCAACTTGACCAAGCCGCACTTCTACCTCTGCAAGAGTTGGCAAATCTTCCTCAATCTGTATTCGATGGAGCCATTCTTTCAGTCGACCAAGTTTAATCCCCATGCTTAATCCAGTCACCTCAGCAATCCAGTTACCATCAGCCAATGGTGAATTACCAGCTACATTTGCTGGCAAAGAGGTGAGCGATGTGATTACTTCATCGATTCCATTAGTTGCAAGCGCTGATTCACAAGCAAGTTGTTGATTCAATCTACCACCCATTACTGCCCTGTATAGGCGCAACTCTGAAGCAGAGTTAGCATCGGGTAGATGGGAAAGAGATCTGCTCAACTCATTGACTCCAGTCATTATTACTTTCGACATTGTCAAACGCTTCATCAATGCACTGGCATCACCTACCCTGAACATCATAGCAAGGCGAGCCACAACCATCTCATCACCTGAAATTTCTCCAAGCTTCGCTTGACCTTTCAAGTCATACTCATGCCCTGAAAAAATTGTTGCCAGTACACCATCATCAGACATTTTCTCTAGCACTAAAGAGGCATGCACGCCAGCAAGAATTCTTCTTAATTCCTGCCAAATTCTCTCAACACTGACATTTTTCAGCATGTATTGACAATCTCTGAGACCCGATGCCAAATCATCATCAGGACTCCAAAAACCAGCATCCCCTTGATCCATAAAACGGTATGCACGCATCACCCGCAAACCATCTTCAGACAATCTAGTAGGGGCGCTTCCAACCGCACTTAGGACACCGTTCTGCAAATCTTGGTAACCATCAAATGGGTCATACAATAGTTGCCTAGACAAGTCAACGGCCATAGCATTGATTGTCAAATCACGGCGCTCAAGATCTTCCAAAAGAGAATTCCCAAAAATTACAGAGTCCGGCCTGCGCCCATCAAGATATTCTTGATCACATCTCAAGGTGGTAATTTCATAAAACTCTCCACCAGACCTTACTCTGACAGCAACCGTGCCATATTTGGCACCCACATCAATTGAATTTGATACGCCAAATTGCTCAATGATTTGCTCTGGTTTGAGATTTGTAGTCAAGTCATATTCCTGAGATTCTACACCACTCAGCCCCTGCCTAACGCTACCCCCAACAATCCAGACACCTCCGCCACTTTCTGAGATAATAGAAACCACCTGCAACAGGTCATCTGGGAGTGATTCTACCCAACCCTGCATCGATGATGGAAAGGCTACGCCCTCCATATCTGCAGGTGCTCCTTTCGGCAGCGCGGCTACTCTCGCATTGTGTTCCACAAGAGGTCGGGGGGCGGCAATCGCTTTCAAGGGCGACGGCGAGGAGGGGGCATGGAAGTGGAACTCGTGCCAATTGAATGGTTGAAGGCGCACGAGGAAATTCGCCAAAAAAAGGTCGAAGAACTAGCAAAAATCACTAAAAAATGGGGTTGTTACACCAAACCCCTGCTTGTTGACAAGAGAACTGGTACAATTCTAGATGGACACCACCGACACCAAGTTGGATTTATTCTGAACTTACTTAGGCTCCCAGTAATTTTGTTCGATTATTTAGAAGATGAATCAATAACAGTAGAGGCTTGGCCAAATTGTGGGCTAGAATCATTAAGCAAACAGGAAGTCCTTGAGATGGCTGCTTCTGACCAACTCTTTCCAGCAAAAACCAGTCGCCATACTACTGAATGGAATACGCCACCAATACATGTCTCGCTTGAAACTCTTGCAACAACTGAAGATTAATCAGTAAATTCGTCTAGACATTAAAGCGGCCACCAATAAACTTAGAATGGTTATTGCCCCAATGAAACCTGGTACGTCCTGTCTGTCATCAGGATCACTTTCATCGAGTGGTTCAGCATTCGGATCAATGACTGTAACAGACCCCCTCATGTCCATAGTTGCGTGAGGCTCGCAGACATAGAAAAATGCCCCTGGATTTTCGAACGTGACATTGTAGTGAACTGTTGTGTCAACATCTCCGCTTCGAAAACCACCTTGTTTATATTCGTTAGAATCAGCGGAATCAGTCTCAACAACATTGTGTCCCATGCTGGAGTTAATCCAATAGAAGTAAACTGTGTCTCCTATATTGATAGTAATGTCAATGGGGGTGAAACCCATTCCTGAATCGGTCAACGTCACCTCGTGTGTGATTCCTGTTTCGTTATTTTCGGCAATGACACTTCCTGTTGCCACCATAATCAAAGTCGCTAGACAAATGCCTACCCGCACTACTGTTTTTATTCTCATCGACATGTTCTTACTTCCCACGTAATTAATCCGGTCTGACATTAAGAGTTAGCCTGACTTCCGAACATATTCGTGATTCTAATTATCCTCTAAAGTTGTAGGGCCAAATTATGAATCAGCAAGCATCTAGTCTAGCGGAAGTACGAGTTTGTGACATAGTTACAGAATTACCAGTAAGAGGTGTTGTTCTTTCCAAATATGGTCTTGATTTTTGTTGTGGAGGAAAAGAAACTTTGGCTGTCGCATGTGAAGAAAAGGGAATTAAAATAAATGAGGTCATCCAAGATATTCTGAAAATAGATTCCATGAACAGTGAATCGGAACGCGGGGTATTGGAAAATATGAGTGCCTCTGAACTGTGCGATCACATAGAAGCAAATCATCATGATTTTCTTAGACAAAATCTTCCAATAATTAGTGCACATGCTCAAAGAGTCGCTTTAGTTCATGGAGAACGCGAACCTCACCTTAAGGAGATTGCCGAGGTTTTTGGGCAATTAAAAGAAGAATTAGAACCCCATTTAGCAAAGGAAGAAAACGTTCTTTTCCCATTAATAAAAAAACTAGAGAAATCAACAACACTGCCACAATCACATTGTGGTAGCGTAAATAATCCGATAAGAGTGATGTTCCTAGAACATGAATCAGCAGGTTTAGCATTAGCAAAATTGAGAGAATTGACAAATTCCTATACCCCCCCACCGCATGCTTGTAATACTTATCGAGCTCTTTTTGGTGAATTGAAACTTCTAGAAAAGGATACACATGACCATATCCATAAGGAAAATCATGTATTATTCGTAAAAGCACAAGAAATTGAAAAGAAACTCTCTGAATAATAGATGTAATCTCCACAATATTATTACTAATGATTTTCGCAAGTCATGGATCTTTAATGTGATTCATTCAAAGGGGACCATATTTTCTAAGGGACTAAATCTT
>Ga0208639_1001436_pt1 | contig 15534 bp, 7 predicted proteins | sample ETNtaG_33_FD_185772 | JGI IMG/M metagenome (GOLD analysis project Ga0208639, IMG submission 185772) | Marine microbial and viral communities from oxygen minimum zone, Eastern Pacific Ocean - ETNP201310SV76 (SPAdes) (version 2) | ecosystem: Environmental > Aquatic > Marine > Oceanic ...
CGAGAAGTTCTGTACATTGAGCCATCCAATACAAGTCATTCAACTGAAGGTATTCTCCAGTCATCTGAGGAAGGAATGAGATAAGTCCGAAGTCATGACGAAGGCCAAGCCAACCATCAAAAAGAAGGAGTAGAGAGATGACAATTCTCCGTTGAAAGGAAGAAGAATTTTGAATCCCCTGAAGGATTTCCTTATGGTCCAATTTTCCTCCTCCTATATGCGTCACCCTATTGAATTTCAATCCTTGGAAAAGCCATTTGAGAAGTGGGAGAGCACCACAGCGGGCCGAAACCCGCTGTGATGCAGCCTCGGTCTTTCGACCGTTATCGACTAGTAACCATTACTGGCTTAGTCTCTGCGCATTGCGATTACAGCAGCACCGAGAATTGCGGTGATTGCTAGAATACTGGTGAAGCCGGGCATACCACTGTCTTCAGCATCAATAATAACATCTGGCTCATCTACAGGTTCAGACTTCTGAGGTAGAGTAGCATCTAGTGCTCCTCCAACCCAGGTTCCTTCGCATGTGAATACTCCAGCATCATCGAAGATACAGACATCATATCCATTTCCTGCAACATCGCCATTTGCATCGAATGCATGCGTACCAGATGCTCCTTCAAACGGACCTTCTTCCATCAGCAGACCAACTGCCATATTGAGTGGTACACCCATATCCATAACAGATGATATCATGATTGCAGCAACTGTAGCATCGAAGGTTTCAGCGGTGTATATTCCACCCTCATCTCCTCCAGCTGCAGCGTACATCATTGCGAATCCTGCTGCCATTTCAGCATCTCCGCCACCAGATCGAGGCTTGGTTGCGACCAATCCGTCTAGAGCAGTGATATCACTGAATTCGTCTCCGAATGCAGAGTCTGCAACACCATCAGCGCCGAATAGGCCAATGTCCAATCCTTGAAGAGCCATCTCTTCAAGAATCGCTGCACCATCAGTTGCATAGGACACGAGAACTACCGAATCGCATCCAGCGGATGCGACGCTCTCGACAGTTGCTGCGAAGTCGGTAGCATCCTGGTCGTATCCGACCATAGTACAAACCTCTCCAGCGAAACTGGAGTTGAAGAAGTCAGCAAGACCGCTTCCGTAGTCGTTGGTCATGTAGATGACTGCTGGACTTGTGTAAGCAGATGCAGTAACTGCATCGGCAAGAGCACGAGCCTGTAGGTCGTCAGAAGGCACAACGCGGTATAGGAATCCGCCATCATCTGCAGTGGTAATTGCAGGTGAGGTAGATGCATAGGAGATCATTGGAACTCCTGCTTCCTTTGCAACAGCAATTGCGCCAAGTGTTGCGCCAGAGCATGCTGCGCCGACGATAGCAGTGACGCCAGCATCGATCAAAGATTGTGCAGAGGTTGCTGCAGTTGTACCGTCGCAACCGGAGTCGGCTACAACCAATTCAACATTCATATCATCCTCTTCATTGAACATACTAACAGCAACTGCTGCAGCGGTTTCGAATCCACTAGAGTAGACCGCAATAGGTCCAGTCTGAGGGGACAATAGTCCAATCTTGATATTGGTGACCATGCCAGTATAGGATTTCCCTTCACCCAGGTCCCAGCGGTAATCGCATTCCATATCTCCATCCCAGAATTCACAGATTTCATATCCGCTTCCGCCAACATCTCCATTTTCATCGAAGGTGTGAGTACCGGATGCGCCATCATATGCTGTACCTACACCAGGTAGTGCAGCGTTGACATCAGCGCCAGCAGCACTGTCTGCTGCCATGATTGCATTTCCAAGAACCATAACAGCGTCGAAAGTTTCTGCGGTGTAAATGCCGCTAGCATTTCCACCAGCAGTCTCGTATGCTGCTGCAAAGTCTGCAGAAGCTTGAGAGTCTCCTGCTGCTGCAGGCTTGGTTGCTATCAAATCGTCAGCAGCCGATGGGTCTGAGAACGCATCGAAGAAAGCAGCGTCTGCGACACCATCTGCTCCGAGAGTCACCATATTTACTCCCTGTAGTGCCATCTCTTCCATGAGAGCGGCACCATCAGTTGCGTAGGATACCAAAAGAACACCATCACATTCTGAAGCAGATAGGCTTTCGATAGTTGCTGCGAAGTCGGTAGCATCTTGGTCGTAGCCAATCTTTGCACAAAGGTCATCATCACCATTGTATGCTGCATCAAAGTTGTCAGCAAGACCACTTCCGTAGTCGTTGGTCATGTAGATTACACCCACGTCCATGGCGTCTGAGTCCATTGCAACATCTGCTAGAGCTAGAGCCTGCAGTGCGTCACTTGGGACAATTCTCCATAGGTATCCAGAATCATCAGCAGTTGTTACTGCTGGAGATGTGGATGCGTAGGAAACCATTGGCGTGGTTGCTTCCTTTGCAACTGCGATAGCACCAAGAGTCGCTCCAGAGCAAGCTGCTCCAGCGATTCCAGATACTCCAGCATCGATTAGAGATTGAGCACTGGTTGCGGCTTGAGTACCGTCACAGCCAGAGTCAGCAACAACTAATTCGAATTCCCAGTTATCGGGGTCCATTGCATTCAGTTCATCGATTGCAACCGCAGCAGCATCCTCAAAGCCGTCAGCGTAAACTGCGATTGGGCCGGTTTGCGGTGATAGCAAACCGATCTTCACACTATTCGCTGCGACATTCGATTCAACAGGTTGTGTTGTCAATTCGGTTTCAGACAAAGCGATCTGGCTAAAAGAAGCGAACAGCATCAGCATTGTCATCGTCAGGGTTAGAGTAATCTTTCCAAGATTCATAGTCTCTCCAACCATGGGTCATGGGCGCGCTACTTGAACATATCACCGTTTAACCCACTCGAAACCTAGTGTAAAAAAAACACCGAGGGGAAATATCAATTCCTTTTCACTATTGCCGCTAGGGAAATAGCAAAGATTACTGCGAAAAACCCGAGAGCAGGTAAGCCCTTTTCCGACTCCTCTGGGCAAGAACAATCCACAGGGTCTCTGCTTGAGCCATCCCAGCACAGGTCTTCAGTACAGATTACAGGTTCGGGCTCATTCACAGGTTCAGGCAGCACGATTTCATGGATTAAGTGAAGCTCCAAATCATCACCATCATGTGCATCTGGTATAGTGATGTTAGCGGTGCCACTCAATTGATCACCAAGAGGAATAATATCACGAACAATATGAGGATAGTCTCCTTGACCATTACCACCATCCGCAAAGGATGCCATTTGCTCAACGACCCAAATACTAGATGAGATACTTGCGTTTTCAGGTAGGACTGAAGAGTCGATAATCAAGTTCCATGATACACTTCCATTACTCCAGATGAGGGTAGAACTACCATCTCCTAATTCCAGTGCAACTTCTGCATTTTCGATGAAATCAGCCTCAAGACTTTCGCCATGAGGTACACTGCCAATTTGGCGTATTGTTCCATTGAAAACAGTCGTTGGAGGGATTCGGTTGGTGTATCGTGCGGCCCACCTATCATCTCCGACTTGTGTGCCGAAGGGGTCCTCACTCTCTCCGATGAAACGATGGAAATGATATTGTTCAATTGATACATTATCTTCGATATTATTCATGGCGTGTTCTACATCAACACAATTCTCACACCAAGTTGCAGTATAATCTTCGACGACGGCTGGAAGCGCCGAAAGCATTGCACTAGCATTTCCATTTGAATTTGCCATTACATGAACCCCGCCAAATACGGCTCCGACCGTTTCCAAATGCTCGGCCTCTGCTGCATCTACAGGAGGAATCAGTGCGATGAGAAAAATGAAAATCATCGCGATTGCACGATTGCACATATTGGGGCGGACACATAGGTCCATTTTGAATAATCCCCACGGATAAGTCGCGGTGGGTTCAAGAACCCCCGCCATCGAAGGGAAGCGTTCGGCGGTGAAGATATGCTTTCGGTTTCAAGCACTTGTGAGACGGGTCTCTCTATGGAGGCCGTTCCTGCAGGTACGGGGATGCCCGATTGGCTTGTCGAAGGATTGTTGGAAGGCCGCCGGTTGATGGTAATACATCCGACCGAAGAAGCGAGAAAGCAAGCGATAATTTCTATTCAACACAGGTTGGGCGGAGGTATAGTTGATACAACTCATCATTTGACCATGGAGAGGTTTCTCCACATTCTTCATCTCGATTTGCGACTACCTGCTCTTTTGGAGGATGATGGTGTACTTTTCGAGATGTGCCATGAGGCGTTGTCAAAGGCAGCAACTGAATTCAGATTACCACTATTACAATCAAATCCTACTCATCGATGGAGTAGGACTCGTAGCCATAGGCTTCTAAGCTTGCATAGGGCGGTGATTGGCCTATTGCGCCCATGGGATTGGGAGGATGACCCTGGTGCAAGAGAGTGCGACAAAATTCTCAAAGAACTCGAAGAAAAAACGGGATCTACCCACCCTTCACGTATTTCAAAAGCAGTATTAGATGCGATAAAACAGGCGCAAAGTGCACCGTTTACCCTTAGTGAAGTGCAGGGTGTTGTAATCCTCGACCACGCGCCGGGCATGTCAGAAGTAGACCTAGCAATTCTCTTAGAAACCTCTAGACTCAAAGCCGTGCATCAATTGGTTAATCCAGGGTCACATCGGCTTGGATTTCATGGTGAATATATCGAGGATATTCACCCTATCAGGGCGAATGAAGAATTGCCGGAATGGATCCCAACGCACGAAGTTTGGGCTCCTTCACTAATCGATTGGTCAATGAGAGAAGACCGTACTATTCATCACATCTTAGTCGAACGTAATAGCCATGTTCCAGACGCTGTTGCAAACCTTCTACGAAGTTGTTCTGAAGATGTCTTAGTAGTTCATGGCGATTCAAAGAATTTGAAATCTCGATTAAGCACGCATCTCAATGATCTAGGCATTGAAATCCGTCCTGAATCAACCCCAGTATCTTCTACTCCTGGTGTTGCAAGAATCATTTCATTATTGGAGGTTTCAAGAGGAGAAGAGGCGTGGTCACTTGAATCACTACGTGATATTGTAGACCAAGTAGGACTACCTTTACTCTGGCCAATACTTTCGATGGAACATCCTACAGAAATTGATTGGACTCCAAGAGTTCATCCAGAAGTTATGGCAGAGGTTGCTCGCGGATTCCATCTACTAGGGGGAAGGGGTTCCTTGAGAAGATGGCTCGGAACACTTGGAGAAGCGAGCCCGCGGCCAGGTATCAATCCTGAGCGAAGAGCAAGAGAACTCGAAGAATGCCAGTGGTGGCTCGCCAGTTTAGCACGATGGATGTCACCTGTATTGCCCGAAGAGGACAGGGTGGTAATACAGGACCAAATCGTTGGTTGTTCAAGTGGGGAAAACCTACCTCTTCCCGATGTGCCAAGCGATGTTATGGCATGGTATGACTCCTTGATGGAGCAAATCGATTGGGAGACATTGGCCTCTCGTGATATGATTGCCACAACTACAATTCCTGGAATTCAATTACTAACAGAGGCGATACAAACTCACCTTAGCCGGACCAACGTGGAGTTAGAAGCGGATGAATTCCTTGAGATTATCAGTTCCTTAGCTGATGGAGCAAGAATACCAGCTCGTAGAGGAGGCGACCAAGGCCTGAGAATTCTCAGCCCTGAAAACGCACTAGGAGTTAATGCAGAAGTTCTAATCCTGTGCGGAATAGACTCTGAAAGTTGGTCGATGAAGACCCCTTCAGTACCATGGTTGGATGAAGCCGATAGAATGAAATTGGGAATTATTCGCCCTGACGAACCTCTTCGTCGAGGAAGACATCATCTCAGGCATTTACTCAATTCTGCATCTACAGTAGTCATCATAGATTCTACAATGGAAGACGGAAGAGAATTTTCAGCCCCACTGGATGAATGGTTTTCGACATTGACGCGCCAAGGTTTGACCGATGGCCTCGAAACTCCTCCACCATTCCTTGAGGCAACATCATGGCATCCAGATACACGAGATAGGGCATGGGTTTGGCAAACAACAGGATTTGGAAATCGCCTAGTCCATCGAATCACATCGATGAATGATACAGGTGATAATTTCCGAACACACCGCAGTGGTGATTTGAGTCGAGATTATCGTCAAAGAGCGGGCCTTGCAACCCTTGAGGGCCGAACTCCATCTGGAGAAATACTAGACATTTCCAACTTGAATCCAGCCGGAGAGCGTGAATTACTTGAAGATCAATATTCACGTCGTGCAACAGGCGATGATATCCCCTCAGGAGATGTATTTCCATATGCAGAATCAGAATTTCTCATGCGAGGAAATTCACTAAAGTTACTACCGAATAATACTCGTAAAGCCGAAGGCCGAAACGCCCCACAATGGCCGCATCTTGGGTTCATGGGCGAAAAGTATCTCAGTTTGGGAATAGACCCTCGCCCAATCACACCTCCTCATATTGGAGCCAGTGGAATCGATGGACGTACCGGCCGTGGAGAAAACACTCTTCCGATGCCTGAGGCCTGGTCACAGGGCAGAATCCAGGCTTGGCTAGAGTGCCCACGTCGAGCTTGGTTCGATCGGCACCTCTATGCCGGTAGTAAGGAAATGATGCGCGAGGACTTAGACGGACGTTCACGTGGAGATTTAATCCACCAAGTTGAACAGGCTTTGCTTGAAGCCCATGGCTTAGAAAATGAAGTGATTTCAGAGAATGGAATACCATTGCATCTTGGGCCAATTGCTGAAATTGAAGATGCGTGGAATACCGTATTAGAAACTCTCGCAATCGAAGCAACTTGGATGAGACGCGGAGATGGAATTGCAGCACATCGATGCCGAGACCTCATTGGAGTTCCGCCTGCAATCTGGCTTGCTTGGTTAGAGGACAGAGATATTCTCCCGGTACAAGGCCGTCTTGGACGAATGCTAAATGCAGATAGGGAATTAGTCGATGCTGCACCAATCGCAGTAGAGTGGTCTGTTGGCGGTGGACCACGTGACTCGATTGAAATCGACATCCCACCTGCTCCAGAGTCGCCCGATGAACCAACAGGATCTTTCCGACTTCGCGGTCGAATCGACCGTGTTGACGAAGTCTTAGTTGACGACCAGTATCTCGATCCCACTGCTGATACGATTGTACCATTAGATTCAGATTTCAACTCTGATTTCAAAGTAAAACGCTTCGTAATAATTCGCGATATTAAATCAGTTGAAGGCTCAGGTGATGATGGTAAACCAACAAGGCACCTCCAAGGCTTGTTCGAAGGGGTCCAATTGGCCCTCTATGCACGTGCTTGGGAAATTGCAAATCCTGGCGACAGGGTCGTTGGGGTTGGAGTGACGCAGGTTGGAAGCAGTACAGCGCACTATCTCGAAACCGATCCAGATTTCGCAGAGATGTTGAGTGATTTGGAACTCGGCGAAAGAAGCACCGTTACTCACGCACAATATCGCCGTCCCGGCGAATCAGCAACACCTGCATCAAACCCATTCCGTGCATGGATGCGACAGCGTCTTTCAACATCTTTACGTGCAATTACAGGTGCTGAAGAAGGGCGAATACACCCTGAGCCATCATCGAAATGCAGTTTTTGCCCAATCAGTGAATCTTGTCCTAGTGCAGAAGGAGGTTCTTTCTGATGATACGTTTGAATCGCTCGCAAACTTTGGGTTTGGATCTCGACCGCCATACCGCATTAGATGCTGGTGCTGGAACTGGGAAAACCACTGTGATGTCTTTGCGATATGTACAGCATTTATTGAGTTCTATTCAGAGAGCGACAAGAGTGTTACCTGCATCTCCAAGAACGCCATTACAGGGAATGGGGGCGATTCGTTGCCCAGCGCGTGAAAGAACTTCTTTGAAAGATTGGCAAGGCCTGCTGCCATCTGAAACCGTGGCAATTACCTTCACGAGGAAGGCTGCCGCTGAATTGAAAGGTAAGATTCGCGGTCTAATTTCCAATCTTAGAGCCCAGCCTCCAGTCTCCGGTGACGAAGATGGAATTCACGACCCACGACTTTCAGACCAAGGAGATGTCGAGATGTTGTTATCATTAATCGATGACGCACCAATTTCAACAATCGATGCATTCCTATCTTCGATTACTGGGCCTTGGATTGGCTTGGTTAGCGAGGACCCCGCTGGTGAGCAGATGGAGGAAGAAGGCTCTATTCTTCTACGTGAAGAAGCGATTCGAACCGCATGGAGATTACAACGAGGAATGGATGGAATCGAAGCCGGAATGAGCGGTGATATCGAAGCATTCCTTGAGGCTAGAGACCGCTTAGCAGTACGATTAGGCGGACAGAGGAGCTCATCAGTAGTTGTTAGAGGCATGCTCAAACGTTCTCTATTTGTTGAGGAGGCACAACGTCGTCTTAGGCGCAGAGCAGAGGGTCGAGAAGTTACAGTAGAGATTTTAGAGGAATTATTCACCGAGCCGGTAGAAGGAATTCTTGATGAGTTCTTCCCAGTATTCCATCAGGCTGTTCGAGCATGGGTAGATACTTGGTTGGATGGAGGGGCATCATTCGTTACATTGGGAGATGTACCCGAAGGTGTTACGCGCTATCGCTGGATAGAGCACCTTTGCTCTCTCCCTATGCCCGATAGTGAAATCATGCAATTGCAATGGGTTTGGCATGTCACTCATGCTATGTGCACTCCTACCAATGCAATCAAGCAAGATTGCAAGGCTTTGACACGAGCTCGTCCCCCTAAGTCGAAAGGTTGGCCTTCTGGTGTGGCGACAAAGGGTGCAAATACCACTCTTTCAAATGATGTTAAGAATCTAATTTGCGCAAATGCTGAGGCTGCAGCTGAAGAGATTAGAGCATTGCTAGTTAGTAGCGAGGGTTTGTTGGTTCGCCGTCTTGGAAGAGCTTCGAATTTACTTTGTCCAGCATTGCCCGACCCAACTCCCGTACCCGACTCAATTGCTCATCCACCCCGAATTGGTATCGAAATTCCACAGTTGCCAAATCCCGCTGGGGCACGTTTAGAGAGTGAATTAGAACTCGAAGTAATGCGAGATCTATTCACCGTACATAATGGAGTTAGAGAGATATTATCGCGCCTCAAGACGCAGGACGGAGTACGTGACCACGATGACATACATCGATTGGCAGAGGATTTGTTACTTGCGCGTTGTCCTAGCGTTTGCAGACGTTGGTATCCTATTTCAGTAATTGATGCACTAGATTCGATGAATAGCGACCCTTGGTTAGATGACCATTTACATCGCGCAATAATAGCAGCCCAAGGCGAAGAGGAAGTTCTGCAGGATCTCGGTCGCCGAATTGAGATTCTAAGAGATATGAGGAGAAGATTCCGGGCTTTCATCATCGACGAATATCAAGATACTAATCCTCAGCATTTCCGACTTCTCGCAAGATTGTGGGGGCGACGAAAACTCGAGGAGAGCGAGCTTGCAGCACCTGCAGGTGAATGGGATCCAACTATCTGTATTGTTGGTGATATGAAACAGTCGATATATCGGTTTAGACAAGCCGAAGTTACTGTGATGAGAACCGCGGTCGAATCTATTCGACGAATGAATGTTGAAGAGGGCATGATGGAACATCGATGTGCTGACTTGCGCCGACCAGATGCTGCACGTGACCCAAGACCGATTCCTGGGAGTGGCGGCACAGGGTCGACTTTTACCACAGCCACTCTATTGGCCAGTGAAGATTCACAACGGGAAGAGTGGATTTCATTCAGTCTTGATGACGATGGCTCCACTCTATCCCCCGAGGCAATCACTCGTAGAAGCGAGGGCCATATTGAGATGAGGACCAATTACCGAACCCTTCCACGTTTGATGCGAACGATGAATGGAATATTCAGTGATACTTTCGATTCCCGTCACCACCTCTTACCCGGGCCATGGCATGCAAATTCACAGGATTTGGAGCCCGGCAGAGAAGGGACTAGAACAGCGGCATTGGAATGGATTTTGCCTACGAGAGTTGGCTCTGAACCAAGGCCAATGGACCCTGAAGTAGCGATTGACCCGTTCTTACATGTGGGTTCAAGCGATAGGGACCTTGGTGCAGATATGTTGGCAAAGCGCCTATCCGCATTACTTGAAGGAGGCACTGCAAGAGTATGGTCGGCCGAAGATTCTCATTGGAGGAATGTCGATGAGGAGGCAGGACTAGTTCGCCCAGAAGACATCATGATCTTAGTTTCTTCAAGGGCAAGAATTCCAGCATTAATACAAGCATTAGATGCACATGGTGTACCAGCGATGGCCGACCGTCAAGGAACTCTGCTCACACGACCAGCGATTCAACCTTTGATGGCATTACTCGACCTCTTTTGTAATCCAAATGACAAAAACGCAGCCCTCGATGTCGCTAGGTCATCCATTGTGGGAATGGATGATGGACAAATCAGTTTGATGTTAAGGGAAGGAGATGGCAACTGGCTAAGCGAAATGGCACAAAGAGTGGAGTCAGTCCGCTTGACAAATTTGTTGAATCGAATGGAGAGTCAGGTAGTGAATGGCGATATCGTTTCAGCGTTGACAACTGCGATTGATCACTCAGACCTACTCTATGCATATCCAAGAGAAAGCGACCGCCAAGACATCGAAAATTGGATGGCTTTACGATTGCGAATCGCAGGCCAAGTCGGCGATGATTCCGCTTCGATTTTATCTCGATTAAAGAGACTGAAAGCCCTTGGTGCTGAAGGCCCTTCGAGTGCTTGTGAGACAGTCGGGGGAGCGGTTAAAATTATGACAATACACTCTGCAAAAGGGCTAGAATCACCTGTCGTTGTACTCTTTGATTTGTTCGCTACGGGTTCAAGAGACGCTCAGTTTTCTTCGCGAGACAATGTTCTGGTAACCACTGATATTATCGCTGGAAGAATACAACCTTGGCCAAATTCAGTAAAGCCGAATAGCGGTTTGTGGGAACTCGCTCATCTGATGGATGATGGTCAACAAAGAGCTGAGCGAAGACGCCAATTCTATGTTGCACTTACCAGAGCTGAAAGCCGCTTGATTCTCGTTGGTACCCCCAGCCGAGGTGCTACATCAGCAAGTGACGGTAGTATCTCAGTCCAGAGAGGAGAAGGTAGGCAGAATATGGGTCAAATGTTCCTCGATGGTTTGGCCGCGATGTCATTGGAGGCTGGAACAGAGGATTCATGCTGGTCACAAGGAGGACTCGACCAGTCTGGAGCAGTTCTCAGCCTTGACCCAGGTGCACTATTACTCGATGCAGGAATTGGCGAAGAAGGTGTGGCTGGAATTACAATTTTCCACCATCCCGATTGCTTTAGTACCCAAATTAGAACATCTCCTCTAAATCGATGGCGTCAGCGATTAGAATTAACGGAATTAGCGACTTCAGCCACACCACAGACCGCACAGCGTACCCTCAATCATTCGATTTCACTAACATCTCACAGTCTTGACACAGCGAACTCCTGTCGCCGCCGACATTGGTTGAGCACACGTCTTAATTGGAATTCTGAGCGCTTTGATTTGGTGAGGGAGTCCAGAGGGACAGATTACTGGCCGAGCGCTACAGAATTCGGCAGTTTATTCCACCGATTACTCGAAATTGGCCTTCCCAACCCCGGTTCTGATTCAAGCGTCGGACTGGATACTACGTGGTGCGGCACTCAACCAGATCTTTTGATGGATGACAATACGATGGGAGAAGTACTCGCCCAATCTAGCATCATCGATGAAGAAGCATTAGAGAGAGTAAAATTACGATTATTACATCTTGCTAAATTGACTCGTAATGGCGCCTTAGGTCGATTGACCCGAGGCGAGGAATTCGATGGAATGACAGTCGAAGGTTTGAGAACCGAATTACCATTCCACATCATTCATTCAACCAATGCAGGACCTATTTCACGTGGCATATGGAGTCCCGATGGAATCCTAGAGCGAGCAATCGTTGAGACCGTCGAGACGATTTTCGATGGTAGAGCCGATTTGGTATTGGCGCTAAGGGATAATGAGGGCAAAGGATGGTTACAGGTTGTCGATGCAAAAACCAGTGGATGTCTTAACGGATTTAACCCAGTAAGTCCGCTTGAAGGAACAGAGCTTCAACTCGTTGGAGAGGAGAGTTCTCCTCATCCTACAACCCCGGCAGAAGAAGAAATTCTGTACAAACACCGATTGCAACTCGCTCTGTATTGTCTTGCCCTTGAGATGGGCGAGTCGACCAAACCAAGCGACCAAAGACGAGAGATTCTGCCGCCTGCGATATTGGTGGGCGCAAGTGGTCGAATGATTCGTTTAACCGATACAGAATTCGATGCGGCCAAAACCCAACTCCTAGAATTACTAGATTGGATGGGTCGAACTTCTGCTGAAGGCGAGGGGGCAACTCCACCTTCTCGTTTGCCTATGGCCGAATCTGAGCCATGTAGAAGTTGTCCATTCAATGCTGGACACATCAAATTGTGCGGTCCTGAAGGGACCCCACTCGGCCCAGCATCGCAAGAGTCCCAGGAAATTCACCCTTAGGGGCCGCTTGCCATATTTTGACTTCAGTAAATCCAGCATCTACCATGGCCTCTTGCCATTGAGATTTTGAAAGAGTAGTCATGTGAACGCCTACATGTTCAGGCCAACCTAGACTGTCCTTATTTTCACGATAATGATCGACCCCAGCAACGAGTAATCCACCCTCTGTTAACCATTCATCATGGATTGTTTTGAGCATAGAGGCAGGGTTGTGGAGATAGTAGAGAAATTCCATCGAATGAACCAAATCAAATTTTCTCGCTGGTGACCAATCGGGTAACATAGCGTGAGTATAGGTGCTATTATCATCGATTGAATTAGCTTTAGCAATCATCTCAATCGCTCCATCAACACCTTCTGTATGCCCCGCTCCCATTTCCTTGAGTAATCGGACTACCCAGCCATTACCACATCCGAGGTCGATTGCACTAAACCCGTTTTCAAGCATTGGAATAACCTCGTCAAGCATCTCGGAAACCGAGGGAGCATGACCTATTTCCATGCCGCTATCCTTGCCCTTAAGCGCCCATTCGGAGAAGACCTCAGTCGCATGACGCATATCACTACGCTTCTCCGTCTGGTCTATCAACCATGTCGACTACGGGGCTCCATGGCAGTCGACGCAGATAGCCTATCGAGCCATGTCGAAGACAAATGGGAGTCCGACATAGTTGACTCACTTTCGGAATATATCCGTATCCCTGCACTTTCTCCTGCCTTCGACCCAGATTGGGAAGCGAATGGGCATATTGAGGCTGCAGTAGAGCACATCGCCTCATGGTGCGCTGCTCAGGATATCGAAGGATTAGTCGTCGAGATTAATCGCCTTCCGGGATTAACTCCTCTGATTTACATGGAAGTTCCAGGTCAAATCGATGAGAATGTTCTACTCTACCAGCATTTGGACAAGCAACCCGAGTTTGTAGGGTGGCACGAAGGCCTCGGACCATGGGAACCTGTAAGGCGAGGCGACAAATTGTATGGCCGAGGAGGAGCCGATGATGGATATGGTGCATATGCATCCCTTACAGCAATCAAAGGTCTTCAATTACAAGGAATACCTCATGCAAATTTGAAATTAATCGTTGAAGCATCTGAAGAATCAGGTTCACCAGACTTACCTGCTCATCTCGATAGCCTAGCCGACAGAATTGGAACTCCTTCGCTCGTAGTTTGTCTCGACAGCGGCGCAGGAGATTGGGACCACCTCTGGCTAACCACTTCACTACGTGGGGTAATTGTGGGCACTCTCGACGTTGCAGTATCCAGCGCAGGAGTACATTCTGGTGATGCAGGTGGCATCATCCCCTCATCGTTTAGAATCGCAAGGAACCTCCTCGACAGAATTTCAGATTCTGAAACAGGATTGATCACTCTCCCAGAGTTATGGGTTGAGATCCCAGAGGAGAGAGTCGAGCAAGCATCGAAGGCCGCACTTATTCTTGGAGATGAAGTTCATTCACAGTTCCCATTCTTAGAGGGCGTTTCCCCCAATAATGACGACCTTACGGAACTCATTCTCAACCGTACTTGGAGGCCGGCTTTAGAAATCGTTGGAATGGATGGAGTCCCTACTTGTGCAATGGGAGGAAATGTTCTGAGAACCAATACTACACTCAAGCTTTCAATTCGTATTCCCGCTGGAGTAGATTGCAATATAGCAAGCGATTTAATCGAACAAACTCTAACTCGTAATCCCCCTCAAGGTGCACATGTGAAATTCAATTTAGAACATCCTGCAGATGGTTTCCATGCCAATCCATTGTCAGAGTGGATTTCCTCTGCACTCGATGATGCTTCAAATGCACACTTTGGAGCGCCTGTCCAGTACATGGGCGAAGGTGGAACAATTCCATTCATGCCAATGTTGCAAGATCAATTCCCCTCATCCGAGTTCATGATAACCGGAATTCTTGGGCCAGAATCGAATGCCCACGGCCCTAATGAGTTCACTCACATACCTTGTGCAAAGGCGATTACTTGCTGTGTTGCACAGGTACTTGCTGCCCATGGTGAACATCATGGATGAACCACCTTCGGTGGTGTACCCCTCACCATCGGCTTGATATGTGGGACAGAGGTGGGTAGTTGTGAAGGCGTAGCCTTCGGTGAGTAAGATGTCCGAGAACGGTACCATCACGCCAGAAACCCAGATTAAGGACCTCACAGAGCGACTTGAGTCGGAAACAGAGCGTCTTCTCAAGCTCTATGCTGCATATGAGCAGCAAGAGAAAGAACTCCTCGACACCAAGGCCGAGGTAGAAGTTCTTGAGAAGGAAATCGTCGACCGAGAAATCGAGAAAGAAGGTCTTCAAGCCCTTCTTGCTGAGAAAGATGCTCGAATGAGAGATATCGAACTCAAGGCTAGCAAGACCGGAAAGCAGGTCGAGCACCTTGAACCTGAACTCCAGAAGATGGAAGAAAAGTTTGCACGTGAGAAAGATCGACTCGGCAAGGTTTTCTCAATCGCAGAAGAACTCGATAACGACTTGCGACTCGCAGTGGTTGAACTTCAGTCCCGTGACGGGTGGTATATGGAACACATGTCACTCTTTGAGGATCTCAATAAGGCAATCAAGTTGCGTTATGAGATGATTGAAAAGGCAGTCGAAGCAGAGCGTGAATCCCAGCACATGAACCGTGCAATCACCGACCGTATGGATGAATTAGTCGAAGCAAGAGCTGCTGAGATGACCCTCGAAGAGGCTTCAGAAATCGATGCTACTGAATCCGCTTCTGTTGCCGAGGCAACCGAAGAGGCTGGCGATGATGGCGATGAGGAGGATGACGAGTGGAAGTGGTCCGAAAGCGTACTCGAAGGAGTCATGAGTAAGAACGGAATCACCGACCGAGACGCCTTTATCGAATTTGCAAAATTATACGATATGGATGGCAACCGCTACCTCAAGGGAAGTGAACTTGGAGCAGCAGCGGCCGAATTTATCGCACAAAATCAATCCGAGGAATCATCTGCAGAAGATACTTCGGAAGACCAGTGAGGTGAGAACTTGAGTCTATTAGCCCGAGGTGGGCTACTGCCCGTTTTGACACCAACTCTGATGGGTATTGGTTTCATCACGGTAGGAAGTTTAGTC
>Ga0208639_1001441_pt1 | contig 15510 bp, 14 predicted proteins | sample ETNtaG_33_FD_185772 | JGI IMG/M metagenome (GOLD analysis project Ga0208639, IMG submission 185772) | Marine microbial and viral communities from oxygen minimum zone, Eastern Pacific Ocean - ETNP201310SV76 (SPAdes) (version 2) | ecosystem: Environmental > Aquatic > Marine > Oceanic ...
AAAAATCATAGACGAAGGTAAGGCTACAGCTGAGAAGCTTAAAGAAGGTATCGTAAATGAAGCTAAAGAAGAAGCTGAGGCGATAATTGAAAAAGCTCGTGCTGATAGTGAGGCGGAAAGAGATAGAATTTCTAGTGAAATTAAGTCTGAAGTTGCTGACTTATCTCTAGAAATTTCAGAAAAGGTAGCATCTTCAATGTCTAAAGGAGATCAAGAAAAGTTGATAAACGAGTTTATTAAAGAAATGGGGTCAGATAAGTAAATGAGCACCAAGTCTTTTTCAAAAGGGTTAGTTGAAATAATAGGTTCATCTGAAAATTCAGAAAGAGTTGAAAGCGAAATCCTCCAGGTTTTCAACGCTATTGCTGATCATAAAGAAGCTTTAGATGTATTTAGAAATTTTGGCGTTCCTGCAGAGAAAAAGATTGAAGCTATGAGTAATTTATTAGGGAAAAGGGTTGATTCTTTAACCTTAGATTTAATCTCTTTGACAATTTCTCAAGGCTACGGTGATAATTTGCTTGAAATTTCATCCTTTGTCTCAGAATATTTTGCTGAAAATAGAGGAGCCTCGTTAGCAAAAGTTGTATCAGCTATTGAGTTAGATGATAAGACACAAAATAGTATCAAGCGAGTATTAAAAAAGAAGTTTGGAAGAAAAGTGGAGTTACAAGTAGAGGTTGATGAGTCAGTCATAGGTGGTCTCAGCGTTAGCGTTGGAGAAAGAACTTTTGATGGTTTAGTTTCCTCAAGACTCCAAGAAGTAAAATCTGTTTTAGAAGGTAGGTAAGAATGAGTGATTTAACATTAGATCCTAAAGATATATCGAAATCATTAAAAGACAGCCTTAAGGGTTGGGAGAAAGAATTAAAAGATGACGTTGTAGGGCACGTTGCAACTATTGCTGATGGTGTAGCAAGAGTAAAAGGTCTTGAAAACGTTATGGCTTCAGAATTACTGGAATTCCCCGGAGGTCTCATTGGTGTTGCCTTGAATCTCGAAGAAGAATCTATTGGAGTTGTACTTATGGGAGACGCTACAAGCGTTGAAGAAGGAATGCCTGTTAAACAGACCGGAAAAGTTTTATCCATTGGCGTTGGCGATGGGTTTTTAGGAAGAGTTATTGACCCACTCGGAAACCCAATTGATGGCAAAGGCCCAATTGAGTTTACTGAATCAAGAAGATTAGAGATACAAGCTCCTTCAGTTGTAGAGAGACAGCCTGTATCAGAGCCTCTTCAAACAGGAATTAAAGCTATTGACTCTATGATTCCTATTGGTCGAGGTCAAAGAGAATTAATTATTGGTGATAGACAGATTGGAAAGACTGCCGTTGCAATTGATACGATCATTAACCAAAAAGATACTGATGTTAAATGTATTTATGTAGCTATTGGGCAAAAATCATCAACCGTTGCAGAAGTTATAGGAAAGCTTGAAGAAAATGGAGTAATGGACAAAACAGTTGTTGTAAATGCTCCGGCATCTGCAGCAGCAGCTCTTCAAATGTATGCTCCTTATGCTGGTTCAGCTATTGGTCAGCACTGGATGTATAACGGAGAGCATGGATTAATTATTTTTGATGACTTGTCTAAACAAGCTGATGCTTATAGGCAGATATCATTGCTTCTCAGAAGACCTCCAGGTAGAGAAGCTTATCCTGGAGATGTATTTTATCTTCACTCAAGGTTATTAGAGCGTTGTGCAAAGGTTTCTGATGAGCTTGGAGGAGGATCTTTAACAGGCTTACCTATTATTGAGACTAAAGCTGGTGACGTTTCAGCTTTCATTCCTACTAATGTTATTTCAATTACTGATGGTCAGATTTATCTTGAGAGTGAATTATTCTACTCAGGAATTAGACCAGCTGTTAACCCGGGTACGTCAGTATCTCGTGTAGGCGGAGCTGCACAGATTAAAGCAATGAAGAAAGTTGCAGGACCATTAAGAATTAACTTGGCTCAGTTTAGAGAGCTAGAAGCTTTTGCTGAATTTGGATCAGATCTAGATGCTGCTTCCCAAGCACAACTTGATAGAGGTAGAAGAGTAGTAGAGATATTAAAGCAAGCACAGTATGAACCAGTATCAGTTGAGTATCAGGTTGTAACACTCTTTGCTGTAACAGAAGGTTATTTAGATAAGGTACCTGAGGAAGATATGGTTTCAGCTGAAGAAGGTCTTCACGAATATATCAACACAAGGCATCCTGAAATACTTGAAACTATTAGAGATACAGGAGACTTACCAGAAGATGAATTGAAAAATGCTGTTACTGCATTTGTGAAAACAATTGTAACAGTCGAAGAAGAAGCTGAAACAGAGGAAGAAAGCTAAAGATTATGGCAAGTGCTGAGCTTAGGATAATAAATAGAAGAATTAAGAGTGTTAAGTCTACTAAGAAGATAACTCGTGCAATGGAATTGATTGCAGCTTCTAGGATCGTTAAAGCTCAACAAAGAATGGAATCCTCAAATTCTTATGTAGATGTTTTAAACCAAATTGTTGCTGATTTAGTTGGTAAAGGCGGTTTAGATAAAGACACAGAAGAAAATAAAAGTAATAAAGCTGTAATTATTGTTGTTACCTCAGACAGAGGTTTGGCAGGAGGTTACAATACCAACATTCTTAAAGCAGCCGAAAATAAGCAAGCTGAATTATTATCAGAAAATAAAGAAGTAGAGCTTGTAACAGTTGGTAAAAAAGGAACAGGTTATTTTAATTACAGGAATTTTGAATCTGTAAATCAATATGAAGGTCTAACCGATGAACCAAAGTTTGAAGATGCTTTTGAGGTGATGAAACCTGTCATTGAAGGATATAACGAAGGTGATGTTTCTGAAGTTTATATTCTCTATACAGAGTACATATCTGCATTAACTCAAAAAGCTACAGTAAAACAATTATTACCAGTTGTGAGCGATGCTGAAGAAAATACAGATAAAACAGAAGAAATGTCAGGTGGTTATTCTTTTGAACCTTCTCCTGAAGAAGTTTTGGAAGATTTAATTCCAAAATATATGAATGCAACTTTATTTGGAGCTTTATTGAATAGCTCTACTTCAGAACATGCATCAAGGATGAGGGCAATGAAAGCTGCTACAGAGAATGCTGAAGATTTAATAAAACTTTTGACAAGAGAAAGCAATCAAGCAAGACAAGCTGAAATCACTACCGAAATATCAGAAATTGTTGGTGGTGCTGAGGCACTTGCAGAATAAAGGTTAAAGGAAGGAAAAAATGAGTGAGGAAAAAGGTAGAGTTTCGAAAATAGCGGGACCGGTAGTTGATGTTGCATTTCCATTGGATGCATTACCGGAATTAAATTTTGCTCTTGAAGTTGATGTAGAGGTTGATGGAGAAACAAACACAATTGTTCTTGAAGTCGCACAGCATTTAGGTGAAGGAAAAATTAGAGCTATTTCTATGCAAGGTACAGATGGCCTTCGAAGAGGTGCTGAGGTTAGTAATACTGGTTCTCCTATTTCCGTTCCTGTTGGTGAAGCTACCTTAGGTCACATCTTTAACGTTTATGGCCGTTCATTAGATGTTCCTACTGAATCTCTTGATATTAAAGAGAGGTGGCCAATCCATAGAAATCCACCTCCGTTCGAAGAAGTGACAGCACAAAATGAAATGTTTGAGACCGGTATTAAAGTTATTGACCTATTAATTCCTTACGTACAAGGTGGAAAGATAGGATTATTTGGTGGTGCTGGTGTTGGAAAAACAGTTCTTATTCAAGAAATGATCAACAGAGTAGCTACACACCATAGCGGTGTATCTGTATTTGCTGGTGTTGGAGAAAGAACAAGAGAAGGAAATGACCTTTTCCGAGAGATGCAAGAATCAGGGGTTATAGATAAAACAGCATTAGTGTTCGGTCAGATGGATGAACCGCCTGGTGTTAGGTTGCGAGTTGCTCTTTCTGCTCTAACAATGGCAGAGTATTTTAGAGATGTAGAAAAACAAGACGTACTCTTATTTATTGATAATATTTTCAGATTTAGTCAAGCTGGTTCAGAAGTATCAACATTATTAGGCCGTATGCCTTCTGCTGTAGGTTATCAGCCAACACTTGCTGATGAAATGGGCTTCCTGCAAGAGAGAATTACTTCTCTAAAAGGGAGATCTATTACCTCGCTACAAGCTGTATATGTGCCTGCTGATGATATTACAGACCCTGCACCACATACTGCTTTTGCTCACTTAGATGCAAGAACAGTTTTAGACAGAAAAGTTGCAGACTTAGGTATTTATCCTGCAGTTGATCCTCTTGACTCATCAAGTCGAATATTGGATCCAAAGATAGTAGGAGATGACCATTACACAACAGCTAGAGAAGTACAGAGAGTCCTTCAAAGATATAATGACCTTCAAGATATTATTGCGATTCTTGGTTTAGATGAACTCTCTGAAGACGATAAACTTATTGTTGGTAGAGCAAGAAGAATCCAAAGATTCTTATCGCAGCCTATGTATGTTGCTGAGCAATTTACAGGAATTGATGGTAAGTATGTCTCCATTAAAGATTCTATCGAAGCTTTCAAAACAATTCTAAGTGGAGAGTTGGACTCAACCCCAGAACAGGCATTCTATATGGTTGGTGGAATTGATGAAGTGCTTGAAAAAGCAAAGGAGCTTGAAAGCTCTTCAGCATAGTTATGTTAGTTGAAGTAGTCAGCCCCGAACAGAATTTCTTTTCTGGAGAAGCTACGATGGTAATTTCAAGAACACCAGAAGGGGAGATAGGTATTCTTTCTGGACATGAACCAACAGTAGCAACGCTTGTGCCCGGAGGTCTTACAGTAGATCAAGATGGCACTAGGCAAAGTTATGCAATCTCTGGGGGAGTTCTCCAAATAACAGGAGAAAAAGTCTTAATTCTTGGAGAAGCTATAGAAGAGGTAGATGGAAGCCATGAGGATGCTGTTGAAAAGGGTATTCAAATGGTAGACCAAGAAGTAGAAGAGTAAGCATTGAGTTCCTTACTTGCTTTTCATGCACATCCAGATGACGAAACAGTAGCAACTGGTGTTACATTAGCTAAATATGCTGATAAAGGCCATGATGTAGTTGTTGTAACTGCAACTGATGGTTCAGAAGGAGAGATTCTTAATCATGATAATCCTGAAGAACTATTTTCTAAACTAGCTGATATAAGAAGAAAAGAACTAGAAGAAAGTCTAAAAGCTTTAGGAGTTCCAACTTATGAATGGTTAGGCTATAAAGATTCAGGAATGATGGGAACAGAACCTAATAACAATCTAGATAGCTTCTGGAGGCAAGATTATTTTGGACCTGTTGGAAAATTAATTGATTGCATTAGAAAATATAAACCAGAAGCTCTTATTACGTATGATCCTTTTGGTGGATACGGTCATCCTGATCATATCCAAACACATAGAGTAGGTACTGCTGCATTTTTTGCAGCTGGAGATGAAGATAAATTTCCACTAAAAGAAGGGCAGGACCCTTGGGTTCCAGAGAGATTATATTTTAGTTCCTGGTCAAAGAAAAAAGTTAAAGCTAGAAGAGAGTGGATGCTAAAAGAAGGTCTAATTTCAGAAGAAGATTTCACTACATACAGTGCAATAGGCAGTGTGCATGAAGATATAGATGTTGAAATTGATGGAAAAAAATATGTACAGAATAAAATTGATGCATGGAAGGCACATAAAACACAATTTAGTGATGATTGGTGGGGTTTCAACATCCCAGATGAATACAAGGAAGAGTTTTTAGGTGTGGAATCATACATATTGGCATTCAACAGAGGAAAATTTGATTCAAAGTCAGAATTAATATAAAAGATTTAATTTTTTTGTCTTTGCATAAACTCAAGACTAAGTAATATTTCATTGAACATAATTTATCATTGGTAAAAATGAAAAAAAGACCTGTTTTAAATATTCTACTTGCAGCATTCTTTCTCTATTTCTTTTTGGTCTCAATAAAACTTCTTGAAAAAGGAATAAAAACACTTGGAGCTGAATATACAGATCAACTATTTCAATCTGTATCAAGCCCATTTGTTGGATTACTGGTTGGCACATTAGCTACAGTTCTTGTTCAATCATCATCTGTAACTACAGCAACAATTGTGGGTTTGGTGGGTAGTGGTTTTCTAAATTTAGAATATGCGATTCCAATGGTGATGGGCGCAAACATAGGCACAACTGTTACAAATACATTAGTTTCATTTGGTCACGTAAGAAGAGAACAAGAATTTAAAAGAGCATTTGCGGCTTCAACAATGCATGATTTTTTTAATCTAATGGCTGTATTAGCTTTATTTCCTCTTCAACTAGCTACAGGATTTCTTACAAAGATATCCATTAATGCAACAGACGCTATCATTTCTACCGGCTTTACTGCGACTAAGCCAAATAGTCCTATAAAGGCAACTATTAAATCAGGTGCAAATTTTGTAGTTGACTTTTTATCTAGAATTCCATTTATTGATAATTTATATCAGAATTCTTACAGAATTTATGCAGCGTTACTTATATTTTTAGCAATAGTATTTATTTTCTTAAGTCTGAAAAATATTGTTTCAAATATGAAATCTTTAATGTTAAATAGAATTGAGTTTGGTTTGGATAGAACTCTTTCTAAGGGTGGCGGAATTGTTGCCATTATTGTAGGTATATTCATAACTTTTTCAGTTCAAAGTTCAAGTATTACAACATCTATTCTTGTTCCGATTGTTGGTTCTGGAATTTTAGCTATTGAAAATGCTTTCCCTATAACTCTTGGTGCAAATATTGGAACTACCATAACAGCAGTTCTTGCAAGCTTTGCTGTAGAGACTTCTGATGGCTTAACTATTGCAATGTGCCACGTATTTTTTAACTTAATTAGTGTTATTGTAATTTACCCTATAAAACCTCTAAGAGAAATACCAATTAAGCTTGCAACAGCTTTAAGTAATGCAACAGCAAAAAGAAAATCTTTAGCAATTTTATATGTTTTAATAACTTTTGTACTTCTTCCACTATTAGGAATAGTATTATTTAACTAAGGAGAAAAAATGAGTGATTATTCGTTAGATTCAATTGATACAAAATTAGGAGAGATGTTGACAAATAGTAGTCATATGTTTGACCTATCTATGAATTGTTTATTAGGTGATACGAATTTAGATACAGTAAAAGAGAATCTATATTCTACTGATAAAACAATCAATGAACTTCATAGAGATGTAAGAAGAGAACTCATTGTTCATTCTGCTGTTAACTCTAGAAATCTGGACGTTCCGCTTTTGTTGGCTTATATGACTATGTCTAAAGATATTGAGCGTATAGGAGATTATTGCAAAAATATATTTGAGATTGCAGAGACTGGCAACTCATTTACTAAAGAAGCTGAAGAGCTTGAAAATTTTCTTAGTTTAAGAGATCGAATCAGTGGTTTTATTGTGAACCTTCAAACATGTCTTAGTTTGGATGAAAAAGATAAGGTACAGGAGTTAATAGCTTCAGGTGCAGAGGTTGGTAAAGAAATTGATGAAAAAATTACTAGTTTGCTAGAAAATAAACTCGAGGTTAAATATCCCGTTGCAACGACGCTATTTTATAGGTACTTGAAGAGAGTTATTCTCCATATAGTTAATGCTGCTACAGCAATAATTATGCCTACTGATAAAATAGATTATATAGACGAATAAATTAGTTTATTTAACATCCCAGGTACCAAGTGAACGAATCAATTGTTCAATTTTTCCATCACCCTTGGCTTCTTTAGCTGCCTCTATTTGGGCTGAGATATCTTGATTATAAGTTTCTCTTTCGACTTTTCTAAATACTCCAACTGGAGTTGGACCATAAGGACCATGAGATAGTCTAGATAAGGAAAAAGCTACTGAAGGATTCTTTTTAGTTATATCATGAACGTAAATTTGAGAATCATCAATATCACTCCTATTTACAATTGCAGCTTCACCATCTTTAATAGTTACTGCAAGTTCATCGTTTGCACCAAAGATTACCTTCTCTCCATGAACTAGATTGATTCTATTTGCAACTTTCCCCTCTTTGGAAGTGAGTTCTTCAAAAGCATGATCATTAAATACGTTACAGTTTTGATAGATCTCTATAAAAGCAGAGCCTTTATGTTCAGAAGCTGCTTTTAAGACATCATTCGTAAGGTCTCTATCCATATCTATTGATCTTGCAACAAAACTAGCCTCAGAACCTAAAGCAACGCTCATTGGATTAAACGGCATCTCAACTGATCCAAATGGAGATGACTTAGTTTTCTTTCCCTCCTCACTTGTAGGCGAGTACTGGCCTTTTGTAAGGCCATAGATTTGATTATTGAACATCAATATTTTTACATTGACGTTTTTTCGTAATGCATGAATTAAATGGTTACCCCCAATAGAAAGTGAGTCACCATCACCAGAGACAATCCAAACAGAAAGGTCAGGATTTGCTACGGAGATACCAGTTGCTACAGCCGGAGCTCTTCCATGAATAGAATGTAATCCGTAAGTATTCATGTAGTAAGGGAACCTAGCAGCACAACCTATACCAGAAACGAAAACTATCTTTTCTTTGCTGATTCCCATTTCAGCCATAAAGCTTTGTACGGATGCCAAAATTGTATAGTCCCCACAACCTGGGCACCATTTGACTTCTTGGTCACTTTGAAAATCTTTTCTCTTATATGTTACGGGTATTTTACTCATTTATTTTTTTCTCAATTCCCTCTGCTAACTCTTGTGCAGTAAATGGTTCTGCATTAACTTTATTTATTCCTATTGCATCAATTAGATATCTTTCTCTAACCAATTTTATTAGCTGACCTGTATTTAATTCTGGAATGATTACTTTCTTATATTTAGAGAGAATATCTTGTGTATTATCTGGGAATGGATTTACAAAAGTTAAATGAGCACTTGCTATTTTTACTCCTTTTTCATTCAATCTATTAACTGCCTGAGTAATACTTCCATAAGTAGAACCCCAACCAAGAACAAGAGTGTCAGCTTTTTCATCTCCTGTTACCTCTAAAGGTTCAATATCATTCGCAATATTTGCTATTTTCCATGCTCTCATATCTGTCATGTATTGGTGATTAGCTGAGTCATAGGAAACATTTCCAGTACCTTCTTCTTTTTCAAGACCACCAATCCTATGTTCTAAGCCAGGTGTGCCAGGGACAGCCCAGGGCCTTGCAAAAGTGTTTACGTCTCTATGGTATGGCATAAAGCCTTCCTCAGTATTGATAGAGGTTGTTAAATTATTGTCGAGTGTAGGAAGATCTCCAATTGCAGGTAGTTTCCATGGCTCTGAGCCTGTAGCTACGTAATTATCAGAAAGTAAGATAACAGGTGTCATGTACTTTAAGGCTACTCTGGCTGCTTCTATTGCAGTCATAAAAGCGTGTGAAGGGGATCTAACCGCTAATACTGGAAGAGGCGATTCTCCATGTCTTCCGTAAATTGAGAACATTAAATCTGATTGTTCAGGTTTTGTTGGCAAACCTGTTGATGGACCACCTCTTTGTACATTAACAACGACTAAAGGTAATTCAGTAGAAACCGCAAGCGAGATAGTCTCACTTTTCAAAGCTAGTCCAGGGCCACTAGTTCCAGTTACAGCAAGTTTACCTGAAAAAGATGCACCAACAGCTGCAGCTGCGGCAGCTATCTCATCCTCAGCTTGGAAAGTTATTGTATCAAAGTTTTTATGCTTAGAAAGTTCATGCAATACGTCTGATGCTGGAGTAATAGGGTAACTAGCATAAAATAATTCCAGACCAGCTTGCCTTGCTCCTGCTATTAGGCCCCAACTTAATCCAATATTTCCATTTATGTTTGTATATTCACCTTCAGGAAGTTTTGCTTTATCAACTATGTAAGTGTGATGGAAGGCTTCAACTGTTATTCCAAAGTTGTAGCCAATCTTTAGTGCTTTTATATTTGCGTCAGCTACTTCAGGAAGTTTTTTGAATTTATCATTTATCCAATTTTCTGTATCCTCTAAAGGTCTATTGAAAACCCATGAAATTAATCCTAAAGCAACCATATTTTTTGATCTAAGGACAGCTCTTCCAGAAATCTCAGAATCTTCTAAAGCTTCTTTTGTTAATTTTTCCATAGGGACCTCGAACACTCTATAAGAATCTAATTCACCAGATGTTCTTGGATCAACTTTGTAACCTGCTTTTTGAATATTTTTTTCTTGGAATGCATCTTCGTTTAATATCAACATTCCATTTGGAGCTAAATCATGCAAGTGAGCTTTTAGAGCAGCAGGGTTCATAGCAACTAAAACTTCTGGATTATCTCCAGGAGTTAAAATATCAAAATCTGCAATTTGAACTTGGAATGAAGATACACCAGCTATAGTCCCTTGAGGAGCCCTTATCTCTGCTGGGAATGAAGGTAAGGTAGCTAAGTCATTACCAAACACTGCAGAAGTATCAGTAAAACGTGTACCAACAAGCTGCATACCATCACCAGAATCTCCAGCAAATCTAATTGTTATTGCAGGAATTGACTCTACTGTTTTATTTTCTATTGATGTTTCTTTGTTGTCCATGTTCTATATTTTAATCTTCTGTCAGTTAATTTGATTTGATTTTTTCAGTTTCGATACAATTATTCATAAATGTTAAATCTGTGATATGGCCAGTATCTTATTTTAAGTTTCCAGCATTCCTCATATTTAATTGGACCAAGGGTTCTTGAATCGCTTGTAGATAAAGTCCTTTGATCACCAAGTACAAAAATTTCATCATCTCCTAATTCAACGGATACAAAGTCATCAGTCAAATCTTTTGCCCACGTATCCTTTATTTTTTCTGAGTTAACTACTATTGAACCTTCAGAGGATGAAACATTTTCATTTGGAAGTCCAATTACTCTTTTTATTACATCTATATTTTTTTCATCATTGGTAAAAATGACAATGTCCCCACGCTTAGGAGCTTCTTTTAATTTTACTGAAAGTACATATTCTTCAGGTAGTAATGCTGGTTTCATACTTTCTTCTTTAATTTCATAGGCTCTTACTGTCTTATTTTCATTCTTGAACAGGAGGTATAAAACCACTATCAGTATGGTTCTAAAATTTAATATTCTAAATATACTTTTAATCATTTTTATTTTCTTACTAAAGTTAATAATAGATAATTAAAGGAGATTTATGAAGTTATTTAAACCATCTTATGTTGCTTATGCACATTGTGACTTACCTTGTGGAGTATATGATCCTGCACAAGCAAGGATTGAGGCTGAGTCTGTATTAAATGCAGCAACAAAATATCACGAATCAGATGATCCTAGTTTCAAACAAAGATGTGTAACAATCAAAGAAGAGAGAGCAGAGGAAGTTAAACATCATTTATGGGTTTTATGGACAGATTATTTCAAGCCGGAACATTTGGAAAAATGTCCAAATTTGCATGACTTATTTTGGAATGCAACAAAAAAAGCTGGAGAAGCAAAGAAAACAGAAGACCCAGCTGTTGGTGAAGAGTTACTTTCTATGATTGATGAAATAGATAAGGTTTTTAAAGACTCTAAGTCTTAATCAAACTTTTTAAATAGGTGCCCGATAGCTTCTATTTCTGTGCCTATTTTTATTGAATTTACACTCCATTTGTTGTCAGTATCTTTTGGAATAGCATTTCTAACTTTTTTACTTGTAGAAGGCATAAAAGGGTAAAGTAAGTTCGCACAAGTGTCTATAGCAGTTAACGAAGTGTAGAGAATTCTTGAAGCTCGCTCTTTATCTTCATTAATTACTTTCCAAGGTTCTGTCTCGTTAAGGTAAATATTTACTTTTGAAACATAACGCATAGCTTCTTGCAAGGCATTCTTTAGTTCTATATTTTCTATATGATTACCAACAGTTTTAAATGCTTCTTCCCCAGCTTGTAGTAGGGTATTATCGACATCAGCTTCAGGAGATGCAGCTGAAATATTGTCAATGTTATTTTCAATTTGCTTAAATACTCTTTGGACTAAGTTCCCCCAAGTTGCTACTAATTCTTCATTATTTCTTCTAATCATTTCACTTTCGTTTAATTCTGAATCAGCTTGTTCAGGAAGAACAGATGCTAAGGTGTATCTAATTGCATCAGGTTCCCATTCATCCAAATATTCTGAGAGTGTTTTCCCAACACTTCTACTAGCAGATGCTTTCTCACCCTTTATTAAAATGTATTGATTAGCTGGAACATTTGTAGGTAAATTTAAATCACCATATGCAACTAAAATTGCAGGCCAGATTACTGAATGAAAGGGTACGTTATCTTTACCAATAAAATAATATGATTCAGCTTCTTCTTTTTTCCACCAATCTTCCCAATCTCTTCCGTTATCTTTGGATGCCCACTCAATAGATGCTGAGAGATAACCAATTACTGCTTCAAACCAAACATAAATTTTCTTTCCATCACCCAAATCATCGACAGGTATTTCAATTCCCCAATCTAGGTCTCTAGTTATAGCTCTGTCCTGTAATCCCTCTTTAACAAATGATTTAGCCCAATTTATTACATGAGGTCTCCAATCATTTTTTGTTTCAAGCCAAGGGAGTAATGCTTCGCTAAGAGCACTCAGTTTTAAAAAAAAGTGTTCAGTCTCTTTAAATTCAGCATCATTTCCAGAAATTTTACTTTTCGGATTTATTAATTCTTCAGGATCTAATGTTGAGCTACAGCTATCGCACTGATCTCCTCTAGCCGATTTATATTCACATTTTGGACATGTTCCTTCAACATATCTATCAGGAAGAAATCTGTTTTCGCTTGAATCATATGCTTGAAGTGTTTTTGCTTTATATATGTATTCTTTATCTACTAATTTCAAAAATATATCTTGTACAACTTCTTTGTGGTTCCCAGTCATTGTTGTTGTATAGTTATCCCAGGAAATTGATAATTTATCCCAGTAACCTAAAAATTCATTGTGATATTTTTCAACAATATCAATTGGTGTTACACCTTCTTTGTCTGCACGGACGGTAATTGGAGTTCCATGAGCATCACTACCTGAAACCATCAATACATTATTTCCTATTATTCGGTGATATCTAGCAAAAATATCAGCAGGTAAATAAGCGCCTCCGATATGACCTAAATGTCTAGAACCACTGGCATAAGGCCATGCAACACAAACTAAAATATTTTTTGACATGCTTATCTAAGAATAGACTTTTAAGAAACAATAATGACATATTTAGCTAATATTCATTAGTTAATTAAGTTAAAAAATTTTCTATTATTAAACCCTTTTTCCATTTACCATTGGATAATGAGCAATATTAATACCAAAGCTTTAGCTAGCCCTTTTACTTGGGCCTCAACTATTGAATTACTTGAAAGTGTAAAAGTTGATGAAATAGGCGTTAAAGAAAGGGTGGCTTCTTTATCTACAAGAAGCATTAAGAGAGAGTCAAAGTTACAGGCTCTTAATTATATTGTTTCAATGTGTGATTTAACAACTTTAGAAGGTGAGGACACTGAAGGAAAAGTTCTTCAGATGACTGCAAAAGCAATGAGACCAGACCCAACTGACAAAGAAGTACCTAGTGCTGCTGCTGTATGTGTATACCCATCATTAGTTTCAACAGCTAAAGAGATAATAGGAACTTCTAATGTAAAAGTAGCTTCAGTATCATCATATTTTCCAAGTGGACAGGTTCCTTTAGAATCAAAATTGCTAGATACAAAATTTGCAATTGATGAAGGTGCAGACGAGATAGATATAGTTATTAATAGAAAAGCTTTTTTTGAAGGTGATTATAGAAAAGTATTTGATGAGATAGTTGCACTAAAGGAAGCTTGTGGAAATATACATTTAAAAACAATTCTCGAAGTTGGAGAATTAAGAACATATGAAAATATAAAAAAAGCAAGTTTGATAGCTTTAGCTGCTGGTTCTGACTTCATTAAGACTTCAACTGGAAAAATATCTAATGGATCTTCAAAAGAAGCTTGCTTAGTTATGGCTAAAGCTGTTTACGAGTTTAAAGAAAGTTCTGGATTTAGTGCTGGAATAAAAGTTGCAGGAGGTATTAGAAATTCTAAAGATGCGATAAGGTATTTAATTATTATTAAAGAAGAGCTAGGAGAGGACTGGCTACATGCTGATTATTTTAGGTTTGGAGCTTCAAGCTTATTAGATGATGTATTGAAACAAATAAGAAAACTTAAAACTAATGCTTACCAATCTAGTTATTATTTTCCAAGGGGTTAAATATGGTTAAATGGGAATATTCAGAGTCTATCGAGTCGGATAGCATTGTATCTATCCAAGATAAGTATGGCCATTTTATTGATGGTAAATTTTCAACACCGAATTCTAAAAATTACTTAAAAACAGTATCTCCATCTACTGAAGAAGTATTAGCTTCAATTTCAATCGGTAACGAAAAAGATGTAGATAAAGCAGTTAATGCTGCCAAAGAAGGGTTTAAAAGATGGTCAAAAACTACACCCAGTGAAAGAGCTAAATATCTTTATAAACTAGCAAGATTAATACAAGAAAGGTCGCGAGAATTTGCTGTTCTAGAAAGTATGGATGGAGGAAAACCAATAAAGGAATCAAGAGATTTTGACTTACCTCAAGTAGCTTCTAATTTTTTCTATTTTGCAGGATGGGCAGATAAGTTAGATATTTCATGGGGAGCAAAGGAGATGAAGCCTTATGGAGTTGTTGGTCAAATCATTCCTTGGAATTTTCCTTTACTTATGCTTGCTTGGAAGGTTGCACCAGCTTTAGCAACTGGGAACACAGTTGTATTAAAACCTGCGGAAACGACTCCTTTAACTGCTTTGTTATTTGCCGAGTTATGTGAAGAAGTAGGTCTTCCTAAAGGTGTTTTTAATCTAGTTACTGGAGATGGAACAACAGGTGCAGAATTAGTTAATCATGAAGGCATTTCAAAAATTGCATTTACAGGCTCAACATCTGTTGGAAAATATATTCAGAATGCTGTCGGCGAAAGAGATATTGGTTTAACTCTTGAATTAGGAGGGAAAGCAGCAAATATTGTTTATAACGACGCTGCCCTAGATCAAGCTGTGGAAGGCGTAGTAAATGGTATATTTTTTAACCAGGGACATGTTTGCTGTGCAGGAAGTAGATTGTTGCTCCAAGAAGATATTCATGATGAGTTTATAAATAAACTAGAAAAGAGAATGCAGACATTAAGAGTTGGAAATCCTCTCGATAAGAATACAGACATTGGAGCGATTAACTCTAAAGAACAACTTGATAAGATCACTTCGTTAGTTAATGAAGGTGTAAATGATGGAGGGGAGTTGTTTCAAATTGAATGTGAACTTCCTTCTACTGGATATTGGTATAGACCTAGTTTGTTTACAAATGTCCAGCCATCATACAACATAGCGAGAGAAGAAATTTTTGGTCCTGTATTAACCACATTAACTTTTAGAACACCTGAAGAGGCAGTTGAGATTGCAAATAACACAGAGTACGGTTTATCAGCTGGTATTTGGACAGAAAAAGGATCCAAAATTTTATGGACTGCA
>Ga0208639_1001443_pt1 | contig 15499 bp, 11 predicted proteins | sample ETNtaG_33_FD_185772 | JGI IMG/M metagenome (GOLD analysis project Ga0208639, IMG submission 185772) | Marine microbial and viral communities from oxygen minimum zone, Eastern Pacific Ocean - ETNP201310SV76 (SPAdes) (version 2) | ecosystem: Environmental > Aquatic > Marine > Oceanic ...
TGTAACCTTGCTAATATCAACAGACAAAGACCATAACGCTCTGAAATCCAGAATTGGATACCTGTTTTTAAAACAAATGTGAAGAAGAGCTGAAGCTGTAGGATATTGAACGCCACTTAAGATTGTCAAAGAATCTATGCGCAATCGCTCTGACTTTGTTGAAAATGCAAACTTAGTTATTTCCCTAATATCTGCTTCATTATTTTCTTGATATCTCTTCGTTTGCCTCGTGCTTTTCCATCTGCATATTTCATAAAAGGTTTTTTTATTCAAACAACCTTTTTCTTTTACAAAGCTTCTAGCTTTTTCTTTTAGTATATTTTTATCAGAATAACCTAATTCAAAATATTTCTTTGCAAGTGATATTAATTTTGAAGGTTTAGGTTTTAAAAAATACCTTGTCATTCTTCCTCTTCTTCATCATAATTAAAAAATTTATTATCTGGGTCATACTTAATTCCCAATAGTTCATCAAATATATCAACTAAATTATTAAAAGTATCAGGATACTTTTCGTAGCTGTGATTGCTCTAATTTCAGAGGTTTGGTTATGGAAATTATAGCAAAACATTTATTTAAATGAAAAAACTATCTATAAATCTGTAATTGCAAAAAAACAGTCAAGCAGACACACGCACACAAAAAAAACAATCTACTCTTCCTTATTCTCTCTGTTATTATTTCTCATTACTCTTTTAGTTAATTAGTTAATGATAAGTAGTGAGTAGTAATAGCTATATAATAGCTAGTGTTTTCCTTTTTGATTGTCTCTAATACGGGTACTTTAATGCAAATTACCCTAGGGGCTATCTAATACGGGTACTTTAATGCAAAAGATAGATAAATTATCCTATCTTTTCCACCAAGTCCTGTGCCTTTAAATTGGTGTAGGTTTTTAACAAAATCCTTGGGTCTGAATGACCAGAAATAAGCATCACTTCAGGAACCGTGAGAGACTTCTTTAAAAACAAATTAGTAAGAGCCGTATGTCTTAAATCATGAAAGCAAACATCATTTAACTTATGCTTTCTCATAAGACGTCTCCAAGTATGTCCAAGTGTATAAACGTTAATCCTGTAAGGGATATGGGACTCTAACAGAGTCTTTTGAGCGAGTTTAGTTAGAGGAATAGTTCTACTTTTAGTTTTTGCAACTGGAATATGGAGAAGATTACCTTTGATATGCTCCTGCTTTATAGAAAGTATCTCTGATTTTCTCATTCCTGTTTCAAGAGCTACAATGATTATTTGTCTTAGTTCTATTGATAAAGAATTATCTGAAAGTAATTTTAATACCTCTTCCTGGCTAAGCACCCTGCTTCTAGACTCTGTTTTTTTAGGTCTTCTAATTGAAAGCACAGGATTTTTAACTGGATAGCCCCATTCTTTTGTACAGATGGTAAAGATATTAGATACAACATCCAATCTTCGATTTATGGTACTGCCTGATACTAACTTGATTTGTTTGTCGCGATATTTACTTACAATAAGTGGTGTAATTCTATTTAATGGATAAGCCGACCAAGGTTCTCTGCACAAAGATAAAATTGTATATCTTTCATCGCGATAAGTTTTTTTAATAATTGAAACTTCCCTTATATATTTTAATGCAATGTCTTTAAAACTTGGGTATTTTATTTTAATTATTCCGGCCTCTTCCCTTTTTAGTTTAAGTTCATTCTCCAAGGCCCAGGTTTTCGCGTCATGCTTTTGAGAGAATGTTTTATAAATAGCAGGATACCCTTTAAGCCTAATAATAGCCTGCCAATTGTTTTTTCTTTTCCGTATTGTCGCCATTTACACCTCCTAGTGTGTCACCAGTGTGTCAAATGAACTCGAAATAGTTGAAAAGTGTAGTATTTACAAAGGACTCGAACCTATGACCCTCTCGGTGTAAACGAGATGCTCTACCAGCTGAGCTAACCGCCCCAGTGTTAATTTTCTTTTATTTATAACAACTAATTATGAATAGCAAAGCTAAAAAATGTGAAATAAGGGATATAAGTGTAACAGTTTGCAGTCCTAATGCGGTCCTAGCTTTTTTAATAGGCGTCTTGCATGTTGCGGTCCTGATGCGGTCCCAGCCACTTTTTATTGCCCACGCCAATCGTGTGGTTATTGCCAAAATAATTAAAAAAACAGAAACAGATATGGAGATAGTTTTTTATTTAAACAATCCTATTATCTTCATCCGATAACTTGCCGATAAAGAGACAGAATAAAATGGACAATAAAAAAAAGCAGATAAAATATAATATCTATCTGTTCTATTTATAAGGGCTCCAATGACCTCCTTTATTTTTACAAAAGGCATGGGTAGAATGTCTTTCAGCACCGTTTAAACTAATCAACGATTGATAAGTCTTGCAAGGATTGCTACTCAGCAAAAATGAATGAGTTCCTCTAATACTGTTGCGTTTGAGGGACTGTTATTATTATAAATTTTATCCATTATTTCGTTAATTTTATTTTCTAGATCGGTCATATTATAATTTTATATCGAGTTTTTATGCTTAGTATTATAAAATATGTTCAATTTTTGAATATGTATCACTCTCATTTATTGCGCAGTAAAGAATAAAATATTTTCTGGTATTGATTAATGTTTACAAATATTAATAAAGCAAGATTGTAATTTTTAACTTTTTGAAAAATGAATTTTTTTTTTAGAACTAATTTTAACGAAAAGATTGGGCTAGGTCATTTATTTAGATGTTTAAGGCTAATAAGATACTTTGAAACGCAGAAACACTCTTGCTATTTATTTATCGATTTATTGAAAAAAAAATTTCATTTCTTAAAAAATTTTAACGTTATTCCTATTTATAAAAAAAAAATACAATTTTTTGATCAAAAAAGAGACATAGTTCAATTTACGAGAGCAACGAAAAATTTTAGAAAGGGGAATGTTATTATTGATGACTACAGAATAGCTGTAGATTGGGAAAAACGTATTTCAAAGTTTCACAACAAAGTTGTTGTGATTGATGATTTAAATAAAAAACATTATTCGGACTATATAATAAACTATAATCCATCTTTTGATTTAACTAGAAATTTTAATTATAAAAATGTTCTAAAAAAAAATTGTAAAATATTATTGGGTCACAAGTTTTCAATTTTAGAAAAAAAAAGAAAAGAAAAAAATCAAGAAATTTTAATGTAATAATGTGCAATGGGTCGAGCGCCCTCTTGGATAAACTATAATTTTGATCTAGTTGAGCTGTTCCCAAAACTAGATTGAATGATTTATTTTTCATTTATATTAATTAAAGTTTTTTAATTTTTTTTAATTCAAATCTAATTTTTTTATTAATTTTGTTTAAATCATTTAATTTAAGATCTCCTGTAGCTATACCTTGATTGGTAAAAAAAAACTAGATTTAGAAAAATATAATATATCAATTGAAGACTTGTTACGGGAGCCGGTGCAATGATTTCTAAATCTGATTTAGCCCCACTACAAAAAATAATGCATTAATAATTTATCTTTTCTGTCCATTTAAACAATAATATTTGCGTCAATAGAGCTTTCGAAAATTGTCCCTGTTTATAATTTTGAAAAATACTTTCACCAATACAAACTAGAAAAACTTTACAATACGAAATTTTAGATCATAAAATAGGGAATATCTTTAGATAATAATTAATTATGTGAAAATAGATCGGGAAGAGTTTGGCATGGATACAAAAACTAAAAACAAGGTAATACGTAAACTGGAAAAGGAAGAACTAATACATTCTTCATATATGCCAAGTGTGACCACAGTGAGTCAAAAATTGATTAGACATAAGTTTGGGTAGATCTATAGAATATTTTCTTAATGAATTCATCGCTTTTAAAAATAAAAATTTATTTTAAACAAAAAAAGGAAATATATGTTAATTTATGATCAGAAAAAATACTTTAATTAATTTTCTTAGAAAAATAGATCATAACATTCAATGAAATTAGTCTTTTTTTCATTTAAACATAGATATAGAAAAAAAGAGTTAAATAATTTTTTAGCTACCAGAATTTACGGAAAGTATTTTATACTTAATTTGGGTGGACCATTTAAACATTTTGTTGCGAAAATATTAATATTCTTAAAGATGGGAAAAGCTATATCATGTGATGGTAGACCAACAGTTTCTGACAAGTCGAAGGGTATAAATTTTTGGTTGAGAGGTACTACTCTAAATATTCCCAGTGATCTCAAAAAATTAAATAACAATTTTGTACATATATTTAATCCACTTTTTGAAGAAAATAAAGTTTTTCAAATTTATCCAATAAAAATTAAAAAAGCCCAGATTCAAAGTGATCTTAAAATTATATACATATCTAGAGTTAATATTGAGACTAGCTTTGAAGAGAAAATTATTTGGGACAAATATAAAAACAAATTAATAGAAAATTTCAGTTTAATTGATAATAAAGATTTTTGGGAAAAAATTTTTCAAAAAGATAGTGACAAATATAAAAATTTTAATTTGTATAAAAAAATCAAACTCCTCTTAAGATTCGAGATTATTAAAAATCTAAAAAAAATATTTAACAAAAAATTAATTCTTGTTGGTGATGACTGGAAATCTCTTTCTTTTGATACACACCCTTCAAATTATTACATGAAACAAATAAATAAATTGTATAACGGAAATATTTGTTTAGACCTAGGATCCATAGAAGGAAGTATGTCCTTGTATTCAAGACCAAATCGAATTATTGAGTCTGGTGGGTTAATTATTCAAAGTATTCAATGGGACAGTAAAGAAATCTGGAAAAACCTTCATAATAAAATTTTATTTAATAATATACCCGAATTAATATCTTTAATTGAAAAACTATTAAATAATAGGAAATATTGTTCTGCTTTATTGCAAAAGATTTCAGAAAATTTTAGATACTCGGAAAAATCTATTGAGAAAAGTCTCGATAAAATTTTTAATATACTTAATTAAATTTGTATTTGTAATGATAAAAAAAACATTATTTAATAATAAATTACTATTGATTAACTAAAATTTTTATATAAGTTATTTCTTAAACATGATTTATATTCCCTCTCATTTACAAATAGAACCTGTAAATCGTTTCTGTGATGCACGTTGTCCTATGTGCACAATTAAATTTGTTCCTGAATTTAATAAAAACGTGGAAGATGAGCTTTCAAACAATGGTATAGCTAGACCTTCAGAAATAATGACCTTAAAAAATTTTAAGATAATAGCATCAAAATTCAAACCCTATACTGACAGAATACGTTTTCTCAGTTTGCATGGGTGTGGTGAACCTCTCTTAGATAAAAACCTTTCTGATAAAATAAAATGTGCCAAAGATGTTGGTTTTAAAGAAGTTGGTTTCACTTCAAATTGTAACATTTTAACTGAAGAGACGAGCAAAAAACTACTAGAAGCGGGGTTAAATTGCATTATTCCATCAATTGATGGACTAACAAAGGAAGTTCATGAGACAATACGACCTAGAACTGATTATGAAAGAATTATCAAAAACGTTCAAAATTTTATTAAGCTACGTGACCAGCATGATTTTAATTGCAAAGTTTTAATCCGCATGGTTAGGCAGCAGCTGAACAGCCATCAATGGAATGATTACAACGCTTTTTGGTACAAACTGTTGAATAATAAAAAGGGTGACAATGTGTTGGGTATGGACGTTCATAACACGGGCGGAAAGGTACCAAATTATAACAAAATGAAAGTTAACAACTACAATTATATGGACGAAGATCATAAGATTCACCATACAAACTCTGTAAAAAATGGCCTCTTTGATAAACTTCTTGCGTCCAAAAAAAATAATAATGATGAAATTTGCGTAAAACAAAGTGAAGTGGAAAAATTAGGTGGGTGTGCTGACTTATTCAGCCGCTTGAGCATATTCGTGTCAGGCGATGTTGCACTTTGTGCAGCTGATCAAGCAGAATATTTTAAACTTGGCAACGTGATCAATCAAGATCCAATAGAAATATTCAATAATGGTCAGTTTTCTTACTACCGTAAGAAATGGTTGTCAGACAATTATAAAAAACTTGATCATTGTAAGAGCTGTACTTTGGTTACATCTAGGTTTTATAAAACCTACGTGTCTTAACCACGGTATAAAACTTTAATAGTGAAAAAACCTGTCATATTACATATAGCAATAAATCTTAACGGTGGTCCTGGACGAGTTCATTTCTCAACATTAAAATTTTCGAAAACCACAGCATCTTCATTTTCACATGAGTTCATAATTTTAGATGAAAAACATATACAACCAAAATCTCTCGAATTATTTTCAGAATACTCTGATTGTCTTCATATTGGAAAAAATGAGACTTTTATTAAAAAAAAAATGGATGAAGCTGACATTATTCAAATTGATTGGTGGAATCACCCGTTAATTTATAATTTATTGATTAATTTTACCCTTCCACCTTCACGTATCATTTTATGTTCTCATGTAAACGGTCTTTCACGACCCAATATTATCACTAAAAGTCTTGTTGATTTTTCTGACATTTTTATCGCTACTACCAAAGCTACAAAAAAACATCCGTTGTTCCAATCGGAAGTAAACATCAAACACCACAAAAAATTACGTTATGCAACTTTTCCGATCGATTTTGAGAGATTTGGATCTATGCAACCAAAAAATCACGAAGGTTTTAATGTTGGTTACGTAGGAACTTTTGATTATTCAAAAATGCATAGAAATTTTTTATCTATGTCCGCAGCTATTAATGTTCCTAAAATTAAATTCATTATTTGTGACCAAAGTAATGATAAAGGAAAGATTAAAATGGAAGCGAAAAAATATGATGCTGGAAAATTCCAGTTCATGGGATTTGTTGAAAATATCAAAAGTATCTTGGAAGTGCTTGATGTATTTGGATATCCGCTAAATGCCAATCATTTTGGAGCTGGTGAACAAGTTATTACTGAAGCCATGTATGCTGGTTTACCCGTAGTTGCGTTTTCCAACCCCCCCGAACAAGAAATTATTTATCATAATGAAACTGGTATTCTTGTTAAAGACGAGAAAAATTACGCTGAAGCCATAAAAGCTTTGTATCTTAATCCTAATGAAAGAAAAAGGATTGGAATGAATGCCCATAGACATGTCATGGAAAAATTAAATCCGTTAAAACTTTTTCAGGAATTCGAAACTATTTATAAAGAATTGATGGAATCGGATAAAAGATCCCGAACTTTTAATACATTGATTAAAAAAAGTGATGTTTCTAGAAATAATTTAGGTGCACATTTGTTTGTAGAGTCTCTTGGCCATAAAGGCGCTGAATTCTTGCAAAGCCTTGAATGTGGAAGAGAAAAATCTAATAATGATATTAATAAGATCGTCAAGGAAGTGGAGATCGGAATGAAAACTGTTACAAAGGGTAGCATCTTCCAATATTTATATTTTTTTCCTAATGACACTTTCCTTAATTTCTGGTCCAATTTAATTTCAAAGGTAGATGACTAGGTCACCGAATCCATTTTTAGATATCATAAATCTACAAGTAGTATTTAAAAAAAAATTTATAAAATGTTTTTGGAAATTTAAACACTCTGATAAATTAATATAAAAAAACTTAAACAAAGTTTTTAATATACATAACTAAATTAAAACTTATAGTAATACAAAAATGCCTGATTCATTTAAATCTTTTGAAACCTCAAAATACTTCTCAACTAAACATAAAAATTATTTTAAAATCTATGATCATATTTTTAAGAAATATATCGGAAAAAAAATTATTTTAGTTGAAATCGGAGTATTAAGTGGTGGTTCACTTTTTATGTGGAAAAACTTTTTTGAAAGGAATGCAGAAATTATCGGAATAGATCTTAATCCTATTGCAAAAAAATGGGAAAAATATGGATTCAAAATTTTTATTGGTAATCAATCTGATTCGAATTTTTGGAAAGATTTTTTTAAAAAAGTTGGCAAAGTTGATGTTATAATTGATGACGGTGGACATACAAATAAACAACAAGTTATTACTTTATTGGAAACCATTCCTAACATTAATGATAATGGAATGCTGGTAGTTGAGGATGTGCATTCTAGTTATATGACAAAATTTCGTAACCCATCAAAGTATTCTTTTATAAATTTTACTAAAATAATTGTAGATCAATTAAATTTAAGATACAAAATTATTAGCAAAGAAAAACTGAACTTCTTGCAGGAAAAAATTTTTTCTATAGAATTTTATCAATCAATAGCAGTTTTTAATATTAATTTTATTGATAACTTTTCAGGAGAAAAAATATCCAACAAAGGTATTTCTGATAAAGCTGAAGATTTGAGATTTGGTAATAATAAGAAGTTATTAGATAAATTTTTAGGTAAATTGGAATTTTTATTTAATAAATATTTAATAAAAGGGAATAAAAGTTCTTTTTTCATATTTGTTCTCAAAGTTATAACAAAAATACTATCAATTTTTCATGATAAAGAATTAAAAAAGAAATTTAAATTATATGATTAGAATATTATATTATTTTTAAATATGAAATAATTAAGAATTTATTCTTTGCCAAGCCAATTCTTCTACGATTTTATCTGTAGATAAACTACTTTTTTTTGATTCATTTAACAATGACAAAACTTTATCGCTAATTTTATTTAATTGATCATCTAGAGTATCTTCAGAATTATTTATCTCACAAGAAATTGCAATAACCCCCCCAGAATTAACTAGATAATCTGGTGCATAAAAAATATTGTGTTCTTTTAACCATAGAGCTGTTTCCTGGTTATCCAATTGATTATTAGCCGCACCAATAATCGCTTTGCATTTTAATTTTTTTTTAGTTTCTGAATTAATTACTCCACCTAATGCGCATGGTGAAATTATATCGCATCTGTGTTCAAAGATTGAATTTATATCAGATTCAACAAATGATATTTTATCTTTTTTCAACTGATCTATAGATTTTCTTCCAATATTCGAAACTATTAAATTCGCATTCTTATCAAATAAAAGTTTTGATAACTTGCTTCCAACTTTACCCACTCCACTAATTGCAACTGTAGATTCATTTAATTCTTTGTTATTAAAAAACTTAAGAGCAGTACCCATAGCAATAAAAATTCCTTTTGCCGTTGGTGCAGATGTTTCAAGTTTAATACCACTAACATATTTTGTCGCTTTATTAATCGAGATTAGGTCTTCCATTGAAGTTCCAACGTCTCCAGCAGTAATATATGTGTTGTTTAATTGATCAACAAGTTCGCCGTAAGATTCGTAAAGATCGGGAGTTTTTTTTACATTTTTTAAATTAATTACAGCTTTACCGCCACCAAAATTTATTCCGCAAACACTATTTTTAAAACTCATAGCCTTTGAAAGTTGAAGTGCATCGTTTAATTGTTCTTCGAGATTGTTATATGACCAGCTTCTAACTCCGCCCAAAGCTGGACCTAATTTCGTATTATGAATAGCAACAATGCAATTTAAATTGGTAGATTTATTTGTTGCATGAATAACCCTTTCATACTTTGGTATTGAAATATCCTTTATCTCTAAGCCCATTAAATTGATTTTTTTTAGAATAGTTAATGCGTCTGTGCTTGAGTTTTGTCATCTCTATCCGATTTCGATAAAGCATCAACATCAGCCCAATCTACTGGTTTTAGTTCTTTTGTTAAAGCGCTTTTCAATACATCTTCAACGGATGAAACAGTTATTATTTCAATTTCATCTTTAACTTTTTTTGGAATTTCTGTTATATCTTTTTCATTGTCTTTAGGAATTAACACTTTTTTAATTCCCGCTCTATGCGCCGCAAGTAACTTTTCTTTCAATCCTCCAATTTGTAATACTTGACCGGTTAAAGTTACTTCTCCTGTCATAGCAATATCTCTTTTGACTGGTATTCCTGTTATAGAAGATACTATGGATGTTACCATTCCAATTCCAGCAGATGGCCCGTCTTTCGGAGTGGCTCCTTCTGGAACATGAATATGGAAATCTTTTTTTTCAAACACTGGTGGAATGATACCATAATCTAAACTTTTTGATCTAACATAGGATTTAGCTGCTTTTACAGATTCCTGCATAACCTCTCCGAGTTTACCTGTTATTTGCATCTTTCCTTTTCCAGGCATATGCACCGTTTCAATTTTTAATATTTCACCTCCGTACTCAGTCCAAGCTAACCCGGTCGCAACTCCAACTTTATCTTCGGTTTCAAGTTCACCAAATTTGAATTTTTTAATACCTAAAAAATCTGACAAATTGTTTAAGTTAATATTAATTTTACTTCCTTCACCAGCTACAATTTTTTTGACTGTTTTTCTCGCAATTTTTGAAATCTCTCTTTCTAAATTTCTAACGCCCGATTCTTTGGTATAGCTTCTAATTATTTCTTGAATAGAGTCTTCTTCTATATTCAATTCTTCTTCTCTAACTCCATTATCTTTAAACTGTTTTGGAAGTAGATATTTATTTGCTATATTTATTTTTTCATCCTCTGTATAACCAGGAATTCTTATAACCTCTAACCGATCTAGTAAAGCAGGAAGAATATTTAATGTGTTAGCTGTCGTTACAAACATTACATCTGAAAGATCATAGTCGACTTCTAAATAATGATCATTGAAAGTTGAATTTTGCTCTGGATCTAAAGCTTCTAATAACGCTGATGATGGATCTCCTCTATAATCAGCTCCTACTTTATCTATTTCATCCAATAGAAAAAGTGGATCTTTAGTGCCAGCTTTTTTCATCTGTTGAATAATTTTGCCTGGTAAAGAACCAATGTAGGTTCTTCTATGACCTCTAATTTCAGCTTCATCTCTAATTCCACCCAAGGACATGCGAACAAATTGTCTTCCTGTTGCTCTTGCAATGGATTTTCCAAGTGAAGTTTTTCCAACCCCTGGTGGACCCACCAAACATAAAATAGGACCTCTAATTTTATCTATTCTTTTTTGAACTGCCAAGTATTCGGTTATTCTTTCTTTAACTTTTTCTAAACCGTAATGATCTTCGTCCAAAATCTTTGTAGCTTTATTTAAATCTTTATAAACTTTATCTTTTTTGTACCAAGGTATATCAATCATCCAATCTAAATAATTTCTAACTACCGTAGCTTCAGCTGACATTGGACTCATTGATTTTAGTTTTTTAAGTTCTGACATGCATTTTTTGGTTACGTCCTTTGGCATTTTTGCCTTTAAAATTGATTTATGAATACTTCCTGTCTCATCTTTTCCTTCTTCAATTTCACCAAGTTCTTTTTGAATCGCTTTTAGTTGTTCATTTAAATAATATTCTCTTTGTGTTTTCTCCATTTGGTTTCTAACTCGACCTCTAATTCGCTTCTCAACACCAATGATACTTGCTTCATGATTTAGAATTTCGATAATATTATTAATTCTTTTCTTAACATCTAATACTTCAAATAATTGTTGTTTTTCTTGAATTGATATATTTAAATGGGACACAAGATTATCAGCAATATGAGATGGATCTTTTAATAACTTTAAATTGTTTAAAATTTCGGTAGGAATTTTTTTATTAACCGCACTTAATTTTTCAAGCCTTCTTAAAGCAGTAATTGCTAAAGGATAAAGATCCTCATTTTTATTTAAGATATCTTCGCAAGGCAATACTTTACAGGTAATGAATTCACCCCTGTTATTGAAATCTACAATTTTTACTCTTTTAATGCCCTCTACAAGTAATTTTATTGTCCCATCTGGTAGCTTAAGCAATTGAAGTATCGAACATTTACATCCGTAAACGAAAACATCGTTTTTTCCTGGATCATCAACTTCGGAATTCTTTTGAGTAACTAATACAAATTTTTTATCGGTTTTCATCACTTCATTTAGTGCAGTAATTGATTTTTCTCTTCCAACAAACAGTGGCACCACCATCTTTGGAAACACTACTACATCTCTTAATGGTAAAAGAGGAAATGAATTTTCGTTATCCATGCCTTAAATATGGATATTATTGTGAATATTTCAACAAAAATTTACGCAGCTGAAGATTTGTCTGTTTTATTCTTGTTTTTGGAATAAACAACTATAGGTTCAATTTTACCGGTTACTACGGCTTGATCGATAATAATCTCTTCCACGTTTTCTTGACTTGGTAAATCAAACATTGTTTTCAAAAGAAGAGATTCGAGTATAGTGCGTAATCCTCTTGCTCCCGTTTTTTTATTAATTGCTTTTTTTGCAATTTCTAACAGTGCCCCTTCCTTAAAAATTAGTTTCGCTCCCTCAAATCTAAAAATTTGTTGATATTGTTTTATTAGAGAGTTTTTTGGTTCTTTTAAAATAGTTACCATTGATTGTTCATCTAAATCTTCAAGTGTTGCAACAATTGGCATTCGACCAATAAATTCTGGAATCAAACCATACTTTAATAGATCTTCTGGTTCTAATGTTTTAATAACCTCTCCAGTTCTTTTATCATCTTCACCTCTAACTTCGGCACTAAAACCAATTGAAGTTCCTTTGTTTCGATGTGAAATAATTTTATCTAATCCAGCAAAAGCACCTCCGCAGATAAATAAAATATTGGTTGTATCAACTTGTAAAAATTCTTGTTGAGGATGCTTCCTTCCTCCTTGAGGAGGTACACTCGCAATTGTTCCCTCCATAATTTTTAACAAAGCTTGTTGAACACCTTCACCAGATACATCTCTTGTGATAGAAGGATTTTCAGATTTCCTGCTAATTTTATCGACTTCGTCAATATAAACAATTCCATTTTGTGCTTTTTCAACGTTGTAATCAGCTGCTTGTAAAAGTTTTAAAATTATATTTTCAACATCCTCTCCAACATAACCTGCTTCTGTAAGAGTTGTAGCATCTGCCATAGTGAATGGTACATCTAAAATTCTTGCCAACGTTTGAGCTAGTAAAGTTTTTCCACATCCTGTTGGTCCGACTAATAATACATTAGATTTCGCCAATTCTACTTCATTGCTACTTTTGGCTTCATAATTTAATCGCTTGTAATGATTGTGAACCGCGACTGATAAAACTTCTTTTGCATATTTTTGGCCAACAACGTAATCATCTAACACTTTGCAAATTTCTCTTGGTGAAGGAACTCCCTCTTGATACTTGACTAATGAATCCTTATTTTCCTCATTAATAATATCCATACATAGTTCAACACACTCATCACAAATAAATACAGTGGGTCCTGCAATAAGTTTTTTAACTTCGTGTTGACTTTTTCCACAGAAAGAACAGTAAAGAATATTTTTATTATTTTTGTTACTCATAAATTTATAAACGAATCAATCAATTGACCTTATTATAAGTAATCAATCATAAGCAAGTGCGAGTTGTAAACACAACTAAATGTTGTGGGTTATATTCTTTTTTCTACAACTTTATCTATTAATCCAAATTCTTTTGCCTCTTGAGGGGTCATGAATTTATCTCTTTCTAGAGCATTTTTTATTTCATCAACAGTACGTCCGGTATGCTTTGAATAAATTTCATTCAATCTTTTTTTTAATAACATGATTTCATTTGCATGAATTTCAATATCAGTTGCTTGCCCTTGAAAACCAGCAGAAGGTTGGTGAACCATAATTCTGGAATTTGGAAGAGAAAACCGCTTTCCATTTTCTCCTGCTGCTAAAAGAAAAGAACCCATAGAAGAAGCCTGTCCAATACACAACGTAGAAACCGATGGATTGATATATTGCATCGTATCATAAACTCCAAATCCAGCATTTACCAATCCACCTGGACTATTGATATAAAAGTAAATTTCTTTTTTAGGATTTTCAGATTCCAAATATAAGAGTTGTGCAGTTATTAATGTTGCTACATTATCATTAATCTGACCAACTAAAAAAATGATTCTTTCCTTTAAAAGTCTAGAATATATATCATAAGCCCTTTCTCCACGGCCTGATTGTTCAACAACCATTGGAATCAGGTTGTTCATGTGTTCTTGAATTTTATCAGTCATATAGTGATTCGCTGTTATACAACTAGTAATTACTTTTTGCTAACTTTTTTTCGTTTTCCAGGTTTTTTTGTAGTAGTTTTTTGAATTTTTGGCAGTACTTCACTGCTAATATTAGATTCTTTATTTTGATCCAATATAATTTTTTCCGCTTCATCTGTAGAGATATTTTTTTTAGTGGATCTTGCTTTTTCTTTTATCAAAGAAATAATTTTTTCCTCATATATTCCTCCTCTTAAACTCGCAACTGCGGAGGGGTTTTTTTGATAATATTCTGCCACTTGTTTTGCTTGATCGGGCATCATTTTAGTTTGTTTCTGAATTTCATTGTTAATTTCTTTCTCATTAACTTTCAAATTATTTTGTTCTCCAAACTCATTTAAAATTAATCCGATTTTAATTCTTTTTTTTGCTATTTTCTCATGTAATTTTTTATTTTTTTCTATTTCTTCATTTTTCATTCCGTGATTTAGCAGTTCAATTTCTTGTTGAATAAGATTTTCTGGAATTTGAATACCTTGAAATTTATCCAATTGATCAAGAATTTTTTTTTTTGTTATTGTATCAAGGGTGTTTTTATACTGTTCTTGAATTTGCTTTGAAACAATTGTTTTTAGATCGTTCAGGTCTTTTGCTCCAAGATTTTTTGCAAACTCATCGTTAATTTTAATTTCTTTTGGACTTTTGATGTTTATAATTTTACAAACAAATTTTGCTTTTTTATTTGAGTATTCTTTATGTGGATAGTTATCTGGTAAAATAACTTCAACAATCTTTTCTTCATGCTTTTTTATACCAATTAATTGTTTATCAAAATCTTTAATGAATAAATCTTTACCCAAAATAATTTGAGTATTATTCCCCTCGCCTCCCTTGAAATCTTTTCCATCAATTGTTGCTTTATAATCAAAAATGACCAAATCTCCCTGTGCACTAGTATCCTTTTTTTCCTTATCTTTGAAATTATTTTGATTTTTAGCAATATCTTTGATTCTTTTATCTATGTCTATGTTAGTTGTTTTAATTTCATAATTTATAATTTTAATTTCCTCTATTCCTTTAGTTTCTATTTTAGGTAATTGTTCAACATGAATTGTGTATTCTAAATCCTTATTTTCTCCATGTTTTTTAAGATCTATCTTGGGTTGTCCGGCAACCTTTATTTTTTTATCTTCTAAAGCTTTACTGGAAGACTCCTTTAAAACTTTATCGAGAATTTCACCATAAACTACTTTTCCAAATTGCCTTTTTAAAACCTCTATGGGAACCTTTCCAGGTCTAAATCCTTTCAAATTAACCGTTTTTTTTATTTCCTCAAATCTTCCAAGCATCTGGTCATTAATTGTTTTTTTATCAACAATAACTCTTAGATCAGTCTTTAATCCTTTTTTGGAATCTACTGTTACTTTCATAATCAATTGGTGGGCAAGAAGAGACTCGAACTCTTAAACCTTTCGGTACTAGTTCCTAAGACTAGCGCGTATACCAATTCCGCCACTTGCCCTAAATTTTACAACTTTATAAATTATTTATTACTTTTTAGGAAGTGTAGCA
>Ga0208639_1001444_pt1 | contig 15494 bp, 12 predicted proteins | sample ETNtaG_33_FD_185772 | JGI IMG/M metagenome (GOLD analysis project Ga0208639, IMG submission 185772) | Marine microbial and viral communities from oxygen minimum zone, Eastern Pacific Ocean - ETNP201310SV76 (SPAdes) (version 2) | ecosystem: Environmental > Aquatic > Marine > Oceanic ...
ATAAATTTGGTTCTTGCCCAAGAAACAAGTTTTATTCAATTCAGATACATCTCCAGAAATGGAGATGACCTATGCAGTTCTCAAGGTTCAACCCTTGGGAATGTTTTCTATCCTGGTGTTCATGGCGATGTGGAACCACTCCGATCCATCTCGAACTCGGTTGTGAAACGCATCAGCGGCGACGATATTTGGGGGGTAGCCCCCTGAGAAAATAGCTCAATGCCAGGTAAAACATTTCCAAATACAAATCATCAATCTCGTGATGAGTATTTTTGGTTTGCTAAGAAAAAGCCACCCTCTGGGTGGCTTTTTTGATGGGCACATCATTTTGATCTTGCAAGAAGATGATCAAATAGCCCCCAGAGATCTTTGATTGCTTTGTGATCATGTGGATCTTGCTCTGGATTGCCTTCCCTAAGACTGAATAAGACAATCATGCCGGCTTTTTGGGCTGCATTACATTCTGCGCAGCTGTCACTGATAAAGATCACTTCTCCCGCGGGAATATTCATAGCCATTGCAATGTCGGTATAGCTTTTGCTCTCTTTTTTGTTGCCACTACGAGTATCGAACCAGTGGCTAAATAGTGCTGTTAGATCTCCATAGGCTGTGTGCGCGTAGAGGAGTTTTTGTGCCGGGATGCTGCCTGATGAATACACAGCAAGTACATAGCCTTGTTGCTTTAGTTTGCTTAGTGCCTCGGCAGTTTCTACGTAAAGAACAGCGCCGATATCTCCTCTCTCATATCCCTCTAGCCAGATTCTGCCTTGTAGATCTTTCAAGGTACTGGACTTGCGATCGATTGTTATCAGATGGCGTAGATAATTGCAGATATTCTTGATTTGTCTGTTATCGCCTATCACTGCTTTGCTTAGAAGATCTTTGCTGCTTGGATTAGTATCAGCTTGCCATTCTTCCCAAGCTTCTTCCATTAGAGATTGAATCTCACTGTTTTCGCAGTGTCTATTTAGGAATGTTTCTAAATGGGTATAAGCGTAAGGAAAGAGTACTTCGCTAACAAAACTTGTTGGACATGTGGTGCCCTCAATGTCCAACAAGATGTGAGTTATCATGATTTGTGTTTTGCTATAAGTTGTTCACGCCAGCAGAGCTCCAGCAGAAACTCGAGGATCTCTACATGACGCCTTGCTTCTTTTAGGCTCTCCCCCCATGCATATAAACCGTGCCCTGCAACTAGTATTCCATAGGGCGCATCATTAACTAATTCGCCTGCTGCCTGGCTTAATTTAGTGAGGTTTTGGTTGTTAAATAGGATTGGTAGAGTGATTGATGTGGAATGGCTATTAATCCCTTGCAGTCCTTTTAGCATTTCCCAGCCTTCAATTGTTAGACCCCCAGTATTCTTATAGTAGTTCGATAGCCAGGTTGCTGTAATTGAATGTGTGTGCAGTACTGCATTGGCGCTGGTCTGCTCAATGATTTTTAAATGCATATCCGTCTCAGCACTGGCGCTACCTTCGCCTTTAATCACGCACCCGGCGCCGTCGACTTCAATTAGTTCCTCTGCTGATATATCTTTTTTCTCTATGCCGCTAGGTGCCATCAATAATATCAATGGCGTTGTTTGTAGCACTAGGCTGAAATTACCTCCAGTTCCATCACACCAACCGCGTTGATGGAAGTAGCGGATGGTTTCACTTAGAGCTTCCCTTTGTTGCTGTGAATCGAACATCCTTGCTGGGGCTTACTTTTGGCAACTGGGGCACCAGTGGGTGCCACGACCGCAGAGGATTTCACGATGAATTGGCGTGCTGCATATCCGGCAGGCTTGCCCACCTCTGCGATACACCCATGCCTGGCCACCGTAGTTGCCATTTACGCCTTCTAGATCTCTGAAGTCGCTGAAGGTAGTTCCTCCTGCGCCGATGCTCACATTGAGCACCTCCTTTAAGCAAGCACACAGCCGTTCAAGCTGCTCTTGTTTTAATTGACCTGCTGGTGTGTGTGGAAGGATTTTGGCTGCAAACAGGCTTTCATCGCTGTAGATATTCCCCGCTCCTGCCACGATCGATTGATCTAAAAGAGCCGATTTGATCGCACGTTTCGAGCCCTTTAATCTTTGCTTGAGGTAAGCAGCGTTGAAGGCGCTACTAAACGGTTCCGGGCCCAATTTCTGTAAGCCGGTAATCACAGTCTCTGGAGCATTACCAGCAGGCACCCACCACATTTGCCCGAAGCTGCGGGTGTCAACAAAGCGCAGCTCTTCACCTTTTGGGTTCCAGATGCGCACGCGTGTATGAGAGCAGGGCGAACTAATGGCGTCATGCCATTGAAATTGGCCTGTCATACGCAGGTGAACTCCCCACCATCCACCATCTGGATCGAGAGCAGAAAGATTTGAGTGGCGAGTTTTATTGCGATGCAAAGCTGCGATTAGATACTTGCCGCGTCGCAACCAGTTGCCCACTTGCATGCCACTGAGCATCTTGATGAACACTGCTGATCCACCAGGGCTGGCAATCGCTCGTTCTCGACAGACCTCGACTTGGTTGATCTGAAAGTCGACAAGACGATCTGCCAGTCCCCGGCGGACCGTCTCGACTTCAGGTAGTTCAGGCAAGCGCCTTAGGCGCGCTCTAGCTCGGATTCAGCGAAGCTATTGGTGAGGTTGCCATTATCGGTGCCTTGTATGCCGAAATAGTTCGTCTTCTCAAAGCGCACCATCACTCCATATTTGTTGGTGGCTTCTACAGAGACCACTGAGCCCACTTCATTGAACCAGTAGGACTCTTGGCGCTTGATGCGTACCTTGTCGCCTTTTGAGACCGCCATCGCTGCGCAAGAACTAAATACATCCCAAACAATATCGCCGTGAGGGCTGTTGCAGACTTAATGCGTCACAGAATGTCGCTGCCAGGTTTAGTGGCCGTGGCAGCATCCAGGCCTAAGTCAGGTTTGTTTTGGTGAGTTCGTCGGTTGATCTTGATCCACTTGCCTTTGAGTTGGATCTGCCTGATCCGGAGCAGGATGACATCAGCACAGTGGAGTTTCTCTCCCGCTTAGAGCAAGCCTGGGCATTGTGCGATCGCTTTGATTTGCAGACCGAGATTTGGCGGGGGCGGATCCTCAGGGCTGTTCGAGATCGTGAGAAGCGTGGTGGTGAAGGCCGTGGTGCTGGATTCCTGCAGTGGTTGCGTGAACGGGAGATCAGCAAAACCCGTGCCTATGGCCTAATTCAGCTAGCGGATTCAGCAGAGGATTTGCTCTCTGAAGGGATGCTCGAGCAGAGCAGCGTTAATCAATTTTCTAAGCGGGCTTTTATGGAAACAGCGCAGGCTGTCCCTGAGGTGCAGCTGATGATTTCTGAGGCGGCCAATGAAGGGCAAGAGATCACGCGTAAGCAGGTTCGCCGACTTACCGATGAATTCACTTCAGCGACCAGTCCTCTATTGCCAGAAGAGATCCGTCAGCGAACTCAGGAGAATCTTCTACCGCCCAAGGTTGTAGCTCCTTTGGTGCGCGAGTTGGCCAAGCTGCCGGAGCCTCAGCAGGAAGACCTCAGACGTGCTTTACGAGAGGAGCCTGAAATTGATTGCATTAAGGATGTCACCAGCACAGCGCGATGGATCAGTAAGACCACAGAGGCCAGTATTGCGGTAAGGGCCTTTCAGCAAGGCGAACTCGATCTAGAGAAGGCCATCCATGAGGCACAGCGACTCGATGCCTTGGGCTTGCTTGCTGATGCGGTCTCTCAAGCTCAGTCCTTAGAAGCTTCCGTTTTAAAGCTGCATACAGCCTGGCGTCGCTTGGGGGGGTTGCAGGAACGCCTTTGGGTGGAAAGTGGCAGTAGCACGCCTTATCTACGGGATGTGTTGGGTGCTTTGCAGAATCTCAGCGGCGCAACTATGAGGGTGTCCCTTGGCGAGCTATCAGGAGGTAAACGGGTTCGTTTGCAGCTTGTAGAGGAGGCTCCAGATCAGCTAGAGCCTCCGCCAATCCCTTGACCTCGACATACAGCCATCGCATCTGCTGATCGTTATCTTGAGGGCGCTATTGATGGTGTGAATTGGATCCACTGATTGAGGCATTGCACCATCACTATGGCTGGGATGGTTTCAGGCCTGGTCAACGTCCTGTGGTGGAGGCGATTCTTGCGGGCCAGGACGCTTTGGCAGTGCTTCCAACTGGTGGTGGAAAATCGTTGTGTTATCAGCTGCCGGCACTGGTGCGAGCTGGTCTTGTAGTGGTGATCTCTCCACTGGTGGCCCTGATGGAGGATCAGGTAAGGCAGCTGCAGAAGCGGGGAATCGCAGCTGCTTGTTTGCATGCTGGCTTGGACCCGGCACGTCGGTGGGATGTGCTGGTCAGGTTGCGCGATGAGCGCTTGAGCTTGCTTTATATGGCTCCTGAGCGTTTACAGGGGGAGTCCACTCAGCAATTAATTGAGGACAAAGCCGCGCAGGGGAAATTGGTAGCTCTTGCTGTTGATGAAGCCCATTGCATTAGTGCTTGGGGCCATGACTTCCGGCCTGATTACCGCCGCCTTGGTCAGGTGCGCCGTCTTTGTCCTGATGTGCCTGTGGTTGCTCTTAGTGCTACGGCTGCGCCGAGAGTGCGCGCCGACATCATCCGCTTATTGAATCTCCAGAGGCCGCTGGTGCAGGTTTGTTCGGCTCGGCGAAATAACTTGCACTACTGCATGCGGCGACGGCCTAAAGATCCCCTGCCAGATGTGCTCGAGGCTTTGCGGGAATCAAGAGGAGCCACTTTGATCTATGCCCGAACGCGACGCTCTGTGGAGCACTGGGCAGGGCGATTACAAGCTGTGGATATTGCTGCTAGCCCTTATCACGCTGGACTTGATCCTGAGGAGCGACAGCAAGCGTTGGCCGATTTCCTTGATCAAGATCAGCCTGTGCTGGTGGCCACTGTGGCCTTTGGAATGGGTGTAGATCGCAGCGATGTGGGATTGGTGCTGCATCTCAATCTCCCTGCTACAGCTGAGGGCTATTTGCAGGAATCAGGTCGGGCCGGGCGTGATGGTAAGCCAGCTAATTGTTTGGTGTTGTTCTCTCCTGGTGATCGCACCAGCCTTGGCTGGGCGATGCAGGCTTCAGGTCGTCAATGCGCTGATGGCGGCGCATTGACGCAGGAAGAGCAGATGCGCTTGGAGCTGGCGCAGCAACAGTTACGTCGCATCGAGGCGGTAGCCGAAGGAGAGTTATGTCGGGAACAATCGTTGTTGCTGGCCGTTGGGGAACTGGTCTCGCCCTGTGGCCGCTGCGACCGCTGCCAAGAGACTGTCCGTAGTCGTGATTGGTCAGAGCAGGCGCTGGCAGTGCTTGTGGCGTTGGAAGAAGAAAATAAAGGAGTGAATCTTCGTAGTCTCAGTACCAGCTTGGCGACTGTTAATGGCCGTAGGGAAGAGCGCTGGGGTTGGCTGACGCGGAGATTGGTGCAGGAAGAGTTAATTCGTGAGAGCAATGATGGCGCCCAGAGGCTTTACCTGCGCGCTAGCGGTCGCCGCTTTTTACGCCAACCTTGGCCGCTGCACTATGCAGCTTGAGAGCAGAGTTATTTCGCTTTAGCCGCCCTTGGCTTTGCAGAGATCTTTGACCAGGTCACGTTCAAAGCGTTCCTGGGGGGCATTCCATGTTTTCCATGACCCGTTAGCACCGGTTGTATTTAGTTTGCGCGCCGGACAGTTCACCGCCAGATAAAGGGGTTTGCCTTTTTTGTTCAAGGTTGGTGCAACGTAGCTACCTCCCATTAATTTCCAATTGGCCCAGTCCACTTGAAGGGGGCCGTAAGTGCGCCATTCATTTTTCGTTGGCTTAGTAGCAACTTCAGTTGTGGGTTTGGTTTCTGGTTTTGCAGCAGGTTTATCAGCTATTTGAGTAGTGGGCTTTGCAGTTGGCTTAGTAGCAATTTCAGTTGTGGGTTTGGGTTTTGTTTCTACGGGCGGCTTTGCCCGTAGAGAGAGCTTGGTGCCCACTAACAGCTTGTTTGGATTGGCGATGTTATTGATGCTGATCAAGCTTGCGACGGATACGTCATAGGCACGGGCAATTTGGGTCAATGTTTGCCCACGGGCCACGGTATGGGAGGTGGCATTTGGCTTTGCCTTGATTGCTACAGGCTTGGGTTTTGCGGTTGGTTTGGGTTTAGGAATCACAGCCCCTTGGGGCAGCTTCAGGGTCTGGCCGAGTTCCACATGGTTGGCATCGCGAAGATTATTGAGGGCGATGAGGTCTTGCTGACGCACCTTGTAGCGCACGGCAATGGTGCCAAGGGTCTCTCCACGGGTCACCTTGTGACGGCTTGCGCTAGCTCTGATCCCATTGCTGGCACTGCCGGGCAGCTTTAGGGTCTGGCCGATATAAATGTTGTTGGCATCGCGAAGGTTATTAAGGGCAATGAGGTCCTGCTGGCGCACCTTGTAGCGCGCGGCAATGCTGCTGAGGGTCTCACCACTGGTTACCTTGTGACGCCCACTACCGCTGTTTGTGTTGCTACTTGAGCTGCCGGGCAACTTCAAGGTGCTGCCTGCAACTACATGATTGGAGTTAGTGATCCCGTTTAGTCGCATCAATGCCTTCAGCGATACATTGTGTCTCGCTGCTATTTGAGAAAGGGTGTCACCCGGTTTCACTGTGACGCTTGCAGCCCAGGAGGGCAGTGGCAGAAGTGCTGCCAGGGTTAGGGCGGTCACAATGATCCGGCGCATACATCTCTCTATACGGTTGGGCGAAAGATAAGCTGCCTGACCAGATGCGCTAGCCCTGTTCAAGCATCCCGAAACGATGTGGCTACAGAGCAAGCAGCTCGATCATCCGAGCAGTTTTTTGAGCAAAGCCAGGTTGGTCTTATAGGGGGGATAGCGCATCTTGAGATCTAGCCAGAAGGGTCGTCGTAATACCGATTTCTGATGAGAGAAGGTCTCGAAGCCAGCCTTGCCGTGATAACTCCCCATGCCGCTGGCTCCGACCCCGCCAAAGGGGAGTTCAGGTATGCCCACCTGCATGACAACGTCGTTGAAGCAAACCCCGCCTGAACTGGTTGTCTCGAGCAGTTTTTGTTGCTCAGCATGTGTTCCACCAAAAAGGTAGAGCGCCAGGGGCTTTGGCTGTTGCCTGACTTCAGTAAGGGCCGCATCAAGGTTGGCCACGCTGATAATCGGCAGTAAGGGGCCGAAAAGTTCTTCTGCCATCAGCGGATCATTGTGGTTATCTACATCGATCAAGGTGGGAGCGATACGTCTTTGATAGGCATCTATTTGGCCTCCTGAGAGGATTTTCCCCTGATCACGAGCATGCTCAAGCAAGTGCTGCAATCGCTGGAAATGGCGGTCGTTGATGATCCGTGCCAGGTGGGGTGACTGCAGTGGATCTGCTCCATAGAACTCAGTAATGGCCAGGGTCATCGCCTGTAGCAGAGGTGCTTTGAGTTCTTTTTTTACGAGTAGATGATCTGGGGCGATGCAGGTTTGGCCAGCATTCATGCCCTTACCCCAGATCAGTCGCCTTGCCGTTACCTCCAGATCAGCGCCAGCGATAACTATGGCTGGGCTTTTCCCTCCTAGCTCCAGGGTTATCGGTGTGAGATGTTCGGCGGCTGCCGCCATGACCTTCTTGGCGATGGCGCCGCTGCCAGTAAAGAAGATGTGATCGAAAGGTTGTTTGATTAGTGCGGCTGCTACAGCTCCATCGCCCTGCACTACCTGCACCACTTCTTTAGATAGGTATTGGGGAATCAGCTTGGCGATTAGTTCCGAGGTGGTGGGGGCGTTTTCGGAGGGCTTGAGCACCGCTGTATTGCCTGCTGCTAGGGCACTGATTAGCGGCTGGAGGGTTAGCGAAAAAGGGTAATTCCAGGGGCCGATGATCAGCACGCAGCCCAGAGGTTCCCAGATCACTTGGGCCTTACCGGGTTTATGGGCTAGAGGTACAGGCACGCGACTCGGTCGCATCCAGTGGCTTAGTTGCCGTTGAGCCAGTTTGAGTTCCTGACTTAGTGCAATTAGTTCAAAAAGTGCCTCAGTGGGTGGTTTGCCTAAATCCGCACAAAGGGCATCAAGCACATCTTCTTGGTGCTCTTTGAGCAAAGCTTCGATTCGCTGTAGTTGATGTCTCCGCCAGGCTTTTGGTCTGCTCAGGCCAGAAATTACAGGTTTACGAAGCTGATTAAGCAGAAAATTCTCAGGAATCAAGGGCTGACGACATCGCTAGCTGTGTCTAGCAGTGGTAAAGATGATCCTTACTGATGGGCACACGCGAACCGTGGTGGAACGGAGCTGTGATTTACCAGTTGATGCCTCGCAGCTATGCCGACGGCAATGGCGATGGCATTGGTGATCTACAAGGTTTAGCTAGTCGACTCAGCTATTTACGTTGGTTGGGGGTAGAAGCTATTTGGCTAACGCCCATCTATCCATCGCCGCTGCAGGACGGCGGTTACGACATCACCAACTTCAAGGATATTCATCCAGAACTCGGTGATTTAGCAGCGTTTCACCGTTTGCTCACGGCTGCTCATGGCCAGGGCATCAAGGTGATTCTGGATTTGGTCCTTAATCACACCAGTGATCTTCACCCTTGGTTTCAGAGGGCCCGTTGGGCAGCAAAGGGGAGCCTGGAGCGAGATGTCTATGTATGGAGTGACGATCCCCACCGTTACGCAGATGCACCGGTGTTATTCCGGCATTTTGAGTCTTCCAATTGGGAATGGGATGAGGTAGCCGGGCAGTACTACCTGCATCGGTTTTTGCGTCATCAGCCTGATCTCAATTATGAGAATCCTTGGGTGCAAGAAGAAATGCTGGGAGTGGTGGACTTCTGGCTAGAACGTGGTGTGGATGGATTCCGCCTTGATGCGGTGCCATTCCTATTTGAAGCCGAGGGATCTCGTTGTGAAGGTTTACCGGATACCCATGCCTTCTTAAGAAAGCTGCGTGCGCGCGTTGATGCACATGGTCGCGATGTGCTGTTGGTAGCAGAGGCTATTCAGCCGGTTGATGAGGCGAAGCCTTATCTGGCAGACGACGAACTGCATGGTGCCTTTAATTTTGTTTTAACTGCTCACCTGTTTGCTGCAGTAGCCAGTGGCACCTGCAAAGAGCTATGCAATGCATTGGAAGAGGCCCAACGGGCTGTGCCCGGATGTCGTTGGGCTTTGCCATTGCGCAATCACGATGAACTTTGGCTTGGTGATGGACATCTGGTGTCAGAGGATGTCATCCAGGTGATTCGGGCTGGTTTGCATCAGGGCCAAGGGCACTGGCTGAACTGGGGCATTAATCGTCGCTTGGCACCTTTACTCAATGGTGATCCCAGACCCAATCGTCTGCTGCATGGTCTTCTCTACAGCCTGCCGGGGATGCCTCACCTCTATTACGGCGATGAGTTGGGTATGGGCGATTGGCCCGGGCTACGAGATCGTGACCCCAATCGCACACCGATGGCTTGGACCCCAGCACGCAATGGTGGTTTCTCGAGTGCTCCTGATCCCTTGTTGGTGCTCCCACCGATCACCGCTCCGGGATATGACTATCGGGTCGTGAACGTTGAGGTGCAGAAACAGCTCCCGGGATCATTGCTCAATTGGCATCGGCGCATGCTGACTTGTCGTCGCCTATTGCCTGCCCTAAGGAGGGGAACCTTTGAGTTATTGGAGTCAAGTCATCCCAGCGTGATTGTTTATTCACGCTGCATTGAAACGATGACGGTGCTAGTGGCAGCCAACCTCTCTGGTGCAGGTGCATCCTTACATTTGGATTTAAGTCGTTGGCAAGGTGAACGCACCCGTGAGGCGCTTTGGGGCTGTGAATATCCCCCTGCCAGTGCGGATTGGTTTATTTATTTGCCGGCCTATGGCTTCAGCTGGTGGTTGATCGGCGAGGTTGAGGAGTCGGTTGAATTCTCTGCGAATGATGCTCTTAGTTCGCCTGCTTAATCATCTCAGTGCTGAAGATCCAGCTCGCCTTTTGGTAGATCAGCATGGGCTAAATGTTCTTGCACAACAGGTAGAAGTCTTTGTGCTTCGCTCATGTCGACCATCGCTAGGCGACAGCGACGGGCCAGTACATCGGTAGGTGTGCGGGCGTGCTCTTGGTTAATGGCCCGATCAATTTCCGCCTCGCAAATTGGGATTACGTCGCTAAGGGGTTCTAGTTGTTTGGCGCTATTTTTTTCTACTAATGCAAGTGCCTCCAGCCCATAGCTGGCCTGTAGGTGGGCAATCTGTTGATCCTGGATGGGAGTTTCTGGCAGCAGTTGCCGAAGTTGTTGTTGTTGCTCAAGCAACAAGGTTTGCGTAAGGGCTGGATTTTGAGCTGCTCCAAGCAGAGGTAGTGCTGAAGGGGTAGGCATTGCTCGCCCCAGCAATGTTTCCATGGCTTTGAGGGTGTCTAGGGCCATGGGCCTGCAGGTAGTCCATTTGCCGCCCATCACGCTGATTAATCCGCATGGCAGGGTTTCTACCTCGTGCTCTCGCACCACCCTGCTGCTGTTGATGGCTTTGCCGGCAGGTTTGAGTAGGGGACGACCACCTGCCCAGCAACTTTTGACGATGGGTTGTCCTAGATCAGGGAACCAGCGTTTTACATATTCGATCAGGTAGTGCTGTTCGGCTTGCGATGGCGCGCAGGCTTCGTTGAGTTTGCAGGCGGTGTCGGTAGTACCTACGAGTGTGCGGCCGTAGAAGGGCAGTAGAAACAACACTCGGCCGTCGTCGGTAGCAGGCAGCAGCAGGCCGATTCCTTCAGGGCAGAGGTTTGCCTCAAGTACCACATGCACACCGCGGCTAGTGAGCATGCGTGGGGCGATGTTGGCATCGGCCATCTTGCGCAGGCTGTCGGCTTGCATCCCAGTTGCATTCACCACAACGCTGGCTCTCCAGTGCTCCTGCTCGCCCATGCTGGTTTCGCTGATAGCGCCGCATAGCTGACCATCGGCTCGATGCTCTAGAGCCACTACTCGGCAGTTACTGCGCAGGATTGCTCCAGCACGCTCTGCAGTCAGAGCAATTAAAAGATTGAGCCTGGCGTCATTGAATTGCCCATCGCTGTAAGCCACTCCTCCGTTGACTCCGGCGCGTAATAGAGGCAATGCCTGGTGTATTTGGGTTTTGGAGAGCAGGCGGCTGTTGCCGATACTTCGCTGCCCGGAAAGGGCGTCATAGATCCCCAGGCCAACACCGTAATAGGCCTTCTCGAAGCAGTTTGCTGCTGGTAGGGCAAGTTCGAAGGGCTGAGCAAGAAAAGGGGCTTGCTCGATCCAATGAGCTCGCTCCATCAGGGCCTCTCGCACCAGACTTAGCTGGGCTAGATCGAAGGTCTTGAAGGCCAGTTCTAAGTAGCGAACTCCTCCATGGAGCATCTTGCTGCTGCGGCAGCTGGTTGCACAACCGATGTCGCCAGCTTCCAGCAGGGCGACGCGTAAACCGCGCCTGGTGGCTTCATAGGCAACGCTGGCGCCACTGGCTCCGGCACCGATGACCAGCAGGTCAATCTTTTGATCAATCACGCCAGTGCAAGCTCCTTGTGACGGCGTCATTCCATTGGCATAGCCAGCTTTCGCGGGCTGTAGCGTCAAGTTTTGGCATGAACACTTCGGCCCCTTCCTGCCTGTGAGGCACCAGCTCGTTAAGGCTAGTGATCACACCTGCTTGTAGCCCTGCTAGTAGGGCTACACCCCTAGCGGTGCTTTCTAGATTGGCGGGGCGTCTGACCTTTAAGCCGGTGCTATTGGCTTGGGCTTGGAGTAGTGGGTTGGAAGCAGCAGCTCCGCCATCGACAGCCAATTCCCCTAGTCCATGACCTAAGGACTGTTCGGCCAGTTGCACCAGTGTGGCTACCGAAAGAGCTATGCCTTCTAGAGCTGCCCTGGCGATGTGGCCGCGTCGGCTGTCGCGGGTAAGACCGATCAGTAGACCACGGGCACTTGGGTCCCAGTGGGGTGTACCCCAGCCTGTGAAGGCTGGCACCATCATCACGCCAGCTGCATTTTCCACTTCTTCTGCTAGTTCATTCACCTGGGCGGCGTTGTCGATGATCCCTAGCCCGTCACGGAGCCACTGCACCACGGTCCCAGCATTAAACAAACTGCCCTCTAAGCAGTAGGTAGCTGAACCTTGCGCATCGGTCCATCCCAAGGTGCTGAGTAGGCCGGCACTGGAGCGGCGGATCTCTTGACCTGTGTTCACGACAAGGAAGGCGCCAGTGCCATAGGTGCACTTTGCTTCCCCGGGGTTAAGGCAAAGCTGACCCAGGGTGGCGGCTTGCTGATCCCCTAAGAGGGCTTGGATCGCTACACCTGCAAAGGGCTGGCCTGATTGGATGGCGCCAAACTCTCCACGGCAGGGAACTAGTTCAGGAAGGGCATTAAGCGGCAGACCAATGGTGTCGCAGAAGGGCTCTACCCATTCGCGGTGCTCAAGGTCCATCAGCAATGTGCGACTGGCATTGCTCATGTCTGAGCAGTGACGTTCACCGGCAGTGAGCTGCCAGAGCAGCCAGCTTTCTACTGTTCCGAAACAGAGGTCATTGTTGGCTAAGGCTTGGCTTGCAGCAGGTTCATGCAGCAGCAGCCAGCGGATCTTGCTGGCGCTGAAGTAGGGATCCAGCAGTAAGCCAGTGCGATCACACCATTCGCGCTCAAGGCCTTCTTGTTTCCATTGCGAGCAGAGATCAGCGGTTCGGCCGTCCTGCCAGACCAATGCAGGCCCGCACGGCTGGCCGTTGCTGCGTTGCCAGAGCACTGTGGTTTCACGCTGGTTGGTGATGCCGCAGCTGACCACGGCACTGCGCTGCTCGGCGCTGAGTTGTTGCTCTAGCGCCGCCATAGCTTGCTGTTGGCTGAGCCAGATTGCATTTGGATCCTGCTGGACCCAGCCATCAGCGGGATAGTCGATCGCTAAGGGGGCACTAGCGCTGGCGATTAATTGCCCTGAGGCGTTGAAGACAGCGGCCCTGGAGCTGCTGGTTCCTTGATCGAGAGCTAGAAGGAGAGGCTGATCAGCCATGGCTATTTGCTTTCCCCAGTGCTAGCCGTGGGACCACGCTATGCAAAGGGGTATGCAGCAGAGCGATGTGCTCGTCAACACGCCCAGCTGGGTGGCCAAGGCGGTGGTGTATCAGATATTTCCTGATCGTTTCCGTTGCAGCGGCCGTGTCTTGGCGCAGCGGCAACTGGCTTTGCGCTCCTGGGGTAGTGATCCTTGCCAGCAGGGTTTCCAGGGGGGAGATCTCTACGGCGTGATCGAGGGCCTAGACCATCTCCAAGAACTTGGGATCAGTTGCCTGTACCTGACACCGGTTTTCAGCTCAGCTGCTAATCACCGTTATCACGCTTACGACTATCTAGAGGTAGACCCGCTCTTAGGTGGCAATGCAGCACTGCAGGCTCTTATTGAGGCTTTGCATAGCCGGGGCATGCGCATCTTGTTGGATGGTGTTTTCAATCACTGTGGCCGCGGCTTTTGGGCCTTTCATCACCTATTGGAGAACGGCGAGGCCTCGCCTTATCGCGATTGGTTTGATGTGCAGCGATGGCCGCTTAAGCCCTACCCGAGTCGTGGGCAGGATTGTGGTTATAGCTGTTGGTGGAACGATCCAGCTCTGCCCAAGTTCAACCATGCCCATGCTCCGGTGCGCGAGTACCTGATAGGCGTGGCGCGTTATTGGCTCGAGCAGGGAATCGATGGTTGGCGACTGGATGTTGCAGAAGAGGTGCCGGCTGATTTCTGGTTGGAGTTTCGGCGAACGGTTAAGGCGGTAAATCCGCAGGCCTGGATTGTTGGGGAGGTCTGGGGTGATGCTCGGCCTTGGCTGCAAGGTGAGCACTTTGATGGGGTAATGAACTATCGAATTGGCTGGAGCAGCCTTTGTTGGGTAGCTGGCAAGCGACTAAGCCGTAGTTATCGCAATCCTGCTTATCCAATTGAACCTCTTAGTGGAGAGGCGTTTGTGGATCTTTTGGTAACAACGCTGGGGTGGTATCGGCCAGAGGTAAATCGCAGCCAGTTGAATCTGCTCGATAGCCATGATGTGCCACGAGCACTGCACACGCTTAAGGGTGATCTTGGGGCGTTGAAGTTGGCTCTGCTGCTTTTGTTTTTGCAACCAGGGGCACCATGTATTTATTACGGCACGGAGGTGGGCTTAAGCGGTGGCAAGGAGCCAGGTTGCCGAGAAGGATTCCCTTGGCATAGGCAATGGCCTACAGACCTGCGCGAGTTCATTCACTCATTGGCTGCTCTTAGGCAACTCTGCCCTGAGTTATGCGATGGGGGTTTGCAATGGCAGACGATCGGCTCTGATGCATTGCATGGCTGGGGGGTGCCGCCCGAGCAAACGGCATCTCAAGAGCAAAAGCCAATCAGGATTTGGATCAACCGCAGCCGTAGGTCTTGGTTGCCTATGGCTGAATCATTGCCGGATCCTCTGTTGTTGATCGGTGATTTGGATTGCAAAGGCCGAGGATTAGGCCCCCAGTCAGCTGTGTTTTTCAGGTGAAAGGTTGTTAATTAGGATGAGCTCCTCAAGGCTCATCCCTCTTTAAAACGATAGTTTCTGGAGAGGCTGAAAACAGTTCCAGAAAGGAGGAGCAAGCCGATCAAGTTTGGAATCGCCATTAGGCCGTTGAGAATTTCTGCAATGGTCCAGATCACTTCACTACTTGCCACTGCTCCGAACACCACTACAGCTACCCAAATGAAGCGGAAGGGACGGATGGCTCTGGTACCGACCAGGAACTCCAGGCAACGTTCGCTGTAGTACCCCCATCCAAGGATGGTTGTTCCTGCAAAGAAAACGGTGCCGAAAGTCACCAGCCAAGCTCCACCAGGCATTCCTTGGTTGAAAGCATTCATGGTGAGTTCAACAACCTTTAATTCGCCATTTGTATAGAGGCCGCTGATCACTATCACCAGAGCTGTCATCGTGCAGATGACAATGGTGTCGATGAAGGTGCCGAGCATGGCAACAGTCCCTTGACGTACGGGGTCGTTGGTCTTGGCAGCAGCATGAGCGATTGATGCGCTGCCAAGACCTGCTTCATTGGAGAAGATTCCGCGGGCCACTCCTTTTTGAACAACTATTCCGAGGGAGCCGCCTGCTATCGCCTTGCCGGTAAAGGCATCGCTAAAGATCAATTTAAAGGCTGCGGGGATCTCATTAAGATGAGTCAGCAGGATGAACAAGGCCCCTCCTACATAAAGGATCGCCATGATCGGTACGATGAATCTGGCGACCTTGCCGATCCTCTCGATACCGCCGATCAGTACAAGGAAAGTAATGAATGCCAATACTATTCCTGTGGCCAGCATCGGTACATTTAGGGATTTATTGAGAGCCTCAGCCATAGCGTGAGATTGCACACCATTGCCTATGCCGAAGCCTGCCAGAGTTCCGAAGATGGCAAATAGAGTGCCGAGCCAGGCCCAGCGAGGACCGAGGCCGTTGCGGATGAAGTACATCGGACCACCTACGTGTTCACCTCGGTCATCGACCTCGCGATAGTGAACTGCCAGTAACG
>Ga0208639_1001446_pt1 | contig 15491 bp, 11 predicted proteins | sample ETNtaG_33_FD_185772 | JGI IMG/M metagenome (GOLD analysis project Ga0208639, IMG submission 185772) | Marine microbial and viral communities from oxygen minimum zone, Eastern Pacific Ocean - ETNP201310SV76 (SPAdes) (version 2) | ecosystem: Environmental > Aquatic > Marine > Oceanic ...
CGGTGTCACGGCTGGTTTTTCACCGCTCTTGGCTTCCCCTTCCTTACGGAGGTCGCGGACGATCTCAGCCGGGGTTGGCAGGTCGCTGCTATAGGCCAGACGCACCATTACCATTTCTGCGGCCACAAGCGGCGAAGGCGCGTTTTGGACCTCCGCCAGGCCCTTGAGCAAGAGCTGCCAGGCGCGGGTCAGCACCGGCATGGCCAGCTTCGAGGCTATTTCCAGTCCTCGCTTGGCTTCGGCCTCGGGTATTTCCGGGGCCTCCGCTGCTTCGGGCAAAACCTTCAGCCGGGTCAGCCAGTGACACAGTACCAGTAGGTCCTGGATGATGATCACGGGATCGGCGCCCGAGGCGTAGAGTTCCTCCAGCAGAGTCAGGGCGGCGGAGGGATCGCCCCCCATCACGGCGTCCAGTAAATCAAAGACCTGGGTGCGGTCGGCAAGGCCGAGCATGGCGCGGATATGGGTTTCGTCTACCTCTCCCTTGCCGTCCGTGGATTCCGTGGATATGGCCGTATCGAGAAGGGATAGGCCATCGCGCACGGAGCCGTCGGCGGCCCGCGCGATCAGCATCGCCGCCCTGGAGGTGACGGCCGCGCCTTCCTGTTCGGCGATACGGGAAAGATGGGCAGCCAGCGTTTCCACATCCACGCGCCGCAGGTCGAAACGCTGGCAACGCGACATCACGGTCACCGGAACTTTGCGGATTTCGGTGGTGGCGAAAATGAATTTTACGTGCTCGGGCGGCTCCTCCAACGTCTTCAACAGGGCGTTGAAGGCGTTCTTGGATAGCATATGCACCTCGTCGATGATGTAGACCTTGTAGCGCGCCGACACCGGCTTGTAGCGGACGCCCTCGATCAGCTCACGGATGTCGTCCACCCCGGTGCGGCTGGCCGCGTCCATTTCGATCACGTCCACATCGCGGTCTTCGGCGATTGCCATGCAATGTTCACATTGGCCGCAGGGTTCCTCAGTGGGGCCACCGCTGCCGTCTGAGCCGATACAGTTGAGTGCGCGGGCGATGATTCGCGCCGTGGTGGTCTTTCCCACGCCGCGTACGCCGGTGAGAATAAAGGCGTGGGCAAGACGGCCGCTGGCGATGGCATTGGTGAGAACCCTGACCATGACCTCCTGGCCGATGAGATTGGCGAAGGTCTTGGGACGGTATTTCCGCGCCAATACACGATAGGCCCCGGAATCCGGCAGGGAGGGTTCTTGGTCTTCTGATTCTGGGCTCTCGGTCATGACGCCCGGCAGGCCTTGAAAACAACAACAGGAACGGCGGAAAACAACGGGTGGGAGGCTGGTTAGACGACCCGGAATAATCTCGTTACGGCTGCTTCCTTCCGGATCTGACCGGATTGGCGAGGGCACCGTCCGCCGCCAACCTCCCGCGCGCACTCTACCACGCCGGGGGGGCGGACTCGCAAGAGCGAAGGAGAGGATGATTCTCCCATTTTCCTCCTAATCCGGTTTTAGTGATCTAGCCTTCCGGCTGATCCTGCGCCGCGGCCTTTTCCAGATGACGGGAGGGATGGGCGTAATAGGAGCCGAGGATTTTCACCTTGCGGGAATAGTGGTTGAGGTCCTCGAAGGCCAACTTCACATGGGGCTCATCGGGGTGCCCCTCGATATCGGCGTAGAACTGGGCCTGGGTGAACTTGCCGTCGATCATGAAGCTTTCCAGCCGCGTCATGTTGACGCCGTTGGTGGCGAAGCCGCCCAGCGCCTTGTAGACGGCGGCGGGCACGTTGCGCACGTAAAAGACAAAACTGGTGATGACCGCCCCTTTGGCGGGTTCGGGATCGAAGGGCGCACGGGCGAGAACGAAGAAGCGGGTGGTGTTGTGTTCGGCGTCCTCGATATTGGAGCGCAACATCTCAAGCCCGTAAATCTCTCCCGCCAGGGAGGAGGCGATGGCGGCCTGGGTTGTGTCGCCGGCTCCCGCAACCTCGGCCGCGGCGGCGGCGGTATCGGCGCAGACCACGGCTTCCAGACCCAGCTCACGGATTAGTTTACGACACTGGGAAAGGGCGTGCATGTGGCTGTGAATGGTTTTCAGCCCTTCGATGGTTGCTCTCTTTGGCGCCAGAAGCTGGTGATTCACCCGCTGGAAATGCTCAGCGATGATGTGAAGCTCGGTGTGGGGCAACAGGTGATGAATTTCCGCCACCCGCCCGGCCACGGAATTCTCCGCCGGGATCATGGCCAGGGCCGCCTGATCCTCGTTCACGGCATCAAGCGCGTCCTCGAAGGACGGATAGAACAGGGTCGCCATCTCGGGATAAATCTCGCGGCAGGCGAGATCGGAATAAGCGCCAGGCAGGCCCTGGAAGGCAATGGTCTGGGATGCTTGTTTGGTTTCAGGCATGTGAAGGAACGCCTTATCTTTTTGATTCTGTCCGGCGCCGGCTTGGGGATGCGTTTACGGCCCGTCTTTCGGCTCCAGCATGGCGCGGGCCTGTTCAAGGTCGGCGGGAGTATCGACCCCGGGAGGAACCGTGTCAACGAGCGCCACGCCGACCACCATACCGGCCTCGATCGCCCGCAGCTGTTCCAGTTTTTCACGCTGTTCCAGTGCGCCGGGGGACAACGCCACGAACCGTTCCAGCGCCGAACGGCGATAGGCGTACAAGCCCACATGATGATAAAGCGGACCTTCGCCGCCGGACACCGCAACACGGGTGAAATTAAGGGCGCGGCCAATGCTCTCACCCGGTGCAACCGAAACCACCGCCTTGACCACATTGGGGTTGGTAGCCTCTTCCGCGTCCATAATCTCGAAAGCTAGGGTGGCGATATCCACCGATCCGTCGGCCAAAGGCACCAAAACGGCCTTGATAAGGGCCGGATCAATGGCCGGCAGGTCGCCCTGTACATTGACTACAGCATCATAGGACCGCGCCCCGTCGATTGTTGAAAGAGCCTCGAAAATCCGGTCGGAGCCGGAAGGATGTCTGGGATCGGTCATCACCGCCTGTCCCCCCACTGCTTCCACGGCCTCTGCAATTTCCTTTTCGGCGCAGGCGACGACGACGGGGCCGATACTCGATTCCACGGCGCGGCGCCACACATGCACTATCATGGGCTCGCCTTGAATATCCGCCAGTATTTTCCCGGGAAGCCGGGTGGCGGCGAGGCGCGCGGGGATAATGACGACGGGATTCTTCGGTAGGCTCATAGGAAACTCATACAGCGAAGCGGTTGCAAGGCCAAGAGGGTTGAGGCTACCCTTTCTCCCACGTTTTTTTCGTCACTCTGACCCCGCCGCAAACGAAGCTCGCGTCATGTTTGGCTATGAGCCCTATAAGATTTTAGGAGCCCTCCTGTTCACGCTGTTGCTGCTAACGATGCTCCGGGTTGGCGGCAATGCCATGCTGATCCCCGAAAAGCTGGTGGAAAACGCCTATGTTTCACTCTCTGTAACTGAAGATTACAGCACCGATGAAGGCGAGGGCGAGGAGAATAACGAGGGCACGGCTCAAAACGAGAGCGAGGGTAAAGACGCAGCGAAAGCTTCCAGGGAAGGCGCCCCACAAATAGCCGTTTTGCTTGCCGCGGCCGATGCCAGCGCTGGCAAGAAACTGGCCAAGAAATGCGCCGCCTGTCACAGCTTCGAACAGGGGGGTAAGAACAAGATCGGCCCGGAATTGTGGAATATCGTGGGTGCGGAAAAGGGGAAGCGTGAAGGCTTTACCTATTCCAAGGCGCTGGTGGAGAAAGGCGGTGCCTGGACCTATGGCGACCTGGACGCCTTCCTGAGCGCCCCCAAGGCGTACGTTCCGGGGACAAAAATGCTGTTCCCAGGGTTCAAAAAACCGCAAGACCGGGCCAACCTTATCCTCTATCTGCATTCGCTCAGCGACGAGCCTCCACCCCTGCCGTAAGTTTTCACCTTTCTGTGGTTTCCAGTGTCACAAGTCGCAGTGGCGAGGCGGCTTCCATTTAGGCCTGTTTCTGGTAAGACTATCGGCCATGGACGCTCCCTGCCCAGATGCCCTTATCGCCCTCGCCCAGCACATGGCGGATGCCAGCGGCGAGATTCTCCGGCGTTATTTCCGCGCCGCCGTCGTCGCCGAGGACAAACCGGACCAAAGCCCCGTCACCATCGCCGACCGCGAAACGGAGGAAACCCTGCGCGGCATGATCGAGGCCGAGTTCCCCGAGCACGGCATCATCGGCGAGGAGTTCGGTGAGACCAGGACAGAGGCCGATTATGTGTGGACTCTCGACCCTCTGGACGGTACCGCCGCCTTCATCACCGGGAAACCCCTATTCGGCACCCTGATCGGGCTACTGCATGAAGGCGTGCCGGTTTTCGGGATTATCGACCACCCCATTACCCGCGAGCGCTGGATGGGCGGCAGGGGCCTTGCCGCCACCTGTAACGACGAGAAGGTAAAAACCCGCACCTGCGGGGACCTCTCCCAGGCCATGCTCTACGCCACCACGCCCCATATGTTCAGCGGCGACGCGGCGCGGGCCTTCGAACATCTGTGCCGGGCCGTCAAACGCCCGCAATACGGCGCCGATTGCTACGCCTATGGCCTGTTGGCCAGCGGCCTCATAGACCTGGTGGCCGAAACCACCATGAAGGTCTGCGATTACTGTGCCCTGGTCCCGGTGGTGGAGGCCGCCGGCGGCATCATTACCGACTGGAGGGGGAAACCGCTGGGGCTAGACTCCGACGGCAGCGTTCTCGCCGCCGGGGACGGTGATCTCCACAAACAGGCTCTGGCAGTCCTTGGGGAAGGCATGGGGACGGCCTGATGCGCTTTGCCATAACGCCATCCCGTTCCTGTCCCCGTGGCCTTCTTTACCGGTGCCTGCTGCTCTTATGTCTGCCAGTTGGGGCCGGGCTTTTCTTCCCGCCCGCAAGCGCCGGAGAATTCCAGATTCCCACCTCCCACGGCATGGCTATGCATGGCGACCTCAAATACGGGCCCGGGTTCACCCATTTCGACTATGCCGACCCCAAGGCCATTAAGGGCGGCACGGTGCGGCTGTCGGCCATCGGCACCTTCGACAACCTCAACCCCTATATCCTCAAGGGTGTGGCAGCGGATGGGCTGGGCAACGTTTTCGAGACCCTGATGAAGTCTTCCGACGACGAGGCCTTTTCCCAGTACGGTCTGATCGCCGAAAGTGTCGAGCTGCCGCAAGACCGGTCATGGGTGGTATTCAACCTGCGCCGCGAGGCGCGCTTTCACGACGGCAGCTCCATCACCGCCGGGGACGTGGTGTTTTCCTTCAATATGCTCATGGAAAAGGGACACCCCTTTTACCGCTCTTATTACAGCAGCGTGGACAAGGTGGAGAAGCTCGACGACCACAAGGTCAGGTTCTCCTTCGTTCCCGGCGACAACCGGGAACTGCCGCTGATTATCGGCAACGGCTTGCCCATCCTCTCTGAGGCCTATTGGCAGGGGCGCGACTTCGGCAGGACGACTCTGGAACCTCCCCTGGCCAGCGGCCCCTACAGGGTGAACGCGGTGGATGCCAGCCGTTCCATTACCTATCACCGGGTTGCTGACTATTGGGGGGCGGGATTGGCCGTCAATTCGGGGCGCGCCAATTTCGACGTTCTGCGCTATGACTATTACCGCGATCAGACGGTGGCGCTGGAAGCCTTCAAGGCCTGGGCCTATGACTTCCGGCTAGAAAATGCCTCAAAGGTATGGGCCACGGGGTATGACTTCCCAGCGCGCGAGCAGGGGCTGGTGATCAGGGAGGCCATCGGCCACCAACAGCCCACGGGCATGCAGGCCTTCGCCTTCAACACGCGGCGCACCATCTTCCGCGACCCCCACGTGCGCGAGGCGCTGACGCTAGCCTTCGATTTCGAGTGGACAAACCGCAACCTGTTCTATGGTGCCTATACGCGAAACAACAGCTATTTCTCGAATTCGGAACTGGCGTCAAGCGGCTTGCCCGCCGGCGAGGAGTTAATCCTGCTTGAAAAATTCGGGGACCGTATCCCGCGGGAAGTGTTCAGCAAGCAATACGCTCCTCCTTCCACATCCGGGGAAGGCGGCATCCGCGGCAACCTGCGCAGGGCGAAACGCCTTCTGGAGGAGGCGGGCTGGGTCCTGAAGGACAACCACCTGGTTCATGGCGAAAGTGGCGAAACCATGGAATTTGAAATCCTGCTCGCCAACCCCCAGTTCGAGCGCATCGCCGCGGGGTTCCGCAAGAACCTAGAACGCCTCGGTGCGGCGGCGAGAATCCGTACCGTGGATACCTCCCAATACGAAAAACGCATCGAGGATTTCGACTTCGATATGGTGGTGGCCGGTTTCGGACAGTCCCTGTCGCCGGGCAACGAACAACGGGATTACTGGAGCTCCCAAGCCGCAGAAACACCCGGCAGCCGCAATATCATCGGCATCCATGATCCGGTTGTGGACGAGCTGATCGAGGAGGTGATCGCCGCCCCCGACCGCGAGAGCCTGGTGGCGCGCTCCCGCGCCCTGGACCGGGTGCTGCTGTGGGGCCATTACCTGGTTCCCCACTGGCATATCCGCACCTTCCGGCTGGCCTATTGGAACATGTTCTCGCGCCCTAAGGTGACACCCAAATACGCCCTTGGCTTCGATTTCTGGTGGATTGATCCGAAAAAGGAAGCTCTGCTGCAGTGGGAAAAAGGCGCCGCGGTGAGCGCCAATCTGGAACAGGAAGAAGAAGAGGAAACCGGCTTCACAGCGGGGGGGCTGTGGCTGTCCATCGTGGCCATCGCCATCTTCGCCTTTCTGCTGCAGCGGCTGTTGCAGCAGCGGCGCAACACCACTAACGACGATTAGAGCGGGTCCGGATGCTCGCCTATATCCTGCGCCGGCTGTTCTTGATCGTCCCCACCCTATTCGGGATCATGGTGGTCAATTTCATCATCGTGCAATCGGCTCCCGGCGGGCCGGTGGAACAGATGATCGCCCGCATCAAAGGAACCGCCATCGAAGCCACGGCCCGAGTTGGCGGTACGGCAGGCGGCGAAACCACCAGCCAAGCCCGGAAACACTCCAGTGCCGACAGCGGTGCTGGGATAGCGGGAAAATACAGGGGCTCGCGCGGGCTCGACCCGGAACTGATCCTCGAGATCGAGAAACTCTACGGTTTCGACAAACCTGCCCATGAACGTTTCTTCAAGATGATCGGCCAGTACGCGGCCTTCGATTTCGGTGAGAGCTTTTTCCGCGACCGCTCGGTGGTAGATCTCATCGCTGACAAGCTTCCGGTTTCCATTTCGTTGGGTCTGTGGACCACGTTGTTCGTCTATCTCATCTCGATCCCGCTGGGGGTCGGCAAGGCCGTGCGCGACGGCACGTCTTTCGATATATGGACCAGCGGCTTCATTATCGTCGGCTACGCCATTCCCGGTTTTCTATTCGCCATCCTGCTGATCGTGCTGTTCGCGGGGGGTAGTTTCTGGGACGTCTTCCCGCTGCGCGGCTTAGTCTCAGAAAACTGGGAGAGCCTGGCCTGGCCCGCCCGCATCGCCGACTATCTTTGGCATATCACACTACCCGTGCTGTCCATGGTGATCGGGGGGTTCGCCGGGCTCACCATGCTCACCAAAAATTCCTTCCTCGACGAGATCAACAAGCAATACGTGATGACCGCCCGAGCCAAGGGGCTGGCGGAAAACCGCGTAATCTACGGCCACGTGTTCCGCAACGCCATGCTCATCGTTATCGCCGGCTTTCCCAGCGCCTTCATCGGCATCCTGTTCACCAGCTCGTTGCTGACGGAAGTTATCTTCTCCCTCGACGGGCTCGGGCTGCTTGGTTTCGAGGCGGCCATCGGCCGGGATTACCCGGTGCTGTTCGGCACCCTTTACATCTATACCCTGATCGGCCTGCTGCTGAAGTTGGTCAGCGACCTTACCTATGTGCTGATTGATCCGCGCATCGATTTCGAAAACCGGGAGGTCTGACGATGGCACAGATCCCCAAAACGACCCCCAAAATGGCCAGCAAAGATAGGTTCTTAGGGTTTGCCATTACCCCCCTGACGCGGCGGCGTATCGAGAATTTTAAGGCCAACCGGCGCGGCTTCGTTTCCTTCTGGATTTTCCTGTTCCTGTTCACGGGCTGTCTCTTCGCCGAGCTTGTGGCCAATGACAAGCCCCTGTTGGTGCGGTTCAACGGCAATCTCTACGCCCCGGTCCTGGTCAGCTATCCGGAGGCCGCTTTCGGCGGCGAGTTCGAGACCGAAGCCGATTACCGCGATCCCTTCGTGAAGAATCTTATCGAGACGCAAGGGTGGATGCTCTGGCCTCCCATCCGTTTTTCCTATGACACCATCAATTACGACCTCGAGGTTCCATCGCCGGCGCCGCCGAGCCGGGAAAACTGGCTTGGCACTGACGATCAGGGACGCGACGTGGTGGCACGGCTGATTTACGGCTTTCGCATTTCCGTCCTCTTCGGTCTGACGCTGACCTTGTTTAGTTCGGTTGTGGGCATCACCGCCGGAGCGGTTCAGGGCTATTTCGGGGGGCTCACCGATCTTCTGTTCCAGCGCTTCATCGAAATCTGGGCGGGGCTGCCCATCCTCTATCTGCTGATTATCCTGGCCAGCGTCACCGAGCCCAACTTCTGGTGGCTTCTGGGTCTAATGCTGCTGTTCAGCTGGATGGCGCTGGAAGGCGTGGTGCGGGCGGAATTCCTGCGCGCCCGCAATTTCGAATATGTGCGCGCCGCCCGCGCGCTGGGGGTGAGCACGCCGGTCATCATGTTCCGCCACCTTCTTCCCAACGCCATGGTGGCGACGCTGACCTTCCTTCCATTCATTCTCAGCGGCTCCATCACCACCCTGACATCGCTGGATTTCCTCGGTTTCGGCCTGCCCCCGGGCTCTCCTTCCCTGGGCGAGATGCTGGCCCAGGGCAAGACCAACATACAGGCACCGTGGCTCGGCATGACGGCCTTTGCGACGCTGGCGGTGATGCTGAGCCTGTTGGTCTTCATTGGCGAGGCCGTGCGCGACGCCTTCGACCCCAGGAAGGTGCTGAAATGAACGCGCGTGATCCCCTGCTCGACGTCCGCGATCTCTCGGTCACCTTCCGCACCCGGAGCGGCGAGGTGGTGGAAGAGGTTGAGGCCGTGCGCCACATCTCCTTCGACATCGGCCACGGCGAGACCGTCGCCCTGGTGGGGGAAAGCGGCTCGGGAAAATCGGTGGCGGCGCTGTCACTCCTCCAGTTGCTGCCCTATGCAGTGGCCCGCCATCCGGGGGGAAGCATCCTGTTCGAGGGCGAGGAACTGATGGGCGCTGGCAAGGCGTTGATGAGTTCCATCCGCGGCAACCGTATCGCCATGATCTTCCAGGAGCCCATGAATTCCCTCAATCCGCTGCATACAGTGGAAAAACAGATTGGAGAAATCCTATTTCTGCACAAGAAGATGGCCCCGCAGGCGGCGCGGGAGCGCATTGTGGAGCTGTTGGAGATGGTTGGACTCGACCGGCCGCGGGAACGCCTCGCCACCTATCCCCACCAGCTTTCCGGCGGCCAGCGCCAGCGTGTTATGATCGCCATGGCCCTGGCCAACGAGCCGGATATGCTGATTGCCGACGAGCCCACCACGGCGCTTGACGTGACCATACAGGCACAATTGCTTGCGCTTCTCAAAGACCTGCAACAGCGTCTCGGCATGGCCATGCTGTTGATTACCCATGACTTGGTCGTAGTGCGCAAGATGGCCGACCGGGTCTGCGTCATGACCGAGGGCGAAATCGTGGAAAGCGGCGTCACCGAGGATATTTTCGCGCGCCCCGCCCATGCCTACACCCGTGAGCTGTTGGAGGCAGAACCCAAAGGCAAGGCGGTGCCCGTGTCCGAAGAGGCGGCTACCATCATGGAAACCAAAGACCTGCGCGTCTGGTTCCCCATCAAGACAGGGTTGTTGCGGCGCGTGACCGGTCACGTGAAGGCCGTGGATGGCATAAGTTTGAGCGTACGGGAAGGCCACACGGTGGGGGTGGTGGGCGAAAGCGGCTGCGGCAAGACCAGCCTCGGTCTTGGCCTGTTGCGGCTGGTGAAAAGCGATGGTGCTATTTCCTTTTCCGGGCGCGGCATCGATGGGCTCGGCAGCCACGAGATACGACCCCTGCGCCGGGAAATGCAGATCGTCTTTCAGGATCCCTTCGCCTCGTTAAGCCCGCGTCTTTCGGTGGGCCAGATCGTGGGTGAAGGTCTTGAGGTTCACGCCCTTGCCACCACCAGGGAAGAACGTCGGGACCTCATAGGGCAGGCCCTGACCGAGGTCGGCCTCGACTCTGATTCGGCGCAACGCTACCCCCATGAGTTTTCGGGCGGCCAGCGCCAGCGCATCGCCATCGCCCGCGCCCTTGTGCTCAAACCCCGGCTGATTATCCTCGACGAACCCACCAGTGCGCTCGATATGTCGGTCCAGGCCCAGATCGTGGACCTTCTGCGCGATCTTCAGACGCGCCATGGCCTGGCCTATATCTTCATCAGTCACGACCTTCGGGTGGTGCGCGCCCTAGCCGATGAAATCCTCGTCATGCGCGGCGGCAAAATGGTGGAATGGGGAAAGGTGGACGATGTCTTCGATCATCCCAGGGAATCCTACACCAAGTCGCTGTTGGAGGCGGCGCTCCACCTTGAAACCGTCGCCGGTGCAGGGGTCGCCATCTGATCCCGTCGCTGTTCCGTATCCGTAGGGGGGGGCGGAGAGGCAAGGCTGGTCTTTTTGCCGCAGTTTCTTCATTTTATGGGTGAGAGAATCCCGCTTAGAATAGAGCGAGAAAAGGGAAATCAGGGTGAGCTCATGGTGAACAGTACCCTCGTTTTGGCAAACAAGAATTATTCCTCGTGGTCGCTACGGGCGTGGCTGGTGTGTACCCATGCCGGTCTGGCATTCGAGGAAGTGGTAATCCCCCTGCGCGAAAGCGCCACCCACGAGGCCATCCTTTGCTATACACCTTCGGGTAAGTTGCCGGTGCTCGTCCACGGCGACGTCACGGTATGGGATTCCCTGGCCATCTGTGAATACGTGGCCGAGTTGTTTCCTGCAGCCGGCCTGTGGCCCGCCGAGGGGCTCGCCCGCGCCCACGCTCGCGCAGTATCTTCGGAAATGCATTCGGGATTTCTTAACCTGCGCCGCAACATGCCCATGAACATACGCAGTTCCTCTCCCGGCCTTGGCATGACGCCCGAGGTCCAGGAGGACATCAACCGCATCACCGCCATCTGGCGCGAATGCCGCAAGGCTTCGGGCGGGGATTTCCTGTTCGGCGACTTCACCATCGCCGACGCCATGTTCGCCCCGGTGGTGAGCCGCCTGTTGACCTACGGCGTGGAGCTTGGCGAGAATGCCAGTTCCTATGCCGAGGTCATTATGAACATGCCCATGATGCAGGCCTGGGTGGCCGAGGCCAAGGACGAGCCCTGGATCATTCCCGATTTCGAATTCTGAATCGTTCTTATGGAACGGTACCGGGAATCCGCCTTAGGGGGCCTTGGCGGGTTGCGCCTGGTCAGGCTTCGCTAAGTCGATCATGCCGCGTTCGTGGTAGAAACGCGCCGCACCCGGATGCAGTGGGACGGTGAGGCCGTCGAGGGCCGTCTTCAGGCGGATCATCTCGCCCAGGGGGTGGCCGTCCTTGAGGATGGTCAGCACGTTATCGTGCCACAGGGCCTTTGTGATGGCGTACACCCGGCCCTCGGGAACCTCCGCCGAGACCAGCCACTGAGCGCCGACGCCCAGGGTCCAGGTATGATCCACCCCCTCATAGACTCCCTTGGAAATGACCGTCTGGACGAAGAAGGGATCATTTTTGCGTATTTTCTTCGATTGGCTGCCAACAATGGGAACCAGCGCGATGGGGATGGTCCGGGCGAGGTCGGCGATGGCCGTCACCGGGCTTCCCGCCACCAGGAAAAAAGCGTCCAGCGTTCCCTCGCGCAACCCGTCCGCGGCCTCGCCGGGAGGCAGATAGAGGGGCTTCATGTCCTTCCGGGTAAGCCCGTAGCCCTTGAGCACCAAGAGAACGCTGGCCAGGGTGCCTGATTCCGGCTCGCCCAGGGAGACCCGTTTTTTCTGCAGGTTAAAGACGCTCTTGATGCCCTCATCCGCCCGCACCACAAGATGGACGTTTTCGGGAAACAGATTGGCGATGGCGCGCAGGGTTTTCCCCAGCGGCTTTTTGTTCTTGCTCTTGGTTTTCTTCTTTTTTGCGAAAACCTTGGTCCCGGTGAGCGCCCAGTGGGCCACATCGGCCTGGCTCAACCCGGATTCGAGCTCACCGCCGGCGATGGCCTCGATATTGGCCACCGAGCCTTCGGTGGACTGGGCCACGGCAATCATCCCCGGCACGCCGCAACTGCCGCCCCTGTCGCAGGCCCTGGAGCCGGGGGGGTTGCTGATGGCGCTGGCGATGAGCCCGCCGATGGGGAAATAGGTGCCGCTGGTGGCGCCGGTACCGATGCGGAAGAAGGTGATGTCCTCGCCGTTTTCGGCCGGGTCCACCTCGCCAAAGGCCAGGCCGGTAAAGAAAAGGCCGGTGAGGAGAAAGACAGTAAGCAGGACCGCCAGCGTCAGCGGCACGCGGGGCCACAACTGTGCGGCGTGGTGGGAGAAACCACCCTTGGGGGAGTCCCGCAACGCTGTTTTCACATTCCTTCACCCTGGGATTGTGATGTGTTGAGCCGCCGGCAAGGGCAGCGGGAAAACTTACTTAGTGAAATAATCACGCAAAATCATGGCGATTCCAAGGCGCCTTGATCCTTGGCGGAGGGAGTGGGATTCGAACCCACGGTACGCGTAAACGCACACACGCTTTCCAAGCGTGCGCCTTAAGCCACTCGGCCATCCCTCCAGTAGAAGCGCGGTTGTGGTGGCAAAATACCCAAGCCCAGCCACCCTTGCAACGCGGCATATGATTTGTGAGAGATTCACCTATTCATCGCCGGTCTTCAAAGCTTGAATGAAGGCCGACTGGGGAATTTCCACGCTGCCGAACTGACGCATCTTCTTCTTGCCCTTCTTTTGTTTCTCCAACAACTTGCGCTTGCGCGTGATGTCGCCGCCATAGCATTTAGCGGTCACGTCCTTGCGCATGGCGGAGATGGTTTCCCGCGCGATGACGTTACCGCCAATAGCGGCCTGGATGGGAATCTTGAAAAGCTGGCGTGGGATAAGCTCCTTCAGGCGGGAACAGATAAGCCGCCCGCGACCTTGCGCGTTTTCGTGGTGGGTGATGAAGGCCAGGGCGTCCACCGGCTCGGCGTTGACCAGCACCGAGACCTTGACCAGGTTGCCCTCGCGATACTCCGCGATTTCATAGTCGAAGCTAGCATAGCCCCGGGTTACCGATTTGAGGCGGTCGTAAAAATCGAATACCACCTCGTTCAAGGGGAGGTGGTAGACGGCCATGGCGCGACTTCCGGCATAGGTGAGGTCCACCTGTTCGCCGCGGCGGTCGGTGCACAATTGCAGCACCGAACCCAGATAGTCGTCTGGCACCAGGATGGTGGCCTTGATCCAGGGTTCCTCAATGCGTTCTATATGCACCGGGTCGGGCATGTCGGCGGGATTATGCAGTTCCAGCACCTCGCCTTTGGTGGTGTGGATGCGGTAGACCACGCTGGGCGCGGTGGTGATGAGCTCGAGGTTAAACTCGCGCTCTAGTCGCTCCTGGATAATCTCCAGATGCAACAGCCCCAGAAAGCCGCAGCGGAAGCCCAGCCCCAGGGCGGCTGAGGTTTCCGGCTCGTAGTCGAAACTGGCGTCGTTGAGGCGGAGCTTGGCGAGACTGTCACGCAGATCGTCATAATCGGCGGTGTCGAGCGGAAAGAGACCGCAGAACACCACCGGCACGCTGGGCTTGAAGCCGGGTAGGGGGTCGGCGGTGGGGGTCTTGTGGTTGGTCAGGGTGTCGCCCACCCGGCAATCGGCCACGTGCTTGATGGCGGCGGTGATGAAGCCAATCTCGCCGGAACCCAGCGTGTCAACATCCTCGGGTTTGGGCGTGAAGACGCCCACGCGCTCCACCGCATAGACTCCGCCGCTGGCCATCATGCGCACCTTCATGCCCTTGCGCACGGCGCCGTCGCGCACTCGCAACAGGATCACCACGCCGAGATAGGGATCGTACCAGCTGTCCACCAGCAGCGCCTTTAAAGGTACCGACGCCTCACCCGCCGGCGGCGGCAGGCGGGTCACCAGGGCTTCCAGCACTGCATCCACGCCAGCCCCGGTCTTGGCCGAGATTTCCAGCGCGGCCGAGGCGTCGATGCCGATCACGTCCTCGATCTGGGCGCGGATGCGCTCCGGTTCAGCCGCCGGCAGGTCGATTTTGTTCATTACCGGCACAATCTCGTGGTCGTTGTCGATGGCCTGGTAGACATTGGCCAGGGTCTGGGCCTCCACCCCCTGGCTGGCGTCTACCACCAGCAGCGAGCCCTCACAGGCGGCCAGCGAGCGGCTTACCTCGTAGGAAAAATCCACATGGCCCGGCGTGTCCATGAGATTGAGGATATAGGTCTCGCCGTCCTGCGCCTTGTAGGACAGGCGTACCGTCTGGGCCTTGATGGTGATGCCGCGCTCGCGCTCGATATCCATATTGTCGAGTACCTGTTCCCGCATCTCGCGGTCGGAGAGGCCGCCGCAAATCTGGATCAGGCGGTCAGCCAGCGTCGACTTGCCATGATCGATATGGGCGATGATGGCGAAGTTACGGATACGGGAAAGGTCAGTCATGGGGTTAGGTGTCGGATTCCGTGCTCGCCGGCATGATCTCCGCCTGGGCCTGAAAAATCATCCGCGTAGGCAGGCGCCGGTGGCCTTGGCCACAGCGGCAGTGATCTTATCCCCCACTGCTTCGATTTCCTCGTCGGTGAGGGTCTTTGACCGGGGCTGGAGGGTCACCGCCAGGGCCAGGGATTTCTCGCCTTCGGCCATGCCCTCGCCGGTATAGAGGTCGAACACGTCCACGTCCGCGATCAGGCCCGTCTTCTTGTCCACCCCCATCACCGCGGAGACCAACGCCGCCGCGCTCACGTCTGCGTCCACCACGAAGGCGAAATCACGCACCACCGATTGAAAGGGCGAGGGGTCAAGGAGATCCCGGGTCTTGGCTTTCTTCTTTTTGGGTTCCGGCACCTCATTGAGAAAAAGCTCGAATCCAGCCGCCGAGCCCTTTACGTCGAGGCGTGACAGAATGCCGGGATGGATCTCGCCGAAATGAGCAAGCACCGTTTTCGGACCCTTAGGCTTCACCGCCAGACACAGGCTTCCCGAGCGGCCGGGGTGGTACCAGGAGGGGGCGTCGTCGGTGGCATCGAGCGCGTCCGCCGCCACCCCGCACGCGGCCAGGGCGACTAGGGCGTCGGCCTTGGCGTCGAAGGCGTCCACCGGGCGCGTTTCGCCCGACCAGTGGCGCACACCCGTGGCCTCCGAGCGCAGCCCCGCAGCCAGTTGCGCCTGGCCCTCGGGGGAGGCATCGGCATAGGCTGGTCCGATCTC
>Ga0208639_1001447_pt1 | contig 15482 bp, 15 predicted proteins | sample ETNtaG_33_FD_185772 | JGI IMG/M metagenome (GOLD analysis project Ga0208639, IMG submission 185772) | Marine microbial and viral communities from oxygen minimum zone, Eastern Pacific Ocean - ETNP201310SV76 (SPAdes) (version 2) | ecosystem: Environmental > Aquatic > Marine > Oceanic ...
ACAAATTCTTAGGCTTATTCACCCATATGTAATTGCGTTACTCATTAAATTGGATTGCATTTTCTTATTACATTCATATCGATAAGCCCCATCTTTTTCAATTGGGTAAACACACTTAAGTATTTATTTTCTTCATGCTCTTATCTGCCACCATTACGCTTTAATCTTCTTCCTCGTATTGACATGGCAACCATGTAATTAAGCCCTGCTGACCTGTACTTTTATTCTTTAGGAATGGTTGCTTCTATTATACTCTTATTCGGCTTGAGAAATGCTTTCTACCTTAATCTCTCCTGCCTATTCCCTGGGATTACTTTTTGAATAAATACCTATGCAATTAATTTGAAATTAAATCCAGCTAGCACTGCAAGCTGCCTGATGATTTGTTCGTGATATCGGCATACACTGATTAGATCTATATCATCTACCTGCTCGCTCCCTAGGACGTTTTGATCTGGCCAACTCTGAATATTCACCACCTATCGATATGCTCAATGATGTGGCCACGCAAACACCAAACGATTCGCAGCATCGCAAACGCCCTCGTTTTTGGCTGGCACCGCTTTTGGCTGGCATTTTTTTTGCACTTGGCTATGGGATAACCCAAAGGGTTATGACCCTTAGGGGGAGTATTCAGCAGACTTCAAAACAGACGTTTCAAACCACCTCCTTTCCAGGAGAACGCCTGGAGCAATTGAGGCGCAGCCAAGGCATCACCAACAACGCTGATCTACAGGCTGACGTTGCGGCTATTGAAGCCAAGCAAGCAGCTGTGCGAAATGCCAAGCAACAGAAGGAGAAGTTGGCTGCCGCGGCAGCTCTACGTCGCAAACAGGAGCTTCAGGCAACCCTAAAACCATCAGAACCCGTCTTGCCAGAACCTCCCCAATTGCCTCCGTCTCCATCTGCAGCAACTGCCCCGCCGCCGACTAATCCTATGGAGCTTCCAGCTGTTACAACTCAGCCTTCGATTACACCCTCATCTGATCTTCTACCTACTCAACAGGCCCCTGCGCCTACGACTGAGACCACACCATCACCTCTCGCTGCTCCTCAGACTTTTACCAGTCCTTCTGAGGCACCCCAGCAGCCTTAATTGCTATTTGGATCTGCCACAGTTCATCGCATCTGCGCGCTCTGCTGATGAGTTCTCCTGACTCCCTTCTAAGAGCAACCCTGAATCGGCTAGCAGCACGACTGAGTCATGGGCTGGCAGATGCTGCTGTAGGCCTGGCGGCATTAGCGCAGGATGCGCCTGAACGCTTGAGTAATGAATGGGACCTCTTTCAGCAGGAGGTTATTGCTGAGGCAGATCGTTTGGAGCAGGAGATCGATCAGGCTGAAGAAGTGAAGGCTTCATCATCAGTGCAAGCTTCTGAGTCAGCTCAAGCTCAGATTGATCGACTTAGGGCCAAGGTGGCGGATCTCAACCGCAAGGTCGAGGTAAAGCATTAGTGGATTTTCATCCTTTGTTCTCACCTCTGCGCCGAGTGCTTCGTGCCTTGCGTATTTGGCGTGCAGTTCTGACCTTGATCATCCTTCTTTGGTGGGATGCTCGTTCATGGACATATCCGAGTGGTTGTACTGGTGAACGGCGTCAAGCTCGCCAGACGCTTCGAGCTCGATGGTTGACCAGAGAACTGCTTCAGCTTGGTTCTGCTTTTATCAAGCTGGGGCAGTTGCTATCGGCACGTCCTGATGTTTTGCCGGCCCACTGGGTGTCCCAGTTAGCAGAACTTCAGGACAATGTGCCTCCATTCAGCTTTGAGCAGGCTCAGGCTCTCCTGGAGCAGGAATTGGGAGATCGTTGTGCAGAGATCATTGATCTTGATGATCAGCCTCTTGCAGCTGCCTCTTTGGCTCAGGTTCATCGCGCCAGCCTGCGCAGCGGCCGTCAAGTTGTTTTGAAGATTCAACGACCGCGCTTGGAGCGGTTGTTTCGCTTGGATTTGGAAATCATGCAGCAGGTTGCTGCTGTACTTCAACGTCATCCCAAATGGGGTCGTGGTCGCGATTGGGTTGCGATCGCTCAGGAATGCCGTCGGGTCTTGTTACGGGAGCTCGACTTTCGTATTGAAGCTCAGTACGCCGCACGTTTTCGTCAGCAGTTTCTTGATGATCCAAAAATTCGTGTGCCTGCAGTTGTTTGGGAACTAAGCACTCGGCGTGTTCTTTGTCTCGATTATTTGCCCGGTATCAAGGTGAATGATCTTGATGCTTTGCAAGAAGCAGGTATTGATCCATCGGCGGTAGCGGAGATCGGAGCTTCTAGTTATCTGCAGCAGTTGGTTCGTTTCGGTTTTTTCCATGCTGATCCCCATCCGGGGAACCTTGCTGTGGCTGCTGATGGAGCACTTATTTACTACGACTTTGGCATGATGGGATTGCTCTCTGATGCCCTCAGGCATCGGCTGGGTTCGATGATTCGGGCGGCGGCGGTTAGAGATGCAGCAGCACTGGTCGAGGAGTTGCAGGCCGCTGGCGTGATTGCTCCGGGCATCGACGTTGGTCCTGTTAGGCGATTGGTGCGAGTGATGTTTCAGGACGCTTTGACACCTCCATTTAGCGCCAATGTGATCGAGAAGCTTTCTGGAGATCTTTATGAGCTGGTTTATGGACAACCCTTTCGGCTGCCAGTAGAGCTGATTTTTGTGATGCGTGCTCTGTCTACTTTTGAAGGCGTAGGACGAAGTCTTGATTCAGGCTTTAGTTTGATGGCTATAGCCAAGCCATATCTTCTGCCACTGATGACTTCAAGCGGTTCTGGTCCTAACGATTTATTCAATGAGCTCGGCCGTCAGGTGGGTGCTATTGGCAGCCGGGCTGCAGCCTTACCAAGGCGTCTGGACGAAAGTCTCGAACGACTCGAACAAGGTGATCTACAACTGCAGATTCGGATGGGCGAATCCGATAGGCAGTTGCGACGCATGATCACCGCACAAAAGTCCCTTGGTCAATCGGTGCTTTTGGGCTGCTTAGGTGTGGCTGCTGCACTATTAGGAGCAAGTAGTCGACCGATTTGGTCTGTTTTGCCACTGGTTGCAGCCATCCCGGTGGGCTTGGGTTGGTTCCAATCGCAGATCAAGTTGGCTCGTGAGGCACGGATGGATCAAGTGTCTGGACAGAGTCGCTGAAGGCATTCCAGAGAGATATCTGCCAGATCAGATTATTTGCAGTTCTACTTAGCGCAGCCCCCGCGGTCCTTGTCCGGTGGCGCCGGCATAAACCGCTTGGCTGCCTAGTTCATCTTCGATGCGGAGAAGTTGGTTGTATTTGGCTACCCGTTCACTGCGACTTAGTGAGCCAGTTTTGATCTGCCCAGCACGGGTAGCAACGGCAAGATCTGCAATGGTGGTGTCTTCAGTTTCCCCACTGCGGTGACTAATCACGCTGGTGTATCCAGCGCGACCAGCAAGATCGATGGCCTGCAGTGTTTCGGTTAACGAGCCAATTTGATTCACCTTGATCAGGATCGAATTGGCTACGTTCTGGTCAATGCCTTGTTGTAGGCGTTTAGTACTAGTTACAAAAATATCGTCACCTATCAGTTGGATACGCTTCCCTAATTTTTTTGTGAGTAGGGCCCAACCTTGCCAATCATCTTCTGCTAGTCCATCTTCGATCGAAATGATTGGGTAGCGGTCAACAAGTTTTTCGAGCTCATTCACCATTTCGGTGCTGGTGTAACTCCCACCCCCGAAGGCATAGCAGCCGTCTTTAAAGAACTCTGTGCTGGCTACATCTAGTGCCAAGGAAATATCCTTACCAGGCGAATAGCCTGCTTTTTCGATTGCTTGAATGAGCAGATCTCCTGCTGCATCATTGTTGGTCAGGTTGGGTGCAAAGCCGCCTTCATCACCAACTGCTGTTGATAGCCCCTGAGCACTTAGCAGGCTTTTGAGTGTGTGGAACACTTCTGCACCCATGCGCAGTGATTCTCGAAAGTTGCTTGCCCCATGGGGCACCAGCATGAATTCTTGAAAATCGAGATTGTTGGCAGCGTGGGCACCACCGTTGATCACGTTCATCAGCGGAACGGGCAGCAATGATGCCATTGGCCCTCCCAGGTAGCGGTAGAGGGGTAAACCCAATCCATTAGCAGCGGCGCGGGCAGTGGCCATGCTGACCGCCAGGATTGCGTTGGCGCCAAGGTTTGATTTGTTCTCGCTGCCATCAAGCTCCTGCATGCAGCCATCAACCGTGGCTTGATCCAGGGAGGAGAGTCCGCAGAGAGCGGGGGCAATTCTCTCCTCGATGTGGCTTATCGCTTTGTTTACTCCTTTGCCCATATAGCGATTGTCGCCATCTCTTAATTCATGGGCCTCGTGAGCACCGGTGCTTGCTCCACTTGGCACTATTGCTCGGCCAATGGCACCACCTTCTAGCAATAACTCTGCCTCAACGGTTGGGTTGCCGCGGGAGTCCAGAACCTCTCTGGCCACGATGGTGTCAATGACGAGGTCGAGGGAATCGATCACCTGTGACGGATTGAAGTTCCGTGGATCCTATGGTTTGCCCCCCCCTGGCCACTACCGGCTTGGCACTTTTACTGTCGCTGGGGCTGTTGTAAGCCGCAGGACGACGCAGAATGAGCGGAGATTTACAGGGAAGAGTCGCTCAATATGCGGATGTTGCACACGATGCTGAGGGTGGGGGATTTGGATCGTTCACTGCGCTTCTACACCGAGGTTCTAGGAATGAGTTTGTTGCGGAGAAAGGACTATCCATCTGGTCGCTTTACCTTGGCGTTTGTGGGTTATGGCCAGGAGAGCAATACCACTGTGTTGGAGCTAACCCACAACTGGGATAAAGACCACTACGCGCTAGGAGAGGGCTACGGCCACATCGCCTTGGGTGTGGAGGACATTCAATCCACCTGCTTAGCTATCTCAAAGCGAGGTGGGCGGGTGGTGCGAGAACCAGGGCCGATGAAACACGGCAGCACCGTGATTGCCTTTGTAGAAGATCCTGATGGCTACAAAGTTGAGCTCATTCAACTGGTCTTTCCTGAGCAGGCAAGCTGAAGCCAATGCATTCTGAGACCAGCCGGCCGAATTCCACCCAGGGAAGTCTTACCAGTGATCCTGATCTCTTCAGTAATGACGCCTGGGATTTATTGCTGGCTGGTCAGGATGTCGCTCGCCGTTGGCGTCATGGTCAGCTGGATGTTGAGCACTTGCTCCAGGTGCTGTTCAGCGATCGTCGTTATAGCGCTTGGGTAATAGCTCTACCAATTAATTCGGCCGCGCTGTTGGATGAATTGGAAGGGTTTTTGGCTGAGCAGCCTATGGCTAAAGGTGATGGGTTGTTCATTGGTGATGACCTTGAAGATCTACTTGAAGAAGCTGAACGTTCAAGGGTTCGTTGGGGTTCGAGGTTGATTGATGTTTCTCATTTGCTGATTGCTTTAGGGAGGGATCCGCGCATCGGGGCAGAGCTGTTTGAAGGGCTAGGTATGCCTAGTGAAAGATTGGAAGCAGAGTTGCGGCGCATGCCTAAGGGGAGACGCCAGGTTCGCTCTTCAACGCCACCTTCTCCTCCTCCCCCAGCTCCTAAACCAGCAGCTGTGCCTCCTTCTTCATCAGTCACCTCTATCGCGAGGCCTGTGGTCTCTTCGCCTGCCCCACCACCTAGTCCAGAACTCCTTGGGGCGGTGGCGGAGCCAACTTCGTTGCAACTTCAACAAGAACCTAAGGCTCTTGATGCTTATGGTCGTGACCTCACCGCTGCCGCTCAGGCAGGACAGCTCGACCCGGTGATCGGTCGGGATCCCGAGATCCGCCGACTGATCAAGGTTTTGTCTCGTCGTAGCAAGAATAATCCGGTATTGATTGGTGCTCCCGGCGTGGGCAAAACAGCCATTGCTGAGCTCTTGGCTCAACGCATTGTGGCTGGTGAAGTTCCTGATTCTTTGAAAGGTTTGCGGTTGATAGCTCTTGATCTCGGGGCATTGATCGCTGGTGCCAAATTCCGTGGTCAATTTGAGGAACGGCTTCGGTCTGTGCTGAGTGAGGTAAGCGATCCTGATGCAGGTGTGGTGTTGTTCATCGATGAACTACACACGGTGGTAAGCAGCGATCGTTCCAGTGCTGATGCAGGCAGCTTGCTAAAACCGGCTTTAGCAAGAGGCGATTTGCGCTGCATTGGCGCTACGACCCCTGAGAACTATCGCCGTACGGTCGAGAAGGATCAGGCTCTTAATCGGCTCTTTCAGCAGGTTTTGATTAAGGAGCCCAGTTTTGAATTGAGCGTTGAAATATTGCGGGGTTTAAAAGAGCGCTATGAACTTCACCATGGCGTCACGATCACTGATGACGCGGTTACGGCAGCGAATCGTTTGGCTGATCGCTACATCAGTGATCGCTGCTTACCAGATAAGGCCATAGACCTGATCGATGAGGCAGCAGCGCAGCTCAAGATGGACGTCACCTCTAAACCTCAGGTAGTTGAAGAGGCTGAGGTGGAGCTACGCCGTCTCGAACTTGCTGTATTGGCGGCTGAGCAGGCACCAGAGGCTGAGCGGGTGCAGCTACAGGCTGCGCGGATTTCAGCGGCGTCTCAGCTAGAGGATTTACGTGAGCGCTGGCAGGTGGAACGAGATCATCTGGCAGAGCTGCGGGAGTTGTTGCAACAGGACGAGGATCTACGCAATGCCATTGTCGAGGCGGAGCGAATTGGTGATTTGGAGGCGGCGGCTCGTCTTCAATATGACCAGTTGCATGGAGTACAGCAAAGGCGCGCTGACCTAGAAGAAACACTCGCCACCGCTAAGAACTCTGGTACGGCGCTTCTGCGTGAACAGGTGGAAGCTGAGGACATTGCTGATGTCGTTGCCCGTTGGACTGGTATTCCCGTACAGCGATTGCTTGCTGCTGAACGGCAAAAGTTGTTGGATCTTGAGGTCCACCTGGGTGAGCGGGTGATTGGTCAGCCTGAAGCGGTTCAGGCAGTGGCGGCAGCTATTCGCCGTGCTCGAGCAGGCATGAAGGATCCCCGTCGACCTGTTGGTTCATTCCTATTCCTTGGACCTACAGGCGTGGGTAAAACAGAATTAGCCAAAGCGCTTGCGGCCTTGTTGTTTGATGAGGAGGAGGCGCTTGTGCGGCTCGATATGAGTGAATTCATGGAGCGCAATGCCGTGGCGCGTCTACTGGGGGCTCCTCCGGGATATGTCGGCTACGAGGAGGGTGGCCAGCTCACTGAAGCAGTGCGTCGTCGCCCTTATGCGGTGTTGCTTCTAGATGAAATCGAGAAGGCTCATCCCGATGTGTTCAACGTGCTCTTGCAGCTTCTTGACGATGGTCGTCTCACTGATTCCCAGGGGCGCACGGTGGATTTCTGTCACACAGTGGTTGTGATGACTAGCAATTTGGCCAGTCGCGCCATCCTTGATGCGTCTCGGTTGGCGCAACAGGAGGGTGCGGACGAGGACTCTCTTGCTCAGAGCCTTGCTCAGAAGGTTGACCAGGCCTTGAACAAGCAATTCAAACCTGAGTTTTTGAATCGCATTGATGAGGTTATTCGCTTTCGGCCGCTCAGAGCTGATGATCTACAGAGGATTGTGCTGCTGCAGTTGGCTGATCTTTCAAGCCTTCTTGCTGAGCAGGGTCTTGAGTTGCGTGTAGATGATGATGCTGTGGAGGCTTTGGCACTGCAAGGTTATGAGCCGGAATATGGTGCACGGCCTTTGCGGCGTGTGCTGAGACGTCGTCTTGAGAACCCGTTGGCTACGGAATTACTAGAAGAGCGCTTCAATGGGGTACGGGCCGTTCGGGTGGTATCAGGTGCCCAGCCCTCTGAACCATTTCAGTTCATTCTTGAGGACTAAGACTGGTAGTCCGTTAATGTATTTGTTTGCCGGCATGTGCTTCAGCACCGGCTTTAGCCACCGGTCTAAGCTCCGTGACCAGCCCCACTTCCGAGGAAACCACAGACCTCAGCGAATCTGCTGAGGCAGAGCCTACTCGTAAGAGTGGGTTTCTCCCCGCAACATACGAGGAGTTGAAGCTGGTGGTATGGCCCAGTCGCCAGCAGCTGTTCAGCGAATCCATCGCGGTGATATTGATGGTTAGCCTCTCGGCTGCAGTCATCGCTGCTGTGAGTCGGTTTTACAGCTGGGCGTCGTCACAGATTTTTTGACTTCATAGGGCGGTTTTGCCGTCTTTTTTCAATCGTTCGCTTTCTATCCCGCGCCAGTGTCAGACCTCGAGCTCACACCACAAGAACCGTCTGAGGTATTAAATCTTCCGGCTCCCAACGCGGCAGATGAGGGTATCCAGGGCTCTGCAACTATTGCTAGAACAACAGTTGCGCGCTGGTATGCCGTGCAGGTCGCTTCTAGCTGTGAGAAGAAGGTGAAAGCAACGCTTGAGCAGCGTGCCGTCACCCTGGGTGTGAGTAACAGGATCTTGGAGATCGAAATACCCCAGACACCAGCGGTGAAATTGAAAAAAGATGGCAGTCGTCAGTCCACTGAGGAGAAGGTCTTCCCGGGCTATGTGTTGGTGCGGATGGTCCTTGATGAAGACACGATGATGGCGGTAAGAAGCACCCCCAATGTGATCAACTTCGTTGGAGCTGAGGACCGCCGTGCTACTGGGAAAGCACGTGGTCATATCAAACCTCGACCGTTAAGTCGTCAGGAGGTGGATCGCATCTTCAAACGGGCTGCTGAGAAGAAGACGCTTGTTAAGGTCGATCTTGCTGAGGGTGATCAGATACTTGTCACCTCAGGGCCTTTTAAGGACTTTCAAGGGGAGGTCATCGAGGTGTCTGGAGAGCGCAGCAAACTCAAAGCTCTTCTCTCAATCTTTGGTAGGGAAACACCTGTGGAATTGGAGTTTTCTCAAATCACTAAGCAGAATTAACTCAGCGGCGGCCGTCTCCCTGCGGAGGGCGGCCAAAGAGGTAGTTCCCTACCTCGCCGCACCTGTCCTAAAGATTCAGGTGATCCGCAGTCGTCCAATTACGCTCACTGATGGCCAAGAAAGTTGTAGCTGTGATCAAGCTGGCCTTACAGGCTGGCAAAGCCAATCCCGCGCCGCCGGTGGGCCCTGCCCTTGGTCAGCATGGGGTAAATATCATGGCGTTCTGTAAGGAGTACAACGCTCGCACGCAGGACAAGGCCGGATTTGTGATTCCGGTTGAGATTTCGGTTTTTGAAGACCGTAGTTTCACATTCATCACCAAGACCCCCCCAGCTTCTGTGCTGATCACAAAAGCTGCTGGGATCGAAAAGGGTTCTGGTGAATCTGCCCATGGCAAGGTCGGCTCCATCAGCCGTTCTCAGCTTGAGGAGATCGCCAAGACCAAGTTGCCAGATCTCAATTGCACCAGCATTGAATCGGCCATGCGCATCATTCAAGGTACCGCCCGCAACATGGGAGTTGCCATCAGCGATTGACACTCATTTAGCGTCCGTCGTCATCGTTCATTTGTTCACCTTTTTCGGGGGAGACACGTTGTGTCGCTTGCACCCCATCTGTTATGCCAAAACCTTCTAAACGCATCGCTGCTCTCCTTGTCAAAGTTGAAGACCGGGTTTATGAGCCGCTTGAGGCCATTCAACTCGTCAAGGAGAACGCCAACGCCAAGTTCGATGAAACCATCGAGGCACATGTCCGCTTGGGGATTGATCCTAAGTACACTGATCAGCAGTTGAGAACCACTGTTGCCCTGCCTCAGGGCACTGGTCAGACCATACGGATCGCTGTGATCTCCAGGGGGGAGAAGTTGACTGAAGCAAAGGCAGCCGGGGCTGAGTTTGCTGGGGATGATGATTTAGTGGAAAGGATCAGTAAGGGAGAGATGGATTTCGATCTTTTGATCGCCACCCCTGACATGATGCCCAAGGTTGCCAAGCTGGGTCGAGTGCTAGGTCCTCGCGGCTTGATGCCTAACCCCAAAGCCGGGACAGTAACCACTGATATAACTTCGGCGATTAAAGAGTTCAAGGCAGGCAAGTTGGAGTTCCGAGCAGATCGTGCTGGCATCGTGCATGTGCGTTTTGGCAAGGCAAGTTTTTCGGCAGATGCCTTGTTAGAGAACCTCAAGACCTTGCAGGAAACCATTGACCGCAACAAGCCAAGTGGTGCGAAGGGTCGTTATTGGAAGAGTTTGTATGTCACTTCCACGATGGGTCCTTCAGTGGAAGTTGATGTGACTTCTCTTCAGGACATCGAACAAGAAGGTTGAGCTTGTTGTTGTATGGTTAAAAGTTGGCGAAAGCCAACGGGCACGCGCCCGGCCAAAGACAGCAGGTAGCAATCTTTTGCTGATGCTCGTGCATCAGTTGAGCTTGTCTTAAGTCCTGCCGAGGCAGACGCGACGGTTTTTCCCTTAGGGATTGGATCGACACGCGGCCTCTGCTCCTTCTGGAGCACTTGATGCCCGCGTGTCCAGCTTGTTCCCCCGATCCAATTCCTATGGGCCGCACGCTGGAGAGCAAGCAACAGATCGTCGAAGAGCTTAAAGGGCTTCTCGGCGAGGCCGAAATGGCACTGGTCCTGGATTATCAGGGTCTTTCTATTAAGGAAATGTCTGATCTGCGAACTCGTTTGCAGGCCAGCAGCGGGGTGTGCAAGGTGACTAAAAACACCTTGATGCGCCGCGCCATAAATGGAAATAGTGCCTGGTCGAATCTCGACTCCTTACTGACTGGCACCAATGCTTTCGTTCTGATCAAGGGCGATGTTGGTGGTGGTGTTAAGGCCGTACAGGCTTTTCAGAAGGACACCAAAAAATCCGAGACGAAGGGCGGTCTTTTTGAAGGTCAGCTCCTCTCACAGGATGAGATCAAAGCTATTGGCAATCTTCCAACCAAGGAAGTTCTGATGGCGCAGATCGCAGGTTCCCTCAACGCTTTGGCTACCAAGGTTGCTGTGGGTATTAACGAGGTTCCTTCCGGTCTTGCCAGGGCGCTTAATCAGCACGCCGAGAGCGGCGAGAGCTGAACTTCTTCGACTCAACTATTTCTCATTGATCTGTTGCTGAATCCCAACCATGTCTAAAAAAACCGACGAAATTCTTGATTCGCTAAAAACCCTTTCTTTGCTTGAGGCTTCTGAGCTGGTTAAGCAAATAGAGGAAGCTTTTGGTGTTTCTGCCGCACCTTCTGCAGGTGTTGTGATGGCCGCTCCTGGTGCCGCTGGCGCCGCTGGTGGTGAAGTTGCCGAAGAGAAGACCGAATTTGATGTTGTGCTGGAGAGTTTCGACGCTGCAGCCAAAATCAAGGTTCTCAAGGCTGTACGTGAAGCGACTGGACTCGGCTTGGGTGATGCCAAGGCTATGGTCGAAGCTGCACCTAAGACCATCAAAGAAGGTATCGCTAAGGATGAAGCTGAGGCCCTTAAAAAGGCTATCGAGGAGGTTGGCGGTAAGGTCAGTCTCAATTAATTAACTGGATTATTTTTAGTCTGGTTGTTAATTCCTGCGCTTATTTATTTTCAGCCGGTTCTTTCGGGCCGGCTGTTTATAAGAGTAAGCAAAAGCATGAAAAAAGCTCTGCCTTTGGCAGAGCTTTTTTGTGGAGCGCCTCCAGGAGTCTTTCCTTGTTTCGACCCTAGAGTGTCTAATAGCACCCCTCACACAGAGAGATGTTATGGGGAGGCCTTTGTAAATACTCGGCTGAAGGTACGCTCTATTAACTGTCCTTTATGTGCTGACTCGTTTCATTGTTGAAAAGGGATTACAACGAGTCGGATAGGTCCTTTGCCTCTGGTGAAGCTGTTGTTGCTGTTCGAGAGCTTGGGTGGAAGAGGTGCACTGGGCGCTACTAATTGATCAAATACGGCAGGTCTTTGACTAGCGGATGCTTTGGCAATTAAGAGGTTCACTGGATCAGGATGAGCAAAGTAGACGTGGCTAAGAGTGCGGCTTTGGTATGTGCGTCGTTCGAGTTTCCAGCCTGGCTCTAGTTTCAACTTCACAAATGCATTGCGATTGCGTTTAGGGAGTATTGCTTTGGCTACGATGATTGGGACGTTTTGATTAGGTTCAAGTGCTGTTAGCTCAAGGCTTTTAACGTTTTGTGTGATCCGCAGGCGAAAGCGTTGAGCCACGTCTTCGCCGCTACTTCGTAGGGAATAGCTGTTGCTATCTAGGTAGCGGTTGCAGATGCCGGCAAAGTTGAAGTTATTCAGGGTTGGTTCTACTAAACCGTCTTGACGGTTTTTCCAGCACAGCGGCCGCGGCTTGATCTGTTCGATTAAAAGTAGTTTCCAGCGATTTACTCCTACTGCCTGGGCTAACACGACAAAGCGTTCCTGATTGAGAGGCTGACTGTCGAAAATTGTTTTAGTAACTGCCGGAAGTGGCATCAGAAAAGTAAAAAAGCCCAGGCCTAGCGCTAACAACCTGTTTGGTGGCTTCTTTAGTCTCACGTGCAGCTCAGGGTAGGTTCGCGACATGACAGCTGACTTTTGATGGACCAGCGAACCGTGTTGTACCAAATCAGAAGAGACTTCTCAAATGCGTGAAGGAAGTGGAAGGGTTGTAGCCGCTGCTACAGATGGGGCTTGTAGTGGAAACCCAGGGCCTGGAGGTTGGGGTGCATTGCTTCGTTTTGAGGATGGGAGCGTCGAGGAGTTCGGAGGCTATTCAGCTGCCACGACCAATAACCGCATGGAACTTCAGGCTGCCCTTTCTGTTCTAGAACGGCTGCAAGAACTTCCTTGTCACCCTGATTTAAAGATCCGCACCGATAGCAAATATTTGATTGATGGTTTGGGCAAGTGGATGGTGGGTTGGAAGCGCAAGGGTTGGCGCACTGCTGCCGGTAAGCCAGTACTCAATCAGGATCTATGGCAGGCATTGGATCGTGCTCGCATTGAGGGTGTTTCTTTGGCGTATGTCAAAGGACATAGCGGTGACCCTGATAACGAACGGGTCGATCAGATCGCGGTGAGCTTTTCTAAAGGAGGTGTTCCAGCGTTGAAGAGTGGACGGGCGATTACCTCTAAGTCAGTTGGCCTTGTTGAGCCGATAGAAGAGGCTAGCGATGGAGAAGATCTTGCTCCCGCTAACTTGCAGCAGCTTTTAACACGGCTTGAGCTGGCTGATCGCTTGGCTGAGGGCAGCTATGGATTAAGCCTGGCTGAGTTGGCTCAATTAGTGGAGCAACCTATGGCAAAGCTTGAGCGGAAGAAGGCTTCCTGGCGCTGGCGAGATTGGTTAATTGAGCCAGTGGATGAAGGTCGCTGGCGGTTGCGTCGCTTCGCGGCAGGATCGGATCAGATTTAAGGAGGCCCAGGATGGCTGAGCCATCACCTGCAAGGTTGCTCTCTATCGGTGGGGCTTACCGGCGGTGGTTAGGGCCTGTACTTGCTAATGATCAGGGCATAGATCCTGAACAGTTGGTTCAAGCATCATTGAGTGCTCTTGGCCAGGCGTCTGTTTGTAGGAATTGGCCAGGAGTTTCAGGTGTCTTGGCGTCTTTAGCCATGGATCTGCAACGTAGTGATCTGCGACTTGAGCAGGTGTTGTTTGGCTGTCGGTTTTCCAATCCTGTTGGCCTTGCGGCTGGTTTTGATAAAAACGGTGTGGCGGCCGGCATTTGGGATCGCTTTGGCTTTGGCTTCGCTGAGCTCGGCACTGTTACTTGGCATGCTCAGAGCGGCAACCCTCGGCCTCGACTTTTTCGTTTGGCTGCAGAGCAGGCCGCCTTGAATCGGATGGGTTTCAATAACAATGGTGCTGAGATGATGCGTCGCACTTTGGAGCGACAAGCCCTGCCTTCAGCGGGTCAACGTCCTGCTGTGTTGGGTCTTAACTTGGGCAAATCCAGGATTACTGCGCTAGAGCTGGCTCCTGATGACTATGCCTTGTCGCTCCAGTTGCTGGCGCCATTGGCTGACTATGCAGTGATCAATGTGAGCTCTCCAAATACTCCCGGCTTGCGTGACCTTCAAGATTCCAGTCAGTTGCGGCGACTGGTAGAGCGTTTGCGACGGTTGCCAGGTTGCCCGCCGCTGCTGGTGAAGATTGCTCCAGATCTTGCTGATGAAGCCATTGATGGGCTGGCACGGCTGGCCTATGAGGAGGGTTTAGCAGGTGTCATTGCTGTTAATACCAGCCTTGATCGCTTAGGTCTGCAAGAGCGAGTTATTGCCAATACCGGTCGCACTTTGGCTCAGGAGGCTGGTGGATTAAGTGGAGCGCCATTACGTAAACGGGCCTTAGAGGTACTGCGGCGGCTGCGGGCTACGGCAGGTCCGGCGTTGCCACTAATCGGTGTGGGAGGAATCGACTCGCCAGAGGCTGCATGGGAGCGGATCAGCGCTGGTGCTTCCCTGGTGCAGCTTTATACAGGCTGGATTTTTAAGGGTCCAGATTTGGTTCCACATATTTTGGAGGGGATTATTAATCAGTTAGATCGCCACGGTTTTCGCAATGTGTCGGAGGCAGTCGGTAGCGGCGCTCCCTGGCAGTAGCCGATACCCTTTCTCCAGAGCGTGGGTGCCTCTGCGTGGTGTTGGCTGATCTACGCGAACGCTTTCCTCAGCTGGAGCAGCTGCAGTCCATGGCGGAGCGGTGGCTTTCGTCGCAACGTGTTCTGCTTGCTGTTGACGAGACTGCTCTAGTACTGCTTTGGCAACAGGGTGAGAGTCTGACTCTTCGCCATGTGCCACTCCCTCAGGGTCTTTGTCGTGCAGGTTTGCCGATGCAGCGTGAGGCCTTGGGTGAGTTATTGGCGGACTTGCTGCTGGATATAGGTATTCAGGGGGGCCAGTTGGAGATGTTGTTACCGATGCAGAGTTGTCAATGGCGTTTGCTTTGCTGGCCTGATGGTGAACCCGATGAGGATCAGGTAAAGGCCCTGCGACAGCTCAGCCCTGAGTTGAACTGGCCATTTGCTTTGGCGGATTCATATTTGACTGTGAAATCGTTGCAGCTCTGCTCATCTTTGAACAGTCCAACGTCGATGTCTTTGGCGGTGCGCACTGACAGGTTGATGGTGAATGCCTGGGTAGATGTGATCGAGGCGGCTGATTTGCCACTACTGGGTCTTGAGTGGATGCTCACGGCCGCTTGGCGGACTGTGCGTGAGGCCACTAAAAACTTTGAGGGTGATTTGGTTTGGCTGGTGAAACATGATGGGCGCTGGCGTTTGCTGCTATTGCGTGGCGGCTTGCCAGAGCTAGACCATGCTCTTTCGACTTCTTTTCTTGGTGGGGATTCGCCTGATGAGCTCTTGAATGAGGTTGATGAGGTCTTGCAGGCATGGCATCAGCACAGTGGTAGTGCTCTGCCTTTGGCATGGTGGATAACAGCCGCTGCTGTTGATCAGCAGAAACTTCGTTTAGCTTTGGATTCTCAAGGTCGTGGTGTGTGTCTAAGCAAAGAGAAGTTTTGGCTACTTGAAGATGGGGCAACCGCCCTTGAGGGGCCCGAAGCTAATTTTTGGCGGGGTGACTTTGCAGCTTTGGCCTGTTTAGCTCTAGCAGGCGCCTGGGAGCAATTTTGATGGCTTCTTCACCTAATGA
>Ga0208639_1001449_pt1 | contig 15466 bp, 12 predicted proteins | sample ETNtaG_33_FD_185772 | JGI IMG/M metagenome (GOLD analysis project Ga0208639, IMG submission 185772) | Marine microbial and viral communities from oxygen minimum zone, Eastern Pacific Ocean - ETNP201310SV76 (SPAdes) (version 2) | ecosystem: Environmental > Aquatic > Marine > Oceanic ...
TGGCGGTTGGTTCAGGTCACATTCGCTTCAGGTTTTCTGGATACTGCAGGTAATGTTGCAGGCGGGGCAACAGCAACTTTTCAGACAGATGATCTGACTAATCCTACGATAGAAGAGGATTCTTTAGATCTAGCCAACACAGCGGTCTTTTTCACCAGCAGTGAAGGTTTGTATACAGATAGTACTGAGTCCGGTGGATTGATAGTAAGCGATTTTGAGATCACTAATTATGATCCCAATGTTAATCCTAATTATGATACCCTTGTTTATCCTGCAGGCACTATAACGATTAATTCGCTGACCAGGTTCTCTGGTATTCCTTTGATTGGGGGTGAGACAGAGATACGGATTAATATTTCAACGGATAATACCGCATCGGGATCGGAGACATTTAGTATTGTTCCTGTAGAGGGTCAGGTTTTTGATCAAGGCGGAAACCAATTGATTCCTACTGATAATATTCAGTCTTTTACATTATATGATTTATTATCCCCTACAGTGACTTTTGATCCTGTAGCTGAATCCCTGATCGAACCAACAGATACTCTATGGATTAAATTTGATGAACCTATTACCAGGCTCGATAATTCTGCGGTAACCAATGACAATCTGGATTTTATTATGCAATTGGCCTATACCACACAAACACCAGAAAATATTGCCTTTGATGCTTCTATTAACTCCCTAAAAAATGTTATTACAATAGTGCCTGATGACTCACTTGATGAACAGCATTCTCTGCTGCTTTCCTTTGGGGATGTATTCACAGATGAAATGGGGAATTCGATTAGTGCCATGAGCGCAAATTATACCGTCCGTGATATTACAGTACCGGCCTTTGATAGTTCCACCTATGCCATGGATAATACCAATATCCTTATTTTTATGACAGAAGGTGTTTATACGGATAAAGTCGATGAAGTTGGCATTGGCGGACTGAATACAGATGATTTTCTACTAGCATTCCAGGCAAATGGTGGTCAAGCTGATAGTGTAATTATCGAATCGGTAACCAACACATCGGGAACAGTATTAAATGGAGGTGAAAATGCTATACTGGTGAATCTTCATGTGTATGGATCCCCTGATGGTAGTGAAACTGTAACGGTCAATGCAGCAAACAATACCATTTTTGATCATGTAGGCCTTGTAATGAATGTAACTGAGATTACAACCAGTTATAACTTGACCCCTGCTCCAGTAGTACTCTCATCTGCTCTGTCCGATGATAATACCTACCTGCAGCTGAATTTCAATGAAAATGTTTTTAGTACCCATGATGCCGATGAAGTTGTTGGTATACAGGATTTTGTACTGGAATTCAATGCCAACGATGGCAATTGTACTGAAATGACCATAAATAGTATATCGGATACCAACAATGGAACGTTAAATGGTGGTCAGGATTCGATACGAGTTCAGTTCAGCATTAGTGATATACCCAGCGGTGTGGAAAGCTTTACCTTGTCTCCGGTAGATGATGAGGCCATATTCAATGTTACCGGAGTTTACATGAATCCGCAAACGGTCCTGGGTCCTTATACGCTTTATGATCTGCTGATACCGACTTACAGTTTAAATATTGGTGATGGTGTCGAACACATCAGTAGTGATATCAGCCTGGTGGTTACCTTTTCTGAGCCGGTTCGTAATACAGATAATTCCAGCCTGAATAATGCCAATACAGATGATCATTTTACACTTTTTGATCTTACCAATTCGGTTGAGATTGCCTTCAATGCGTCCATCAACAGTGAAAAAACCATTATCACAATTGCGCCCGCAGATACTTTTCTAAGTGAACACCGGATCCGTCTTACTATGGATAATTCTTTCGAGGATCTGGCAGAGAATGCTATCCCGGGAGATACAGTGGTTATATTTACCATCCGTGATTATATCGCACCAGCATTTTCCAGTGTGGCACTTGCCGATGATAACAGTTACTTGGATGTCTATTTCACAGATGAGATATTTTCCTCGGACAGCAGCACTGGAATACCGGTTTTTGAAGATTTTAATCTGCATTTTGTATCTAATGGAGGCAATGCAACCCAGGTTAATCTGGCCGCGATTCAGACTTTGGCTGGTAATAATCTCTCAGGGGGGGAAGCCAGCATGAGATTCATTCTAGAGTTTGACAGCAACGCCGGTGGCGGAGAATATATCCTGCTTCAACCGGCAACAGCTTCATCCCTTTATGATGAGTCAGGCAATGTCATGGCAGCAGATGCCTCTACTGATACCCTGTTTCTTAACGATATTTTGGTGCCGACCATTGATACATTAAATATCTGGCAGGGAGATTATCTGGGTATCAATGAATCCACCAATATTGGACTTGTATTCTCTGAGCCCATCGACAGCATTGATTATTCACTGAACAGCAGGAGAGATACATCTTTTTCTTACGAGGCAATTTTCACATCTGATTCCCTGACCCTTATATTAAATCCGCCGCTTATGAGTTTGGATACCTTTGATCTGGTTATTGCCAGTCTGATAGATACGGTGGGCCTGTCTACGGTGGGAATATCCTACCGTTTTTTGACCCCGGCCCTGGGTGACTATAATACACCGCCCAATGATACCATCAACCTGGAAGACCTTGTTACTTTCATTCAAGCCTGGGGTATGGATAATTTTTCCAAAGAGTTGGGTCCCGTTACAGGGATATTCCCTCACTTTAAACTGTATCCGGACGGAAAATTTGGTCTGGATGATGGTATGGTTTTTACCCAGATGTGGCGCTGGTCCCTGCAGAGATTTGGGATAGTGGAAGTATCCAGGCAAATTTCAGGACAGCCAGCTCAATTCTCAGTAAATAATCAAACAATAACCATCTCCCCGCCGCTGGAGACGCGCTCAGGGCAAATCATTGTTCAATATAATGTAGAAGAATGTAAAGTTATTTTGCAGAATCCTCCTTCCAGTAATAAAGGGATATTCCTTTCCAGCGCTGATATGGTTCCGGGGAAATTGTTGCTTGAATACAGTTACAGTGATGAGAATGTTTACCCATTACAGTTGCAGCTAGCTGAAAAATATACTGACCAGCCCAGCATTGACGTCCGCTATACGTTTATGGACAAGCAGGCAAATCTGATCGGACAGGGGGATTCCACCATTAATTTTATACTAATACCAGAATCCTTTACGCTGCACCAGAACTTTCCCAATCCCTTTAATTCTGCCACAAGAATCCGGTATGATCTTCCCCTGCTATCTGAAGTCCAGATCGATATATTTGATATCACCGGCCGTTTAATAAAGAAACTGGTCGATGGTGATTTTCAGGCCGGGATCTATTTTGTAGACTGGGACGGAGAAGATGACTGGAATGAAAAGGTGAGTTCCGGGATTTACTTCTATCAGATCAGGGCCGGGAATTTCAGCCAATCCATAAAAATGGTTTTAATTAAATAATTGCTTCATCTATTGCTCTGTTTTTGGTTGTGGAAGTACATTTAGAAGATTATGAAAAAAAGTACCACAGTTAAAGAACTCCAAAAAGAATATAATCCTAAAAAGATTATAGATGCCGTTGAAAAATCATTCCAAAAACACCGCGAACAGCTGATTTCAATTATAGGGCATCCAGACAGCCCGATCTTAAACTATCACCAAAATCGGCAGATCTCATTCCTGGAAAACAATCAGGATCAGAATACCATTATTGATGAAGTAGTTGAATCCTTAAAGGATGCTGTTTATTTCATGACACTGAATAAAAAAGAACGTACCCGGATAACCCAGAGAATGCGGTCCTTTGAATCTGCTTATGTCAATACTGTTTTGGAACGGATTAACCATTTTTTGGAAGAACCTGAACTGCTCAGGCCTCCCAGCTGGTCCACTTCCAGTCAAAAAAGGAGACAGGGAGGTATCTCCGGTACCATAAATGACCTTTTACAGGCCCTGCGGTCGAACCTGGAAATTGAAATGCAGTATTGGGAGAATGTATCCCGGGCTGGCCACCTGACCGGACTGCAAATGTCCATGGGAAAATTCTTTGTTATCCTGAGAGACCTGAGTATGTCGCAAAAAGACCAGATTACTATAGTACAGTCCTTATTTGACAGTTTCCATGTTGACTGGGATGAAGGAGACAGGGAAAATATAAAAATGTCCCTGCAGAAACCGGCCCTGGCTAATTATGAAAAACAACGGCGGGAATTAAGACAGATATCAAGCCGGCCCTTTTCGAAAACACTGACTCCAGAGATGATCTTAACCCTGGAAGAACTTACTTTTCTGTATAAAAAATATTTGCGGAGATTTTAAGAGCCAAATTTGAAGCACGCCCTTCCGGCTATTATAAATCTCTTATTATTAAATCAACCTGTCATGTTAATAATTTTTATTTTTTTCTGCGGATCTTACCGCGGATAACCTCCAGAGATAAAAACTGAAATATCTTATCTTACTTAAATGAAAAATGATGTAAAAAATCAATTTCTCCTTGATCCGGATGTCACTTTCCTGAATCATGGTTCCTTTGGTGCGTGCCCAAAACCTGTCTTTGAAGATTATCAGCATTGGCAGAAAAAACTGGAACAGCAGCCGGTTTTGTTCTCAACGGAAACAGTGTACGAACAGCTTAGGCAATCCCGCACTGCTTTGGGCGATTTTGTAGGCTGCCATGAGCAGGATCTGGTCTTTTTCCAGAATCCAACTACGGCAGTGAGCAATATCATTTTCAGCTTGGAACTGAAACCGGGAGATGAAATACTGATGTCAAACCATGAATACGGCGCACTGGTTAGGGCCTGGTCAAAGTGGGGCCGGCGCCAACAGGTAAAGATTGTTCAGCAGGAAGTAAAACTCCCTGTCACTACCCGTGAAAATTTTACTGATAATTTCTGGGCGGGGGTTACCCAGCGCACAAAAGTTATCTTCCTATCCCAGATAACATCGGCGACAGCACTGGAGTTTCCTGTACAGAGTCTATGTGAACTGGCGAGGGAAAAAGGGATCCTGACCATCATCGATGGGGCCCATGTCCCGGGCCAGATGGACCTGAATTTAAATGAATTAGACTGTGATTTTTATACCGGCGCCTGTCATAAATGGCTTTGTGCGCCCAAAGGAACATCTTTTCTTTATGTCAAAAAGGAACACCAGCCCTGGGTACGCCCGCTGATCTACAGCTGGGGTAAAGATGGCGATGATCCCGGTCCTTCTGAATTTCTGCAGGATTTCCAATGGCAGGGCACCCGGGATATGGCGGCTTTTTTAACATTGCCCAAGGTGATCCAGTTTTTTCAGGAACACATTGAAGGGAAAAGGTTGAGTTGCAAAAAACTGATCCGAAAGACCAGTGCTGAATTAGCCCGGTTATTTAATACGCCTCCTATCTATTCATCAGCTGACTGGATACACCAGATGGTCAGCCACCCGCTTCCAGTGAATGCACCGGAAGATATCAAGGAAAGATTATGGTCAGCGTACAAAATTGAAATACCGGTTTTCCAATGGTGCGGTCAGCGATACATCCGTGTTTCATGTAATGTTTATAATACTGATCAACAGGTGGAATACTTCCTTAATGCACTTCGCAGTTTGATTTAAATTTCAGCCATCGAATCATGGCGATGCGCAACCTGTTTCCGTTCATATTATTTATTGTTATGGCGCCGATCTCATTCGGCCAGAAAATATTGTTGTATACCGAAAATGATGATGTGTTTGCCTCTGCAAATCCGTTTACAATTGAAGAAGATAATGTGGTGTTCTGGCAAAGAGATCTGGTATTGATGACCATACCGATCATTTCTCTGGAGGAAATTCGTTATGCTGAAAAATCCTATAAACCTGCAGGTGTTCCCTGTGTGATGTTTGGTAAGTTCCTAATGGCTACCGTTTTGGGAGCATCAGTTGCGGGCCAGCCGGACTATACGTTTTCGGGTCTTTCCGCAGGGCTGGCTTTTTACCTGACCGGAAAAGGACTGAACTTTTTTGGGGCAAAATTTGGCAGGGATGTTATTTATTATGATATTGATCAGCTGGATTTATCCGCTCGAAAAATGATTCTTAGTTCCATCAGCATGGATCTGGAAAAACGGAAAACGCATAATTATCGCAGTGAGTTCCATTATGGCCCCGAAGGGAAAAAACGGAACTTTCTGGGCTTTAGCTGGGATGGGAAAAAGCCATGGAAAAACAGGAAAAAAGCCAAGAAAAAGATATTGCGATTTTCTTTCTTTTAATATGCATTTTAAATCTGTGCTATGTATCCTGACGGCTTTAAAATATGAATCAGAACCAATCATTGACCATTATGGATTGGCACGGGACAAGACATTTGATTTTCCGGTTTTCAGATCCGGTTCCTTGGTACTCCTGGGCATTGGTGTTGGTAAAAAATTCATTAAAACTAGAATTTGTGAGTTCTATGCACAAAAACAGGGCGACGAAGAATACCAGTTTGTCAATATTGGTATTGCCGGCGGAAATCCAGCAAGTACAGCCCTGGGAGTATGCTATATGGTAAACAAGATCTATGATGAACGTGATAAAATATATTATTACCCAGATCTGCCTGCGAGGCATCCCTTTCAGGAAAGGGCAATTGTCACTGTGGAACAGGGGATCATTAATGGCGGCTCGGAATATGCTGAATTGGTGGACATGGAATCATCTGGGATCTTCCAGGTTTGCCGGGCATTGGTTCCGGAACAAAGGCTTGCTTTTATCAAAATTGTGTCGGATCATATGGACTTAAATAAAGTAGAGTTTAAAAAAAATATAATATCTAAACTTATTTCAAATAATATGAATACAATAGATTCTTTTCTTAAATCCTGCTATTTTGAGGAATATTAATGCGTGACAAAAAATTAATAATTCCATGACATTCAAGATCCTTTTTTTTACTGTTACTGTTATATTTATTATTGGGGGTCTGGTTCTGGCTCTGATCTATCGATTAAATGAAGACAAGGATAATTCATGACGGTCATTTTGTTATTAAAGAGCAACAGGTTTTTCTTTCCAGCTGGTATTATCTAAGATTTTATGGATTACTGTTACAAATTTCCGGGAATTATTTTCATACTTCTATCCTTATGCCCTGCCGTATCTGCTCAAGGTGATTTTAATCTTGAGGACCTGAACCCGAATTCTGCAACGTATGGCGACACAATCGGACCCGCGGATTATCTTGGAGATATTTGCATCGTATTTTTTGGCCATGAGTCCTGAGGAACCTGCAGGAGCCGGTTCGGCTTTTTAAATTCTGTTTATCTTGATTTGATGTCCATGGGTGTTGGTGATGTGGGTATGATTGGAGTGGGCAAGGATATTTACAACAATGACTTGGATCAAATGGTAGATGGCAGGATTCTTCCCTGGGTTGAAGACGTACAGGCAAATGATTACCCCGTTTGGACCGACTATATGGCGGTGCAGCGAAGCACTTATATTTTTAACAGAGATGGAGAATTGATCCATAGTTTTGATATTACTACTTATGATCCTAATGAACCGGATGATTATACTAATATGGTCAATTTAATTCTGGAATACTTAGGTACCAAAAATGATATAGAAATTTTACCCGGTGATTTTGTTTTATACCAAAATTATCCTAACCCATTCAATCCGTCCACCACGATCGAGTTTGATGTTTACATTGGGATAGAGCGTACAATGTCTTTGCAAATTATTGATATCACCGGTCGTATATTGGAAACACTCGTTAGTCAGGATCTGGAACCGGGAAACTACAAGTTCAAATTCAACGGATCCGTTCATCCCAGCGGAATGTATTTTATTAAACTATCAACTGAAGATCATGTTGAGATCAAGAAAGCGATACTTGTTAAATAGATTATTTATTTTCCAAATTTTCGTTAGTCTGCTGCCTGCATCGGATAGAGGAAAATTAATAATGTCATCCTCGTCTGTAAATTTTTCCAGTATTGAATTTGAAGTAATTGCAAAAGGAGAATCCAATAACCGTTTCATTTGGCTGCATGGTGATGAACAGACCGCAAACCTCGCCATCCGGCATCATTTGAAACATTATGATGGAACTGCATTCTTGGTAAAAAGCAACGCGCGGGAGGTGCCTTATCGGGATACTAAGATTGATCCAAACCGGATATTCTCCAGATCGGGCTCCTTCAAAGCGATAAAAAAGTTTAAGCCAGAATGGGCACCTGGTACCATAAAGGTAGCATTGGATGAACTGGACCAAAACCGAAAAGAATTCCTCACAAAACTTTTTCCGGATTCAGGCGGTGTTTTGATAGCTGTTCATAACAATTTTCGCGGTTATAATCTAAAATCCGAGTTGGAAAACAGTACCAAAGTTTCATTAAATCCAAAAGAAAACCCCCGTGATTTTATTATTTGTACTGATCTTGACGACTTCGAAAAATTGTCTGTGGGTACTTATAATGTGGTCTTGCAGGATCGCCCCCCAAAGAAAGATAACGGCAGTCTGTCCTGGGCAGCATTTCGGAATGGAATCCGCTATGTGAATGTAGAAACCAGACTGGGCTGGCTGTCGAAGCAGAAAAAAATGCTGGAGTTTGTCGAGGAAAGTTTACAGTGATCGGTAGGGGTCAATGATTCAAAAAATCATTCGCTGGCTGCCTTTGATTCTCTTGATATTCCTTTTTATAATTGACCGGGAAAATATAGTACATGTGGCTACGTATATTTTTGTACTATTGTCTTATACGGGAGTCCTGGTATTGAAAATTTTATATGCAAAAGATAACTGGCATAAAGAGTTTGGGAATGAAAAGTCCGGGAAGGATGCCGCATTGGGAAAATCAGGCGATCTCAAAATCAAAATGAGTGAACAAGCGGTCAATGAAAAAGTTTTATAATCATTTGGAGGAAATCATGAATAAATTAGATATCCGAAGTTTAATGATCGGTGTACTGGGTACAATTTTATTTTTTGTACTCATCGGTGCCACAGAAGATGGCAATCTGGGCGATATAGTGGTCAATTCCATCACGATTCAAGATGATGGACACGGCGGTTTTATTACTGCTTTTAACCAGGATCAAAAAAGAACGCTTTATCTGGGAACCGGGAAGGAACAGAATGGATATGTCCAAACCTATAATAAATATGAACAGCCCACGTCTTATATTGGCTCGAATAGGGATATGGATGGTGTTTTAGTACTCAATGACAGGTACGGCGCCTTAGGATATACACGCTCTGGAAAACATTGAAACTGGGTATATTATTTGTAATTCTGGTTCTCTTTGCTTTTTTAAAGGCCAGAGAACGGTTCCATAAATATAAAGATTAATTGTCATCTGCACAGATCATCCCCTCTCAAGAAAATCAGTTTGAAGAGAGGTCCGAGATATCAGTACTGGTTACCGGAGCTAATGGTTTTTTAGGCAATAATCTCTGTCTCAAACTCCTTGCTGCAGGCCACGAAGTTCGAGCCTTCCGACTGTAACCGGTTATCTCCTTGATCCCATGAAACTGACCTACCCCGGCGGAGTCAATATCATCCATGTTTAAGATGTGGCTCGAGCCCATTTGCTACTGAGGGAAAAGGGGGTTCCCGGGGAGCGGTATCTTGTTTGTGGCGGCAATATGGAGTGGACTTAAACCAGTAGTTCCGGAATATTCTTAAAGCATTCCAGCGATTCCGGATTTGCCAGTGCGTCCCGGTTTGTGACATCTTCACCCTGAATGATCTTTTTTACCGCAATTTCCACTTTTTTTCCATTTATGGTGTAAGGGATATCCTTTATGGCGAGGATTTTTTCCGGTACATGTCTTGGTGAACAATTGGATCGAACAGCTGTTTTTATATTGATTGACAGATCATCTGATAGAATCCCATTGTTTTTTAATTTCAAGAAAAGAATGACCCGTTGATCCCCCTGCCATTCCTGCCCGATGACAAGGCTGTCATCAATTTCAGAAAATGCTTCTACAACCCGGTAGATTTCAGCGGTACCGATTCGTACGCCTCCAGGATTCAATGTGGCATCACTTCGTCCGAAGATGCGGATGCCGCCATATTCATTCACTTCAATAAAATCACCATGGCGCCAGACGCCGGGATAGTGATCAAAATATGCCTTTTGGTATTTTGACCCATTTTCATCATCCCAGAAATAAATGGGCATGGATGGGAAAGGAGATTTGCAAACTAACTCACCTTTTTGATTGATCATGGACTGTCCAGCAGGACTATAAGCATGAACATCCATCGCCAGGCCGCGGCACTGCAATTCTCCACGATAGACCGGCAGCATGGGGTTTGCCGCTGCAAAACAGGAAATGATATCCGTGCCCCCGGATATGGATCCAAGTAAAATGTCACTTTTTATGTGCCCATATACATAATCAAAATTTTCATCCACCAAAGGTGAACCCGTGGAAAGAATTGCTCTTAAATTTGAGAGATCTGAATTTTCTCCAGAGCGGACATTTGCATCATTGCAGGCGTCGATAAATTTTGCGCTTGTACCAAAGATCGTAATGCCCAGTTCACCAGCCATATCCCACATGGCATTCTTATCCGGATAGAATGGGGAGCCATCATAAAGGACAACTGTTGCGCCCACGGCAAGGGAACTGACCAGCCAGTTCCACATCATCCATCCGCAGGTTGTAAAATAAAAAATTGTATCCGCACGGGTGAGGTCACAATGCAAACGCAATTCTTTCATATGCTGTAGCAGTGTTCCCCCTGCTCCATGGACAATGGACTTTGGCAATCCTGTGGTACCGGATGAATACAAAATATATAGCGGATGATCGAAAGGGAGCTGGTCAAATATAAGCGGTTCGGGATCAGAAGCGATAAAATCCTGATACAGGACTGCATTTCCAATATCTGCTATATCGAATCCTGATTTCAGGTATTCCACAATGACAACTTTCTCTATGCTTGGCAGATCTTTAAGAATGCCCTTTAACTTTGCCAGGGTATCAAATTCTTTGCCGTTATAATAATAACCATTCGCTGAAAAAATAATTCGCGGCCCAATCTGGGAAAACCTGTCCAAAACACCTTTAATGCCAAAGTCCGGTGAAGATGAGCTCCAGACAGCACCAATGGAGGCTGCTGCCAGCATGGCAATGACAGCCTCAGGCATATTGGGCATGAACCCGGCAATGCGATCCCCTTTTTGAATACCGAATTCTCTAAGAGCGTGGGCCAATTTTTCAACTTCAGAAAATAGTTCACTGTAAGTTATGGAGCGTACGGGTTGTCCTTCCCCTTTAAATACGATGGCCTGCTGTTCGTCTCTGTAGCGCAGCAGATTCTCAGAAAAGTTAAGTTTTGCTCCAGAAAACCATTTTGCCCCGGGCATTTTCGTTATATCATCTACTACGGTTGAGTAGGGAATTGAATGCTTTATATCGGTGTGATCCCAGATCTGGCTCCAGAAATCCGGAATATGATTTACAGACCAGTTAAATAATTCATCGTAAGAATTCATATCCAAATCATATACCTGGTTTACACGGTACATAAACTGTGCCATCTGGGTTTTACCAGGTTCAGGCGGATTCCATAGGATGTTTTTCATTTAACCAGCCAGTATTTATACACAAATTCAAAGTAGATTTTACATTTATATACAAATTCAAAGTAGATTTTACATCTGTATTTTAAAATCGAAATGGATTTTTCTGGGAAAATCAGGATAGAAATATAAAACTTTGGTAAATAGATAATATTGATAAAAATTATTAAGATTCGACCCTTTTTATCTAATATAAATAAATGAAAATAGCATTTCTTACCGCTGGCGGCATTGCACCCTGTTTATCAGCAGCTATTGGTGCCCTCATCGAAAAATATAATACACTGGCACCCGATGCCGATATGATTGGTTATTTACACGGTTATCGCGGCCTGCTTTTGGGAAAATCAATCCAATTCCCGGAGTCAGTCAAATCCAGATTTGATATCCTCTATGATTTCGGCGGAAGCCCCATTGGCAACAGCAGGGTAAAGCTGACCAATGCGGCGGATTGTGAAAAACGCGGATATGTCCAGACAGGTGAGGATCCACTGAAGGTAGCGGCAACTCAATTGACCAGAGATAAAGTGGATATCCTGCATACCATTGGCGGAGATGATACCAATACCATGGCAGCCCGGCTTTCCTCCTATTTAAAAAATAACGGGTACGATCTCACCGTTGTCGGCCTTCCTAAAACTGTAGATAATGATGTATTTCCCATTACACAAACATTAGGTGCCTGGACCGCGGCGGAGCAGGGTGCCGTCTTTTTTGAAAATATTGTCAACGAAAATACGACCAGCACTCGGCAATTGATCATTCACGAAGTTATGGGGCGCAATTGCGGCTGGCTCACTGCACAAACGGCATACGATTACCGTGAAAGAATGAAACAAAGAATTTTTCTCCCTGAACTTCTGGTTGACCAGCAACGATGGGATATAGATGCGGTTTACATCCCTGAAAAAGATTTTGATTTTCAGACTGAAACGGACCGTTTAATTAAAAAGATGGATGAAAAAGACGGCATAAACATTTTTCTCAGTGAGGGTGCCGGCCTGGATACCATCGTGCGTGAAATGGAAGCTAAAAGTGAAAATGTCCCCAGGGATGCTTTTGGCCATGTTCGTCTGGATGAGATCAACCCCGGCCAATGGTTTGCAAAACAGTTTGCAACGGAACTTAATGCGGAAAAGGTACTGGTCCAAAAAAGCGGTTATTTCGCACGATCTGCAAAACCAAACCAAAAAGACCTTGAACTAATCAAAAAATCAGCCTTTTTCGGAGCGGAAAAAGCTTTGAATAAAGAAAGCGGTGTTGCTGGACTGGATGATGAAAAAAATTCGGAATTGGGCTTAATTGATTTTCATAGAATAAAAGGCGGCAAACCTTTTGATGCTTCTATCAATTGGTTTCAAAGTCTATTAAATGATATCGGACAACAATAAAACAAAAAGGAACTATATGTCTTATTCGTTAAAACCCGGCGTGGTCGCCGGAGATGATTATAAAACATTGTTAAAAGCGGCGAAAGAAGAAGGGTATGCACTACCGGCTGTGAATGCAGTGGGAACCAATACCGTGAATGCCGTTATGGAAGCGGCAGCAAAGAATAAAGGGGATATTATTATTCAATTTTCAAACAGTGCTGGGCAGTTTTATGCGGGAAAAGGGTTGGAAGACAGTTTTGAAGCCAAAGTTTTTGGCACAATTTCTGCCGCCCATCACATTCACCTGCTGGCTGAAAAATATGGCATTTGCGTGGTGCTCCATACGGATCATGCCAACAAAGGCTTAATCCCGTGGGTTGACGCATTGATAGATCACAGTGAAGCACATTTTGAAAAAACAGGTAACCCACTCTACAGTTCGCACATGTTGGACCTTTCTGCTGAAGATATTGATTTTAATCTGTCAGAATGTGAACGTATGCTGAAGCGGATGTCACCCATTGGTATGAGCCTTGAAATTGAACTTGGTGTTACCGGCGGCGAAGAAGACGGGGTTGGTTCCGATGATGATATTGGCGCCGATAACCCATTGCTTTATACGCAACCGGAAGATTGCCTGCGTGCGTATGAATTACTCTCACCCATTGGCCATTTCAGCCTGGCGGCTTCCTTTGGGAATGTGCACGGTGTCTATAAGCCCGGCAACGTAAAACTTCGGCCGGAGATTTTGAAAAATTCTCAAGAACTCGTTCAGAAAACCTGCGGTACCGGGTCTAAACCGTTGGACTTAGTTTTTCATGGCGGTTCCGGCTCGGAAAAATCAAAAATAACTGAAGCCATCTCATACGGTGTTTTCAAAATGAATATTGATACGGATACGCAATTTGCTTTTGCAAAAGCAGTAGGTAAATACGTGGAAGAAAATGCAAAAGCATTTCGATACCAGATCGATCCGGAAGAAGGAACACCTTATAAAAAACAGTATGATCCTCGGAAATTCCTAAGGCTGGCGGAGGAATCCATGGTAGAAAGGCTGGATGAAGCATTTGCGGACCTTGGTTCCGCAGGTAAATCTTTGGCCCAATAGTTGCTAAAAGTCTTTTGAAAAAAGTCTTGTCCATCGGGCTCATAACCTGATTGGAGCTTTATTGATTCTAAGCGGAGTTTTTTGTTTGTGGAAGGATGGGTAGAATTATAAGAGCGTTCACCCACTAAATGTGATGTTATATAAAGAGAAAACCCCACATTAGTGGGGTTTTCCTTAGTATATCAATATATTTCTAATTATCCATCATATTTTTACCAACCAATATCTGCCACACGCTATTAAGCAAGACTGAAATCATTAAAGATAAAAACATGGGCATGATACTTGCCATACTGGTAAAGTTGATATTAAAAAGAGTATTCACAAAGGTTAAAATTAGTATTAGGCTTACAACGGCTGAGGCCTTTAAAAGAATATCATTAGCATATCCTTTAGCAACAAGTGACCATACGAATAGCGCAGTACCTAGCCATATAACCGTCCCAAAATTAATCCAGATGCCAAACTGAAGCAGAAACCAATTTGCGGTCTCGGCTATTGATCCTCCTGCAACAGCGCTTTGTGCGCCAAAAAGCATAGAAATATCAAAACACCATGCCAGTGCATTCCCAAAACTGCCAAAAACTACTAGAAATGCGCCCATACCCATTAAAGCATTTTTTTCTTTACTCTGCTCAATGCTGTTTAATGTATAGACAGCGTATGCAAGAAGGGCAGCCGATAATGTACCCATCCAGGCAAAGAGACGACTTTGCGCCCCACCATCAATTGTAGTTTGGTAGAAAAAGTCTAAAATAGGCGCCCCTTCTTCAGGATTTCCTCCTAAAAGGACGCCTACAATAATAGGTATGAAGTTTAATATAGCTCCCACTATAAAACAGATACCTGCTAGTTTATTTTGGCTCATGGTTTTCTCCTTTTGTTTTGTATAAAAAGACTATCAGAGAGAAAATTGATAGTTATTAATATATGATAATATAAATCTAAACTAATTACTATAGCGCAGAATTCTCAATATCATCAGGCAGCAATTACATCAAGCCCCACATTCGCGGGGTTTTTTGTTTGTGGGAGGATGGGTAGATTTGAATATGGTTAGGTATTCTCATGTACTGTTTTTTTCTCTTTCTTTAATTTATGCACAACCACAATTACAGACGTTTACCATCAATAATGAAACCAGGCAATACTATTTATATACTCCGGACTCACTGGGACCAGGCGTTCCACTGATATTTGTTTTACACGGTTATTCGAGCTCAGCAGCTTCTATTATGAACTATTCGAATATGAATCAAATTGCAGACGAGAATGGATTCGTGGTGTGTTACCCTCAGGGCCTCATTGATGATACGGGTTATGCATTCTGGAATGTGGGCTATTCTTTTCACCCCAATGAGACAGTTGATGATGTAGAATTTTTATCAGAATTGGCCCATTTTCTTCAGGTGGAATATGGCCTCAGTAGCTATAATACGTTTAGTACTGGAATGTCGAA
>Ga0208639_1001451_pt1 | contig 15452 bp, 9 predicted proteins | sample ETNtaG_33_FD_185772 | JGI IMG/M metagenome (GOLD analysis project Ga0208639, IMG submission 185772) | Marine microbial and viral communities from oxygen minimum zone, Eastern Pacific Ocean - ETNP201310SV76 (SPAdes) (version 2) | ecosystem: Environmental > Aquatic > Marine > Oceanic ...
TGTCCAAGAATTCATCAAATATTTTGATGACAACTTTTTAACTCGTGAAATATCTTTTATTTCAATTTCACCAAATTCTGAATGAGAATATTCTTGTTTTATTTTATTATCTTTTTTATTTTCATTTTCAATCTTCTCATTTGATTTTGTTGATACAAATAACTTAATATCATCCTCAGTTACTCTTCCTTTTCTTTTACTACCCAAAACTTTATTTATATCTACTCCTAGTTCTCTTGCAAATTTTCTTACTTTTGGTGAAGCGGAAGTTGCTGCAGAAAAATCCTTAATTATTAAATTTGAAACTTTAATATCTTTTTTTGACATCTTATAATTTTGTTGGCATTGGTTTGTCAGAATCTATTTTATATTTTTTTATTGCTTCTTTGGCATATTTAGAAGCTATAAGTTGCTCTTTAGCTAAAATACTCAATCCATAAGCAACCACATGTTCTTTATCAACTTCAAAAAATTTTCTTAAATTTTTTCTCGTATCACTTCTACCAAAACCATCTGTCCCTAAAGAGTAAAAACTTTTATTTACATATGGTCTAATTTGATCTGAGTTCATTCTCATATAATCTGAAGCAGCTAATATAGGACCTTCCGTTTTACCTAAACATTTTTCAACATAAGATTTTTTAGGTTCTTTATCAGGATTTAAAAGATTAAATCTTTCAACTTCCAAACCATCTCTTCTTAATTCATTAAAACTTGTAACACTCCAAACTTCACTATCTATTTGATACTCTTTCTGTAAGATCTCAGCACCAGCTATCATTTCTCTTAAAATTGCACCTGAACCCAAGAATTGGATTTTTGTTTTTTTATATTTATTAAACTCCTTAATTTTGTACATCCCTTTTAAAATTCCCTCTTCACAAGATTTATCTTTTGGCATAGAGGGGTGTGAATAATTTTCATTCATAGTTGTTATGTAAAAGAAAACGTTTTCTTTTTTTTCATGCATTCTTCTCAATCCTTCTCTGAAAATAACCGCAAGTTCATAGTGAAAAGTTGGGTCGTATGATACACAATTAGGTATTGTAGATGCCAATAAATGACTATGACCATCCTGATGCTGTAAACCTTCACCTGCTAATGTTGTTCTTCCTGCTGTTGCGCCTATTAAAAATCCCCTTGATTGACTATCTGCACCAGCCCAAGCAAAATCACCTATTCTTTGAAAACCAAACATCGAGTAAAAAAGATAAATAGGTATCATTTCAATATCGTGGTTTGTGTAAGAAGTTCCTGCCGCTATCCATGATGACATTGCTCCAGCTTCATTAATCCCTTCTTCTAAAACTTGCCCACTTTTTTCTTCTCTATAAGAACTTAATTGGGCAGAATCTTCAGGTTCATATTTTTGACCTTCATGAGCATATATACCAATCTTTTGAAAAAAACCCTCCATACCAAATGTTCTAGCTTCATCAGGAATAATAGGAACCAATCTTGGTGCAACGTTTTTATCTCTTAATAAGTTTGTTAACATTCTTACTAAAGCCATTGTTGTAGACATTTCTTTAGTTCCCGTCGACACTTTCATATTATCAAAAATATCTTTTGGGGGTGCTTTAATAGGTTTTGCATAAGTAGTTCTCTCTGGAATAAAACCTCCAAGCTGAAGTCTTTTTTCTTTAATATATTTTATTTCTGGAGAATTTTGATCTGGTTTATAATATTCAATATTTTTTACTTGTTGGTCAGTTAAGGGGACGTCAAATCTATCCCTGTAATACATCAAATCATCTATATCTAGTTTCTTTGTTTGGTGTGTTGTGTTTACACTTTCTCCACCTTTGCCCATCCCATAACCTTTTATAGTTTTTGCAATTACAACTGTTGGACTTCCAACATTTTTTGATGCCTTATCGTAAGCTGCAAAAACTTTATGAGGGTCGTGGCCTCCTCTGTTCAATCTCCAAATATCTTTATCCGATAGACTTGATACTAGTTCATTAGTCTCTGGATATTTGCCAAAAAATTTTTCTCTTACATAGGCACCGTCTCTTGCTTTCATTGCTTGATATTCACCATCAACTGTTTCGTTCATAACTTTAACGAGATGCCCTGTTTTATCATTTGCTAATAATGAGTCCCAATAAGAACCCCATATTACTTTTATTACATTCCATCCAGCACCTCTGAAAATTCCTTCTAATTCCTGTATGATTTTTCCATTACCACGAACTGGTCCATCTAATCTTTGTAAATTACAATTAACTACAAAAATTAAATTATCTAATTTCTCTCTTGCAGCTAAGCCAATTGCCCCTAAAGACTCGGGTTCATCCATCTCTCCATCACCTAAAAATGCCCAAACTTTTCTACCTTCATCTTTAATCAAACCTCTATTAATCAAATATTTCATGTATCTTGCTTGATAGATTGCTAACATTGGTCCTAATCCCATTGATACAGTTGGGAATTGCCAAAAGTTTGGCATCAACCATGGGTGTGGATAAGAAGATAAACCACCAGGGTTAACTTCTTGTCTAAAACTATCTAGTTGTTTTTCATTAAGTCTACCTTCAAGAAAAGCTCTGGCATACATACCGGGTGCACTATGTCCTTGAAAATAAACTAAATCTCCTCCAAACTTATTATTCTTCGCTCTCCAGAAATGATTCATTCCTACATCGTATAGAGTCGCTGCAGATGCAAATGTTCCTATATGGCCTCCAAGTTCAGGGAACTTTTTATTAGCTCTCACCACCATTGCTGCTGCATTCCATCTAATTAATGATCTAATTCTTCTTTCTATATTCTGATCACCGCTAGACTTTTTTTCCGCGTTGACTGGAATTGTATTTATATAAGGAGTGTTTTGAGTATACGGAATATTAACACCTTCCATATAAGCTTCATTAATTAATTCTTTAATTAAATAATGGGCTCTTTGGTTACCATCTTTTTCAATTACTGCTGAAAGAGACTCGAGCCATTCATTGGTCTCTAATGGATCTATATCGCCACCTTTTACAACTTGAATTATTTCAGGTTTTTCTTTTTTTTTAATTTGAGGTTTATGTTCTTGAGTTTTCTTTAATGCATTTTCTGCTTCTTGGATTAAATTTTCAGTATCTTTTGGAATAACTTTAGATGTAGAAGATGATTGATTAGAATTTGATATATTAAGAATTAAATCTCCTTTTGAAACTTTATCTCCAACTTTTACTTTAATAGACTCTATCTTGCCCGAAAATGTTGATGGTATTTCAACACTAGATTTGTCACTTTCAATGGTAACAACTGGATCATTTTTTTTAATTTGTTGTCCCTCTTTAACTAAAAGTTCAATCACCTCTACTTTTTCAAAATCACCTATGTCAGGAACTAATAATTTTACAGTCATTTATTTTTTTATCTTATACACCATAAAAATGTACTTAATTGCAAATTTTAACACATTCTGTCCAATTTTTTGACACTCTTTAAGTACACACTTCAAAAATGATTAAAAAGTTATTAAATATACTTATTCAACCAAAAGTTAGCACATATATAGATGCTAAAACATGGATACAAAAAATTTTATTAGAAGAGAAATACGGAAAAATTAATTCTTAAACTCTCTCAATACATAAGGCTATACCCATTCCACCACCTATACAAAGCGTTGCACAACCTTTATTTTTATTTTGTCTTTTCATTTCATGTATCAATGTTACTAATATTCTAGCTCCTGAAGCTCCAATAGGATGACCAAGAGCAATGGCTCCTCCATTTACATTTACTTTATTTTGATCAATATCTAGTTCACGAATTACCGCTATACTTTGGGCTGCAAAGGCTTCATTAATTTCAAATAAATCAATTTCATCTAAATTCCATTTTGCTTTTTTGATTGCTTCACGAACAGCTTCTATCGGTCCTAAACCCATTAAAGAAGGATCCAACCCAACAGAAGCCCAAGATACAATTTTCGCTAATGGCTTAATTGATTTTTTTTCTGTTTCTTCTAAAGTAGTTAATAATAAAGCTGCAGCACCATCATTTATTCCTGAGGAATTTCCTGGAGTAACAGTTCCATTTTCTTTAAAAACAGTTTTTAATTTTTCTAAATCAGATAATTTTAAACCAACTCTTGGATGTTCATCTTTATCAAGTATATTTCCACTTTGATTTATTTTTATTAATTCTTCATCAAATTTATTATTAATGATTGCCCTTTGTGTTTTTTTTTGAGAATCTAATGCAAATTCATCTTGTTCCTGTCTCGATATATTAAATTTTTTTGCAACATTTTCTGCTGTTACACCCATGTGGTAATTATTAAATGCATCTATTAAGCCATCATTAATCATTGTATCCACTAATTTTTCTTCTGAAATTTTTTTGTCCTCTCTATAAAAAATTGAGTGTGGAGCTATTGACATATTTTCTTGACCTCCAGAAATTACATTTTTTACATCTCCTAATTTAATTGATTGATAGCCTGAAATCACTGCTCTAAGTCCAGACCCACATACTTGATTAACTAAATGGCTTGGTTTTGAAATTGGGATACCTGCATTTATTGCAGCTTGTCTTGCTGGGTTTTGTCCACCTCCAGCGGTTAATACTTGACCCATAATAACTTCGTCGATTTCGTCTTCATTAAATTTGGATTTTTTCAAAACTTCTTTTATAACTATTGATCCAAGCTGATCAGCTTTTATATGTTTTAATGAACCCTTATAGGTACCTATTGGTGTTCTAACCGCACTCACAATAACTACTTCTTTTGATTTATCGCTCATAAAATTTTAAATTTGTCTTATCATTAAAATATACTAAAAATTAATATACTATAATTAAATAAAATTGAAATGCGCCTGTAGCTCAATTGGATAGAGCGCTTGGCTACGGACCAGGAGGTTCTGGGTTCGACTCCTAGCAGGCGCACCATTAAAGGATTAAATATGTTTAAATGGTTATTGAAATCTTCACTACAAATGTCAGTAATATATTTCTTTATAATTATTTTTATAATTTTGTTAATCTTAACTTTTGTATTATAAAAAATTATGTCTAAAGAATTTAAACAAATAAGTTTAAAGCCAGGATTTATGAAACATAATGGTGGAGTTATGTTTAGGAATATTTCTGATACAGAATACGAATTTGAATCTACTATAAATGAAAATCATTTAAACGCCGCAGATATTACCCATGGAGGGTATTTGTCTGCTCTAGTAGATGCGGGAGCTGGGACAGCTGCACATCGATCAGCCGATAATACACCATGTGTAACAATTTCATTGGATTTAAAATTTATAGGCACATCAAAAATTGGAGATAAAATTATTGGACATGTAAAAATTTTAAAAAAAACTAAAACACTTGTATTTTTATTTTGTGAATTGAAATGTAATAATAAAATTATCACTTCAGCTTCTGGAGTTTGGAAAATTTTAAAAGTTAAAACTTCAAATTTTGGACCTGGTGGCTAGACTTCCCCTTCTTGAGTTGAAATATCCAAATATAAATAAAAGTAAAATTGCCAAAGGATAAATTATAGTTTTTGAAGGTCTGTTAGCATTTTCTATTTTAAATTCATTTATATAATCTCCTATTTCAAAACCACTTTTTTTAGCTTTTCCATTCCATTGAAGTGTATCAACAATAAATCTATTATTTTCTTTAACAATGTTCATCCCATAGTCCTCAATATTATACCTTGTTTCAAAAGAATTTTTATCAATCACAAATAGCTTATATCTTTCACCATATTCAGTAATACGGGTTACTTTAAAACGGACTTCTTTTTTAGGATCTAATTTTATTTCGTTAATTTTATTCATCTCAATATATTCATATTTAGGATAAAACTTATTTAAAACAAATTCTGGTGAAAGTAATGATATTGAAATAAATAAAAATACAATGATCTCATACCACTTTAATCTATTAATAAACCAACCTTGGGTAGCTGATGTAAAAACTAGAATACCAGCTAATGAAGTAACAATTACCATTAACCCATGCCAAATATTTTCTACTCCTATTAATAATAATTCGTGATTAAAAAGAAAAACAATTGGTAAAATTCCTGTTCTCAAACTATACCAAAAAGCTTGAACGCCAGTTCTTAATGGGTCTCCACCAGATATTGCTGCTGCGGCATAAGAAGCAAGACCAACTGGTGGTGTTACATCAGCCATTAATCCAAAATAAAAAACAAATAGATGAACTGCAATTAAGGGAAAAATAAATCCAGAAGCATTTCCAACATCAACTAAGACTGTTGCCATCAAAGATGCAACTACTACATAATTTGCAGTTGTTGGTAGACCCATTCCTAATAAAAGACATAAGATAATTGTTAAAAATAGTAAGATTACAACATTATCTTTTGCAATTGACTCAATGACGATTATTAAATTAGTACTTAAACCAGTTGACCCAACTGCACCAACGATAATACCTGCTGTTGCTATCGCTATTCCAACACCAACCATATTCAAAGCGCCTTTTTCAAATCCTACGATTGTTTGATTAAACCAGACTTTTAAACCATTTTTAAAATCATGCTCTTTAATAATTTTGTTAATTAAGTTTACGATTATAAGAGAAATGGTTGCATAAAAAATTGAATATGATGCTGTAAATCTTAAATAAACTAGCATGTAAATTAATACAAAAATTGGGATTAAAAAATGTAAACCTGATAAAAAAGTTTTTTTTAAATTTGGCACATCTGAATCTTCCATACCTTTCAAATTCAACTTTAGAGCCTCTAAATGTGATATATAAAATAATGCTATATAAGAAATTATAGCAGGTAAAAATGCATGCTTTACCACCTCAAAATAAGTAACACCAATAAAACTTGCCATTACAAATGCCGCTGCCCCCATGACAGGTGGCATTATTTGACCATTAACAGATGAAGACACCTCAATTGCTCCTGCTTTCTCTTTAGAAAAACCAGTCTTTTTCATTATGGGAATTGTAAAAGTTCCTGTAGTAACTGTATTTGCAATTGAAGACCCTGAAATCAAACCAGTCATTCCTGATCCAAGAATAGCAGCCTTAGCTGGACCACCTTTCATTTTTCCAACCATTGCAAAAGCTAAATCTAAAAAATATTTACCTCCACCAGCTGTTTCAAGAAGTGCTCCAAATAATACAAATAAAAAAATAAAATCAACAGATACCCCAATTGGTATTCCAAATATTGCTTCTTGATCTAACCATTGAAAACCAACTAACCTATTTAATGATAGTCCTCCATGAGAAATGATTTCTGGTGCATATCTTCCAAAATACGAAAATAACAAAAAACAAATAGCTATAATTACCAAAGGTAAACCAATTGCTCTTCTTGTTGCTTCTAAAAGAATTAAAATTCCAAAACTTCCAATTATTAGCTCAATAGGTAAATTAAAATTTTCACTAATATTTATACTTAATAAAACTCCTCCTCTATCAACTAGTTGATCATAAAAAAAATAAATATAAAGACAAGAAAGTGTGCCTATAAAACTAATAATTATATCTGTAATTGAAATTTTTTTTCCTTTTGAAATTGGATAAATTAAAAAAGCTAAACATAAAGCAAACCCTAAATGGATAGCTCTTGCAGGTAATCCCTTAAACATTCCAAAATTAAGCAAAAAAGGAAATGGAGAAGCATACCACAATTGAAATAGAGACCAAATGATTGCAATAGCTGCAACCACTTTTAAATGTATCCCCGTTAGATTTCTCGTGGGAGATAAATCTTCATTTATTTTACTTTTAATTTTTTCACTAAAAGAATGACTCATTGATCTTATCTTATCATAAAAAAAAGGCCCGGTAAAAATACCAGGCCTTTTAATTTAGTTTAAAATCTAGATTACATTAATCCAGCTTCTTTATAGTATTTAATTGCACCTGGATGTAATGGAGCAGATAAACCATCTTTAATCATGTTTTTCTTTTCCAAAAATCCAAAAGCAGGATGTTGTTTTTTGAAATCATCAAAATTTTCCATCACAGCTTTTGTTACTAAGTAAACTAACTCTTCAGAAACTGAAGCACTAGTAACTACAGTAGCTTTAACACCAAATGTAGTAGCATCTTTTTTTTGATTTGTATAAGTTCCCTTAGGGATTACTGCTTTGGCATAATAATCTGCACCACTAATTAAACCTTGTACCTCTGAACCAGTTAAATTAATTGGTGAAGCTTTTGCTGCACAAGTTGCTGCTTGTTCCATAGCTCCATTAGGAAAACCTACAGAATAACCAAAAGCATCTATTTTACCATCACACAAAGCCTTTACCTGTTCTGATGAAGTAAGTTCAGTTGTTGATTTAAAGAAACTATTATCAACTCCCATTGCTTTCATAAGTTCTTCCATAGTTCCTCTTTGTCCAGAACCAGGGTTACCAATGTTTACAACTTTTCCTTCTAAGCCAGCAAAGTTCTTGATTTTTGCTTTTTTTCTAGCCCAAATTTGGAAAGGTTCGTTATGAACTGAAAATACAGCTCTTAGATCACCAAATTTTTTACCTTCCCATTTGCTTGATCCATTAACTGCATGATATTGCCAGTCTGACTGAGCTACACCAAATTGAAACTCACCAGCTTTAATTTGACCGATGTTATAATTTGATCCACCAGTTGATGGAGCTGTACATCTGTAAGCTTTAGCAGTACCTTTTTTTCTTCCATGTTCAGCACTTATTGCTGATTTATGTAACATTTTACATATAGCGTTACCTGTTTGGAAATATACTCCAGTAGGTCCACCTGTTCCTATCGTGAAGAACTCTGCTGATTTTGCAATACCCATAAAAGATAAAGACGCTACAAAAATTAGCAAAGCACTAGATAGAGATGTTATTATTTTTCTCATTTTTTCTCCTTTGTATAGCTTTATTTATATGTAAATTGTAACAGGAAATTAAGGTCTTTGTATAGTAAGTATTTTATATTGACTCAGACCATTTTTTTAATTTATCTACACCCTCTACAACTTTTGGTGCTAAATTTTTAATTAATTCGTTATCTTTAAAATTGTTTTTTTTACGTGCTTTCATAAAATTATTTCCATCAAAATCTGTAAAACTTAATCTGGCTAACATTCTTTTTTTATCAAAACCAAAGTCAGATCCAGGTAATAACACTACTCCAGTTGTTTCAAGAATATTCTTACACATTTCTGATGATGAGTTGAATTTTGCACTAATGAATTCAGGCATTAAATAAAAACCTCCTTGAGGCTTATTTATTAAAACTTTGTTAGAGCTTAGATTTTCATAAACGTAGTTTCCAACAGCTTTAAGAATTTCTCTTGAAGATTTTATATAATTATTATGGTCACCTTTGTATGCTTGAATTGCAGCATATTGAATGGGCGCACTAACAGCTGAAAAAGTTTCACTCGCTAAGACATTTAAAGTATCTTTAATAATTTTTAAGTTTTCAGGTATAATAAAATATCCTAATCTCCAACCTCCAGCACCACACCATTTACTTAAACCTGTACTAATAATTGTTTTTTCTGGGCAAAAATTTGAAATTGATTTGTAATTGTTATTAAAACTAAGTTCAGAGTAAATTTCATCAGATAAAATTATTAAGTTATATTTCTTCATAACTTCACTTATTTCCTCTAAATTTTCACAGATTTGACCAGAAGGATTATTAGGAGAGTTTAAAAATAATAAATAATTCTTTTTTTTATTTTTCAAAATAATTTCTTCAATTTCAGATCCAGTTGGAAACCAATTATTTTCTCTTTTTGTTTGAAGCATTTTAATTTTATTTCTACCAATAATTGCTTGGGGTGCATAAGAAACCCAGCTAGGTATTGGAAGTATAATTTCACCATCAAAAATCACATGCAATAAAAACATTAATTCTTTGGAACCTGGTCCTATAACTACATTATCAGGGCTATAATCATAATTTTTTTTAGCTGAAGTGTAATTAGCAACTGATCTTCTTAATTCTGCAAGACCTTGCATTGGCAAATATTTATTCTGATGAGCATTATCTTTTAATTCATTCACAACATCTGTTGGGACCTGAAATGGAGATTGACCAAAACCAAACTTAAAAATTTTTTCTCCCTTTTCTTCGAGCTGTCTAGAAATTTCATTAATCTTTAATGTTGATGATGGTTCTAAATTTTTTACAATATCTTTTAACATTTAATATTTTAATTCTCTCAAATTTTTATATTCCTCTAATACCTCTGGATTTACTAGGGCTTCACTATTTTTTATTTTGTTACCTTCAATAGTACTCTTAACTGCCAATTCTACTATTTTCCCACTTTTGGTTTTTGGAATATCTTTCACAACTATAATTTTATTTGGAACATGTCTGGGCGAAACATTTCTTTTAATTTGTTGTTTAATTTTTTGTAAAAGACTATCATTAATACTGTAATTTTTATTCATAATTATAAACAAAACAATTCTTACATCATTATCCCAAGATTGACCCACAACAATTGATTCTTTAATTTCAAAAAACTTTTCTACTTCAGAATATATTTCTGCAGTTCCTAATCTAACGCCACCAGGGTTTAATGTTGTGTCTGATCGACCATAAATAATAAAACCATCCGTATTTTTTAGCTCTGCATAATCACCATGATGCCAGATATTTTTATATTTATTAAAGTATGCCTTTTTAAATTTGACATTATTTTTATCATTCCAAAATTTGAGAGGCATTGATGGAAAAGGGTTTACACAAACAAGTTCACCTTTTGAATTTTTTAACGATTTCCCCTTATCACTAAATACTCTTACATCTAGCGCTAAACCTTTATTTTGAATCTCACCAAGATGTACTGGTTGATATAAATTTCCTAAAACAAAACAAGAAACAATATCTGTTCCACCTGAAATTGAGGCTAAATGAATATCTTTTTTAATTTTTTTATAAATATAATAGAAACCATCATTTGATAATGGTGATCCAGTTGAACAAATTGTTCTTAATTTTAATAACCTATATTTGTAATTTAAATTAGGTATAAATTTACGCAAAGCATCAATATATTTAGCACTAATCCCTAAAAGAGTTATCTTCTCTTTATCAGCTATTTTTAAAAGTAAATCCTCTTGTTTATACATTGGTGATCCATCAAACAAAACAATTGAAGCTTTAGAAGCAAGTGCTGTTATTAACCAATTCCACATCATCCAACCACATGTGGTAAAATAAAAGGTATTATCTCCTTCTTTAATATCACAATGTAGTTGATGTTCTTTTTTATGTTGAAGTAAAACTCCACCATTTCTATGACAAATACATTTTGGCTTTCCTGTTGTTCCACTAGAGTAAAGAATTGCAAGTTCATGCTCAAAATCAAACTTAGAAAAAATGATATTCGATGACTTTATTTTCATTAACTCAGACCAATACTTAATTTTAACTTTTAATCTAAATTTTTTCTTAATTTTTTTTTGGCCCGGATAACTTGCGATAATGACATATTTAATTGACGGAATTTTTTTAATAATTTCAGGTATTCTTTCTAAAATATTAATTCGTTTTCCATTATAGAAATATTCATTTGTCACAAATAAAACTTTTGGATTTATTTGAGAAAATCTTTCTATCACTCCTTTTGTACCAAAGTCCGGAGAGCAGGAAGACCAAATCGCACCTAAAGAAACTGATGCAATAAATGCCTCTACTGTTTCAATAGTGTTTGGCATGTAAGCAACTATTCTATCTTTTTTTTTAATTTTAATATCTTTTAAAAATTTAAGAATTTTACTTACGTTTTGATTTAACTCATTCCAATTTCTCATTTCTCTAAAACCATTTTCACTAATAAAAGTTGCTGCCTTTTCTTTATTGTTTTTAGATAATAAATTTTCACCAAAATTCAATTTTGAGTTTGGTAAAAAAATATTTTTATAAAAAATCTTTGATTTTTTAATTTTTAACTTACCTTTAGATCCTTTAATTTTTGAAAAATCCCAAAAAATATTCCAGAAATCTTGAGAATTTTTAACGCTCCATTCATGAATTTTCTTATAATCATTTTGAAATTTTTTATTCAATCTTTTTGAAATAAAGTTTTCAAAAGCAAAAAGCTCAGAATTTTTTTTTGTTTTTTTAGATGCTTCCCATAACTTCTGGCTCATAATTTTTTTTAATTAATGTTATAGAAATAATTCTAATTATGTTAAACTAAGTTTAATTAAATAGTAAAATGAGAACTTTTTATCCTCCGATTCGGTCATGTTTTAGTCTATTTTTGTTCTTTGATACTAACAACATCTGGTAGGTAAAAATAAAAGTATACCAAAGATAGAAATGACTAAAAATAAAATTACAGCTGTTCTTGGACCTACAAATACTGGCAAAACTCATTTAGCTATCGATACTATGTTGTCTTTTGACACTGGAATAATTGGTTTTCCTCTAAGATTATTGGCTCGCGAAGTTTATGACAAAGTAATAAAAAAAACTAGTCTAGATAAAGTTGCTTTAATCACTGGAGAAGAAAAAATTATTCCACCTAATGCAAAATATTATTTATGTACTGTTGAGTCTATGCCTATCGACAAGCACTTAGATTTTGTAGGTGTTGATGAAATACAAATGTGTGCAGATCACGAGCGTGGTCATATATTCACTGATAGATTATTAAATATGAGAGGCACTAAATTAACTATGTTGATGGGCTCTAATACTATTAAAAATATTATTTCAAAATTAGATGAAGATATAGAATTTATTAATAGAAACAGATTATCTAAACTTTCATATGTTGGTTACAAAAAAATTTCAAGAATAAATAGAAAAACTGCAATTATAGCTTTTTCAGCAGAAGAGGTTTATGCTATTGCAGAATTAATCAGAAGACAAAAAGGTGGAGCTGCAATTGTAATGGGATCTCTTAGTCCAAAAACAAGAAATGCTCAAGTTAAATTATATCAGTCAGGAGATGTTGATTTTCTAGTTGCAACAGATGCTATTGGTATGGGAATAAATATGGATCTTGATCACATTTATTTTTCCAATCTAAAAAAATTTGATGGAAAAAAATTAAGAAAACTAAATTTATCTGAAATTGGACAGATTGCTGGAAGAGCAGGGAGATATTTAAATGATGGTAGTTTTGGAATTACAGGTGAATGTAAGGAAATTAATGGAGAAAAAGTTAATTTATTAGAAAATCATAAATTTGAAGAAATTCAGTCTCTATTTTGGAGAAACTCTAATTTAAATTTTAACAACCCCTTTGCACTAATAAAATCATTGGATGAAAAACCAAACAAAAAATGGTTAAAAAAAATACACGAATGTGAAGATGAAAAAGCTCTTAAATTTTTCTTAAGAGATAAAAAATTAGAAAATTTTGAATTCAATAACAAAAAGCTAAATCTTTTGTGGGAATGTTGTCAGATACCAGATTTTGTTAAAAAAACTTATGGTAATCACTATGAGGTAATTGCAAATGTTTTTAAATATTTGAGCAGTGAAAAAGGTAAAATTACTGATGATTATATGCATCTTCAACTAATGAAACTAGATAAATTAGAAGGAAATGTAGATTCTTTATCGAATAGAATTGCAAATGTTAGAACTTGGTCTTATGTTTCAAATAAAAATAATTGGATAGAAAATCAAAAATATTGGATAGAAAAAACTAAACTATTAGAAGATAAACTCTCAGATAGACTTCATGAAGAACTTACAAAAACTTTTATTGATAAACGAGCAAGTATTCTTGCTAGAGGTTTAAAACAAGACATGGAATTCGATACTAAAATTTTAAAAAACAATGAGGTAATGATTGATGATCAATTCATTGGCAAAATTAATGGTCTAAAGTTAGAGTTAGATCTAAAAAAAGGAGCACTAGAAACTGATATTAAATCTCTTAAAAAAGCTGCAAGACAAACTGTGGGTCCTGAACTTGAAAGAAGAATTCAAATAATAATTGAAACAGGGTTAATTGAACTACATAATGATTTTAAAATTTATTGGAATAAATCATCAATAGGAAGATTAATACCAGGTAAGGATTACTTAAATCCTAACATTGAAGTATTAGTTGATGATATTTTAGAACAAAACCAAAAAAAAAAATTAATTATTTTTTTAGAAAAATGGTTAAAAAATAAAATTGATACAATTTTGAAAAGTCTTATAGATTTAAAAAATCTAAAAGAAAAAAACTCTTCAATCAAGGCTCTTGCATATCAGCTCTATGAAAACAATGGTGTTCTTAAGAGAGATCAGGTTTCTGAATATCTTAAAAACTTAGGACAAAATGAGAGAAAAACTTTGAGAGATCTCGGTGTGAAATTTGGAAGATATCATGTTTTTTTACACAGATTGATTAAACCTGAGGCTGTTTCATTAAGAACTTTGCTTTGGAAAAATCATCATCAGAAATACTTTAATTTAAAGCCACCAACATTTGGTCTAAATTTTTTAGATGACAATAAATTTAATAATAAAAATTTTATGTTACTTTGCGGATTTGAAAAATTTGAAAACTTTTATGTAAGAATTGATATTTTAGAAAGATTATTCATGCAAATTATTAATTCTAACTCAGAAAAAGAAATTAAAATGATTCCTGAGATGTTAAATTTATTAGGATGTAATAAAGATAACTTTAAAAAACTTCTTAAGAATATGAGTTATAAAATTATAGAAAAAGACAATGAAGTATTTTTTAAATATATTCCTAAAAAAAACTTTAAGAAGCCAAATAAAAAAATTATTAAAGAAAGCCCTTTTGGTGTTTTAAAAAACTTAAATTTTAATTAAAAATTATGTTTTTTAAAAAAAGCAAAGTAAATTTGCCTAAAATAGCAGCATTATTAATACATGCGGCAAAAATTGATGAAAATTACTCAAAACAAGAAGAGGAAATTATTAAACAAGCTCTTTTAAAAATAGGTGCAAACAATCAAAACATAGAAAACATTATTAAAGAAGGAAAAACAATTGAGGAAAATGCCAATCAAATCTTAGATTTTACAAGAGAGGTAAAAAACATGGATGAAAAAAACAAAATAAAAATTGTAGAAACACTATGGCAAATAATCTATTCAAATAAACAAGCGGATATGTATGAGACAAACTTGATGAGAAGACTTGCTGGATTGTTATATATTGACAGAAAAGTAATGGGAGATATTAAAGATAAAATTAAAAAAGAAAATTTATAATGACATACTTAGTTAACGAAAATTGTATCAAGTGTAAATTAATGGATTGTGTTGAGGTGTGTCCAGTGGATTGTTTCTATGAAGGAAAAAATATGCTTGTAATTAAACCGGATGAGTGTATAGATTGTGGCGTTTGTGAACCTGAGTGTCCTATTGATGCTATTAAACCCGATACGGAACCTGGAAGCGAAAAATGGTTAGAAATCAATAAACAATATTCTGAGATCTGGCCTAATATAACTGAAAAAAAAGATCCCCCTTCGGATCACGAAAAATATAAAGATGAAAAAAATAAGTTTAAAAAATATT
>Ga0208639_1001457_pt1 | contig 15406 bp, 12 predicted proteins | sample ETNtaG_33_FD_185772 | JGI IMG/M metagenome (GOLD analysis project Ga0208639, IMG submission 185772) | Marine microbial and viral communities from oxygen minimum zone, Eastern Pacific Ocean - ETNP201310SV76 (SPAdes) (version 2) | ecosystem: Environmental > Aquatic > Marine > Oceanic ...
CATGCTCACCCGCCAGTTCATGAACCCTTTTGACCTGCCCTTTGGTGGGCGCAACCACAACTACTTTGCGCCCCTCTTTCTCCCATTCCATTCCCTTTTCCGCGAATACGTCGAATTTCCCAAGCAAAACAGGGTTTGTTTTGATGTTAAACTGCACTTTGGTGGCGTCATCTCCCCCAATATTCAAGGTATTGATAATAATATTATTCATTCCGCCTAAACGTTTCGTGATTTCCTCAGAGTCAAGATAAAACCAACCAGGAGGTGCGACGACATCACCTCTATCTAACGCAGAACCATATTCTGTGCGAATGATGTCATGATAACTGTCAATTTTTGAGCGAACATCCTCCTCTTCATCAAAAACAAAAACGGTATCTTTAGAAAAATAATCGAACAAGCTTTCGCGTTGGGAATAAAAGAATGGCGCCAGATGCTCCATACCAACAAAATTACCCAGGTGTTGGATTTTGTCTACTAACTCATTTAATCCGGCCGGATCAGTGCCCTGCTCCTCTGCCAAATGGGAAATTTTTTCCAGGCCTGAATCCCTTTGCCCAGGAGTCGGGGACACTTCACGAACCGGAAGAATTTCAACATTCTTTATTTCTTTTACCGATACTTGACTGCCTATATCAAACTCACGGATAGACTCAACCATATCGTCAAAAAATTCGAACCTCAGCGGATTTACCGAGGCAGGTGGAAACACGTCAACAATATCCCCGCGAACACTAAATTCTCCACGGTTTTCCACCATTGGGATACGGCTATAACCATTATCAAACAAACAAGTTTCGAGAAATTCACGTTCAAGCGCTTCTCCCTTCACCACAGGAAAGGTCTGATTGCGCAGTTCTGTACGAGGTATGACACATTGCATGAGAGCTTCAACGGGAACAACAAGAAAAGGAATTTCTTTTTGCTGAAGAAGATTGAGTATCTCCAGTCGTTCGCCAGATATTTCTGCCAGGGGAGACAGGTTTTCGTAAGGAAGAATCTCCCAGGTGGGAAAAAAACGAGGTATTTTCTTTATATTATTAAAATGATAGAAATATCTTAAATCGCCAATGAGCGCCTCACCCGAATTTTGATTTGATGTCAATACCACTATCGGTCGGGTTGTTGCCTGAGCCAGTTTGGCGAGAAACAATGATCGCGAAGAACCCTTAAGACCCTCCGCATGCAAAAGAGGGGTGTCGCCATCGATCAACTTTGTTATTTCCCGGACACCCTTATCAAAAGGAACGGCAAATGTTTCATCAGATAGTAAATATTGATTCATTAAATAAGAAAATCAGGAAGGAGGAGGACCATCAGACTTCTCGGTCACCAGGTTTTTCCACTGCGCTTCGCCTTTAGGTTTAAAGTTAACGCATACAACAAAAGTAGGGCCTTCATAAAAATTCAGTTTAAACCATCCGCCGCCAAACCGCTCGAACAAATATTCTTCGGTATTATCCCTAAAGCGGTCAATATCAGCCTTGCTGAATCTGGCTATTTCATAAAACTGAATTGCCACCCCCTCATTCACTCCGACAAGAAGGATAGCGTTGACCTGACCATAAATCTCATCAAATCGCCTATCCATTTCGTCTTGAGTAGGTTCCCGTTTTAATTCGCGACGTAATTTAGGCTTGTAATAATCTCGAAATGCCTTTTTTATCCACACTTATGTAATCTCTTATGAGCTTGGTTGTACAGGGATATAGATATTTAACGGTAGAGTTCTCATTTTATCACATTAAATAAAAATGAATCTATTTATAATTACATTGTAGAGAATGAATATTTTATTTTATACTTCCCCAGTTTGAATATCCAACAGCAGGAATCATGCAATGAATGAATACAATACGAGAGTGCTAGGGCTTATTCAGCAAACACGAGGCGAAGACCTTGAGCAGAATCTTGCCACATCTATCCAGGCCATCAGAAGTTCGGCCGAACAGGGTGCACAGATTATCTGCCTGCAGGAATTATTTCGCAGTAAATATTTCTGTCAAACGGAAGATTCAGGCAGGTTTGACCTAGCCGAAACTATTCCAGGTCCTACTACCCAAACCTTATCACAGCTTGCCAAAGAACTTGAGGTTGTCATCATCGCGCCGCTGTTCGAAAAGAGAGCAGAAGGGATATACCATAATACCGCTGTGGCCATTAATGCGGATGGGTCCATTGCCGGCATTTACCGTAAAACCCATATCCCCGATGACCCCTGTTTTTATGAAAAATATTATTTTACTCCAGGAGATACAGGGTTCAAAAGTTTCCCCACGCGCTATGGTCGCGTTGGAGTTCTCATTTGCTGGGATCAATGGTTTCCTGAGGCGGCGAGACTGACGGCCTTGTCGGGGGCCCAATTTATTTTTTATCCAACTGCGATTGGTTATCAGGACTGTGATGCATCCGAGCTTGAAAAACAGGCCGCCGCATGGGAGACGATACAAAAATCCCACGCTATAGCAAACGGAGTGTTTGTGGCGGCTGTCAACCGCGTTGGGAGGGAAGGCGCCCTCACCTTCTGGGGTCGTTCTTTTGTCTGTGATCCCTTTGGTAAGGTGACCGCCAAAGCGGATGAAAATAATCCCGAAAACCTGATTGTAGAATGCGACTTGTCTGACATCGAACAGATACGGCAAAACTGGCCATTTCTTCGTGACCGCAGAGTCGATGCCTACCAAAAATTAATACGGATATATGATGACCCCCATGCTTGAAAGCTCAACTCCCAATTCCCTGGGGTATTCCATGCCCGCCGAATGGGAAGCGCACTCCGACACCTGGCTGGCCTGGCCGCATAACCTGGAGACCTGGAATGAAAATGACTTGCATGAAATAGAGAAGGTTTTTCTTGAAATTATCCGTAATCTTATCGATGAAGAACGCATTAGCATCCTGATCAGCGATGAGGTTTACAAATACAAAATCTCCACGATGCTCCATCGCGAAAAAGTTTCCACTGATTCTGTTCGGTTTCATATCATTCCAACGGATGACTCATGGGCCAGAGATTTTGGTCCGAATTTTCTGGCACGGGAAACACCCATAGGCCGTCAAATTGCGGTGAACCGCTGGCGGTTCAACGCCTGGGGAGAAAAATACCCATGGGAGAAAGACAATCAGGCTCAACGGGAAATCGTACGAGAAGTAAAACTGCCCTGGTTTGATCCTGGAATTGTTCTGGAGGGGGGCGCCATTGATGTCAATGGGAAGGGAGTCTGCATGACTACTGCCTCCTGCTTACTGAATCCCAACCGTAACGGCGACATATCGCAAGAGAAAATAGAGGGCTACTTGAAGGATTATATCGGAGCGCATAAAGTCATCTGGGTTAACGCTAGTATTGAAGGGGATGACACGGACGGTCACATTGACAATCTGGCCCGGTTCATCAACCCGACTACAATAGCTTATGTGTCTGAGGAAGATAAAAACGATGATAATTATTCAAGACTAAAATCCATTCCCGAAACACTTAAAAATGCCACCGATCAAGACGGTAAGCCATTCAGCCTGGTCGCCCTGCCCATGCCAGCGCCAATCAGGCACGGAGCAACTCGCTTACCTGCCAGCTACGCGAATTTTTATATCGGCAACCGTTCTGTTTTAGTTCCATCTTTCCACCAGAAAAAAGATGAGACTACAATCAATATTCTAAAACCATATTTCCCGAGAAAAAAAATAATTCCCATTGACTCACGCATACTTGTACAGGGCCAAGGCGGAATACATTGCATCACGCAACAACAGCCCGCGCACTCCCCATCAGAATTTCATCCTTTTACTCCGGAAGAAGAATGAGCCTGAGTGCCTCTTCTTAAAATCCCATACCTGCTTGAAATGATTTTCCCAATTCCTTAAAAAATTATTTAAAAATAAAAAACAGGGGCTGAATTCTCAAGTTTACATTCACCCTCGAATTATCAATTGTTCTATAAAATCCACCTGATGATGTTAAAATTTCTGCGCAACCTGACTCAATCAACATCTAACGTGCATCAGCCCTCCCGTAAAACTCGGACATTCCCACTCATTGATATATTTATTCAGGTTGACGAAATTAATCTTTTAATTTCAATTGATTACTTTTTAGCCAAATAACGGATTTCAGCTATCTGTAACAGGCGTGGGATTCTCTTATTGCGAAGTTAATTCAGGTGGCGGGGGCTTAAGGTGTTGCAGTTCTTCTTCCAGTGATTCTATCTCACGCTCCCTCATGCGGAGTTGGGTTTTGAATTTGAGGCGAGTATACAACTCAAAAAACCAGGCAATAAGAAAGCCTAAGCCAAACGCCCCTAACACAACCACCATGGCCGGAACCCTGATGAAGTCATCATCGAAGGTCCTGTTATAGAAATGGACCTCCACCGGATGCATATTCTTCACGGCAAATAAAGAAACCAGCGCCACCAGAATAATTAAAAATATATATTTGAGGGTTGGCATTATACAGTCAAATTAAGGTTTAAAAGTAGATGTCCGAAGTGAAACTATTCGTCATCTTCTTCGTCTTCCTCATCTTCTCCCCCCTCTTCATCATCCGAAGCCTCTTCAGCGACCTCTTCAATTTCAGGTGTTGCTTCAGGTTCCGGAGCGGCTTCTTCAGCAACAGGCTCTTCCGCATGTTCTTCAGCAGCAGGAGCATGTTCCTCTGACTCTACAACAGGTAGCTCGATAGGCGGGGCTTCCTGAACTATGATTTCTCCTGCGGGAGCATTTTCTGCCGGTGCGGCTGTTTGTGGTTCTCCTGCACCAAATTCTCCCAGCAACGATTGAATGCTGGCCACAACCTGGCTCGATTTTGCGTTCATCTCCGGGCTATCACTCGTAGCCATATTCTGAACCGCTACCAAAGCCCGTTTCAGTTCCATAACCGCAAGCCTACGCTCGCTATCATTCATTTTTGATTTTATACCAATAATATCTGTATTCACTCTAGCCAGACTATCTCTAACTTCCTTTTTAAGAGGAGCAATTTTTTCTTCAAGGGAATTCACGGCTGAATCAACCCCTCCGATACGGCCATCGAGGTCGCGAATGAAAAACAGAATAAAGACAATAGCTAATGCGGCCAGCCCAAATCCAAGATAAGCCACGGCTCTCAGCAGGTTCATTTCTTCCTGAGCCTTCTCAACAGGAGCAACGGGTTTGCTCAATTCGGCCTCTTCATTGAATCCGTCCTTAGCGTCACCCTGCGAGTAGTATGCAGTGGGATCTTCCTGTTCTTCCTTCTTGATCTCTTCTATACGGTCCTGAGGAGAAGGATTATCTTTATTCTGGTCGCTACTGGTCATGATTCCTCCAAAATTTCCTTAAAATTGTGCAAAATTTTTATAGGTATTTAAAAACCTATTTAAAATGATTGAATCCCTGCCTCATCTTAACTATCTAACAATTTTACGCTAATGGAATTGATAAAAACTGTATCAAGGACAAGGCCATGATTATGCTGTCTGAATCTATGCTTAAAATTGAATGAAACAAAGCACCAAAAAATGCGCTAAAATCAGTTGTATGATAGGAAACCATCGAAAAATGAAGCCTGATACTACAAGCGTACCACATATATTGTCAAGCAAAATAAGGCCCGCACGTGAAGCTGTATTGTTCATACTATTACTGGCTCTCCTGCTTGTCCAGCCGCATCTTATATGGGCTGAAAACAGCCTTCTTGTCTCTCCTGAAGCTTTAAATTCCATGCCTCAGGACCAAGTGGTCATTATTGACACTAGATCAAAATTCAATTATCTACTCGGACACATTCCGAATGCTGTTCACTTGGGGAGTTGGGAGGACTTCACTCATAGAATTGATGGGGTGCGAGGCTTGTTGATTGAAGATCGACGTTTTATTGTGGAAAAACTCAAACCACATGGGATTGATCTCTCAAAAAGGATCGTTGTTTATGGCGAACCCACCGACCCGTGGCGAACTGACGGCAGGTTTTTTTGGATGTTTGAGCGGTTTGGATTCACAAAAGTAGCAATTCTGGAAGGCGGACTGGATCATTGGCAAAATTCGGGCAGAAAAATTGAACGCGGCCGCGCTAAAAGTGTCTCTGTCTCTTCCTTAACTGTTGATGATATCAGACTGAATGAAAAGGTTTCGGCTGATCAGGATTGGATTGCCCAACGTCTTGACTCAGGTGACCTGACTCTCATCGACAACAGAACCAGAGATGAATATAACGGTAGCCAACCCTATGGTTCTGCCCGAAGTGGGCACATTCCGACAGCAGTTCATATCCACTGGCCCGATTTTTTTTCATCCAAAGGTCATATTAAAAATCAAGATGAGCTGTCCAAACTTTTAAAGCGGTTTAATATAAATTCGGATGATAAAATTGTTGTATATTGCACAGGTGGTGTACGCTCGGCAATGGCGTATTTTGTTTTGAGATATCTTGGGTATGAGGTTCGTAACTATGATGGATCGTGGTGGGACTGGAGCCTGAATCCAAAGCTTCCCATTGAAACTTCATGAATAAATATTGATGAATAATTTTATCTCAGTCGCTCGTACAGCGGATATTCATACTGGCGAACGTAAACGTGTAGAAGTGAATGGCAGGCGTATCAGTATTTTCAATATTGGGGGGGAATACTATGCTATCAACGATACTTGTCCTCACAAAAAAACAGCCCCTCTCATTCGAGGAACCCTCGATGGCATAGCCATCAAATGCCCCAACCATGGATACAGGTTTGACCTTAAAACAGGTAAATGTAATATTTCCCCGGATTTTAATGCAAAAGTTTTTACAACCAGAGTCGAAAATGGTGAGATTTTCCTGAATCTGGACTAGGGAAAATTTTTAACCAATTTAAGTGTATTCGTCACCGATGCTGGCGAGGAAGGTTGTTGGCACCCTAAGGAAAAAAGATATTGGAGTATTTTTTAAAGTGCCCTCGACAGGACTCGAACCTGTTACCCCCAGATTAGGAATCTGGTGCTCTATCCAGATGAGCTACGAGGGCAAATATTTGTAATAAATAGTTATATTATTAAAGCTAAATCTTTAAAAGTCGGTTTTCGTGTCTCTTGCCACTACTTTGCCGTTTCCTGCGAACTTTTCACTTTTTGACTTGATTTTACTCTCGCCGTTAAAGCCAGATTGTAATCCGTTTTGGATAGAGTGGCAAGCCTCAGAGAATTGTCCCGGTAAATACTAAAGGATTGCCATTACCACTAATATTGATAATTTCTTTATAAATAATGTTCCGCCCTGTCGTTGCGATCTGTACTCGTTCGTCCCCTGACGTTACAGCTTCAACTTCTTTTTTAGCCAGCCAATTATCGGGAAAAGCATCAATGCCAATACGACGATTGGAAATTTATATTTTGTCGGGGACCAGTCTGGGCTGATTCCAAACATCGAATGAATTACCGCGGGCCAATGCGCACCTGTAGTGTTTACGATAGCGTAAGACAAAATCAGCGATAAAATGAATACTATATTTTTATTAATAAATTCCATTTCAGCTGGCAAACATCTCTCAAGAAATGTTCGTTATTGGCGACCTGGCGTATATGTTTATCAAGCTATAGAGGGGACTTGTGAGGAAAGGACAATAGAGATATTTCCAGAATCACATACTAGCTGGCCTGCGCGTTTTGGCGCTCCAGGGCGCGCAACCTTCGCGCTTCTTTTTTATTCACTTTAGTTTTTACTTTTTTCTCAGCAACCGCCTCTCCTTCCCAGCCAACTTTATCTAAAAAGTCATCATATCCGCCATGAAAGTATTCCGCCCTGCCCTGATGAAAGATAATCAGATTTTTTGCCAGAGTTTTAAGAATCAGTTCCGAGTGGGTAACGATCACAAGAGCACCTGCATAATCACTCAATTCCTCGATCAAAGCCTCAATGGATTCCACATCCAGGTGATGAGATGGTTCGTCCAAAAGTAACAGGTTGGTGGGGTGAGAGATAATTTTCCCCAGCAGAACTCGACTTCTCTCACCACCCGACAAAACACTCACCTTTTTCTTACTCAAATCGCCATCAAACATCATGGCTCCGCATATGCTATGAGCGGCTTGTAAGGACAAGCTGGGATTACTGCGAAGGACTTCATCCAGCACCCGGTTCTCCGGTTCGAGACGGTCAATATTAGTCTGGCCAAAATGTCCCGGAAAAGCCGATGGATGTTTGGTGATCGAACCGGCACAAGGAACCAGTTCACCAGCAAGGCAATTCAACAGGGTTGATTTGCCTTTTCCATTGGCTCCGATGATACCAATACGATCCTGCTTTCCTATCGAAAATGAAATATCTGAAAAAATATTGTCCTTTAGTTTGCCCGTGTAGGAAAAGGACAGGTCCTTTACTGTCATTACTGTTTTGCCTGGACAGGGGCGGTGGTTGAACCTAAACCCCAGATTTTTTTCACTGCTCAGTTTATCCATGGTCCCCATTTTCTCCATCATTTTGATGCGGGACTGAGCCATAGCGGCCTTGGAAGCTTTTGCCCTAAACCGATCAATGAGAGACTGCATTTCTTTACGCTTGCCCTCCAGGTTTTTCCGGGTTAACTCATATGCCTCTTCTTCCTGAATGATTTGCTCATAATATTTAATCGTATTACCCGCGACTTTCCTTGCCTGCTTGCGATGCAAACCCAGAGTGTGCGTGGTGACTTTATCCATGAAGTCGCGATCATGGGTGATGAGAATCATTTCACCAGGCCATTTATTCAGATAGTCCTTAAGCCAACGGAGTGAAAGAATATCAAGATAGTTGGTAGGCTCATCAAGCAGAAGCATATCAGGGTTTGCCAATAACGCTTTACAGAGGTTTATCCTCACCTGAAAACCACCGCTGAAAGATGCAGGGTCTTTGTAAAAATCATCCTCCGAAAAACCCAGCCCCGACAATATGATCTCCGCCTTGTAGTGATCCCATTGTTTGTCAGGACTCAAAACCTGAACGCACTCCTTGAGAACAGTAGGTTGAGTAAAACGAATGATCTGTTCCAGAGCGCCAATGGCATAACCTTTGGGCCAGGTGAGAGAACCAGAGTCATAACTCTCCTGCTCAAGAATCATCTTAAACAGAGTAGATTTCCCCGTGCCGTTTTTACCCACCAATCCAATACGTTCGCCCTTGTTTATGAGAAAAGACATCTTTTCAAACAGTGTTTGAGGACCAAAAGATTTTTCAACTTCGTTGGCTATAATCATAATCGTAAAGAACCATACAAAAAGGACTTATAACAAAAGCTATAAGCCCTAAATTAAATGGGTGATGAAATTTAACAGGATTTAACTAAGTAGATAATCTGGCAACCTGCATCGAGAATCACTTCATGCGAGGAGACTTCCACGAGGACACCTATTCCTGAAAGTCCTCTCCGCTTATCGGAGTGACCATTGTACGCTTTTTAACATAGTGTTTTCAAGTCTCTTCATGCATCGTTGTATGAACAGGTTGGAAGTCAATTGGACTGAGGGATCATGGCATATTTTGAACCACATTCTTTTTCATTGGATATTGCGACCATTTTATTATATCGATCACCCAAGGCTTCAGACTCAGCTATATCGGCCACATGAGAATCTGAAACAGTCAGTAACACTTTTTTTCAAATACCGCCAAGCTCTACATTTTGACAAGCTTTAACTGGAATACTATTATAGTGAAAACAGAAACTTAAGCTAATGGAGGTTTTAGTAATGATCCGAGTTCGAGCAAGTCAGGTGTTTACGCATTCTATAGATGATGCTGTCGCGGCCCGAAAAGCCCTGGATGCAGATGCGCCTTTTACCGAGGTCGTGGAAAAATATAGTACCTGCCCGTCTAAACAGCAGGGGGGTGACTTAGGATGGATGCCTGAAGGTGCGGCCCTTTCTCTGATGGGTGAAAAAGTAACGGAAAATGATGCGAATAAAATTATCGGCCCCGTTCACACCGAGTATGGGTATCACATACTAAAGATTACAGACGTAATGAAGGATACTCAGAAAGAACAGGTTCCAACGACTGTCATCTCTCCTGAAGATTTAAACCAGCGTATAGAGGCGGGCGGATCCAATTTGAGCCTTCTGGATATTCGGGAAAGTTGGGAGTGGGACATAGCACGCATCGAAGGCTCTCAACTCATAACCAAAGACAACTGCGAGTCAATTTTATCCACCCTTGATAAAGAACGAGAGCTGGTACTCATTGACTGGAAGCAAGACCGAAGCCCAAGTTTTGTACAATGGCTTTATCAGCGAGGTTTTTCCCATGCCAAGTGCCTTGAAGGCGGAATAGATGCCTGGGCTGACAAAGTTGATTCGTCGCTGGGACGGTATGAGATTGACTCTGATGACGGGTATCGTTATGAAGACATTTTGGAGGAAAATTCTTCCAACGACGATGATGGCGACCATCACGGACATGATCACGAACACGATCACTGAGGTGGACAAATCACTCAACCACCTTCCGTCCCATTCCTGGGACGCCATTTCCCGGATTTAAGATGCCACCTCTTCTTAGTATTGATAACCTGAGTACGAGTTTCCATACTGATGATGCTGTGGTCAAAGCGGTACGCGGGATTGACCTCCAGATAGGTCATGGAGAGACCCTGGCAATCGTTGGCGAATCCGGTTGCGGGAAATCTGTAACCGCTCTGAGTATACTCCGGCTTCTCGCAATGCCCCCGGCCTCATTCGATTCCGGCAGTATCAAATTTAATGGGAACGATTTGCTTCATTTGCCTGAAAAGGAAATGCGAAACGTGCGTGGCAACGACATCAGCATGATCTTTCAGGAACCCATGACATCGCTCAATCCTATTTTTACCGTGGGCGACCAGATTAGCGAGGCCATCGTCCTTCATCAAAACAAAACATCGGCAGAAGCCCGCGAACATGTTCTGGATCTGCTGAAAAAGGTAGCCATTCCCTCACCGGAAACTCGAATCGATCAATACCCACACGAGTTATCCGGCGGCATGAAACAACGGGTGATGATAGCCATAGCCATCGCATGCCGCCCTTCCCTGCTCATTGCCGATGAGCCCACCACGGCTTTAGATGTAACCATTCAGGCGCAGATACTAAACCTGCTTAGCTCCCTCAAGCAGGAAACGAGAATGTCGATTCTGCTAATAACCCACAACCTTGGCATTGTCGCTCAATTCGCTGACCGGGTAGCCGTTATGTATGCAGGGAAAATTGTAGAGGAATCACCTGTCGAGACATTATTTGATAATCCTACCCATCCCTACACCCGTGGCCTGCTCAATTCTCTGCCAGGCGATGACAGAGAGCGCAAACTTGAATCCATCCCCGGTGCAGTTCCGCACCCTTCCTATTTTCCTGAAGGATGCTCGTTTCATCCAAGATGCAAAGACATTATGCCTGTTTGTAAGCAACAACAACCGCCGGAAATTAATATGACCGACACCGCAAATCACCGAACCGCCTGCTGGCTGTACGAAACAACCTCACAGGAAAATTCATGAGACCATTAAGAACCATTCGTTCACTTAAAAAGTATTTCCTTGTTAACCGAGGATTTTTCTCAAGTCAGGAAATTTTATGACCCCATTGGTAAGCATTCGTTCACTGAAAAAATATTTTCCAGTAAACGGAGGATTTTTCTCAAATATTGAGCATCAGGTTAAGGCGGTAGACGATGTATCTATTGACATTGCTGAAGGCGAGACCCTGGGCCTCGTGGGGGAATCGGGTTGCGGCAAAACCACCGTCGGACGCTTATCTATTTGCCTTATGGAACCAACATCTGGAGAAGTCTATTTTGATGGCGTGAGTATTCATGATCTGAATCCTGCTGATCTGAGACAACTGCGGCCCAAAATGCAGATTATTTTTCAAGACCCCTACAGTTCTCTGAATCCACGTTTCTCCGTTGAAAGAATTATTGGCGAAGCAATGACAATACATGGTCTGGCAGATCGTAATAACTTAAAGTCCAAAGTAAAACAAGTAATGGACAAGGTAGGCCTCCCCAGTTCCTTTATGAACCGGTACCCGCATGAGTTTTCTGGCGGACAACGCCAGCGCATAGGCATAGCGCGGGCCCTGGCACTAAACCCGCGCTATCTGGTTTGCGATGAACCCGTATCTGCATTGGATGTATCGATACAAGCACAGATCATCAACCTGCTACAAGAGCTTCGGGAGCAGGAGAACATCTCACTGCTGTTTATTTCACACGATTTAAATGTCGTAAAATATCTATCGCACAGAACCGCCGTCATGTACCTTGGCCAAATCATAGAAACAGCCCCTACAGACACATTAAATAAAAATGCCGCCCACCCGTACACTCAGGCACTTCTGGCCTCGAAACCATCCATCAGACCTGATAAGGCCGGCAAACAGGTGCATCTTTCAGGAGATGTACCGTCGCCACTGAACCCTCCCGCAGGATGCCATTTTCACCCACGTTGCCCAGAAGCCACAGACCGTTGCCGAGTCGAGCCTCCCGCTACCCGACGAATCGAGCATCAACACACAGTTAAATGCCACCTGCACGAATAAATACCAAAATAAACAATATTTCTATTTATTTTCATATAGTTAAGCAGTTACTCCAATAATAGGCTTTAACTGCTCAACTTGTATGTTTAATTCTCCATCCAGATAATAATTTATGCTAGATAAAAAATAATACGGTAAATGAACTAAATTTTTGGGTTTAAACTAATTAATGCTAATGTCAAAACCGTTACGAATTCAAAACAGGTATCTGAAATCGCTTGAATTGTATTGAATTTGGATGAGTGACAGCCCACATTCATCTTTTTAAGTGATTTAATTGTATAAAATCAATGAATTATGTAAAATTTTACGTAAATTCATTACAGCTCAAACGATCGTGGAAAAGCTGCCACATCTTTCTCCCTTCTTCCCGTATTAAACACCCCTCAGTAAGGCAAGTTAGCTGGTTTCGCAGGATGATATGTTATTTTGCAAACCGGGCTGGTGCCGGACAAAATCACTACAGTTACCTTTTTAAAATTTGTGCAAATAGAAAGCAAACCGGTTTAAAATCTGAATGACTGTATTTCCTTTCCTAATCTAGCTTACAACACGACCATGCAAACCACCGAGGAAGCCTTAAGTTTTCTATATAGCTTGATACCAAAAGGTATCAAGCTGGGATTAAAAAACATTTCATGCGTCCTCAAGGAATTAGGTGATCCTCAGTTAAAAATCCCTTCAATCCAAATAGCAGGCACCAACGGCAAAGGGTCTACATCAGCTTTTTGTGAGTCTATTCTTCGCACAGCGGGATACCGGGTCGGACTTTATACTTCCCCCCACCTTATTCATTTTAATGAGCGAATACAGATCGACCGAATACCAATACCAGAAAATGAGATGATCCCTCTTGTTCATGAAGTAAAAGAGGTAGTCGAAAAGTTTAATATTCCCATCACATTTTTTGAATTCAGCACTGCCATGGCCTTCCTGTATTTTGCCCAGAAGAAGACTGATATCAACGTAATTGAAGTGGGAATGGGCGGTCGGCTGGATGCCACCAGCCTCTGCAGAGGGGGGATATCAATAATCACCTCTATTTCCCTTGATCACAGTAAATATCTTGGTGACAGCATAGACCAAATAGCCTTTGAAAAAGCATCGATTATAAAGAAGAACGGTACAGTTTTTGCTCTAAATGAAAACGAGATAGTCGTAGAAGTAATTGAAAGAGTCGCCAGAGATAAGTCAGCAGAAATAAATCTTCTAGGTGAACATTTCAGGGTGAAAAGGACGGGGCAGGAACCCCCCTCTCAATTCTTAACGTATAGCAATAATCATGTCCGCTTTGAAAACCTTAAAATCTCTCTTCTGGGAGATTTTCAGGCCGATAACGCTGCTCTAGCTGTGTCTGCTTGCATTCATCATGTTGACAAAGCGGGAAAGGAATTAAGCGAACAGTCGATTAGAACCGGGCTTGAAACAACCCATTGGGATGGCCGGATGGAGGTTGTTTCAGACAGACCGACCATAATACTTGATAGCGCGCACAACCCGGAAGCTGTCAAGAAAATGGCGATTTCCGTCAAGGGCCTGTTCTCATATGCGAGAGCCGTAATCATTGTCGGGTTGATGCGGGATAAACCAGGTAATGAAATTCTGGAGCTACTCTCAAGTTTTGGCGATCATTTTATTTTGGTCCGCCCTCGCCAGGATCGCAGTGAGGACCCTGAAAGACTCCGGGAATATTTATGTCATCGTCAAATCTCCTGCGAGGTAATAGAAAGTGTTCATGAAGCTATCAGAAAAGCAAAACAAATTGCCAGTCCCGACGATATCGTTTGCATAACCGGCTCAATATTTACTGTAGGAGAGGCCAAACAGTATTTTGAAGAAAATGAACCAGATTTCAAAAATAATATTCCTGCTTCATCTGGTGATACTTATCACAGCAGGTGAAGTCTGCGCGCAAGACGTCCCTCCCCCATCCCCACAAATAAATCCTTCAAAAAACCCAGAAATAATGACCGATAGATTATTCAACGAAGACATTCATGGTCTGCAAAATATAAATGATTATAAAGCATTGCTTCAGTCCATAGACCAACAATATCCCGGTAGTGGTCTCCCTGAAGCGAGAGAAGGTCTGGCACAGAAGTTAATGGGGGGCGGGTTCAGCGATAAGGTGTCGCAACCAGACTACGAACAACGAGAAGAACCCGTAAGCGTATTTGCAGATCATGTGATGCAAGGAACAGAAAAAGAAAGTATATACGCCTGGGGAAGAGTAAAAGTTAAGTACCAGGACCGAACTCTTTGGGCAGATAAAGTTAAGGTCAATAACAAAACGGGAGTCGGTAAGGCCAAAGGGCACGTTATCCTTGTGACCGCAGATGGAACGCGAATGAAGGCAAGGGAATCCCTTTTCGACTTAAAATCTGAACAAGTAAAATTATTTAACGGTAAGGGGATAGTTGCAGGTCAATTTCATACAACGGGAAAGGAGATGGAACGATTATCACCCACCCGGTTCATTCTAAAAGAAGCGACGCTAACTACTTGCCGTGGGGTGCTTCCTGATTGGAGCATTGAAGCCAAAAATGCCGATATTGTTAGAGAGGATCGGGTTCTGTTGAATGAAGCCGTTCTGAAGGTAAAAAATTTTCCTATCCTGTATTTACCATTTTGGTATGCCCCGATAGACACACAAAGAAAAAGCGGATTTATGCCTCCAACTTTTGGTTGGAGCGCCATAGAGGGAGTCCTGATTCAGCAGGAATTCTTTTGGGCCATCAACCGATGGTCCGATGCCACATTAAATACGAGAAGCGTAGTAGGAGGTTGGGAACATCGCTTTGACTACAGATATATCCCATCCAATCAAGAAAGAGGCTACATCAGAGGAAATTTCTTTATCGATAACGTCACAGGAAACACACTGTGGACTCTTGGCATGAATCACAAG
>Ga0208639_1001458_pt1 | contig 15403 bp, 9 predicted proteins | sample ETNtaG_33_FD_185772 | JGI IMG/M metagenome (GOLD analysis project Ga0208639, IMG submission 185772) | Marine microbial and viral communities from oxygen minimum zone, Eastern Pacific Ocean - ETNP201310SV76 (SPAdes) (version 2) | ecosystem: Environmental > Aquatic > Marine > Oceanic ...
AAATGGCAAAATATTCTGGAATAAAATCCACAGCAGATGGTGCGGCAATCGTTGTGTGGGTTGAATCCCATATCACACAAGGTGCATGCGCATATCCTATAACATCTTCCACAACGATGGGGTCCGGCTACCAAGCTGTAATCGCAAACGGCGGGACCAATATCTGGGGAGATCATATGGTCTTTATCGAATCAGAGTCGGAGCATAGTTCAGCCTCCGCATGTGAAGGCTATTCCCTCGCTGGTGGGCGTGTTACAAACTTTACATCTGGTCAAGGTTTGGTTTTGATGAAAGAAGTGTTATATACAATTTCTGGGAAACGACTTCCCGTTGTTTTTCATATTGGGGCTCGGGCACTTACATCTCATTCATTAAATGTCCATGCCGGGCATGATGACGTGATGGCAGTAACGGATGTGGGTTGGGGAATGTTATTTGCTAAAAATGCACAGGAAACGGGAGATTTGGCATTAATTGCGCGACGCGTGGCTGAAGATACACATACGCCATTCCTGAATATTATGGATGGATTTTTAACAACACATACCATTGAAAATGTAAAATTACACGAACCAGAAATGATGGATGAATTCGTAGGTAAACCGCAAGATAAACTTGTGAATATGATGGATCCTTATCATCCAGTTATGTCCGGAGTTGTTCAAAATCAAGATTCTTATATGAAAGGGAAAATTGCCCAAAGGATATATACAGATGAAATAGAGCAATCACTTCTTGATGCTATGAAAGAATTTGAGACTTTAACTGGACGAACATATGGGTTAATCTCAGAATATAAAATGGAAGATGCTGAATATGCAATTGTAGGGATGGGGTCTATGATTGAAACAGCAGAATCAGCCGTCGACTATCTAAGATCTGAACAAAATATAAAAGTAGGTATTGTTCATATCACATCGTTCCGCCCATTTCCAGGTAAACAGGTTGTAGACGTATTGAAAAATGTAAAAGCATTTTCTGTATTGGAACGGATGGATAATCCATTGGCAGAAAGTAATCCGCTTACAATGGAAGTTAAATCTTCTTTTGCAGATAACTTGGCGCCAGATGAGAATGGCCAGATTAGGGTTCCCCAAATTTATTCCGGTTCTGCCGGTTTAGGCTCCAGAGATGTTCGACCAGATGATATCATGGCTGTCGTTGAGAATATGATAAGAAATGATAAAAAATATTTTGCCATAGGCATCCAACATGATTTGGCATTAGAAACGGGCGATTCAACAGATATTCGATGTGAGGGGACATTTTCAATGCGGGGCCATTCCGTTGGTGGGTATGGGTCTGTGACTACCAATAAAATAATTGCAACCATTGTTGCAGATCTTTTTGATATGTATGTTCAGGCTTACCCAAAATATGGTTCGGAGAAAAAAGGGCTCCCCACAACATACTACTTAACAGTGAGTCCTGATCGTGTTAAAACACATAACGAACTTGAGTTTGTTGAATTTGTACCCCTCAATGATGTGAATGCATTTAATCTGGCCAACCCATTAAAAGGTCTGCAGGAAGGTGGTATGCTTTTTGTCCAATCGCCTAAAACAGAATCCAGTGAAATTTGGTGTGATTTTCCCAAATGGGCGCAGAAGACCATACGAGAGAAAAAAATCAAAGTGCTGGCATTAGATACGGTGAAAATTGCCAAAGATGTTTCTTCGCGACCCGATTTGATTCAACGAATGCAGGGAATTGTATTGTTAGGTATATTTTTAAAAGCGACACCATTTTTAGAACGTTCTGATATTAGCGAAGATGATTTAATGGATGGTGTCGAAAAATCTTTGAGAAAATATTTTGGAAAACGTGGCGAACAAGTTGTTCGAGATAACTTGAATGCAGTAAAGCGCGGTTTCAATGAAGTTTTTGAGGTTAAACAGGAAGAAACTGAGGAAGTTGCATTATGAGTGTTCAAATTTCAGAATTAAATAAAAAGAAAGCGTTTGAAATACTGGATGTTCAGGATTTTAATGAAAGAATTGTGGGTGCCTATAATGGAGGTACAGCTGAAGAGGGTTTGCCAGCAGATGAATCTACTGCAAGAAGTTTGATTCCGGCTGGGACCGCTGCACTTCGCGATTTTAGTTATATTGCGCCGGATATCCCTGAGTTCACTTCAGATAATTGTGTGGCATGTATGGAATGTGTTACCCAATGCCCAGATACGGCGATTCTTGGCAAAGCTATCCCTGAATCTCAACTGAGTGAAACCATCGACAAATTGGAGTCGGGTGATATTAAAGGTTGGATCTCCAACCAATGGGCAGATACAAATAAGTTTCATAAAGTTCCGGCAAAGCAAGGGAAAGAACCGGCGAAGTTTGGCATTTTTATTGATCCAACTAAATGTAAAGGATGTGCAGAATGTGTGGATGCTTGTGGTGACCACGAAGCATTATCCATGATTACTAAAGTGGATAACACAATTCCTACTTATCAAACAGCATTTGACTTTTTTACATCCTTAGGCGAAACACCTTCTGATTATATTAATGAACGTGTATTGGTAGATATGATGCTTGCCAGCGATTCCATGCTTTATACGGGCGGGGCAGGATCATGTATGGGTTGCGGAGAAGGAACAGCCCTTAGAATGATGTTGGCTGCAACGGGATTTGTTTATGGTAAAGAGAGCATCGGCTTGGTTGCAGCAACTGGGTGTAATACTGTATATGGTTCTACATATCCATATAACCCTTTTTTGGTGCCGTGGACAAACTCACTATTTGAAAATGTTTCTGCAGACGCCATGGGTATCCGTGCGCGTTGGGATCAGATGGGATGGCAGGATAAAAAACTCTGGGCCATTGGCGGTGATGGTGCTATGGTTGATATTGGGTTCCAGGCATTGTCCCGTATGTTGGCTTCCGGAATGGATATTAATGTATTGATTTTGGATACTCAGGTTTATTCAAACACAGGTGGACAAACATCTACAGCAACCTTTACAGGGCAAGATGCAAAAATGTCAATGATCGGAAAAGCTGTGGGGGGTAAGACTGAAAGAAGAAAAGAAATTGCAAATCTTTGTATGATGCATCCGGAAATATTTGTGGCACAAACCACATCAGCGCATACAAATCATTTTTATAAAGCAATCATGGCGGCCAATGAATATAAAGGGCCATCTGTGATCAATGTATATACAACATGCCAGCCAGAGCATGGTGTGGCTGATGATATGGCCATGCAACAGGCAAAATTGGCGGCGGATTCTCGAGCTTTCCCTGTTTTTATTTATGACCCGACCAAAGGGGATCGTTTCTCAGAAAGATTATCACTTCAGGGAAATCCGGCAAAAAATAAGGATTGGTTTGTAAATCCAAAAACCCAAGAAGCGATAGATTTTATCACATTTGCAAAAACAGAAGGGCGCTTCGCCAAGCATTTTGATAAAGATGGAAATGCAGATGATATTATGAAATGGACACAGGAAGAAAGATTGGCCAATTGGCACCTTCTTCAAGAATTAGCAGGAGTAATCTAAATGAATCAAAAAACATTTCGGTTAAAAAATAAATCAATGATAGTGATTAGAGACTTATCCTCTGATGATTTAGAAAACGCATTGGCATTTTTTAGTGCGATACCAGAATCTCAACGAAAATATTTTCGAAGTGATGTGATAGATAAAACCCACTTAAAAGATCGAGCGAAACAATCTGAATCTGGCAAAATTATCAGACGGGTAGCTGAGATGAACGGAGAAATTGTTGGCGATACATCCTTAGAAATTGAGACCGAATCCTGGAAAAGTAGCTCTGCATACCTTCGTATGGTGGTACCAGAAAAACAGATTGGAAAAGGAATTCAATTTGCTATGGCAAAAGATATGTATGATATTGCACATGATAAAAAATTGGAAAAAATAGCGACCAAGTTAATGCGTCCTCAAAAAGACTTATTGGAGATTTATTCCAATTTGGGTTTTAAAATGGAGGGTGTTTTATCCGATCATGTTCATGATCAGGAAGGACATGAACAGGATATGATTGTGATGGCTGCCCCATTAGAAGAATTGCGATCTGCCCATGGATTTATTGGGGATTGGTTGGATTATGACCATAGTTCAGTCGGTGCAGGCGAAATGTAATCGTCCTTTAATATATAGGATAATTATACAAAAATATTCCTTTTAGAATAGCTCCAAGTATAAAAACAGTTATAGAATATCGAGTAAACCATTCGAGAAGAAGCATACTTACCTGATTACATATCTCACGTTTAATCGATGGGTGCTTCTTTAAGTACCGGTTTCATTATTGTATAAAAAATCCAAAGACCGATCATAAATAGAATTCCTGATAAACCAAATAGCTGTGTCGTAATAATACTTCCATTTGGAATGATATTTAACCAACTTTCCGGAAGAACCAAAGTGAGTGCCCTGAATAAAACAGCCATATTTACAACAATAGCAAGAATAGCCACTCTGTTTGGGCGTTGAAGTTTCATTGCACCTGTCATACCGGGAATCATTCGTACAGCCATTCCCATAATGAGTAAAGATGTAAACCCGGCCAACCACATATGACGGATACCGTCTGTGCTGATTCCAGTTTGAATCCAGAATAAAAGACCTAATTGAGAAATGATATCAAAAACAAGGCCGATAAATAACCAAATAAATGCAGATCGTATTAGCCATTCAAATCGCCCAAACTCACCATAATCCGGTAGGTATTCCCTCGGCTCTTTTCGATGTGGCACCCGAGTTTCTTTTTGTTCAGCCGTCCATGGGGGGCGTGTTTGGAATAATACATCCAATTTATAAATGAACCAAATGAGTAAGGCATTTTTCAAAATACTTATAATAGAAATGATCTTTGGTAGTGATGCGATATATATATAATGATAAAATATTTTTAATCCAAAAAATACTAATATGGCTATCAAATAAAATATACTAAATCTTTTCACATTCCACTTAATGGCGGGTAACCTTAAAAACAATGGAAGCGCACGTAATCCAACCGCAGCACAAATAGAAAAAATTGTAAAGTGAATAAAAATATCCACGGTGAATAAATGCCAATTATGAAGCATGGACACTTCCTGATTATTCACCATAAACAGAGTCAATGCTGTTGATCCTAATCCAAAAAAAGTCCAACCAAGCACATTCAATACTAGAAAAAATCGAATATCTCGATTTTGCTTTCCCATCGTTGGTTTTAGTTTTCGAATAACTGATAATAAAAACCATAAATAAAGTGCAATTCCCTGCATGACTAAAATACTCGATAGCAATACGGACCAACTGGTGATTGAAAACCAAATTGTATTTTCTAAATATGGTAAAATCGAGTGAGCGATAAACCGAATGACAAGACCCAGCACCATTAAATAATAAATAATATCAATATTTAATTTATTTACGTGTTCCAAATGGGCGAGTCGGGATAAAAAATGAATAGACACACCCATAATAAACAATCCAGCCCACCCCATGAGTTGAAGATAACCGTGGGTCTGGATATAGGCATGAAAACCATTTCCCAGAGAATAATTAAACCCTAAAGAAAATGCCACATGAGACCCCATATTTATACCTGCCCAGAAGGAAATCAATATGGCAGCGCGGATGTACTTGGATGGAAAGATAGGCATCAAATTAATTGGTTATATTCAATGATTAAAGTTAAGGGTGGGGGAAACTCTGGTTAAATGTTTTATTTTTTCGCGATATAAATAATAGATCATTATATTTTAAAACGTAGTTAAACTTTCTATTCTCACGCCCCTAAGTTGGGTGCATTAGGGGAAACAATTTTTTGAATGAAAGGAATATACAAATGGCCAACAATGAAATTTCATTAGATACAAAGCTTATTCATGCTGGTGAGCCCAATCCTCGAATTGAGGGTGCTGTCAGTATGCCTATTTTTCAAAGTTCTAATTTTGCATATGGCGGAGAGACCTCTTATGATTCAATTCGATATATTCGATTAAACAATACACCGAATCATATTGCACTTCATCAAAAATTGGCTGCCTTAGCTGGGGCAGAAGCCGCCTTAGTTACTTCATCAGGCATGAGTGCAATAACGACAGCATTACTCACATATTTAAAATCTGGTGATCATATTATGGTTCACAATACTTTGTATGGAGGCACAGCCGATTTTGTGGTTCATGAACTACCCAAGTATGGAATTGAATATGACTTCTTTGATGCAATGACTACTGACGACTGGGAGTCAAAATTAAAACCAAATACCAAGGTGATATATGTTGAAACAATTACAAACCCATTAATGGATGTACCACAATTAGATGCTGTTATACAATTTGCTAAAAAACATAAGTTGGTTTCAATGACCGATAATACATTTGCGTCGCCAATTTTGTACAGCCCCATAAAACATGGATTTGATATTTCGCTTCATTCAGCAACAAAATATTTAAATGGTCATTCAGATATTGTGGCAGGTGCGGTTATAGGTAGTCAAGACCATATCACTCAGGTTAATTCTAAATTGATTCATTTGGGTGGAACTCTGGATCCAAATGCATGTTTTTTACTCCATAGAGGCATGAAAACATTATCATTAAGGTTGGAGCGTCAATGTGAGAATGCGATGGCAATCGCCCGGTATTTAGAAAAGCATTCGAATATTAAAAAAGTGAACTATCCTGGATTGGAATCCAGTAAAAGTCATAAAAATGCCAAAGAATACTTATGTGGATTTGGGGCCATGATAAGTTTTGAATTGGAAGGCAATGTGATTTCAGCGGATGCATTTATCAATCAATTAGCCTTGGCTATTAATGCGGCAAGTTTAGGCGGCGTGGAAACATTAATCACCCGACCCGTTCAAACTTCTCATGCATTATTAAGTCCAGCGGAATTGGAGAGCGCAGGTATCTCTGATACCTTAATTCGTTATTCAGTGGGAATTGAATCTGCCGATGATTTAATTGGCGATTTAGATCAGGCATTGACAAGTTTATAGATTAATAAATGAATATTTAAATATGTCATTTGAAATAATTCCATACAATTCAAAACATCATGATATGGTGTATGAAATATGTCTCAAAACAGGAAATTCGGGTAAAGGCGCAGAACATTTACATAATGACCCCATGATCTTGGGGCATATTTATGCTGGACCCTATATCGACCTTGAACCGGAATCGGCATTTTTATTAAAAGATAAATTGGGTGTGTGTGGCTATATAATTGGTGCTATTGATACGGAAACTTTTTTTAATAAAGTCAAATCAGAATGGCTCCCAACTCTTCAAAAAATATATACGGAACCCCTTGAGAGTTCGAAACCTTGGAGTAAAGATGAAGAATGTATTCACCTGCTTTTTCATCCTGAAACTCCTTTAGATCTACCTGAATATCCATCCCACTTACATATTGATCTATTACCTCGGGCACAGGGACAAGGATTGGGAAAAAAAATGATGGATTATTTTTTAAATTATATGAGAGAACGTGGTTCAAAAGGGCTACACCTTGGATTGGGCATTCAGAATTATCGTGCTTTTAACTTTTATAAAAAATACGGGATGACTGAACTGAATCGAGATAGTGATTCTATTATTATGGGAATCTTATTTGAATAATATTATTCAAAAACTAAAACGTCAGGGTTATTCGCACCCTATATTCACTTCATTTGTATTTATAATTCTTGGGATCAATCTTTTTGCTCACCGTCCTATTCAAATAATTAATGCTGTTTCACTTAAACCGGATATTAATTATTCATTACATTTAAATAGTATTCGTTATTTCCTCGAACCGATTGTGGGATTTCCATTGTTTTATCTTAGATCTGGGGATCCTGTAGAAGAATATATTGTTTTATGGATTTGGATATTTTTCTGCGTAGGTGTTTATTTTATTTATAGTTATGGAATAAAATTCTATGAAAAGTGGCTTTTATCAATCCCGGCTATTTTGGGGTTAGCCTATTTTATTTTGGTTTGGATGATTTTTTGGCCCCTACCATCTAATACAATTGTCAATGAGTCTAAATCGAAGATTTTATTTAATACCCACGCCCATTCCTACTTTAGCCATGACGGTTTAATCACACCTGCGGAGCAAATGAATTGGCATAAGAATAATGGGTTCGACGCATTCTTCTTAACAGAACATAATCATAATCTCAAGACCTTAGATTTGGTTCAACAACAGAGAAATGGTCAATTAACACAAAATCCACACGTGATGGCTGGTATCGAATATTCAGGTAGTAACCATATGGTGCTACTCGGATTAACTGACTCGCTTATTACCTTCGGAAAGAAAGATTCAGTCGTTATTCCGGAAGTGCATAGGCAGGGTGGCGTAGTAGGCGTGGCACATTGGTTTGATGGACAAAAAATGTCGATCAATTATTATATAAATTTAGGTGTTAATGGATATGAAATAGTCAATAAGAACCAATTGGCCTATCCAAAGTCAATTCATCATGATATTATTGATGCATGTGAAAACAATAAAATGTTTTTATTAGGTGGTGCAGACTACCATGGTTATGGGCCTACATGTGGTACATGGAATGTTTTAGATATCTCTGATTGGCAAGACCTTAGCCATGGCGAAAAGACAGAGTCTATTATGAACGGTTTAAAGGATGGAAAAAACCAAGTCATATATTATTCTGATAGGAATATAATATCTTTCGAAAATATTTGGTTAAGCCCACTTCTCAATATTATGAACTACTTCAAGGGATTAAATATTTTTCAAATAATATCCTGGATCGGGTGGGGTGTATTATTCATCTCCTTGGGGATTAAAATAAATAAAAGATTTATCCTTCAATGGGTTCCATTAATAACTGGGAGTATAATTATTATAAAAGGTAGAATATTGCTTGAAAAATCAATTTCCGTGGTTCAACAAAATGACGTGTTGGTCGAGTTTGGTGATTTGTTTACGGTAATCGGATGTGGGTTTATTTTGAGTGGAATAATTGTTTGGGGGCTCCTTAAGAAATTCCCTTCAATTATTCCTGATTAATCTCCCCTTTTGATCCATTTCTCGTTAAAAGATGCATGTAAAATAGTTTTACCTTTTTGATTGCGATAAGAATAGGAAACATGAATCATACCATCTTTTGTTTGAATCATGGAAGGATAAGAATAGCTTTCCGATTTATCAGGAGATATTCCAATGTGGCGAGTCCATTTCCATGTTTTACCTTCATCCTTAGACAATGATACAGCCCAACTATTTCGGTTTTTTTCCGTATCATTATAAATCATAACCCAATGTCCATTTTTTAATACAATTGCATCAATACTAGACCCTGGATTTAAAATGTTAGTATCAGTTGCAAAAGTCCAAGACTCACCTTGATCTGGAGACTCACTCACCAAAATTTTATATGGTGCACTACCATTGTCTCTCATATAAGCAACAATCGTCCCATCTTTTTTTTCTAACAGTGCAGGTTGAACGGGCCCAAACCCCACAATAGGTTTACTTGATTTCCAAGTATGCCCATTATCATCGCTTATCCCTAATAGTGAAATATTGTATCCATCAGAATAAAGAGGAAGTAGCACTCTACCAGTAGATAGTGTTATAGGATGAATGCGAGTCATCCAACCTTTTTGTCGTTTTTCTTTATCCATAGCGGCTTTCACTATAAGTTTCTCATAAGGCAATGCATACTCTGACCACCCTGGATCTGAATAATTAGTTTCAAATCCTTTTTTTATTTCGTTATAAAAAGATTCACCTGGCTTTAAGATAATAATATCTTGCCAATCCCAGTTTGGTGCACCAGGATTTAAATAGTTGGAAGAAATTTTATATCGTAGTACAGAATTTTCCCACCCATTTGCACGGACTGCAATCCAGAATAGCATCAATTCATCCTTTTCATTGATGAATAATACAGGATTACAATCTGGAAGGTCAGGCGTATCTGCCATGATAAATATAGGCTCCCAATCTGACGACCCCTTTTTTAAACGTGATCCTTGGATTATTACATCATTGGCTGTTCTTTCTCCAGACCCATAAAACCAACATGCAAGTAAATCACCATTAGGCGCTTCAATAATACTACTCCCATGAACATGTTGATTTTGAAAAGGGAAAATAGGTGTTTTAGTAATTCCCTTTGGAAGGATGAATTCAATAGAAAGTACTATAACAAAAAAAATAATTTTAATTTTATTCATTTATGAATCCGTGATAAAGGCCCATGTAATAAGGGAGAAGATATACCATCCCGGTGGATAATTCTGTCCCACTTCCACCTGTATTCATATTCCAAGGATCGTGATTCCAATGATTTATATGCCTTTCATCTATTGGGAATACTTTGCCATTTACGCGATATCCTTTTCGACTATTATTTTCCTGATCAAACGTTCGATTCCAGGAATGCAATTTTTGAATGTCTGTCCTGTGGCTATTGGTATGACTCCAGTTAAGCCGATCTAGGGGAAAACGAATTAGTGTTTCCATTGATTCATCTAACCATTCGGGATGGGGTTCTAAGTCATAAGTCCCCCAAGCATCTACAAAATCTTCACTGGCCGTTGCGGCTCTAAAGGCAAAATTAAAAAACGGATTAAGTTCAGGTGCTTCAAGCATCCAATTCATATACATAGAAAATGCATAGCGAGATTTTAATTCTGGGTCTGTTTCATAGTTTATTAAATGATAGTAAGACATAAATGCCATTTCATCATCGGAATGGTTTCCCGTACCCACACCGCGGTTGAATTTTTGGTCTGTCATATTTTGTGCATATCCATGATCTTCAATAAGCATATTAGATAATTCACGATATCGATCATCACCTGTAATATGATGGGTAATAGATAAATAGGATAACATACTTAAAGAGTTTAGCCCACGTTCAACAAACCAATTTTTATCATGATTCAATTCATAGGGATTGAAACGAGACCATCGAGTAGGTTTCCCGTCATGATCAACCAATTGAAAATCATGATCAATTAAATGGTCTGTTAATTTTTTTATATGAGCACGGACACGTTCCTTTTCATCTTCAGTTTCAGCTACCAAATCATAATATAATCCATATAAGAAATAATGACCGTCCAATTCATCTGAACTTGTATCTGTCTTATAATACCATTTACCCGTTTTATCCTTTGGCCATCTATTCTCATATACTTTCCAGAGAGTATCATTATTTTTTTGTTTCCGAATATCATTTTCTACTCGCCCAATATTTGGGTCATGTCCGCTGGTAGGGAGGATAGTTCGAGCTACAAATCCAGGCGGAGGAGAAATAGGTGCATCTTGAGTCACATCACCAAGAAATTTTAATGCATCGAATGCTTTTTTGGCACGAGCTTTCGCTTTTGGATCTTTGGTGGCGGCATAGGCAAAACATTCTGCGGCACCATACATGCCTGTCCAAAGACCATCATTATCACTATCATGCTGAACCCAATCTGACTTATCTCCAGCTTTTGGAAGATTTACATCCAATACATATTCGTAAGGTGTTCTGCGATGGTATTTATCAATTTCATCTTCATAAAACTTAGCTTTTTCCGCCAAGGTCATTTTTTCTTTATAAATATGGCTCAATCCTTTAGATGTTGCAATCCAAACAGATCCATCTTTTGCCACGACAATATCATTTACATGATCATCTGGTAGCCACCGTTTCCCTTGACGATATTCCCATGTTTTGCCATCAAAGTGGATTGCCCCTTTTGTAGTTCCAAACCACACATCACCGTTTTGTCCCGCGGCCATTTTGGTGAAATCATTATAAGGGAGTCCATCTTTACCTTCGTAAAGTATCCATTCTTTTTTATCCAACACACCCACACCTTGTGGACTCGCAAACCAAAGTCTATTTTTCGAATCCATCGCCACTGAACGGCAGTCAGCTAAAGCCCAGCTTCGTGTGTCATCATGTGGTTGAATTGTATTCCAACCTGTTCTTGTTTTTTTATACAAGCCCTGAGCAGTGGCTACAAACACATTTTTTTCAGATTGAACCGTAATTTGTCGAATGTTTCCGCTTGGAGTTTTCATGGATTTTAGAGCGAGATGTTTATCATTTTTCTTTATTTTTCCAACGAATAAATCTGTTTTACCACCAAGGTATAATTGATTAGAAAATACTAAATCTGTCTCTAATACGTTTAGATGCATATTATTTGGAAGCGAGATTGCTTGGGAAACAACTTTATTTTTTATGAAGTAGGCCATTCCATTTGTTAAAATATTGTCGTTTAGTTCTCCAGTAATAGCTACGATTTTTGTTCCTTTTGCAGATAGAAGTACTACGGGTTGGTTATTTAGGGAAAGTTTGTTCCAATCTTTTTCTGATTCCAATTGGATAAATAACCCGGAATCTGTCCCTACGTAAATATCTTTCGTTTTTGTTGTGGCCACTGAATATACATTTTTACCTTCAAGAAAAAATGCACGTTTCTCCTGTTCAAAAAATGGAATATTTACGGACTCTTGCCCGAATAAAAATCCGATTATATAAATAAGGGTGAAAATCTTTTTTGTATTCATTTTTTTTCGATTTATAAGTTGATGTTGATTAAATCTATTCAATATTTCAACCTAATGCTATATTAGGAAGAATCTATAATTATATTTGGGTTGACTGACTGAATCTATTTACTTTTCTTCCTATAATGATAGGAGAAAATAATAAAGGGATTGTGATGACAACAAAAAATGCACATTTGATAAGCAGTGTTTTATTACTTTTTGTTTTAATGGGCAGATTGTATGCTCAAAATATTTCGGGGAAAGTAAACGATGAAAATAATTTACCTCTATTTGGCGCCAATATAATTGTTGAAGGTACTGGCGTAGGGGCGGCCACAAATGAGAACGGTGAATTCTCTTTTACTGTTAATGCAGCAGACAATTTTACTTTGGTAATTAGTTATATCGGTTATCATACCCAACGTGAATCATTCTATCCCAATGATAAAATAACAGGGTTGTTATTTAGTTTGAAACAGAAAAATCTATTTGGGAACGAAATTACTGTTTTGGCCAGGAAACGAGAGGAGTCCATTAAGGATGTACCTATTTCTATGGTTGCAGTGCGTGGAGAAACAATTGAAGAAATGGGCGCAACGTCTATCGAAGATTTAACGGCAATGGTCCCAAATGTTTATGCGACGGAAAGGCAGTCTAATACAGAATTTAATATTCGGGGTATTTCTGGTGGATCAAGAAATCCCGGTATGTCCACAGCTGAAGGCATTTATATAGACGGTGTTATTATGGGAGATCCAAACTTTATAGTAGCTGATGTCATCGAAATGGAAAGAGTGGAATTTTTACGAGGTCCCCAAGGCACCCTATTCGGGCGAAATACAGTTTCTGGTGCAATTAATCTGATTACCGTAAAGCCTACCCCAATCAATCGGGCCTCTATTTTTATTGAAACAGGACAAATGGGCTATCAAAAGTTAAAAGGGTCTGCAAACTATAAGATATCTGATAAAATATATAGTAGAGTTTCAGGGTATTCATTCAATTATGATGGCTATTTAAAAAATGCTTTTAATAACAAAACAGAAAAATATAAGAATAATTTAGGGGGGCGAGTTGCCATTCGGGCTTTACCAACGCCAAAATTGACCATTGATTTAAGTATGGATTTTTTCAATGAAGATTTAACTAAAATCGGTGGACATATATCAGACTATCGTATTTCGAGTAGTAGCACAAACTTTGATAATAAGCGTTTGGATTCATTGTATTATAATCTGAAGTCAATCGATATCACTGATGATGGGAAATATTCATATAATCATGATACCACAAGTATATCAAATAAGGAAATTTATAGCGCCACGCTAAACACCAATTATAGATTAAATGAGAACCTTCAATTAATCTCAGTTTTTTCAATACGGAATGCAAAGGTGAATTGGTTTAATGATGAAGATGGAACTGCATTGGATATACTCACAGGTGATTGGCTAAATACAGGAAAACAGTATACGGGTGAATTTCGTCTCATGTCTAACCAAAACGACAAGATTTCTTGGATAGGGGGAGTATATTATTATAATCTATATAATTTTCTTTCTGGTCCCGTATATCCAAAGCCATTATTCTTTTATTATGCCGCAGGTATCCCCATGTTTATTGCTAAAAACTATACAGATTTAGTCGTTAAACCAGAGGGAAGCGGCAACACAACATCCATGGGTGTTTACGGATCAATAGATTTTCAACTCCTTCAAAAATTATTCTTAACTGTTGGTATTCGATATTCAAATGATAAAATGGATTTCAAATATAAGCAAAAGGGCATTCAAACATTTGGTTATATAAATGTACCATCAGAACTAGATAGTGATGGAAACCCGATTGGGTATTTTGACAGTACAAAAACATGGCATGCAACCACCCCATCAATGAATATAAAATATGCCATATCCGATGGTTTAAATATCTATGGTACCCTATCAAAAGGATATAAAAGTGGTGGATTTAATATGGATTATGTGTCGAGTATGAAAGCATTATCTGAACCATTTAAACCTGAATATATTACCAATTATGAATTGGGATTTAAATATGGAAATTATTCGAATACACTCTATTTGAATGCGGCATTATTTAAAATGGAATATAAAAATATGCAAGTAAGTCAGTTTCAAGATTTATTTGAAGGATACTTAATCAGCAATGCAGCATCCGCCACTATAACTGGGTTAGAGTTAGAAGTTTCAGCTCGATTATTTGATAACGCCCTAACATTGGTGGGTGGCTATGGTATTGTTGAAGCGGTTTATAATGATTTTCACGATGGTTATTTTAATGGGTATTGGAATGAGGGTGAATCGTATACGGATTCTAATGGAAATGGTAACTATGATACTGGAGAAGATTTCACCGATTTAGATAACGACTTTTCAGGAAACCATATCAGTACCTACCCAAAACAGTCTTGGAGTTTGATGGCAGATTTTCGACTACCAATCAATAGTAAAAAAATGTTTGTCTCCCAACTGCGTAGCGATTATATCGGTGAAAAATTGTCACAACTCACGACGGATAAGGATGCGAATTTATTGAGGGATGATGCCCGAACTCTGGTGAATGGACATTTTGGAATTGAACAGGAATCCTGGGGATTATATGTTTGGGGTGAAAACCTTCTGAATAAGGAGTATATTATCTCTCAAGGAACGAATGGATATCTTGGATTTGTAGAACAATTATGGGGACAACCCAGATTGTTGGGAATTCGATTCTCGTATAAAATGTAATACAGCTTACTTTCTCAGAAAAAAATAGAAAAGGATCATTATGGCACTGGGTGGCATTGATTATTTTATCATCATAGTTTACTTGATTGGTACAGTCTTATTCGGTATGTACATTGGACGAAAAATGAAATCCGGAGACGACTATTTTCTCGCG
>Ga0208639_1001462_pt1 | contig 15392 bp, 10 predicted proteins | sample ETNtaG_33_FD_185772 | JGI IMG/M metagenome (GOLD analysis project Ga0208639, IMG submission 185772) | Marine microbial and viral communities from oxygen minimum zone, Eastern Pacific Ocean - ETNP201310SV76 (SPAdes) (version 2) | ecosystem: Environmental > Aquatic > Marine > Oceanic ...
GGCGGAAATCGTCCCTTCAGGCGGTCTCAAGACCGGATGGATTGATATCGGAAAGAAGGATATCTTCCGAGACATTTGGGTCGTAATATTCTACCTTGGTTTGATGTTACCTTACGCTTTTGTTGGGCTTTGGATTGGCACTGTTGCCAACAATGAGTTCCAACTCCCAATCAAGGATATTGCAATTGCACTCATGCTGTTGAAAATCCCATTCTTCCTTCGCCTCATTTGGGCTCAACCTGTTGAACGCTTTGTCCAACTACCCTTTGGTCGCCGCCGAAGTTGGATTATCCTAGGGACGGTTTTGCACATCGTTTTGCTTATCCCTCTTCTTTTCATCGATATTCAAACGGCTACTTGGGTATTCGTTGGTGTCGTATTCATCGCATTAATCCCACGATTATTCGCTGAACAAGCCGTTGCTGGAATGATGGCGGAGAGCATTCCAAAACTGGGCCGATTCAATTCAGGAATCAATTTCGCTTACCGGGGCGGGGCACACATCCTAGTGCTTGCAATGGGATTTTTGACTTCAAAATCCAGTCCGTTTGTCGATGGTACTTCGACCGATTGGGGCACCATTCAGATGGCCGGTCTCATCACTGCGATGGTGACAGCGATCTTCGCAGTTGCAATCACTTTCATCATGAAGGAAGGTGAGGCCATTCGTGGCCCCGATTCACAGAAGAAGCGCAAAACAGCGAAAACCATGCAGGCAGCCATCGAGAATGTGGATTTGGATTTCCCCGAATCCAGTTCGACAATGGATCGGATATTGGCAGCAATGCGTACTCGAACAGCGTGGATTGTGCTAGCATTATGTTTCCTCATCCCTCTCGGTGATGGATTTGAGGGCATGTTCGCGTTTTACATGCGGGACGTTCTCGGTTTCGATGCTGCTGAAGTTCTCCAATGGCTGAACATCTTCATCTTCGCCACATATCTCGGTTTGTTTGGCCCGTGGTTGTCCGACTACTACGGTCGTGCGAAGGTCTTGCGGTGGTCCGCAATGGGTTCTGTGGCTTGCTATGCCGTGCTCGGCATCATGATGCTCATAGGCGCACCAGAGATTGCAATTCTCGTTCTTTTTATGCCGACAGTGACAGTCACTGATTGGCTCATATTTACCTTCATCACCACCTGGGCCGAAGTCAGTGATCCACGGTTGGGCCCGACTCACATGGCGTTGTATCAGACCACGCAAGCGGTTGCAGCGACATTCATCTGGTTCGGATTGGGTGTATTCCTCATCTATGCAACCGGTGGCGCATATTGGCTGATTTTCCTTCTGGCTTGTCTGGGCCCGATGATTGGACTCAGTCAATTCCACAAACTCAAACTTGGCGACGACTATGGCGAAGATACACTCGATATACGCGAAGAAATTTCCAAGGTTCAAACCAAGTTGGCAGGGATGCCCTGGGGTGTAGAGCCCGTTGACAAGTCCTCACGCCGCCGCTTGGCAATTGGTACGGCAATGGCGGGCCTCATCATTTCAGTGGCCTTGTTTACTGGTCCGTTTGTGTTGCTCAAATGGGAATCCGAAGAATCTGAAGAGAACTGGGATTTGCTTGGATGGAATGACACCTCAATTACATTTGAGACTCTTGCTAATATCGGTGTGGGTGGCAACGTAGCGGCGAATATTCAGGTGCCCACAACCCAAGGTGGTGTATATGCTGGAATTTTCAGTGTTTCATTGGAAGGAAACCAATGCGCTCTAGGGCCACCTAGTTGGACTACGACTTTCTCAATGCCCGACCGTGGTAATTTTTCAGATGGAACAAATGAATCCAACTTCATCGCCGATGATTGGGAAGGGGATATGCAAATCGATTTTGATACAATCGCACCCAACTTGACAGGTTATTCTTCCGAAGAAAAATTGCGAATCGAATTAGATCAGGTTGTCGGCGAAATATGGTGGGGGCATGGCAGAGGAAGTTGGGACTTGAAGGTGGAGATGACCGGTAATTCCTGTTTGAATGCGTTCGGGCAGGCTAATTTCCGCGTCAATATTACTGCTTATCACTTGCTCCTTCCATCAACGGATCCAGACTCAGGCATGGTCGAAGTATCCACATCCACCACTGTCACTGAGCATGATTACGGGGAAGCGGTCGGTGTTCTGCTTGGTTTCCCAATTCTGATTGCGACCCCATTCCTTGCTTGGATTGGCGGCCGTGACCCAGAAACAATGTTGAGTTGATTACCACTCTGCGTGACCGCCATCCTCGTGCGTCCAAGCCGTTGGTGGATGTGGATTCCACATGTCCATGTGTTCTTCAATTCGCTCTTCCAGAACTTCGACACCCAGCCCCGGTGCGGTTGGAACATCAACATGTCCACCTTCAATCGTGAATGGCATGGCAACCAAGTCGAACGCCCAATTCTGGCCACCACCTGGCGCACCTCCACCCGAACCGGCGCCACCCAGTGATTGGAATTCTTGAATCAAATGAGCCGGACTTGCGGCAGCGACCTGCATGGAGGCTGCGAATTGTACAGGTCCGTAAGGGCAGTGTGGTGCCATGGAAACTTGTGCAGCCGTAGCCATTGCGCCGATTTCCACCGCCGCTCGAATTCCCCCCACCATACTCACATCTGGCTGAATGATGTCCACAACAGGAGATGGCATCAGATGTTGAGCAAAGGCATGTGCACTTCGCAATCTTTCTCCAGTCGCAATAGCGATGGGTTGGGCGGTACGTAACGCACGTAAGTCTGCGATATGCGATGCACTACCATCGGGTAAACAAGGCTCTTCGATGAAGAAAGGGTCCATCGGAGCCAACGCGTGAACGGCCCGGCGTGAAGCTGCAGGTGTCAATCTCCCATGCAAGTCTACAGCCAAATCCATATTGGGTCCAATCGCATCTCTTACTGCACGAACAACTTCGACCATATCGTTGAGAGCGGCTCTTGAAACTACATTGGGTGTGGGGCCTGCTGGACTAACTTTGACAGCAGTCATCGATTGAGACATCGCTTCCCTAGCGGAGTCTGCAAATTCCTCCGGAGTTCTACCCCAGAGGTTTCGATACACGCGCACGCGCTCGCGCACGCGACCCCCCAAGAGATTGTGAATCGGTGCACCGAACTCCTTCCCTTTGAGATCCCAAAGAGCCATTTCCAGAGCTGATAGTGCTGTATCCAATACCGGTCCATCTCTCCAGAATCGGGTTTTACGTTGAGTTTCAATTGTCCGAGTGATATCGTGAATACTACTTCCTTCAACACGCTCACCAATTGCAATCAACGCTTTTTCGACTTCTTCGTGTAGGTCGCCAATCGCTTCACCCCATCCAATTTCACCATCATCGGTTTCGACTCTAAGCAAGAGCCAACGCGGTGGACACCGCACGCAAGTGGCAGAACGAATCGTAGTCACGCATCACTACGCCGGCGTTGGAGTTCCATGAATATGTCCCGTGCCGTTTGTTCTTCAGATTCGGTCCAAGTGATGCTTTCACCCTCCTCATCGCTCAAATCAGAACCACACAGATTTGAACCCATTCCGACACACCATGCCCCTGCATCGAGCCATTGCCACACACTCTTTTCATCAACACCGCCGACTGGCATCCAAGGCAAGGAAACCGAAGTGAGTTGTTCGTGAGTCCATTCTGTGGCCGGGAATAATTTGGCAATACATGCATCTGCTGCGATTGCCTGTTCCAATTCTTGTGTATTGGATACACCTGGGACTGCGAGTATGTCTGTGGCATGGCAGTGCTCGATCATCTCAGCGGGATGCGTTGGTGAGAGCGCAAATTCTGCACCTGCTTCTACGCAACTTTTCACTAGACCCACATCGAGTAACGTACCGACGCCAACCATGACAGTTGGAGGCAATTGTTGGCGTAATGCCTTCACAATTTCTAGGGCTTGTGGGCTGTCAAGTGTGACTTCGAGCGCAGAACATCCCATCTCGGCCAGTGTAAGTCCTCTCTGAATCATTCGACTGGGGTTTTGGCCGCGAAGGATGGCAATGACCCCAGCCTCTTTCAAATGGCACAAGACTGTCTCGCGCCTTGTCTCATCCATGCCTTCACCTCAGACTCTCAGCGTTCGGTCTTCACCTGCTGGAAATTCACGCTGTGCTTCAAATCCATCAAGTTCCTCGCGAGTAACCATTGAGATGTCCCCCTTCGTATTTTGGCAAAGAGCAGCCAATAAATCCCCACGAAGCGCACCGATGAGTGGAGATACAGGCCCGTGTCCATGTTCGCTCAGTGCGTCGATAAAACCGGCCAACCAGGCATCCCCTCCACCCAGATTTTCAACAGGTGAGTGGATGACAGCATCATCCTCAGTAGAATCCATTCCGAAGGCATGAGTGACCACCGACCAGCGCTTTTGGAATCCATCTGTTTCGGGCCTTTTGAAGGTGCAACAAAGGTGTGGAATCAGAAACTTCCTTCTCAATTCTGATAGCGCCTCGATATTTTCTTCGTAGTTGGTCGGACGCCCCATCCCTTCAATTTCAGCAATTGTTGCGAGGCTATCCGGTGATAGAACCAATACGTGAAACATTCGCATTCGTGGGCGAACAATCGTCCACAATTCCTCAATCGTTCCTAGAGCAGGTCGATGATTCAAATCCATGGCGATCAGGGTCCCATCCAATTCGGCAAACGTCAGAGCACCACCCCAAGCGGATCGGGGTCCATCACCCAGTAACGGTGTGATGCCACTCATCACCAACCAACGTGCGCCAGTGAGAATTCCTCTCCAATCAAAATCCTGCGGGTTGAGGTGGGCAAAGGCAGAAATTGAGCGATTATAATCAACAGTTTTCGCCTCTTGGTCGACCACATATGTTCCGATTGAATCATCGGATCGTCGAACGTCTAGATGCACACCTGAATCGATTGCAGTTTCCTCAATCATTGGAGCCTCTTCGGGTAGTGCACTAACCCATGATGCACTGGTGCCCAACCGTGCCAATGCACAGGCCACATTGTATTCGGAACCCCCTGGTGTGGTGTTCCCTTCTGAGGTCCGCAACATCGCTTCCCCGAAGCAGACAACCCGACCTCGCGGTGCTTGCATGAACATCCTACACGCCTCTAATCCTCAATTCTTTGCCCCAACACCTCTTGCGGTGGCATTAAGAAGTTCAGCACTAAGGCCGCATCATGCACGCAAGTGGTAAGATATTCATGGGCATTGGCCTTGTATTAGTGGTAATTGGTGGCGGAATGTTCGCTTGGGGTCAAGCAACAGTCGAAGATGCAGGCGAATCTTTGGAAGCCAATGAGTGGGCCCTTGAAGAAGTCACCAGTGGCACAATCGAAATTGTTGACGACGATGGTGAAGGTGAAATTGGTTTCTCCATTTTCATTGAAGGCACATACACGGATGATAACGGTGATGGCGAGTGGGACCATTGTGGTCCATATGATCAAAATAGTAATCAAACAGATTTTACAACTACGCACACCGATGATTCCGACAACAGTTTCATCTATGCTTGTAGCACTGATTGGAATTACGAGGACACCCGCGAAGAAGGTAGTAAGACTCTCGTAAGAATCGGTGATTCCGCCTTTGATTACGAAAACGGAACTGCTTCAGTATCGTGTGCCACAACATGCTGGGTTCAGTACGATGACAAGGTTTGGGATGGTGCCGTCGATGATCTTGTTGATGGTGCAAGTGGCCTCCTTGGCATGCTCGGTTCAACCTGCTTCTTCATTGGTGGTTGCTGTGCGCTTCTCCTCGGTCTGATTCTAGGCTTGACCATCAATGACAAGACACAGACTGTGGTTGTCCAAGGTGGCGGCGGTGGAATGGTCGGCATGGGCGCCCCCGTTGCTGGAGCACCCGGTGGAGCCGTTCCGATGATGGGCGCTCCTGTCGCTGCCGCACCGATGGCTGCGGCACCAGTCGCAGCAGCACCTGTTGTTGCAGCACCCATTGCTCAACCTAATCCGGCCCAGGAGTATTACAACGGTCTACTCACACAAGGATATGATGCAGCCAGTGCGGCACAATATACCTCACAGCACTATCCTGGATTCCAGCCCTGAATTTGGCCAGTGAACCCCTCCCGCGATTTGACGCGGTGTACCCAAGTAGAATTGCGATTAGATTAAGGCGCAGACTTTGGTGTCGAAATCATGCACGTTGTTGGCAAAGTGTTGGCCGGTATTGGCGCCGTCACCTTGCTGCTGAGCGGAATCATGCTGGTCTTCGGAGTCACCGATATCAGCGAAAAATCTGAGAATGTCAATTACGTCATTTCGGGGCAAAGTAACGGTACTGTCGCAGTTTACGACAGTGACTTCCAAGGAGACATCGGCTTCACAATTTTCGTTGAAGGTACCTATGAAGACACCAACAATGACGGTATATGGGACATCTGTGATCAAGTGAATATTACAGCCATTCACGATGGAAAAATAATGGAGAATTTCGGGACCAATGAATCCTTTGTTGTGAATGCAAGTGACGATGAGAGATTCTACTATGAATTCGTGACAGGGAATAACGAATGCGCCTCTCAACACGGTGAAACTGCAATGGTGGACGGGAAAAATTTGGTCAAAATTGGGCGCGCATGCTGGGGATGTATGAGTGGAACTTTGACCATTGAATCCAATGAGCCCGTTTGGGTTGTTTACGATGATGAAGAAATTGCAGAGTTGGTGGGCGGATTTTTCACAGCGTTTGCTGGCACTTGTTTCTTGCCATGTGGGTGCTGTTTACTCATTCTTGGCCTCATTTTGGGTTTTGTTTTACCTGACGGTTCTCAACAAGCTGTGGCCTTTACAGGCACAGGTGTCGTTGCGGCTCCCGTGGATTCTGGAATCCCTATGCCTACCGAAGATTCAGAACCAGCTCATGCGTATTATGGTGATATGATTGCCAGAGGATTTGACCCCGAACTCGCTGAAAAAATGACCCGGGATCAATATCCTGGCTTCAATCAATAATTACTCCATTTTCCATCGCAACAATCCGAGGGCGCCACCAAGTCCCATCAGTTGTTCACCAGCATCATGGTCGGCACTCGCCTGAACAACTTCACCACCCGTTGCTCGAACTTGCGATGCAGCATCTGCCCAGAATGACTCGCTTCGTAACATCCCTGCTTCGATGACCAAGGATTCTACCGCCCCTTGGCTTACGGCTTCTTCCAATTCCTTGCGCCCATATGCGACAGCACCATTGGTTGCAATTCTAGACAAACTTTCTTCGATGAGTCGAACCTGTTTGGCCATTGCGAATTCACCGAGAACGGCATCGGCAGTCCCTTCACGCATCACTTCATTGGCGGCTGCGCGACCACCTATACTCGTCGCAATGTTCAGTGTTCGATGGCCGACACCGCTACCTTTCAGTAGAGTTTCAAATTGTTCTCGCGCCATCCCCGGTCCACAGATAACCACTGGCATTTCTGCAGAAATAGCCTTAGACGCTTGTTCTGCCACCTTCGCAAGGAAAGCATTACGAATCTCTGTAGATTTCCCTTCTCGTTTTCCGCCGCCTCTAAGTGTGAATGTATCTCCAACTTGACGCATTCCATGTTGTGCAATTTCGAACAGTAAGATTTCGTCACTTTCTACCACTGCGATGGCCACCCGTCCACGGCCACTATCTTGAACGGCTTCAGCCAGTAAACTTCGATCGGATTCAGAAATCCCTCCTCTCCATGAGATTTCTACTTCATCTCGTGGACTCACTGCGTGAGTGTGATGGCTGCCTTTGTCCATGGGTGCTTCACTGATGATACCATGAATGCGAAGGTTGTCTGTGAACGGTTGGAACTCTGTTGATTCCGCTTGCAGAACAATCCACATCGGTTTTCGATCGGCTGCTTTGGCGCGCCCCGTCTCTTGTGTCCCTGTACTTTGATCTCGTCGGAATCCCATCATGCCCACTTGACAGCCGGAGCGAACCATTTGTGCGATTGCCCACAAATCATCTTCGTGCTGCACTCGAAGGCGAACACCATCTTCGATGTTCTTGATTTTCTGCATCTTTAGCCCTCCTCTGGGAAGATTAAGGCCAATGCATCTGAGACTGAGTTTTCATTTTGAAGTGAATGCCAATGAACGACACCATTCGGTGCCACAATGGCGTAGGACGGTGTTCCTTGCATATGGAATTCGTAGAACCAGTACAGTTCTCGATCATCAACATAGGTCCAATTGTGTGCCTCGCCGGGCCGATTCATGCAGTTGTCTCCATTGTTGCAACCGATGAAATCCGCTTCATCTTGGAATGCTGCGATTTCTTCCCAACTAGAATCGGACCAAGAGAAATTGATAATGAATGTGAAGAATGTGACATTTTCACTATATTGTGCGTGTAGAGTGCTCATCAATTCCGCGCCATTCCAGCAATGTCCACAATCTGTTGCAGCGAACTGAATGAGTACCCATTCCTGTTCAGTTGAGGAATTGCTCCATTCAGCATCGAGGGAATCCCACAATCTCCACATCTCCCAATCACCTTGTGCAGGTCTTGCAGCGGCTTGCACATTCGGTAGCAGTTCGCCTTCCCAAGTACCTGGGATTGGACCCGCATCAACGATTATCGTTTGATTTGCGATTGAATTTTGTGTCACATTGTCCAAGAATTCACGCACAATATCGACAATGAATTCTTCTTGCCAAGGATGAGTGGAATGCACCCCTCCCTCGACATGAACATACCAGTTCGGTGTGATTAACGAATCGTGTAGCATGGTGCTTTGGTTGAATAGTACAGATTCATCATCGGTTCCGTGCATGATGAGCATCGGCACAGTTTGGTTGTTTGCCAATAGGGCGGGACTCGCACTTGTGGTTTGATCTACACACCCACTTTCATTTCCATTCGGGTCGCAACCCAGTAAACTGGTCACAGCAGTACCGTTCATCACACTCAAATCGGTGGGCCCAAACCAATCGATGGCTGCTGAGATATTCAGTTCCGGCGTGACTGCGAGCATGGATGCAAGATGACCTCCTGCACTGGAACCCCATGCCACAATGGTTTGCGTATCTAAGTTGTATGAATCCGCATTGGCCTGAATCCAAGTAAGGGCCGTTTGCAAATCATCCAACTGTGCAGGCCAGATTGCATCACTGGAAAGCCGATACTCCACACTTACAACTGCCCATTGTCCATCGGCAACAATTTGCTGTGCGGCGTGATTATTGCCCAGTAATCGGTCACCTTGAACCCATCCCCCTCCGTGAATCCACATGATGACTGGATGGGGTCCATCACTTTCAGGCAAATACAGGGCTACTCGCAAATCAACTCCATTTGGTGAAGCAAATACCAAATCGGTTGCAGGAGGCTCAGGCACAGTTTCATTTTCCTCAGGGGCCGTCGTTTCACAGGTCTCCTCGACTTCTTCTGTGCAGCCCTCAAATTCGGAATAATCAGGTCCATCATCACCCAAACAACCTGCGAAAGATGCAGCGAGCATCAAAATCGTCAGAATCGAAGCGACACGCATTGAACCACCTCAGCTGAACATGCCAAGGAGGTTCCCATCCTCATCCATGTCCATGTTTTCTCCAGCGGGAATGCGTGGAAGGCCGGGCATTGTCATCATCGTTCCGCAAATGGCGACAATGAATCCAGCCCCGGCATTGAGTCTGAGTTCCCGAATCGGAAGTGTGAATCCACTGGGCGCACCTAGTTCTTTCATCTCATGAGAAAACGAATATTGCGTCTTTGCCATACAAACTGCGAGATTTCCATATCCCCAATTTTGTAGAGTCTTGAGTTCCTTCATTGCCTTTGGTGCGAGATCAATACTCGCTGCCCCGTAGACATTGGTTGCAATTCTCAACATCTTTTCTTCTAAGGGAGCATTGGGTGCAAATAGAGGTTCAAACGGTCGCCCTTCGGCGATGTGTGATTGGCATGCTGAGACGACAGCACGAGCCAAATCGGCACCCCCTTCGCCTCCGTTTGAATGAACCCGGCAGACCACTGCGCTTGATGCACCTGCTTGCAAAGCCTCATCCATCAACACTTCAATTTCCGCATCGGTATCTGTTGGGAATACGTTGACACTGGCGACGACGGGGACGCCAAAGCGAGACATATTTCTGATGTGCCTGGCCAAATTCGTATTGGCGCCAGCACGCACGGCCTCGACATTTTCCTTGGCGATTTCTTCTGGACGAGGACGCTTACCACCTCCTGTAGAGAACCCACCTCCGTGCATTTTCATGCTTCGGACTGTGACATTGACAACAACACAGTCTGGGGCGACACCACTTGCTGCGGCTTTGATATGCATCATTTTCTCGGCACCCATGTCAGCGCCAAATCCAGCTTCTGTGACGACATAATCGGTGACGCCTAAGGCAATCCGGTCGGCAATAACACTGGAATTTCCATGTGCAATATTTGCAAAGGGTCCCGCGTGGATGAAGGCAGGGTTCTGTTCAATGGTTTGCACTAGATTTGGTAAGAACGCTTCACGAAGTAACAGAGCCATGGGGCCCGCGGCACCAATATCGTCCGCTTTGATAGGGAATCCAGTTCGACTCTCGGCAACAACAATTTCACCCAATCGATGGCGGAGATCCGCATAATCTGATGCAAGAGCAAGAATTGCCATGACCTCGGATGCTGCTGTGATGTCAAACCGCTCTTCTCTAGCCACACCATTCTTGGGCCCACCCAAACCGATGGCAATGTTGCGAAGTGATCGGTCATTCATATCGATGACACGTGGCCAGAGGATTCGATTTGTATCGATATCACATTCGTTCCCGAAATAGATGTGATTATCCAGCATCGCTGAACAAAGGTTGTGTGCGCTGGTCACAGCGTGCAAGTCGCCTGTAAAGTGGAGATTGATTGCTTCCATCGGTAGCACTTGACTGTGCCCTCCTCCGGCAGCACCTCCTTTGATTCCGAATACAGGGCCCATGCTGGGTTCTCGAATTGTACAAGTCGCATTTTGGCCAATACGATTCAGCGCTTGAGTCAAGCCAATTGTAGTGACTGTTTTTCCTTCACCAAACGGCGTTGGATTGACACTGGTAATCAGAATCAAAGATCCACGTGGCAAGTCGAATCTAGATTTGAGCCCGTCCCATGTGATTTTGGCCATTCCTTGGCCCATTGGAACGAGTTCTTCGACACCAATGCCCAGTTTCCACGCTACCTCTTCAATCGGGGCAGGGGACGCCGCGCGAGCAATCTCCAGGTCGGTGGCCATGAACAGGCTGCAACGCTCCCGGTATTCAAGCATTCATGGGTTTGGCGCACCGTAGGTGCGCATCCGGTTGGTTTGTGAAGGATGGGGGATACGGACTCATGGGGTTGTATGCAAATTCGATATGCTGTCGCTGGAATGCCAATTCAGCATTCACTTTCTCCGGTCTTGGCGGTCCTGACGGCGACTCACTTGAAACAAGCAGGACTTGGGGTACAATTGGAAGAAACTTGCCTTCTTGAATCCGATGATGTGACTTCACCGATGGCGTGGGCATGGGTGAATAAGAAACGCAATCAAATTGAAGTTCATAATCCACTGTATGGTGATCCTTCTACTCCGACATCACATTCGCGTTTGCATCGCTTGGCCTCTCTTGTAATGTCCAATGTCAAAACTGCAGATCCGACTCATGTGTCCCATGGTGAAACACTTTTCCATCGTGGAGAAGAACGCATCAAAACTCGGCGTGGAGAAAGCGAATCTTGGATTTCCCTCACAAGTCCACTGAAGCATTTACTCTCAACCCGATCTGGTGTTCACTCAATTGATGACAGTCTCGAGAATGGCGCTGTGAATCAACTTCGATGGGATGGGAACAATTGGTATTGTGCCGGAACTGATGGGCATGGCCTTGTTTCCATTGCTCGTCATTTTGGTTTTGATTTTGAATCCACGGGTATCGAGGCACCTCTGTTGTGTATGATTGGTGGCGGTGGTTCAGCACGTTCATGTGCAGCGGCTTGGTCAAATGCTGGTGGCGTCATCTGGTCAATGGATGGTCGACGGCCACTGGATAAGCGGGGCCCGTGGGTTCAGAATTTGATTTCCGGAGATGATGTAGTGAGTAATATTGGCAAGCGTCTTTTCGTTGATTTCGATACCAAAGCAGGAGGTTCAGATTCCAATCGATCTACCGTTGCAGATTTGTATTTGTCAACATCGTATAATTCGCAAGAAGTTGGTTTCGTCGTAGAACAAATTGAATCAGGTTATCAGTTAGATGGACGTTGGTTACTCGCAGCTCAACATCTCGAAGCCTGGGCCCGATTTTTCAGCCCCGAAGCGGCCCATTTACTCCCCGGGTTGGGCCTCACAATGACTCGTCTATTAGCGATGGAATCCGCCCTACGGGCGGATTGAACTAAACAGGGTTGCTTTCAAGTGCCATTGCTCTATCTCACTTCTTGATGGCAACCTTCCGAACGGCGTTTGTCCTTTCTGCGCTGTTACTCCTTTTGCCGTTTTCAGCACTCTCTTCAGCATCTGAAAGTTTCAGTGATACACATGAAATTGAAACCCTTTCCGCTGGTTGGCAAACCATCATTTTTTCTAGCGACGAAGAGAATACCACACATTGGGCACAGATTTACTATCCCGCCAATGAATCTGGTTTGGGTCAACCAATTGCCAACACATCAGGGCCATACCCACTTCTGATTTGGATTGGAGATGAGGGTGAGGCGAATGATCAGTATGACTGGTTAGGCAAAAAAGTCGCGACAGCGGGTTACATCACAGTTGTTCTACCCCCTGATTGGAATTCCCAGCAAACGGAATCACAATGTGGCGCCATATTGGCTCTGTGGATGAGGTTACACCATAACAATCAGAATGGTAGTTTCGATAGTGATCCTGCAAATATGCGAGACGCCTTCAATCTCAATTTCTGGGGCATTGGTGGGCACGGTTTAGGAGCCAAACAAGCGGCGCATTGCCAACTTATCATGACGGGTGCATGGAATCCATACATCACTACTCCAATCCCTACAGCGTTGATTGGCCTTGGACTTGAAGATGCCAATACCGACATCCCCGACGCCTACTTGGGCCGCTCGCCAGAACCGGGGATGGGTCTCTATCTGACTGGAACATTAGATGACATTGCAAAGGCGGACACCAACATCGATCGTTGGTTGGCCAACCATGCAATTCCTTGGCATTACATGTCTGTCATAGGCGGAAATCACATCCAATATCAAGACGAGTCTGGATTTTGGGAAGGGTTCAACGATGGTTCAGCTACCATCTCTCGTGAAGACCAACAAAATCATGCAATCGAACACATTTTACCTTATCTTGATCTCATGCTCAAGGGCGACCATACCCAATGGTTGAATGCAACCAATCGCGAAGTCAATTGGCAGAGCCCTTCCGATTCAACTGCCTATATTTACGAAGATTTGAACGGAGCGCGCTTCATGCCAATGATTGCAAATTCTTCCGATGTAAATGAGATGGAGGGACTCTCTGGCCGAGTGGTTTCAGCCAATACTCAACTAACACATCGAAATGGTGCCCTACCAACTGGAACAACTGTGCTTTGTACCATCATGGAAGGTGGCGATTGGTGGGATCCAATGGACTATTCCACTTACGGAATCAATGCGACGGGAACATTCACTGGTTCGATTGACAATGGGAACTCATCGGCCACCGACTGCGAGGTCTCAACTGAGGGTGTTCCTCCCGGAAATCGCTCACTCAGAGTCGATGTTAATTGGTATGGAATGCCATCATACTTGGATCTTGAATTCTTCCGCGAGAATAGAGAACCAATCATCGCTTCACCACTTCCCGTAATTGAAGTCCCTCAGCATGGTGCGACAAGCATGCCATACTCGGATTTCGCAACCGATCCGGATGGCACGACTCTAATCGTCGAGATGCATCCACATCTTCCGAGTACCAATCAAATGCATTGTTATCTCGAGGCGAATTCAGTCACCTGTGAGCATACAGGGGAGGCCGAATGGACTGGGACTGAAATTCTCAATTTGACAATTTTCGATCGTTATGATTTGAATTTTTCAGCAGAATTCAATTTGAGTGCAAGTGTCCTTCCAGTGGATGATTCAGTCGTCCAAATCAGTGATATTCCCTCCGTGACTATGGATGAGGATAGCGACCAACAGGCCGTTGTAATCACTTCCCATTTTGAAGACCCGGAAGGTGCGAATTCAACCATCATCAATGCAACGACGGATGTTGGTTTGGATTTATCCTGGACTACAAACAACCTCGCCATCACCCCTCTACTGAACTGGCACGGTTCAACATCGGTTGAGGTATGGGTTGGTGACGGAACAAGCGCACCAATTTCAGCAACATTCGCTGTAACTGTTGAATCCATACCCGACCCACCCCGCCTCAATTTGACCCGAATATCATTGGTTGAAGACACACCTCTTGAAGTCCCTCTATCCGAATTGGGATGGGATGAAGATGGCGACTCGGTCGAGTTTGAAATTGAGGGTAGTCATACTCATCTCACAACCACAGTCCTATCGAATGTGTTGAGGATTGTCCCTGAATCAGACTGGACCGGTCTGTCAACAGGTTGGAATATCACAATTGTAAGTGAGGATGGCAACGTTACGGGCCCCATCGAGTTCGAAATTTTCGAGGTGAATGATCCCGTGCAATTGACATGGGGTCCATTGGAAGTTGTGGGCAATGACACCATCTTCATTGTCGCAATCCATGATCCCGATGACGGTACCCCTTGGACTGCCAGAGAACGATGGGATGGGCAGGTTTGGACGGAATTCGAGGCGAACTGTGTTGTCAGTGATGTGAGTGTTGAACAGCCACATGATTGGGAATGCACTGTTTCAACCGATTATAGTGAATTATCACCAGGGGCTCATCGTCTTGAGATTCAGTTCTACGAAGACGGACATTGGACTGAAGAAAAAATCTACTACCACACTGTTTCAGCGCCATCTCCTGAACCTTCAGAAGGCAACAATTTACCCGAAATTCCAGTGGATACAGAGAGTGAAACATTCTCAATATGGATTGTATTTGCAATCGTGATTGCATCTATTGTTTCATTGATTGGGTTGTACATGATCATTACATTGTCCAAAGATGACATGGAAAAAATGCTCGGAACCCCATCCAATATGTATGGTGGTTCAGGAGATGATGATTTGACCGGAATAGAGGTCGAACTCGTAGATTTAGATTAGAGTGGGATATTCCCATGCTTCCGAAGGGGTTGCCATACACGCTTGGACAACAAGGATTTGAGTGCTCGAATTAATCGCAAACGAGTTTCATTTGGTTCGATGACATCATCAAGCCAACCATTTCGTGCCGCAACGTAGGGGTCACCAAATTTGTTCTTGTAATCCTTCACCAATTCAGCATGTCGAGATTCCTGATTCTCGGCATCTTTGAGTTCTTTTCTATGAATGATATTCAC
>Ga0208639_1001466_pt1 | contig 15373 bp, 13 predicted proteins | sample ETNtaG_33_FD_185772 | JGI IMG/M metagenome (GOLD analysis project Ga0208639, IMG submission 185772) | Marine microbial and viral communities from oxygen minimum zone, Eastern Pacific Ocean - ETNP201310SV76 (SPAdes) (version 2) | ecosystem: Environmental > Aquatic > Marine > Oceanic ...
TGAAGGCTGTTATAATTATGGGTTCAACATCTGACCAGAGCCACGCAGATAAAATTACAGGTGTTTTGGATGAGCTTGAGGTTAATCACGAAACGCATGCTGCCTCTGCACATAAAAACCCAGAAAGGGTTTTAGAAATTATTAGGTCTGTTGGAAAAGAAGAGTCTGTTGTGTTTGTTACTATTGCTGGAAGATCTAATGCTCTTTCTGGTTTTGTGGCAGCAAACAGCAGCAAACCAACTATCGGTTGTCCCCCCTTTAAGGACAAGGTGGACATGAATATTAATATTCACTCTACATTACAAATGCCAAGCAAGACCCCAGTCCTTACTGTTTTGGATCCAGGAAACTGTGCTATTGCCGTACACAGAATGTTACACTTAGGAAAAATATGAGCACAATATCTCCATTAGATGGCAGATATAAAAAGGTCGTGTCTGAGTTGGATGGGTTTTTTTCAGAACAAGCCCTAATGAAAGCTCGGTTAGAGGTTGAGGTAAAATATCTTGTTTCTCTTTCCCAGCACCGCGCCCTTAAAAAAGACTTTAACCTAAGGGCGGTAGACCAAAAAGCCCTTTGGTCTCTATATGAAAGCTTTGACCAAAAAGAATATAACGCGGTTAAAAGAATTGAAGCAAAAACCAAACACGACGTTAACGCCGTTGTGGAGTATTTGTCTCAAAAACTAGAAAAAAATGGTTATTCGAAATGGGTTCCTTTTGTTCATTTTGGGTTAACGTCAGAAGACATTAACAACACCGCTTATTCTCTTTTATTTCAAAGAAGCGTCGATCAGTCTTTGCTAAAAAGCTTGGGCGAGCTTTCTTCTCTTTTGTCTCTGTTAACAAGCAAAACAAAAGATATGCCTATGTTGTCTCTTACACATGGACAGCCCGCCACAACAACCTCGCTTGGTAAAGAAATAGCTGTTTTTCATGCAAGGCTGGAGCGGCAGCTTGATTATATAAAAAAACACCGTTTGCTTGCTAAATTTTCTGGAGCAACCGGAACGTTTGCTGCACACAAGATTGCGTTTCCAAAAGAATCTTGGGTGGTTTTTTCAGAAAAATTTATTAGGGCTCTTGGCCTAAAAAATAATCCTATCACCACGCAAGTTGAGCCAAACGACTCTATAGCAGAATTACTGCACGCCTTTGTAAGAACTAACAACATACTCACCGATATGTGTGTTGATATTTGGCTGTATATCAGCAGAAACATCTTTACACAAACAAACAAGTCTGGCGAGGTCGGCTCAAGCACAATGCCTCATAAAATTAATCCAATATCTTTTGAGAACGCAGAAGGAAACCTTGAGCTTTCTAATGCTAGTTTTGTGTTCTTGGCTTCAAGGCTTTCCAGGTCTCGCCTTCAAAGAGATTTGAGCGGAAGCACTCTTTTTAGAAATGTTGGTGTTGCCTTTGGACACTCTTTGTTGGCATACAAAAATATTGTTGCTGGGTTAAAAAGAATCCATCCAAACACAAAACAGCTTTCTTTGGAGCTAGAAAACCAGTGGAGTATTTTGGCTGAGGCCATACAAACCGTTCTCAGAAAATCTGGAGACAAAGAAGCCTATAACAAAATTAAAAAACTAACAAGGGGCGTTCCGCTAGATAAGGATGCATATTTAAGTCTTGTAAACAAACTAGATTTGCCCGAAAAAGATAAACAGGCTTTGTTGGGCTTAACGCCGGCAACATATTTTGGTGAAATAAAAAGGATTTTAAAAAAATATTAGCTATGTGTGGAATTGTTGGGATATATCAGAAAAAAGGGGGTGTTGCTGGGGATATATATGATGCCCTAATACAGGTTCAACACAGGGGTCAGGATGCGGCTGGCATCTCCACTTGGGATAGATCAAAAATGTCTTTATATAAAGAGCTTGGTGTTGTAACAGAGGTTTTTAAAACAGCAGAATCTTTGAACTTAGAGGGTAATCTTGGTGTTGGTCACGTTAGATACCCTACTGCTGGGCGCTCAAATGCAAGCGAGGCTCAGCCGTTTTATTCGGCCAACCCTGTTAATATTTCTTTGGCTCACAATGGGACGCTAACCAATGGCGAAAAAATAAAAGAAGGTCTTTTGAAAACGCATTTTTGTCAATTTAATACTCAATCAGACTCAGAGGTTTTGTTAAACCTTTTTGCTTATGAGCTATACAAAACAAACTTTAGGTCTTTGGGGGTCTCGCACGTTTTTTCTGCGCTAAAAAATGTATACAAGCAGTGTGGTGGTGGTTATGCTGTGGTTATGCTTGTTGCTGGAATAGGTCTTGTTGCTTTTAGAGATCCAAACGGTATCCGTCCTCTGGTTTTAGGTAAAAAGAAAGGGGGTTCTTATATGATTGCGTCAGAAACTGCCGCCCTTAGCGCTCTTGACTATTCTTTTGTTAGAGATGTTGGGCCCGGCGAGTGTGTTGTTGTGTCGGAAGATGGACAGCTTTTACATAAACGTTGCGCCAAAAAAGAGGTTCACTCTCCCTGTCTTTTTGAGTTTGTTTATTTTTCTCGTCCAGACTCTACTATTGATTCTATTTCGGTTCACAAGTCTCGGTTAAGGATGGGTGACTTTTTGGGAGCAAAAATTTTAAAAGAATATAGCCATCTCGATATCGATGTTGTAATCCCAATACCAGACACAAGCAGAACGTCTGCTATGCAAGTTGCACATATGTTGGGTGTTAAATATCGTGAAGGTTTTATTAAAAACAGATATATCGGTAGAACGTTTATCATGCCGGGACAAAGCATTAGAAAAAGATCTGTTGCTCACAAGCTAAGTCCTATTGAAATAGAATTTCAAAATAAAAATGTTTTGCTTGTTGATGACTCAATTGTTAGGGGAAACACTTCTAAAAAAATTATTGAAATGGTAAGGAAGGTTGGAGCAAAAAAGGTATTTTTTGCGTCAGCGTCTCCCCCCGTGAGATATCAAAACGTCTATGGCATTGATATGCCAGCAACAAAAGAATTGGTTGCTCACAACAAAACGGAAAAACAAATAGAGAAGGCTATTGGTGCAGACTGTTTAATTTATCAAGACCTGGAAGATTTAAGGCGTTCGGCAAGCGCAGGAAACCCAAAAATTACAAGTTTTGAGGATTCTGTTTTTACTGGAGAATATTGTGCAGGAAACGTAACGAAAGATTTTTTGCGTGAGCTTGAAAAAAACAGATCAGAAGTCGTTTCAAAAAAATGATCAATATTTTGCTAGTTGGCTCTGGGGCCCGGGAGGTTGCTATTGCAAGAAAGATCAAAGAAAGTTCGATTGAAAGTTCGTTGTTTTGTGTTGCCTCAAGCACCAACCCCCAAATAAAAAAACTATCTTCCGCATACTTTGAGCAGTCTTTGGGTGATGTTTGTTCTGTGGTGGCGGTTGCCAAAAAAGTTTCTGTTGATATCGCAATTATTGGGCCAGAAAACCCTCTTGAGCTTGGCCTTGTAGACGCGCTAGAAAAAGAGGGGGTTGCATGTGTTGGGCCAAGAAAGGCCGTTGCTAAAATAGAGACCAGCAAGGCTTTTGCGCGAAATATTTTAGATTCTTGTGCTCCAGAAAAAAACCCAAAAAGAAAGGTGTTTTCCTCTTTGGATGGGTGTGAAGATTTTTTAAAACACCTAAAAAAGGGCTATGTTGTAAAATATGACGGACTAATGGGTGGAAAGGGTGTTAAAATTTCTGGCGAACACCTACACTCAACCAATGACGCTCTTTTATATGCGGATTCCATCGTGGGTCTTGGGGGGTCTTTTTTGGTAGAAGAAAAGCTTTTAGGTGAAGAGTTTTCTTTAATGAGCTTTTGTGATGGGGAACACTGCTCCCACATGCCGGTGGTTCAAGATCACAAAAGGGCTTTTGAGGGCGATGTCGGGCCAAACACCGGTGGGATGGGGACATATTCTTTTGGAAACCACTCTCTTCCCTTTTTGTCTGAAAAAAACGTTTTGGATGCACAAAAAACCAACGAAAGAGTTGCCCTGGAACTCGAAAAACAAACAGGTCAAAAATTTCGTGGGGTTTTATATGGCGGGTTTATGCTAACCGAGTCGGGGGTTAAGGTCATTGAATATAACGCCAGGCTTGGCGATCCAGAGGCAATGAACGTTTTGGCTGTTTTGGAAACGGATTTTATAAAAATTTGCCAGTCAATAGTGGGTGGAACCCTTGCCGATCTAGAGGTTTCTTTTTCTAAAAAGGCAACCGTTTGTAAATATGTTGTTCCTGAGGGATATCCAGAAAACCCTGCCAAAAATTTTGAGGTTTTTTGTAATCCAGAAAACAAAAGCCTTTATTTGGCCGCTGTTCAGGAAAGGGGTGGGGATATTTTTGCAACGGGCTCAAGAACCGCTGCTTTTGTTGGGACAAATAAAGATATCGTTGTTGCGGAAAGCTTGGCAGAAGTGGGTGTTTCCGAAATTGGGGGAAATCTTTTTCATAGAAAAGACATTGGGACGAGCTCATTAATTAAGAGCCGCATTAATCACATGAAAGAGGTTTTGAGTTGATTCGTTTAGGCGTTTTGGGCTCAACAAAAGGAACTGATTTGGTTCCAATTCTTAGCGCAATTAGCTCTGGAGAGCTTCGGGCGTCTGTTGAGGTTGTTATAAGCAATAATAGGGGGTCTTTAATTCTTGAAAAGGCAAAAAACAGTGGCGTTCCTTCTGTCTTTATAAACCATAAAAATAAATCTCGCGAAACCTTTGACGGGGAAGTTGAGAAAAATCTTTTGGAAAAAAATGTGGATTTGGTTTTGTTAATAGGGTTTATGCGAATCCTTTCTAAAGAATTTGTCGGGAGATGGGCGGGTCGAATTATTAATGTTCACCCCTCTTTGTTGCCAAAATATGCGGGAGGAATGAACAATGATGTTCACCGCGACGTCTTGTTGTCAAAAGAAAAAGAGACTGGGTGTACTATACACCTTGTCACCGCAGAGGTTGATCGCGGCCCTATTATAATACAAAAAAAGTGTTCTGTTTTTCATGACGACACCATAGAAACCCTTAGGAAGCGAGTTCAGTCTCTTGAGGGTGTCGCTTTTGTTGAGGCAATTAATAAAATGAAGGGTATATTAAAAAGTGAAAATTAAGCCAAAAACCGCCCTGCTTTCTGTTTCGGACAAAAAAGGTCTTGTTCCTTTTGCGCGGTTTTTAGCAAAACAAAAAATTAAGCTTATTGCCACCGGCGGAACTTCGAAAGCTCTTCGGGAAGCCGGAATTAGGGTTTATTCTGTCTCTTCTTTAACTGGGTTTCCTGAAATATTTGATGGAAGAGTAAAGTCTATGCACCCAAAAATCGTCGGGGGAATTTTGGGACAAAGAGATACCGACAAAGAAGAGGCTAAAAAAAACAAAATAGGTTGGATTGACCTTGTTGTTTGTAATCTTTACCCCTTTGAGACTGTAGCAAAAAACCCAAGGTCTTCTCTTGAAGAAAAAATTGAAAACATCGATGTTGGTGGGCCAACAATGATTCGTTCTGCCGCAAAGAATAACAAGTGGGTTTCTGTCGTGGTGGACCCCAAAGACTATAAAAACATAAAAAAATCAATTAGTGGTGGTGGAGTAGGCAAAAAAGATCGCCTGAAGTTGGCGGGCAAGGCGTTTGATCATTGTGCTTCTTATGATCGAGCCATTTCGGTAGAGCTAGGAGGGGTATCGATACACCTAAGGTATGGGGAGAACCCGCATCAAAAAGCCTTTGTTTTAAAGGAGGGACAGGGCTCCTTTGGGTTGCCACAAGCAAAACAGCTCCAAGGAAAGGAAATGTCGTATAATAATTTTTTAGATGGAGAGGCGGCTCTTTTATGTCTTTATGAGTTTAAAAATCCTTCGTGCGTAATTGTAAAACACGGCTCTCCTTGTGGTGTTGGCTCTGGAAAAACACCGCGGGCTGCTTTTTTAAATGCGCTAGCCGTGGATCCTCTTTCAGCTTTTGGTGGGGTTGTTGTAATGAACAAAAGATGTGGTTTTTCAACAGCAAAAGAGCTAAACAAAACCTTTTTTGAAATTATTGTTGCGCCAAGCTTTGATAGTGATTCGCTTTCTCTCTTTTCAAAAAAGAAGAACTTGCGCGTTCTTTCTCTTTCGGGGTATAAACCAAAAAAATCTCTTGGAAAAGAGATTTCTGGTGGGTGGGTTATACAAGAAATAGATCGTTCGAGATTAAAAACAAGCCAGCTAAAAACCGTTACAAAAAAAGTCCCAACAAAAACACAGCTTTCCACTCTTGCTCTTGCTTGGAGGGTCGTAAAACACACAAAGTCAAACGCGATTGTTGTGGCTCACAATAAAAAAATTATTAGCATTTCTGGAGGACAAACAAGCCGCGTTGACGCCGTAAGGTATGCGTTAACCAAAACCAAAATTCCTCCTGGTGCGGTTATTGCTTCTGACGCTTTTTTCCCTTTCAGAGACTCTGTTGATTTAATGGGAAAACACAAAATAGGGTCTATTATACAGCCGGGGGGTTCAATAAAAGATCAAGAGGTTGTAGCTGCGTGCAATGAACACAAAATATCAATGGTTTTTACTTCTTTTAGGGTTTTTAAACACTAACTCTGATGTTGATATTGGTGTTTGTAGTTTTGTAAAATATCATTATGAGAGAAATTCTTAACTATGTCTTGGGTTTTGTCTTTTTTTTCTCAAAAAAAACTAAACACTTTTTATGGAAAAAAATTTATGACCGCCTAGCAAAAACCCATGACGTTTTTGATTGGGCTTTTATGAACTACGGCTTTGATTATGACAACAAAAAAAGGGAGCCTTCCCTAAGCAAAGAAGATGAAAAATATAGGTATTGTATTCAGCTATATCACCACGCCATAGAGGGTTTGCAGGTTGAGGACAAGACCGTTCTTGAGGTTGGTTGTGGTCGTGGTGGTGGCACCTCTTATATTGCAAGATATATGTCTCCTAAAAAAGTGGTGGGTATTGATTATTCTAAAAATGTCATTGCGCTGTGCAACAGAATTCACAGCGAAAACAACTTGGAGTTTGTTGAGGGAGATGCATCTAATATTCCTTTTGACAACAACATCTATGACGCCGTTGTTAATGTTGAGTCGTCGCACTGCTACCCCTCTATTCCTCGATTTTTATCTGAGGTGGAGAGGGTTTTAAGGCCTGGGGGCTTGTTTGTTTGGACTGACCTTTGTCCAAAAAAAGCAGTGAAAAAATATGAGGAGGCTTTCAGTGTTTTTGGGTTGAAATGTGTTGAATCATATGAAATTACAAAAAATGTTTTGAGGGCGCTGGACAAAGAAACAATCAATGAGACAAAAAATGAAATAATTAAAAAAAATACCCCTTTTTATTTAAGGGGAATTATGAAAGACTTTAGTGGCGTAAAAGACACCAACATTTATAAAACACTAAAAGATGGTAGAACCAAATATTATTTTAAGGTTTTCCAAAAAATATAAGGGAGAAAAAAAATGAAGGCAATATTGTGTAAGGAGTTTGCCCCTATTTCTAGGCTTGTTTGGGAAGATGTTCCGGATCCCGTTGCGAAGCCAAATGAGGTTGTGATAGACATAAGGGCTGCCGGGTTAAACTACCCCGACAGCTTAATAGTTCAGGGTTTATATCAATTTAAGCCCGACCTTCCCTTTTCTCCTGGACACGAAGGCGCAGGAATTGTGAGCTCTGTTGGGAGCGAGGTTTCTTCTTTTCGGGTTGGCGACAGCGTAGCTTTTTTTAAGGGGTTTGGTGCTTTTGCAGAAAAAATAGCTGTTCCCGAGTCTCTTGCTTTTCCAATCCCAAGCTCTTTTTCGCACCATGTTGCTGCAGGGGTTTTTATGGCCTACGGAACAAGCCTACACGCGCTATTACAAAGAGCAAACATCAATGAAAAAGATGAGGTTTTGGTTTTGGGTGCTGCGGGTGGTGTTGGTTTGGCTGCTGTAGATCTTGCTAAGGCTTATGAGGCTCGAGTTGTTGCTGCGGTTTCTACAAAAGAAAAAGCTGGGGTTTGTGTTAGGTATGGCGCAGACGATGTGGTTGTCTATGGAGAAAAAAGTCTGAATAAAGATGCACAAAAATCTTTTACAAAAAAATTAAAGTCTAAAAGCGTTCGAGGTGGGTACTCTATTATATATGATCCGGTTGGAGACTGTTTTGCTGAGCCCGCACTAAGGTCTATCGGTTGGGGTGGAACCTATCTTGTGGTTGGTTTTGCTGCAGGAAAAATTCCATTCTTTCCTGCTAATTTAATGTTGTTGAAGGGTTGTGCTGTTTCGGGTGTTTTTATTGGTCGTTTTCAACAAGAAGAGCCTTCTGTTCAGGCAAAAAACCTAAAAACAATTGGCTCTTTCTTGGCTGAGGGGAAAATTAACCCCTTTATATCTAAAACTGTTCCCATGAAGGATGCCGTGTCTTCCATTCAAGACATTGCACAGCGCAAGGTTTTGGGCAAGGTCGTTTTTACAAACGATTAGGGGTTGTGTGGGCTCTTTATAGCCCTAGTGATAGTTTTTAGGTAACATATTTTTAATGTTATCCATAAGTTTTTTTGTTATTCTGCCCAGATCTTTTGAGTTTTCTTTTGTTATAAAAATAGGTTCTCCAAACTCTATTGTTGTTTCTGCTCTTTTAAATTTTTTGAGGCTTGGTAGGGCTTTTTCTGTGCCGCTTATTGCCACTGGAACGATTGGTATTTCGTGGCGATCAGCAAAAAAGGCTGCTCCGTTTTTTCCCTCCTTTAACCCGGAACCAAGAGCTGTTCCTTCTGGAAAAATACAAATTATTTCTTTTTTCTTAATTTGCCTGTGCATGGCCTTAATCGTGGATGGTTGTATTTTTTTTCTGTTTATCATTAAAACGCCATAAGATCGGGGGGCCCAACCCTCATACCACTTTAGGGGGTTTTGATCTTCTGCCATTAAAAAGGTTATTGGTTTATTAATCGCCGCGGAAAGAGGAAAGGGGTCTATGTTGTGGATGTGGTTTGGTGCCAATATGTACGGCCCTTTTTTTGGTAGGTTTTCTTTTCCTTTGACTGTCATTCTTGTTAAAAGACAACAAACAAAAGCTGCAAGTTGGCTTAAAAGCCTTCTTGTTATTTTGCTTCTTGGGTGGGGATTTTTCACAAAAAATTAAAAAGGTAGGTCGTCTTCTGTGACCTGGCTTGTGTTTTCTTCTGATGTTTTTGGCGTCTGATCCATTCCCGCAGAGCTGTCATAGCTCCCACCATCTCCTACACTACCTAAAATTTGAATACCTCCAAAGGGGTTTACAACCACTTCTGTTTTGTATCTTTTTGTTCCGGTTTCTTTGTCTTCCCAGTCTCTTGTTTGTAGGGTTCCTTCAACAGAAACTAACGTTCCTTTTTTCACGTATGGCTCAATATACTTTTCTGCTGTTGCTCCAAATGCAACACAGTTGTGCCAGTCTGTTCTTTCTTGTTGGTTTCCCTCTTTGTCTCGCCAGCTCTCGTTTGTTGCTATACTAAATGTTGCAACAGCCCTTCCGTCTTGGGTGTGTCTTATTTCTGGATCTTGTCCAAGCCTTCCAATTAATAAAACCTTATTTAGTGTTCCTTTTGCCATTTTTGATTCCTTTGTTCTTTTCTAATTTAAATTTAACTCATTATATATAATATCAACACGCCTTTTAAATTTGTTGTCTTTTTTCAGCGTATCTTTCACTTTTTTGTGTGCGTGTATAATTGTGGTGTGGTCTCTTCCGCCAAGGTGTACCCCTATTTCGCTTAAGGGCATATCTAAAACCTCTCTTGCTAGATATGCAGCAACCTGTCTTGCGCTGGCAATGTTTTTTCTTCTAGACTTACCAACAATTTCTTCTTGGCTGACAGCAAAAATACTGCAAACGCCACTGATTACGTCTTGCATTGTGGCTTGCCCATAGCCCTGATCTCCTAGTCTTTCTCTAATAATAGACTCTACTAGGGCTTCGCTGATTTCTTCTCCAGAAAATGTTGTGTGTGCAAAAATCTTTGTAACACAACTCTCTAGGTCTCTAATGTTTGTTCTAACGTGAGATGCTATTTTTTCCAAAAGATCTGCTGGTATTTTAACTTTGTTTTGTTTTGCTTTTTTAGATAATATTGCAACTCTCGTTTCAAAGTCTGGGGGCTGTATGTCTGCGTGTAAACCAGACTCAAAGCGTGACAAAAGCCTGTCTTGAAGGCCCACCATTTCTCCTGGGTATCTGTCTGCTGTCATCACAATTTGTTTTCCGGCTGTAAATAGGTCGTTAAATGTATGAAAAAACTGTTCTTGTGTTTGTTCTTTGCCCTGAAAAAATTGTATATCATCAATAAGCAAAACATCTGCTTTTCTATAAACCTTAGAAAAATCCATTGACTTGTTTTCTTGAATGCTTGATATAAAGTCGTTTGTAAATTTTTCAGATGAGGCCAAAACAACGTTTGTTCTATTCTTGCCCCCAATTAGGGTGTTTGCGATTGCGTGCAATAAGTGTGTTTTTCCTAAACCAACTCCGCCATAAATAATCAGCGGGTTAAATTCGCTAGCTCCTGGGGTTTTTGAAACGTTTTGGGCTGCGTTTTTTGCAAAAATACTGTTTGGTCCCTCTACAAAAGAGTCAAATGTGTTTCCTGGATTTATGTTGTGTCTTCTTCCCGCGTTGCTTTGTTTAATAGGCTCGCTTTCTGCAAGGCTTGTAGCTAAAATGTTCTGGTCCGCCTGTGGTGCAATAGCAACCCTTAAATCTATTTTTGGTTCGTATTCTCTTAAAGAAGAAAGAATAAGATCTTGGTAGTTATTAATAATCCAGTCGTGTGCAAATTGGTTTGGTGCCTCCAGTATAAAAATGTTGTTTGTGGCTCCAACAGGCGAAAGGGTTTCAATCCAAGCCTCGTATCCGTGCTCAGGGAGAACCTTTTTAAGGTCTTCTTTCGTTTTTTTCCAAATATTTTTATAATCCATAGTTATCCACAAGTTGTTAACAAAAAAATAATCATTGTTATATTACATTAACACTCTTTTTTTCTCATATCCAGTACTTTTGTTTATTTTTATCCTTTTTTAAGATAGTTTTTATTGTTTCACAAACAAGAATATTGGGCTATATTTCGGCAACAAACGTTATGAAAAGAACATACCAGCCTAGCAACAGGAAAAGAAAAAACAAGCACGGCTTTATGGAGAGAAACTCCAGCGTGGGCGGAAAAAAGGTTTTGGCCTCAAGAAGAAAAAAGGGTCGCAAAAAACTAACTGTTTCTTCTTAATATGGATCAAAAAACGCTTATTGGTTTTATTTTAATAGGTGCTATCCTGCTTTTTTGGCCAACATATCTTGAAATGATTTCGCCGGAAGGCGAGCCGACAATCTCGAAAGAACTTCTCGAGAAACAAAAACAAGAGGCTCGGACTGTTGATGTCCAGGACATTAATAAGGGCGCTGTTCTTTTACCTTCAGAAGAAGGTTTTGGTTCAGAAAAAATTTTTAAAATAGAAACGTCTCTTTTTTCAACCGAAATTACAAACAAAAATGGTGGTTCTTTTTCTTCGTTTTTTGTTAAAAAACATCTAAAAAAAGACGAAAGCTCTTTAAACCTTATAGACAGCGAAAACCTTGATAATCTTTTAGTTTCCTATATTAATCAGTCCGGCGAAGAAAAATTTTTGAGCGGGTTTTGGAGTTTGGGACAGGGCTTTCCAACCGGAGAATCTCTTGTTTTAAACGAAAAAAATCCAGAAATAACTCTTTCTTATTTTTTGCTTATTGGGGGTAGTCGGGTTCAAAAAGACATTACCCTTTCTTATGACAGCTATAAGATTATAATTAACACAAATCTTAGGAATATAAGGGGCGGTGTTTTAGACGGGAACTATAGGCTAGACTGGGTCGGAGGCCTACCAATAACAGAACCATCTCAAGACCTTATGTTTCTTGAGGGTTTGGTCGGCCAAGGTGGAGATATAGAATCTTACAGGGTTGGGTCTTCCGGAATTTTTGGAGGCTCAAATGGAAACATAGAAAGAGACTCTAAACAATATACTGGTTCAGCTGATTTTGTTGGATATAGAACAAAGTATTTTAGCCTGTTCTTTGTTCCTCAAAAAACAGATTTTGTAGAGATTTCTAAGTATTCTTCTGGGGGAAGGATTGCTGTTGATATAACGGCCGTACAAGACATAAACTTTGAGAAAACCGTTTTATTTTTTGGGCCTCTAGAGTATGGAGAGATTAGCGATCTTGGTGTTGGTATTGAGGAAAAAATACTTGGGTGGCAGTGGCTTTCTTCTGTTTCTTGGCTTGTTTATAGCATTATGATATTCCTGTACGGATTGATTCCAAATTATGGGGTGGTGGTTATTCTTTTTGCTGTTTTAATTAAGCTTGTTACCTACCCCTTAATGGCAAAACAGCTTAGATCTTCTAAAAAAATGCAGGAAATAAACCCTCTTTTAAACAGCATAAAAATTAAATACAAAAACAACCCAACGCTTCAACAGCAAAAAATTGCTGCCCTTTTTCAGGAAAATAAAATTAACCCTCTTGCGGGGTGTTTGCCTATGTTAATACAAATGCCAATATTGATGTCTGTTTTTATGGTTTTTAGAAATACTATAGAGTTTCGTGGAGAATCTTTTGTTTTTTGGATTAGTGATCTTTCCGCGGCCGACACTCTTTTTGAGCTTGGGGGAATACCTATTAACATTCTTCCATTTTTAATGTCTGCTTCAATGTATTATACTATGCAGCTTAGTGCTCCATCGGCTTCCGGCGGAGATCCGGCCCAAGAAGCTACTCAAAAGATGATGAAATATATGTTTCCCGGCATGATGTTTTTTCTTTTCTACGGCTTCCCTTCTGGTTTAAACCTATATTATTTGTGTTTTAACCTTATGCAAATAGTTCAACAAAAAATAATTAATAAAGAGGCGTAGCGGGGCGTTGTCCCGTCTAAAAAATGAGCACAATCGTTGCTTGTTCAACACCATTTGGCTCTAGCGGAATCGCTGTTGTTCGTCTTTCTGGAAACAACTCTCATGGCATTGTTTCTTCTTTGGTTGGCTTTTCAAAAAAAAAGAAACACAACTCGCCAAAACTATATACCCTCTTAGATTCTGATGGCTTTGCATTTGATGAGGCCGTTATTAATTTTTTATTTGGACCAAACACGTACACTGGAGAAGACCTAGTAGAAATAAACCTTCATGGAAATCCTGTTATTATACAAAAAACCATTTCTCTTTGTTGTTTTTTGGGGGCAGAGATTGCTGCGGGCGGCGAGTTTACAAGAAGGGCTTACATGAACAATAAGCTGGATGTTTCTCAGGCTGAGGCTGTGGCCTCCCTCATTTCTTCTAAATCTCTTTTGGGTGCAAAGCTAAGTTATAAAAACCTTTCTGGCTCTTTGCTTGAAAACATTTTATCTGTTAAAGATAGAATTATTTCTGTTATTGGTCAGTTAGAGTTTAATTTAGACATATCAGAAGAAGATCTTCAGCCAAACCTCATTAAAAACAGTCTCAAAGAGGTGGATTCGGTTATTAAAAAGATTTCTTCTGCTATTAATAGTTTTAAGTCGGTAAATATTTTAACCTCTGGAGCCAGTGTTGTTATTGCTGGGCCAACCAACGCTGGAAAATCAACCCTTTTTAATACTCTTTTAGAAAAAGAAAGGGCTATTGTAAGCGATATTGCTGGAACAACAAGAGATGTTATAGAAAACACAATAAATATTAATGGAATTCCTTTTGTTTTAAAGGACACTGCCGGAATCAGAAAAACAAAGGGTTCTGTTGAAAAAATGGGCATTAAAAAAAGCGCTGAAGAAATTTTATCTGCGGATCTTGTTTTATATCTTGGTACGCCCGGATCTGTTTTGTCGTCAGAAAACAACAATGTTATTTATGTTTTTAACAAAAAGGATATTTTGGGCGAAAAACAAAATTATGATATATCTATTTCTGCCCTAAAAGGAACAAATATATCAAAATTAAAAAAATTAATATTGAGCAGGGTTTCTTCTGATTTTTCTGATAGCAGTTTTATTATTACGTCGGAAAGACAATCTCTGTGTCTAGAAAAGTCATTACAATCTTTATCTGTTGCAAAAAAATCTTTAAAAGATTCTACGGAGCTTGAGTTAATTGTTGAAGATTTAAATTCTTCTCTTTCCTTTTTAGATGAAATAACAAATAAAACAACAAAAGACGACATATTGGATAGCGTTTTTTCTTCGTTTTGTGTTGGAAAATAGTTTCACGTGAAACACAAAAAAAATAATTGTGATTTGGTTGTTGTTGGGGGTGGGCATGCTGGAATAGAGGCTGCTCTTATTGCTCACAAAATGGGCATTAATATTGTTTTGGTATCAATGGACAAAAGCGCAATAGGAAGAATGTCTTGTAATCCTGCAATTGGTGGGCTTGCAAAAGGACAAATGGTAAGGGAACTTGATGTTTTGGGGGGTTCAATGGGTTTTTTTGCAGACCAGTCTACCCTTCAAAGCAAAACATTAAATTTATCAAAAGGAAGGTCTGTTTGGTCTCCAAGATCTCAAATAGATAAAATTAAATATGAGGCCGTTGTACAAAAATATATAAAAGATATAAATCTTCCTGTTTTAGAGGGAGAGGTAATTAAAATAAAGGAGTCTGGCTCTAAAATTTCTTCTGTTGTTTTTTCTGATGGTTTTGAGCTTTTTTGCAGAGCTGCCGTTTTAACCTGCGGAACATTTTTAAACGGTTTAATACATATTGGTAATAAAAAAATTAAAGCTGGAAGGTTAGATGAAAAAAGGTCTGAAGGGATTACGGAATCTTTGATTTCTTTGGGTTTTAAGGCCGGGAGACTAAAAACCGGCACTCCTCCTCGAATAAAAAAGTCTTCTGTAAACTGGGATGTTGGTGTTCCTGGATATGGAGATAAAAAACCAAAAGCTCTCTCGTATAAAACAAAAAAATTTTTACCAAAAGACGAGCCTTGTTTTGCTTTTAGAACCAATAAAAATACTCATGAGTTAATATTAAAAAATTTATCTAAATCGGCAATGTATTCTGGAGAAACAATGGCTGTAGGTCCAAGATATTGTCCATCAATAGAGGATAAAGTTTTTAAGTTTTCAAAAAACCCTAGTCACATTCTTCAACTTGAGCCCGAATGGACAAAATCAAAACAAATTTATGTTAATGGCTTTTCTACAAGTCTTCCGGAAAAAATTCAGCTAGAGTGCTTAAGAACTGTTGATGGACTTAATAGTGTTGAATTTTTAAGACCTGGATATGCAATAGAATATGATTTCTTTTTTCCATCTCAACTAAAAACATCTTTAGAATCTAAAAATATTTCAGGTTTATTTTTTGCTGGACAAATTAATGGAACTTCGGGCTATGAAGAGGCTTCTTCTCAGGGTTTATTGGCTGGAATTA
>Ga0208639_1001467_pt1 | contig 15373 bp, 14 predicted proteins | sample ETNtaG_33_FD_185772 | JGI IMG/M metagenome (GOLD analysis project Ga0208639, IMG submission 185772) | Marine microbial and viral communities from oxygen minimum zone, Eastern Pacific Ocean - ETNP201310SV76 (SPAdes) (version 2) | ecosystem: Environmental > Aquatic > Marine > Oceanic ...
ATAGTGGGTGTTCCTTGTTTGGTGGCTGTTCGCCTCAACGACCCCCTCGGTCCGGTTGAATGGAGAATGATTTGAGTCCCGAATGCTCGTGCCAATTCCATGCAATCCTTCTGATCAAAATTCGCTCGAACATGTGGGAGGTTTGTCCTTGAATGAGGTGCTGAGTGTAAGTCGATGAGGTAATCCGAACGTTTGACGACAGAATTGAACAAAACGTAAGCAATCCGTTGTGATTGATTACCTTGTTTCTTTCCAGGAAAGAGCCGATTGATATCCCTGTTATCGGGGGCCCCTCTCTGTTCGAGTAACATCCCTTCGATATTGACAACAGGGACACAAATGATTGTTCCTGCCAATTCTTCGCGTGAAATTCGATCATCATCAGTCCCTGCGATGTGGTCATCTCCATGGATGAGATGATGGGCTACGGAGACGCCATTCAGCTCATCTCCATGAATGCCAGCAGTGAGTGCTAGAACTGGCCCGGGTCGGGTTCCGTGAATAATGTAAACAGGGATACTACGTGAATTGCCAGCGGGTCCATCGCCGAGTTCAAGAGAGACTTCCTTCCCCGTTCCCGGGGCGATTTCGTTCCCTTCAAAATGAAAGGATTCTATGTCGGCCACGCATCGCCCACGTCGTCATTGAATAACAATCCCTGCCCCGCTTCCTACACCTTACATCTTGGATATGCGAGAGTTCAAGAACCTCCGCAACCGGGTGATGTCTCCCGGAGGTAATGGAGTGCCGCGTCTTCCCCAAACTGCACGACCGACCATTGTTCTCTGCCCGGGCTGCCCCGCAGCCCAAGCAGGACGTGCTCGTGCGGATGCGGTCTTCTGACCCTCCCAGGAGTAATTCGAAATGTCTAACCCAGAAGAATTTGAAGAAGAGATCCGTGCGGTCAAAGAAGCCGTACCAGAAGCCGAAGAAGCAGCGATAGCAGGCGAATTCACTCGATATAGAGATGAATTCCTCGTGCCACCCAAACACGCCTTGCGCAGTGTCATAGAACACTTCCAAAAAGAAGCAGGGATGGAAGTAAATGCTCCGAAATCCACATCTACCCGACCTGCAGCAAAATCAGTTGAACGGTTCACTGATCTATCCTCTGATGACACCAATGTTACCATTGAAGTCGAAGTCGTCACCTACGTCCCTCGAATGCAGATGGTTCGTGGTGAAGAAAAGCAGATTGCATTCGGTTGGATTGAAGACAATCCATGGGAAGAAGGCGGACAACGTACCCGCTGGGACTTCAAGGACTGGGGCAATCACGCTGAGAGTCTAAGCCCCGGTAGTGTTGTACGCCTAGAAGGCGTCTCTGTCAATGAATGGAATGGAAAGCGTTCACTGAACATCAATCAGACCAGTCGTGTTGCCGTGTTGCGTGGTAGCGAACGCAAGGTTGTTGTCGCCCCATCCGAACCAACCTCAATCGAACGTGTATTGGGGATGGATGGATTTGCAACCGTTGTTGCTCGAGTGATTTCAACTCGGCCGATGACCGTGAACAAAAAGGATGGCAGCGGAACAATTGACATGGTCAAAGGCCGCCTAGCTGATGATAGTGGTACGATAGGGTTCGCTTGCTTTGGAAGTTTTGAACATCCAGTCGGAACTCTCCTGAAGATTGAGGGTGCAGCCATTCGCAGATTCAGAAATACTCCTGAATTGAATATTGGGGACCGAACAAAAGTTGAGATTTTCCATGATGGTGGGTTTGCCAGCCTAGATGATCTTGCAGCCTCCTCTGTGATGCAAATTGGGCAACTACGCGATGGATCTGCCGACGTTGGCATCACAGTCCAACTCACCTCTTGGGGTAGTCGGAATTTTACGGGGAAAGATGGTGCTGAAAAAACAGTCTGGGGTGGCGATGCAGTTGATCCAACAGGAACGTGTCGATTGACAGCATGGTCCGAATTACCCATTGACGAAGGATCACTTCCTCTCGCAGTCAAATTGAGCAATGTTCGAGTGCGTTCATGGCAAGGTACGCCAGATATTACTGTTGATCGAAGCGAACAAGTGGAAGTTCTCGATAAGATTCCCTGGGAGGCTATCGATGCTAGCACGCATTCCGTTGCAGTTGATTTCTCCGAATTACTCTCTGGTGGTTCACGCAGTGGTGTAACCAGTACTGCAACCGTCATTTCAGTTGCATCGGGTTCAGGAATAATACACAGATGTCCAGAGTGTAAGAAGGCAATGCGCGATGGGGCTTGTAGAGAACATGGTCCACAAGAAGGTGTTGAGGATTTGCGATTGCGAATTATTCTAGATGATGGTATTTCCAACGGAGCGTTGATTTTGGGTCGCGATAGTGCTGAAGCATTCTTGGGTCAAACAATGGCCGATGTGCAGACTGCAACGAAAGGGGATGACGGTGAAGCATTCCTGGCCGATTTGCGGAGCAAAATGCTCGGACGAAAGCACACATTTACTGGACGAGCGATGATAGATGCTCAGGGTGCGTTGCTGATGGCAGATCAATTTGTTCTGGCCGAAGTTGATTTAACGGAATCTGCCAATGAAGTTCGAGAACGCTGGGGGGTGTTCGTATGATTGGTAATCAACAGCGCAGTCGTCGCCAAACAGCCATTCGCTTGTTCGCGCGCGAGTTCTATGAATCCAGTCTTCCCGATGGGGGTCAGGGTGAATATGATCCGAGATATGTCGTCACCAAATTGGGTGCACGTGTAAATCGAATGTACGTCTGTGGTGTCGTTGAGCGACTTGAGCGCAGGGATACCGAACGAGGCCCCATGTTCAGCGGTGCGGTCCGTGACCCGACTGGCTTGCATCTGTGGAGCGTCGGTTCGTTCCGCCCCGAATTACACATCGAGATGGAAGAGCTGGTCGCTCGCTTTGAGGGCGGTGATCGATTCCTGATGGCCTGTGTCGGCAAATCAAATCATTACACCACTGAAGATGGTGGATTCCGATGCCGCATGCAAATGGAGGATTATTCCATTATCGATCGGGATGTTTACGCTACTTGGCTAATTGAAACTGCAGACCAAACAATGCGTAGAATTGGCGCTCTTGGAATGGCCCAATCCGCTGAAACGACAGATGCGAACGCACTGCGAGATGCAGGAGTTCCAAGCGATCTCATAGATGGCCTTGGTCTCTCTCTAAATCACTACGGTGAATGGGATGCGGAGGGCTACAAAGTAGGGGTCCTTCAGGCACTCAGTGCAGCGGAAGGGCGCGTAGTTTCCTTTGAGGAACATGAGGCCGAATCTTCTGCTGATTCAAGCAGCGATGAAAAGGAAACTAAAGCAGAGGTTGAACTTCCAGAAACACCTACAGAATCAAAGGCACCATCCACTGATGGGATCGAGATTGAAACCGTGGTCCTTGAGATTATAACAGAGCATGCTGGCGATGAAGGCATCGATTATGATTCAATCATGAAACATTGTGCGCAGCGCGGATTCACAGACGAGGATTCAATTGAAGATGCAGTCTATGCTCTTCGCGATGACAAATGCGAAATCATGGAACCACGTTTTGGTTGGTTCAAATCATTGTGAGAGCCGTCCCTAAGGGACGGTTCTCCCCCGCTACTTTGAAGGCCGTTCCATGGTGTTGGCCCCTTGAGGCGTGACGATGGCACAGGCGGGTACCGTGTTTCTTCGAGGATTCGATGGGGATTGGCTCCAGTTCGACAATTGCCATATTTCGGTGAACATCCGACGCCGAATTACCCGTGAAGTGAAGCGTGGTGGGGAAGGCGACGACCTCGTCGATGAGGGCGCTGAATCGGCTGTTTATACCCTGTGTGGGCACCTCGGTGTCGCTGGTTATAGAGAAGTGTTGGAGATATTCCGAAGTGCAGAAGTTTGGCTCCTCGATCCATTTACTGAGACCGAAATAAAGGTCGCTTTTCACAGGTTGGAATACGATGGCGATGATGGTGCATATTCATTTGAATTGATTGAGGATGTGATTTAGGCATGGCCACTAACGCCGAGGAATCCGCCGACCTTCTCTACGCTATGCGTGCAGTCATGGTTTTACTCGGTTCAGGAATTGGTCTTGAAGCCGCCATGCAGATGATCGGGCGCGGAGGATATGGCGTCATTTCAAAAGATTTCAAGGAGGCCATTGCCAATTTACAACGCGGATCTAAGTTGGAACAAGAATTTTCGCGATTGAGTACCAAAGCCAACAGCAAGGCCTATTCCCGATTCCTCAATACGTTGCGAACCAATGTTACCAGTGACACAGACTTGGTTCGAGCATTGACACAACAATCAGATCGTGAAGAAGAAGAGCGCAATGACAAATTGTCCGCTTACATCGAAAAATTGTCAGGAATGCCCACAATTTTGTTGACATTCGGAATCCTTTCTCCGATTATTTTTGGAATTGCTGCGATGATTCCAGTCATCGCACCCGGTTTGATGTCCAGCGGAATCCCTGGCATGTCATCGCTTGCTGCAGCCGCATCTTGTTTCGGCCCTGCTTTATTCGGCACCATCATCGTGATGACAATGTTCGGTTACAAAGCCCACTCAAGTGACCCGGGAGTGATCTGATGCAGTTACTCTGGAACCTCTACGATTTGTTCGGCCAGAGCATATTCCTCGTATTCGTGATTCCGATTACCTTGCCCTGTCTAGCAGGTGCGATTCCAGGGTATCTTGAACGCCGCCGCCGCCGACAATTGGAAGAAGCCCTTCCAGAGGTGCTAGAATCGATTTCATCAAGCATTGGAGCCGGACTGGGTCTACAGCAAGCTCTAACTGAAATTTCCAGAAATAGGAATGATGAAACTGGAAAATTGTTGACCCAAGCCATTGATCGTTCTCGTTCCACTTCATTTGACGCCGCACTTGCAGAATATGCAATTAACAGTAGAAGTATTCTCATTCAACGAGTTGTAAATTTACTATCGGTCGCGATTGAACAGGATGCCCCCTTGGGTGAAGTCACCAATTCAATGTCGGTAGAATATGATCGGTTGAACAAACTGATTAATGTTAGAGAACAGGAAATGTCGGGTCAATCTTTCTTGCTATTGATGTTGATGTGCCTTCTGCTTCCAGGTGTCATGGGATTCATGTTCGCAGTCTTCGGCCTCGCTGCAGCAGGGGCCTATTGGGGTCATATACACAATGTGATGATGCCCTATCTCATGGCTTCGGCCGCTCTCAGTGTCGTCATTTCCGGTCGAATGCTCGGACGAACTAAGCAGGCTTTGTGGTGGATGCCATTTTGGTCCACAATCTCCGCCCTGCTATACATTGGTTTGTTTGAAGCCATTCAAAGTGGGATGGCGTGAGGTGAAAATATGTCCGAATCAGTACTTGCACGATATGGCTCAGTAACGATATACATGGAACCTGGTCACCCCAGTCCAATGTACCATTTTGATGGACAAGCCACAGACAATCCCTACGGTGAATTGGCGATTCTACTCGACGATGATCAACTTGAGGAAGTGATGTATAATGGCGGTGCACAATGTGTAAAGGTCGCCCACCGCGAATATGGAATTTGCCGAACAAACATTTGGATGGATGATGATACTGGCATCCAAGTGGCCAAAAATATCGCAGCTTTCACCAACGTTCCACTTGGAAATGGACCAGGGCTCGTCCCTCTTTTCGATGGGCGTTTGCCGGACGGGTCACGTGTGAACGGCACACTCCCCCCCATTTCACCCGACGGTCCAACCCTCACCATTCGTAAATTCCGAGAGGACCCCATCACCATCGTCGATTTGATGAATTGGGGTACCGTCAACAGTCGGTTGGCCGCCATGATGTGGGTCTGGGTGGAGGGACTCAATGCCCGACCTGCCAATTTCGTCATCGCTGGCGGAACAGGGTCTGGTAAGACAACAACTCTCAATTGTCTTGGAATGTTCATTCCATGGGACAAGCGCTTACTCACTGTGGAAGACACCGCTGAATTGCAAGTATACCATGACCATTGGCTTCGAATGGAGACCCGCCAAGAACGGCCTGATGGCACATCTTCAGTCTCGATGGATGATTGTTTGAAATCGAGTTTGCGCATGCGCCCCGATCGAATCATTGTCGGTGAAGTTCGTGGCCCTGAGGCAGCAACTCTCCTCACTGCAATGAACACAGGTCACGACGGCTCGTGTGGAAGCCTACACTCAAACACCGCTTCGGAGACTGTCACTCGTCTCACGAGTGCCCCCATGAATGTCCCCCCGATCATGCTCTCTGGATTGGATTTGATTATCATGCAAAGTAGAGTACACAAAGGTGGTAAGACACTGCGTAGAATCACGGAGGTCGCTGAAATTTCAGGTATGGAAGGAAACAAGCCCCGATTGAATCCCATTTGGAAATATGACCCCGCAAAGGATGAAATTGTTGAAACAGGCGTTCCAAGTAAATTCAGGGAGACATTGTGTGCTTCTGCTGGCATCCGAGCATCAGACTTCGAAGCCTCGATTCAGATGCGAGAACAAATCCTTCGTGATCTTCAGGCACAAGATGTCCGTAGTATCGAACAAGTGACCAAGGTATTCCAGTCGTACTATTCAGCGAACCGCTGATTATTCGCCAGCTTCGGTATCAAAACCGCGAGAAAGCCGACCCAGCAATTCGTCAGCCTGGTCGAGTTTCCCTCTCACGCGACCAATACTTGAGGCTTCAATGGCTTGTTCAGCATCATCTGCAGAGACTCCATGTGCAACCGTGTCAGCAGTAGGTGCACTGCGCCCCATGTCGACGAGAAGACCACGAAGTGAATCAACAACGTCAGACACTTTGTCCGGGTCAAGTGAAATTGAAGTTGGCAAACCGGGCACATCTTCTGGATTGATGTAACCCATTGCCGCTGCTAGAACTCCCGCAGCAGCAATCGCACGGGCGCGAACTTCAGGATGGCCAACGTCCCATCCCCTTCGTTCTAGGAAGCGAACAAGCAGTGCATGTTCGACCGGCCCGAATTGACCTTCTGCTCGACGAACCAAAGTCTCAACAATCCGCTCAAAGTTTTCGATTTGTTCCTCAAATCGTTGCAAGGTTCTCATCGCATCACTGGATACATCTTGTGTCCCACGATAGAGTACTTCCATCGCACGTTGACGGCGAGCAGTAACCGGGTCCACATCTTCTTCCGCTTCGCGCAGACTGATTTGGAGATCAAATAAGCCATGGACTCGCCCGCTAATCCCTGGTAATTCTAGATCAAGACCGGCTTCAGCAGCAGCGGATTCGAAGCGAACCCTAGCCAGAGCGATGTCTCCTCCATCGGCATCCAGAATGGATTCCAATTTGTCAAGGAGTCCGGGCCGACATTCTTCGAGTCTACGGAGTGCCTTACGCTCCCGCCATGAACCGGGGGCCTGTGATTTTGCATCGCTTTCCGCATCACGACGATTCGCCATCGCTGAAATCTCAGCTAGTATTCGATTTCGAACCATCGCATGTGATACTTGGAATCCTTGTTCACCCAAATCCTCTACAAAGGCAGTCACATCATTTGCATCATGCTCTCGACTGATGAGTAAAAATTCACGGATATGGCTGTGTAATTCTGCAATTCTTGATTCCAGTTCAATGATTGCTGAACCCGAACCTTCGTCAATGGTCAAATCGGTTGGGGCTGCGACAACAATTTCCGGCTCGACAGTACCTTCATACTCCAGCGGTGCTGGTTCGTCAGGTTCTTCGAGGACGCCGGTCAATTCATCGACATCAACCGCATCAATCGATGCTTGTATCATTGCTGCCAACTCTGCCGCTTCATCATCTTGAACTGGACTTGCCGGTGGTGGTGTAGCAACGGGTGTACTAGGGATTACGGGTGCAGATTTCCCTCTGCGCAGACTCTTCTTGACTTTCCCCCAACCACCCTCGTGGGCAGAAAGGACGCCTGCGACTCTAGCGAAGAGTTGCTGCTTACTACCTGATCGTGGCAACTCAAGCGCCTTGCAAAGCTCGTGAAGTTTGTCTCGAGTCGCATCAGCGACAACCTCGGGGTTGAGTTTTTTCGGATCGTGATTTAGGTGCAACCATAGACGCTGCCTCTTTTCTTTGATTGAGCCTGAACGTTTCACACCGAACACGCCAAGCATTTCCCCTAGATTTTTATTTGGCATTTCTTGTAATGCATCCCATGATAAATCTGTATCGGATAAAGCGACTTGGTCAATCAGTCGGGCACGCAATTGCTCAACATTTCCTGCCTTTGAAATTTCGTGTGAAATTGCCATCTCACGCAATTCATCCAACCGGGCCGAATACAACTGTGACAACAGATTCTCATCGACCATTCTGCGCCCTCGCCACTGTTTGCGCTCCTAAGCCCCTGTATATGTTACGCTTCGTGAACGGCCCTAAGGGCCGTCTGTGGACCCTTCACCAAAAGCCGTCACAAATCGAGAAAAGCGGGTCTAGCCGGCCCAAGTCGAATATCTTCAGCATGCTCAATAGTGACCACATCCAGAAGTTCTTCCCATTCAGATACCAACAGACGTGCATGCGTTGCGACATCATCTTTCTGAACCAATTTTTCTAACAGCAAAGTTCGTTCTCCGGTTTTACCCACAATTTCAATCAGAATTTCAACCATTGAAGCGGTGTCGACAATTTCCCCTTCACTATCTAATAGTGACGTTGACCTTAGCAAATCCTTCTCCTCTTCAGCTTGATTCAGCAGGGATGGAATTTGTCGATGACGAACAATCATACCGACTCGGTCATGAACATCAAGATTGATTCGATCAAGAATGATTTGTTCGCATTCCCAAGCCGTAAATGATTCGACATCCCCTATTTTTTCAGAGAGGCTGATTGGAAATCCATCCCGAGAAATCAGCAGAGTCAATCCATTCAATGGACTTGGCAAAAATCGGGCTGAATTTTCACGGGAATCTGTCATCAGCATATGCCGCCGACAATCAATATTGGCAGTATCAAATAGATGCCGTTCACTAACGTATCCGGTGATGATTTTGGTGGCGCGAAGGTCCTCCATCCACGATTGCAATTCTAAACCCGTATCCGATGGTAATTCACGTCCAATCATGTCAGCAAAAGCGACAGGGTCAAGGACTCTGAAATCAGGCCTATAGCGTCTTAGTTGCCTTCTCTGCAGGCGATTTTCAACGAGAATAATCGATTTGTAATCCAAGTAATCCAAACGATCTTCGGCGACTAAAATGTGATTTTCATCTCGTCGTGGGAGGACGGCAGCAACCATTGTGTCTGACGCACCTTTGCAGGTATACCAACTTAAGGCAGAGATTGCAAGTAAATCGGTGTCACCATTTTCCAGAATTTCCAGAGCCGAAGCCAGTTTAACATCGAATTGGATATCGATTTCAATATCTTCGAGTGGTTTGGTTTCCATCCACTTTCGAACATGCGAACCGGTGGGCACTGCATCGTCGCCGACACATACGAGGCGAATTTGGGTTGGTTCTGCTTCCGCTCCCACATTCATCCCGCCGATGGCAGACACGCAACGTGCCCGGCTCCGGGCGGTAGCCACCTGTTGATATAGGCACCCCTCGTCGAAGGTTCAATGGCGGAAAATATCCTTGAGGATTCTATTCTCGTCGAGCGTCGCCTTGAGGTGGAAGCAGCCATTGATTCCATCGTTGAGTCTTCGATGAGTGGACCATATTCACCTGCGATGGAACTCGCGCGAGAGATATTACTGGCAGGTGGTAAACGCATCCGTCCGATTCTCGCTTTGTTAGCCTACGATTTGGCTGGAGGGCAAAGTCGCGAAGAAGTATTGGATTTTGCAGTTGCAACCGAATTCATTCACACAGCCACCCTCATTCATGACGACATCTACGATGGTGCAAAATTACGCCGCGGCGTCCAGACATTGCATGAAAAGCATGGACTTGACCATGCAATTATTGGTGGCGATTTCCTATTTGTGATGGGTTTCGGACTCGGTGGCCGCTATGAAGAGAAAATTGTTCGAATCATGGCTGAAACATGTGCGGCCATCGCGTCAGGCGAATTGAAACAGATTCAGCATATCTCAGACCTTTCAACCACTCCAGAAGATTACTATGAAATCGTTCGAGGAAAAACAGCTGGGCCATTTGCGTCGGCTTGTGAATGTGCAGCGATTATTGCCGGCGCCTCGGATCGAGAAGCCCTCATCCTACGAGAATTTGGAATGGAGTTGGGTATCGCCTTCCAGCTGGTCGATGACATACTCGATTTAACCGGCGATGAACGTATGGGGAAGGCCCGAGGAACCGATATTCATGAGGGTAAAATGACCTTGCCAATTATTCATGCCCTGACATTGTTACACGGCGAATCTCGCCGCATATTGGCCGATGTTCTAGCCGAATTTAGGGATGACCGATGGGATGAACTCGAGTCCTTGCTTGAACAAGGTGATTCATTCGGATATTGCCGCCTTCTGATTCACAATCATTTGGAACGTGCTTTGACCTACCTTTACGAATTCCCCCAATCAGAGTTTAGAGACGTCCTTGAAGAGATGACTCGACAGGTGATGACGCGCAATGAGTGACTCCAATCATCATGATGTCATCGTGATTGGAGGTGGTCCCGCAGGCAGTACTGTGGCTCGGTATGCCGCAGCAAACGGGGCCAATGTTCTGGTGATTGATGGTCGTGATCCCATTGGAACACCCTTACAATGCGGTGAATTGGTTCCAAGCAACGATGAGATGCGGCGCCTTTGTCCGAATGTACCTGAGATGGATGATTTGTTTCAGACGCCCCAAGAAGCCATTTCGCGTAGGTCCACACAAATGCACATAGTTCCCCCCTCTGGAAAACCACTTAAATTTCCTTTCGAGGGGTTGGTGTTGAATCGAGTCGCACATGACGAGGCATTGGTTCAATTGGCCAAAGAGAATGGAGCAAAATATCTCGTCGACTCTCATGTTGAACGAGTCGAAGGCAACGAAGTCATGTTACGAGGTGGAGCATCCCATACAGCGAAAATCATCGTCGGTGCAGGAGGCCATAACGACCCACTGCGTCGTGACCATTGGAATGAATCTTCTCTGAAAATCCCCGTTAAATTTGTGTTGATGGATGGTGATTTCGGGGATGCGGTCGAACTTCACTTTGGTTCGATGGCACCCGGAGGATATGCCTGGATGTTCCCTAAATCCAGTGGGGCCAACATTGGTATTGGCATCCAACGTAGTTTTTCCAAAGGACGTAGTCTAAATCAATACGCTGAGGAATTCATCTCCAAGTATGAGGGTGAAATTTCATTTCGTGGTGCAGGATCTCTACCGATGTCAGGTTCGATTCGTACCTTTGTCAAAGGCAATTATCTGCTCGTAGGCGATGCAGCCGGGATGGTGCTGCCCTCCAATGGTGCCGGAATCACCATTGCCATGATTGGCGGCCGTATCGCTGGACAAGTCATCGCTGAACACTTGAGTGAAGGAACCCCTCTAGAAGAATATGAAAAGCGATGGAACAAGCAGATGGGGAAAGTAATGCGAAATTCCAAGCGCGCCTTTCGGTTTGGTAGTTTGATGTTCAGGCTCCCAAATTGGATGCTAAATCTGACATTCAATCGATTGACAAAAGGCATCATATGGCGCGCAGTTACCTGCCGAAGGATGTTTTTGATCCTGTAATCATAAACCGGCCATGGCACCGACTAAGATAATGGCAATCACAATTCCAATGATTGGACAAACGATGGATATGATGAGCGCTTGCACACCTTTAGGGTGATTCTGAGTTACCGCAATAATGGCGCAAATAACTGCGGGCAATCCACAGAACAGTGGGGATATGATTAGCGAGCAGACCGACAGAATGTAAGCCGCAGTGATCAACCCATCACTCTGTGGTTTCTGCATCACGTAGACCTGTTGTCCATGAGGGCCCATCACCATCTGGGGCTGTTGTTGTCCGATAATGACTTGTTGTGGAATCTGACCCGTGAGTATTTGTTGTGGCGGTACATATCCAGCCTGTGCAGTTTCATTGGGCTGGGATGCTGATTGTTGGTAGTGGTGGTGATGAACATCTCCAGTGATTACACTATCACTAATTCCGCCCGGTTGTTCGTCTGGCTGCATGTTTGCCCCTCACTCTCCACTATCTTGTTCTTTTCGCTGTCCAGATGGTGGCCATACCAGGGAAAATGACCTTTGCCTTCACCTCAGTGAACCCACTTTCATTGAGCATTCGGACATAATCCTTGGTTGTACCAAAGTGAACATAGGTCTTGGTCAACCACTTCCAAGGGTGATTCTTCATCCGACAAATGAATCGTGCATAAGCGCCAACCCAAATCCTCATCCACATGTAACCAAACCAACCATGAACTCGGTTCATTTTGGCAGGGTCTACAATCACTAAGGTGCCGCCAGGTTTCAGAACACGTTTGACTTCGGCAAGACCGGCTCGCTTGTCGTACCAATCCCGAAATGAAAACAGGGAACAAACCCCCTCAAAACTTTCGTCAGCAAAGGGCATGTTTTCCGCAGTCGCTTCAACAAATTCTGCGGGTAAATTTCGTTTTGAATTCACCCTTTTTTCAGCGACTGCAAGCATGGCAGGAATTGGATCTAGGCAAGTCAATTCGCGTTCGGGAATCATCTCTGCAAATGTCCCGGGCCCGCATCCTACTTCGAGGATTTTCCCTTCTTTAGGAAGGCGACTGCGAACCATTTTCCTCCATCTCTTATCTTGGCCAAGCGTTGCAAATCGATTGATTCGATCATAGACGGGAATGGTCGATTCAAGGTTGCGCTGGAGCTCGGCCCAATCCTCGGAGCCGATGCGTTCCGTATCCATCATATCACTCGCGCTTCAATCGTATATTTGGTTCAACCCACATGTTGATTTCTAACATTCCCAATGATTCGAGTCTCATTGGTTTGAGGTTATCATCATAAACCCATCAACGGTCGCGCGTCCACCGTAGGTGGATACATGAGTCGAGCAGATGTACTACGAACAATCAAAGACGCTGAAGCCGATGCAGGTGCTACACTTGCAAAAGCCGAGTCTGAAGCAAGTAACATTGTCACGAAAGCAAGAGTGTCTGCAACAGAGGCTGTTGCTGAAGGGCGAAACCAAGCCCAGTCCGACGCACAGGAAATGATTGATGATGCCCGGGCTGCGGCTCAAAAGGAAGCAGACAAGGTGTCAAAGAAAGGTGACAAGACAATTGACACCATTCACAGCGAAGGTGAATCAAATCGTTCCTCAGCAGTTGATGTCGTCCTAGATGCATTCCGCGCATGAATTCAATATAATTTGGAGGTCGCAATATGTCTCAGATTCACACTCGCCAGATGGGCCGTTTGGTCGCAGCTGGTACTTTGGATCAAATGGATGCGACCATCGAAACATTGGCTCGCTTGCACGCATTACACTTCGTAGATTATGATGGTAGTGATGGTGACCTTGGAATGGGTGCACCCAATGATTCCGCTGAACAGTTGAGTCGCGATGTAAACAAACTTCGTTCTGCAGCCGCCCTGGTATCTTCTAATTCAAACAAAGCTGAATCTGCACCTAAGATTCGAGATGCCCTTTCTGGAGATTTGCACAACCAAGTTGAAACACTTCTTTCAGATAATGACCGCCTCACAGAAATTTCTGCACAACTAGAGAGTTTGGCTGATGAATCTGCAGCACTTCAAATGGTTGCACCTCTAAACACAGACCTCGACCTCTTGGATGGCTATGAATCTCTAACTTCTTTTGTCGGAACAGTTCGAGATTCAGCCGTGGCAAAGGATGCTGCAAAGGGTGGCCTGATGATTTCTGGAAATGCTGGGAAAAAATCAGTCGTAGCAGTGTTCGTGCGAAACGAAGAGGCAAAAGCGACCCAATCCGCACTAGAGGATGCGGGTTTCTCAGCCCTCCCCATTCCTGATTGTGAAGGTTCGGTCTCAGCACGCATGGTTGAGATTGATTCAGAGAGAACCAGTCTTTTGGAACAACAAGAAACATTGGAAAAGAATGTTGCCTCTTGGAGTGAATCAAATGCGGATGTTCTACTCAGTGGCTTAGAATTACTTGAGCGTGACCAAGAAATTGCCACAGCCCCGGTTCGTGCGGCTGTTACTGCACACGCATTCGTCATTGATGGATGGGTTGAAATGGCTCGCGCCGATGAAATTTCAAGTTCATTAGAAGGTCAATGTACAGTGGTTGACATTGAGCCCTTCAAAATTCAACCAGGTGGTGGCTCTCACGGCCATAGTGATGATCACCATCACCAAGAGATGCCTCCAATTGCTTTCCAAGAGAGAACAGCAAGTCGGCCAATGGAATTGTTGACCGATGCAGTTGGCCGTCCAGCATACGGCCGAATCGACCCCACGTTGTTCATGTTCTATACGTACCCAATTTTCTTTGGTATGATGCTTGGAGATATGGCCTATGGATTGGTTACAATGTGGCTTGGTTTGCTTCTTCTCCGCAAGGCTGGAACCAATGAAATGGTCAATCTTGGTGGCAAGTTCCTTCTATACATTGGATTGGGTACTCTAGTATTCGGATATATTTACGGCGAAATTGCCGGATTTGAAATATTCGGCCATCACGAAACCTGGGCCAATTCACTTTCATTCTTGTATCCAGGGGTAGATGATCACGGCCATGGTTGGCATGCAGCATTCCCATTCGGACTTGAATTGGCTTTCCCCTTCCACCGCGTTGCTGCGGTAGAAGATGGTGGTAATCTCGAGCATCTCATTCTTCTTACAATCTATCTGGGCGTTGCCCACGTTTTCGTAGGCCTGGTACTCGGTTTCCGAGATATCTGGCTACACGGGAATGGGCATGGCGATGAGGGCTTTGTATGCGCGTTGTTTGAGAAGGGAAGTTGGATGATACTTCTTTTCGGTGGATTCCTTGCTGCTTACTCATTCCTTTCCAAACCAGCCTACGAAGAACGCTGGGTCAATCCTGATCCAGCCTACCTTGATTTACTGAGCACAATGATGACAGTTGGTCTTGTCATGGTTGTCATCGCTGTTGTGATGATTATGTGGATGTTGTATCGGTACCATGGTGTACCTTTCCCAATCAACATTGGTCTAGGACCTATTGAAGCAGTTGGTATGATGCCCACTGTGATATCGTATGTTCGACTGTTTGCAGTCGGTGTTGTCGGCGTCAAGATTGCTGAAACGGGCAATACCATGATTTTCGAGAATATCAGCATGGATCAACCTGTGATGGCAGTGATTCTGATCATTGGCTGGTTAGCAGTACAAATTTTCGCTTGGGGCCTTGGTGTATTCAGCCCCAACATTCACGCCGCACGATTGCATTTCGTCGAGTGGATGAGACAGTTCTATGATGCGAGTGGCGAGGCGTTCAAGCCATTCGGATTCAAAGCGCGCCGCGTGGAGGTGGAATAGCGCAATATCACATTCCCA